>ERZ778503.189-NODE-189-length-52165-cov-6.867262_pt1 | contig 52165 bp, 37 predicted proteins | sample MGYA00510047_ERZ778503 | MGnify/ENA primary metagenome ERZ778503 (study PRJEB29527, sample SAMN07138965) | mouse gut metagenome | material: feces | host: mouse | place: China:Nanjing | collected 2016-01-25 ... | reverse complement strand
GCGGAGCAATCCGTGGTATCATAGGGGGCAAAATACCTTTTGCCCCCAACATCATGTTAGAGAGTTAACGACATGCTTTCAACTATGTTACAATTCACACCCACGCCAGTTTTTATCATGTTATAAGTTATTGAGGTGTGAATTATAACAGATTTTGCACACAAAATGCTAAAAGGCAAGCATTTTGGCGCATGATTCCCACTACTTTGGCGCGGGTGTGAAAAGTAACTCAACTATTATTTAGATTTGTAAAATTTCTATGAAATTTATGGAAAAATAGGAAAAAGTATTATAAAATAGACGAGGAAAAGTTTGGTAATTGGGATTTCAGAGAATAGACTTTTGGAGTCGGAAGTATAAGAGGACGCCAAGAGGCTATAAAGTAATGAGGAGGAATAAAATGCAGTACAAGGGATTGAAACGAATCAAAAAAGTGGCTGCTCTAGTATTGTCAGCCGCTTTGATTACGACAGAGCTGCCGCAGACAGGGATAGTGTATGCATCAGAAACAGATGAATATGAGACACAAATGACCACTGAACAGGAAGAATCCTTGACGCAACAAGAGGAGAGTACAACAGAACAGGAAGAAAATCAAACAGAAGATAACAGAGAAGAAGATACCAATGTTGAAGAAAGTGCAGAAGAATCTGAGATAGAATCAGACCATGAGACCAAAACTGAGAGTGCGGAGTCTACAGAGGTAGAAACGCAAAGCAGCACTGAGACATCAAGTGCAGAGACAGAGAGTGATGTTGAGACGACAAGTGCAGGAACCACGGAAACAGAGACGGAAGGCAGTACAGAATCGACGAGCACGAAGCCGACAGAAACGGAAACCGAAAGCAGCACAGAATCGACGAGCACGAAGCCGACAGAAACAGAAACCGAAGACAATACAGAAAGTAATACGTCTACGGAGACAGAAACAGAAAATAGTACAGAGACATCAAGTGTAGGAACTACAGAGACAGAGGATGAAACGAATACAATAGAAACAGAAGAAACCACGGAGACAGAAACGGAAGATAGTACAGAGTTAGACGTCACAGAAGTCGAAACATTAGAACTTGAAACAGTCGCGACGGAAATAGCGGAAAAACAAACTTCAGTTCCAATACCTGAGGTTGATGCATCTGTACATACTGTTAAGTCAAAGAAGAATATAGCATTATTTGATGCAGTGTCTTCAAGAATTTACGCGTCTGCACAGGAACCTGTGGAGGTTTCGCCTGGTGAATACAAAATAGAAAATAGAGATCAATTTTTGGGATTTCTTTCTGGAAGGCTTGACTATGATGGCTGTACAGTAACATTGGCCTGCAATATTGATATGAAATCAGAGACAGTATATTTCGGGGATAGGTTTGCTGGTACATTTGATGGAAACGGGTATTCTATTCAGAATTTAAAAGTTGATCAAGGGCTGTTTCCAGTTATTCAATCAGGGGCGGTTGTTAAAAATTTACATATTAGCAATGCGTCATTGACAGGGGAACGTTCTGCAGGTGTGATTGTCGGTCGCAATAATGGTACGATTAGAAAATGTGTGGTTACTGGAAACTTGGAAGCGACAAGCAATATGGATTTTACTGCTGGAATTGCAGGGATAAATGAAGGAACGATTGAGAATTGTGTTTTTGCAGGAAGAATAACAGCCGTAGCAAACACTGCGGATGAAGAAAAGAATATTGGTGGTATTGCTGGCGAAAACAATGGAGAAATTCAGAATTGTTATGCGATGGGGAGTATTAATACCAAGGCGGCAGTTGTCGCTGGAATTGCTGGAACAAACACTAATAATATCAAGGATTGCGCCAATTATATGAATATAGAAGGCGCATATACTGTTGCAGGTATTGTTGCCATGAATGAAGACAATGTTTTAAATTGTACAAATTATGGGACAGTGCGACAGAAAAATAATTCGCAGGAAATTGGAGAAGCGGGCGGTATTACTGCACAGAATAAGTTGGGGACAATTAGTGATAGCTATAATTATGCAATAATTAATGGAGAAGCAAAAAATATCGGTGGAATTGCAGCAACGACATCTGGAGCAATTACAAGATGCGGAAACACTGGTTCTGTAACTGGTTTGGCAAATGTCGGTGGTATTGTAGGATTATACAATGGAAATCGGGAGTACAGCATCAGTGAATGCTATAATCAGGGAAGCATTAATGGTAGTGGCAGAACTGAAAAATCAATAGGAATTGGTGGTGTTTTAGGAAGCACAGGAGAAAGTTATAGAGTTCAGATTGAAAATTGTTATAATACAGGAAGTATTCGTGCCGCAAACACAGCACAGTATCTTGGCGGTATTGCAGGAATTATCTATAAAGGTTCTATCTCGAATTGCTATAATGCAGGAAATGTTGCTGGTGCAGAAGCATCTTACGCAGCAACGCTTGTGGGATTCTTCGGCAAGGAGGAAGATACTTCCTATACAAACTGCCTTTATATCGGCAACGAGAATAGTATTGCGTTTTACAGAGAAAATGGCGGTGTTTCAGATGCAGAGATGGCAAAGACAACCAGTGAACTAAGATCACGAGATGTACTCACAATTCTTGGAAATAGCTTTTCTTTAGACAGTGGTAGTTCCATAAATAATGGATATCCTATATTGAGTGAGCAAACAGAACCAAGTTATCAGTATCTTGTAGTTTATGAGCTAAATGGAGGCTGTTCAGAAAACTCTTATTTTGAGCTGATAACGCAAGATAGTTCTGTGAACAGGCCAGAAGATCCAACAAAGAATTATGCAGAATTTCAAGATTGGTACACCGATGCAGGATTAAGCAATTTGTATCGTTTTAATGATTCCGTCAAAGCACCATTAATTTTATATGCAAAATGGAAAAATGTAACGATTGTGGAAGATATGGAATTGCTCCAGACCAGTATTGAGTTGATAAGAGGAGAAGAATATCCTATAAAAGTGCGTTTTATTCCAGAGAAAGCAGAGAATGCAGAAATGGTGTGGGATTCTGACAATACCTCTGCTGTTACGGTTGATGAAAAAGGCGTTATTCGGGCAGAGGCACCGGGGCGTGCAACGATTACGGGAAGATTAAAAGATAATTCCTTGTCAAAGACGCTGGAATTAGATGTTACTGTTACAAAGGATGAGAGCATTATTCATATTAGGAGAGTTGAAGATGGCGCTGAACTAGAAAATTTGGATATTGCAGTCAAAGAAGTTGTTACATTAGAGGCAGTGACAAAAGGGTTTTCGGAGGAAACTGCAGAAACTCAGTGGGGACCCGGAGATAACGAGTATGTTAAAATTACACCAAAGGTAAATACCTTAGGTAATCCTAAAGTAGAAGTGATGGGATTAAAACCAACACCATCAGGAAAACCTGTTAAGGTTAAATTTACTGTAGATGATGGGAATATACAGTCTTCCAAAAGTATCAATGTCACAGTTTTACCTTTGGCAACTGGTGTAAAAGTAAAATTGGACGAGGAAGATGTCACAGACAAAACTGCGATTTATGATTTGGTGACAAAGAAATTTATTGCTGTTGGCACAAAAAAGTTAAAAAAACCTGTGGAGAAATTAAGTGCTGTTGTGTCGCCAAGTGATGCAAGCCAAAAAGTAACATGGGAATCCAATAATTATTCGGTGATTCAATTTAAGGACAAAGAAATTGGCGTTGTGACTGGAAATATTAGTGGAACAGCAGAGGTTACAGCACTGACAAAAGATGGAAGCAATAAAACGGGGAAACTAACCGTTAGAACTAAACGAATTGTACAATCGTTTGTGTTAGAGCCAAAAGCAGTGGATACCAATACCCCTGTTGTGTTGGATTCTCAAGGTAGGGTGTTGCTGACGAGTGGATGCAGTGTAAGATTAGTTCCTAATTTTACGCCGACGGATGCTACTGATCAGGGATTAAAGTGGGAAATGAGTCCCAAAAATTGCATTGAGATTGATGCAGAAAAAAAGATAATTACCGCAAAAGACGTGGGAAGCGAAACAAAAGTGACTTTAAAAGCAACTTCTATGGATGGCGGTGAAGCTTCTTATGAGATGGAGTTTATCGTTATTCCTAGGGTAGAATCGATTGAAATCTACAATGCAAAAGATATGAAACGTCCAATTAATGGGGAAACCATTGGTGTAAACCCTGAAACGGATAGCAAAACAGTAACATTGTGTGTAAAAAATAAACCAGATGATGCTTCCCAAATTGTTTTATGGAAATCAGCAAACACAAAAGTGGCGACCGTAGAAGACCATAAGGATGGAAGCTGTACAGTGACCGTAAATGGGTATGGGAAAACTAGTATTATTGCTACAGCAGCAGATGGAAGTGGTATTACGGCATCTATTACTATAAATGTCTCTTCACTTGTATCTTCTATTAACATTATAGGTAGCAACAAAGTGATAAAAGGTGGAACAATCAAACTAAAAGCAGAAGTTTTTCCAAAATCAGCAGAAAATAAGGCAGTCTATTGGGAATCAGATGACACATCAATAGCAACAGTAAATAAAAATACCGGAGAGGTAAGGGGAATTAAGAGCGGTTTTGCAGATATTATTGCCACAGCAGCAGATGGAGGAGAAGCTTCTCAAAGATTTGCAATAAGGGTTACAGAACCAGTAACAGATTTTGATATTATGATACCAGATGGAAATACCAATTTGGAGGATGATGTCATTGTTACAGACAAAATGGTAGGAATTGACCTTGATGCAGGAATGGAGACATACACACTGTCAGCAAGGATTCTTCCCAAAGAAGCAAGTCAGATTGTCTCTTGGAAATCCAGCAATGAAAAGATTGCCACAGTTGATGAAAAAGGTACAGTTACAGCCAAAGCGCTTGGTAGAGCAATTATTACAGCGACCACAACAGATGGCAGCAACAAAACTGCAAAAACAACAATCAATGTTAATACACTTGTAAGAAATGTCTCAATTACTGGAAGCCATTATGTAGGAGCAGGACAGTCGATTCAGTTACATGCAAAAGTGACTGATATTGATGCGGCAAACAAAAATGTAATCTGGACAAGCAGCGATAAAAGGGCAGTTGTTGTAGATAGCAATGGTTATGTAACGGCGGTTAATAGTACAGGAGAAGCAACTGCAACGATTCGAGCGGAAGCCGCCGATGGAAGTGGAAAATATGCAGAACACATTGTCTATGTGATGGGTAAGAGCGATCAAATAGAGATTACAGAATTTAATGGTAGTTTAAATTCCAAGAAAAGTTCGGAAATTGATATTCAAAAAATAAGTAGGGATCATAAAGTATCTTTTGTTGCGCAATTAAGCGGTGGTTCCAGTCAACAAGGCAATTATGACAAAGAAGTAGAGTGGTTGACATCAAACAAATCCATTGCAGAAGTTTATTCCATTCAAAATAACTATGGATATAGTGAGGCAATTATCCAAATTAAAAAAGAAGGAAAAGTAACAATCACAGCAAGGACAACAGATGGTTCTAATCGACAAGACTCTTATACATTGACTGTGACAGACACGGATCCTGACGTGACAATTACAGGACCAAGACAGGTTGCAAATGGAAAAAAGATACAACTTTCTACAGAAGGTGGTGTCGCTGTAACATGGTCAACCTCTGACCCATCACTTGCCACAGTAGATTCCAAAGGAAGAGTTACTGGAAAAAAGAATGTAGAAGGAACAGTAATAATTACAGCAACTTCAAAAAAAGGAAGTGAAAAAACAGGCATTTATTATGTTGAAGTATGTCCAGCAGTTTCCAGTGTAGATATCTTGGCAGATGGGGTATCAATAAAGGATAAAAAGGTTGGCGTGGATTTAATTAGAGGATATACACTAGATAATGGCAAGACATGGAATAATAATATTAAGTTTTATGCATCGGTAGCGGGTGCTTCCTACGATGAAAGAGTAACTTGGAAATCCAATAAGACAGCGGTTGCTACAGTGGATGAAAATGGTAAGGTCGAGATTAAGAAAAACGGAACAGCAGTAATTACTGCGACCGCGACAGATGGCAGCGGCAAAAAGGCGAAGGTTACTCTAACAGTCACAAAGCAGATTACAAAAATTGAACCTGCAGATGGCATTCAGGATATCTATGTGGGTTATAAGAAGTCTGTTCAGCTAAAACTAGCATTTAAACCATTGGCAGCGACAACAAAAAAAGTAACATGGGAAAGTGATGACAAAAGTCTAGTATCCGTAAATAAAAGTGGTAAGGTGACAGTAAAGAAACCATTTGGCAGCGGAGATTATGACACAAGCAGCGATAATAATGTCATTGTGAGAGCAATTGCGGCGGATGGCGGCACAGCAGTCTGTGAGTTTCGGATTCATTTTGTGGCACCTGCAACAAAAGTACAGATTGTAGAGCAAAAAGATAATGTCAATCTGGAATATGCGTCAATTGTCGGCATTGATATTGATACAAATGATGCAAAGATTACATTGAAAGCTGATATTGAGAGCAAAAGTAGTTATTTCGACCAGTATGGTGTCAGCAAGCAAGTAACCTGGAAATCCAGCAATCCAAATATTGCAGAAGTGATTCCCAATTATGATGGAACCTGTACTGTGACTGGACACAGCAATGGAAAAGTTACCATTACTGCGACAGCAGCAGACGGCAGTAAGAAATCGGGCAAGGTTACGTTATATGTAGGAAAAATGATCAAAAATATTGATATAACACAAGATATCTGGGAATTAAAAGATAATGAAGGTCGAGAAATTATTACTTTGTATGTAAGGAGTGTTAAGAACAAAAAGACATTGCAGCTCTCGGATAAATTGGTGATTCACCCAATTACAGCTACCAATAAGAAATTGACTTATAAAAGTAGCAATTCTAAACTAGTATCGGTAAGTGCTTCCGGGAAACTTACCGCAAAAAAGAAAGGAACAGAGGATGTAATTATTACAATAACCGCCAACGACGGTTCCCGGGTAAAAAAGGAGATTGTTGTTAAAATAATGCAATAAAGCGAAAATAGTGTATTCTGTAATGGAATACACTATTTTTTTCTACATATACTACTACAATGGTCAATTAGAAATTCCTCTCCCCCTTTGAAATAGAATCTCTTAAAAATAGTCTTATAAAGTTACATTGTAAATAACAAAACAAATATAGTCTATTATATAATTTGGAAATTAGAAAGCACAAAACAAAGCGATATGAAATCTATCAAAGAAGTATTTGCATAATACGATAGGCAATGGATTCGGGTTTATCAAGCATACAATTTTACAATTGCAAAAGAAGTGATTGCTTTACAATCAAAGTTTAATGAAATATTGCAAAAAGCAGTTTTGACATGACTTGATGCTACAAGGTAACAGTTCAGCCATGCCCATTCATAAGTTGTCGTTTTGTACAATCTGGCAATTTATTTAGGCAACTTCCGACAACTTATTTCATGTTGGGCGTCCGCCCTATAAAAATGAATATACAAATTGCCTTATGTGAGCAAGCTCCCAACAGCATTTTGTACATTCAATTTTGCATGGCTGAACTGTTACGTTACAAGTTATACAGGGACACAATGGGAAAATCCTTTGATGAAACAACTGTGTATTGCCAATAAGACTCTGATAGAAATATAAACGGAAATTGAATTTTCATTGTACTTAATATAAAAATATGGTATTATCTCTACATGGAAATTTTTAGTAGCGATTCTAAAATGAGGTTAGAATAAATATGTGTGGAATAGCTGGCTTTTGTAACAATCCTAAGAACTGGAAAGAAAATATACAAAAAATGAATCAAAGAATGTATCACAGAGGGCCGGACGCAGGCGGTGTTTGGGCGGATGAAACTGCTAATATTGTGCTGGGACACCGCAGACTTTCGATTGTAGATTTATCAAAAGCAGGTGCGCAGCCAATGCATTCGGCATCTGGAAGATACGTGTGCGTGTTCAACGGTGAGATTTATAATTACCGTCGACTGCGGAACAAACTGTTAAAGGAGAAAAAAGTAACTGCTTTTCGGGGGACTTCCGATACAGAAGTGTTATTAGAGTCGATTGAGGCTTATGGTGTGATGGAAACGATAAAACACTGCAAAGGAATGTTTGCAATTGCACTCTACGATAAAAAAACAGGGCGGCTAACATTGATTCGCGACAGAGTTGGAGAAAAACCACTGTACTATGGATTTGTAAACGGACATTTTGTCTTTGCCTCGGACATTGGTAGCATTTGTGTGTTGGACGATTTTAACAATCCAATTGATACAAAAGTATTACAATTATATTTTATACATGGTTATATTCCAGCACCATATTCTATCTATCAAAATATCTATAAACTTGACGCAGGCTGTATGTTGGAGTTAGATGCGCCTTATAAAGAGCCAAAGATACAGGCATATTGGTCTGTGCGGGAAGTGGCCAAATATGGACAGACGCATTTATTTCAAGGAAGTAGACAGGAAGCAGCAGATGAACTAGAACGATTGCTAAAGGCTTCGATAAAAGAGCAGATGGTAGCAGATGTTCCAGTTGGTGCATTTTTGTCGGCAGGAATTGATAGCAGTACGATTGTGGCGTTGATGCAGGCACAGTCATCGCAAAAAGTCAGAAGTTTTACAATTGGCATGGAAGATCCAGAATATAATGAGGCTGTTTACGCAAAGGAGATTGCACAGCATCTTGGCACAGAACACACAGAACTTTACATTACAGCCAAAGATGCAAAAGCAGTCATTCCAAAACTTTCATGGATTTTTGGAGAACCGTTTGCGGATTCTTCTCAGATTCCAACCTATCTTGTGAGCAAGATGACAAGGGAACATGTGACAGTATCATTGAGTGGCGATGCAGGGGATGAACTTTTCTGCGGATATGGTTCCTATGCATCTATCAATCGAATTTGGGGAAAAATGAAAAGTTATCCCTACGGAATCCGAAAACTTGCCAGTAGATTTCTAGTGGGAAATCCGCTGATTGGAAAGAATCAGTTGCTACAGACAAAAGCATATCTTTTAGGGGCAAAAAGTCCTGAACATTTGTATGAATTATCAAATGCACAGGAGGCTTCCAATCTGCATATTGCATTGGAACAGGAGACACATGCATATAAGCACAACAGCTTTCCATATGGGGCATTAAAAGATCCACAGAGTAGTATTATGTTGATGGATATGGAAGTTTATCACCCAGATGATATTTTAGTTAAGGTTGACAGGGCTGCTATGGCAGTCTCACTGGAAACGCGAGTGCCCATGTTGGACAAGGATGTAGTTGAGTTTGCATGGACGATTCCTATAACATACAAGAAACAAGAAGACGAAGGCAAGTTAATATTAAAAGATGTGCTATACCGCTATGTTCCAAAGGAAATGATGGATAGACCCAAAAAAGGATTTGCAATTCCAATTACACAGTGGCTATTAGAACCAGAACTTCGACAGTGGGCAGAATCGCTTCTTGACAGTGGATTAATTAGACGACAAGGGATTCTGGATGCGGATGCAGTGCAACGAATTTGGAGAGATTTTACAGAGAGAGGCAATTGGCGCATTCAAATTTGGTATTTGCTAATGTTTCAAAGCTGGATGCTGGATCGGGAGAAAGTTTGTGTTTAGTACAAAGCGGAGGAAAATATGCTTTCGGTATTTTTCAACTGGATTTATATTGTAATCACTGCATTTTTGATGGGAATGTGGTTGCGCGAAATTGTGTGGAGGCATTTTCAATACCGTGTAAAGGATATCAGTAGTATCTTGGCAGCAGGATTGATAACGATTACAGTGTATGCGCAAGTGTTCAGTTTATTTTATAAAGTTGGTGCGGTGGCAAATCTTATTCTTGTGGGGATATGCATTCCAGTTATGGTGACACAGCGGCAGCAAATCATAGAGTTATTGCAAGGGGTATGGCGCAAAAATAGCAGTGTGTGGAAGCTTGTGTTGGCGGCAAGTATTGTAATCTGGTGTTTTTGTACCTCCCGCGGATATATGCACTATGATTCAGATTTATATCATGCGCAGAGTATTCGCTGGGTTGAAGAATATGGTATTGTAAAGGGACTGGGGAATATTCATGTGCGCTTTGCCTATAACAGTTCCTTTTTTGCATTGTCAGCACTTTATAGTATGAAATTTATTTGCGGAAGGTCTCTGCATACAGTCAATGGATTTATGGCACTATTGCTTTGGAGCCAAGTGCTTGCACTTTTTCAGAAAAAAAAAGACAGAAAGACATTAGTGACAGACTTTGCACGACTGGGCGCCTTTTATTATCTGACAGTTATTTATCATGATATTGTCTCACCTGCGTCTGATTATGCTGTGATGTGTGTTGTATTTTTTATTGTGATAAAGTGGTTAGAACTTTTAGAAAACGAAGAAGTACAGTCAACCCCTTATGCACTTTTGTGTGTTGCGGGTGTCTATGCAGTCACGCTTAAACTTACAGCAGGATTAATTCTAATATTGGTACTAAAACCGTTGTCTATGTTGCTGCGAGAAAAAAAGTTGCGAGATATTGGTATTTATCTACTATTAGGGTGCGAAGTGATTGCTCCGTGGCTTGCAAGGACAGTGCTAATATCGGGATATTTGCTATATCCATTTCCAGCATTGGATTTATTTCGTGTAGATTGGAAAATTCCTGCTGCGTCGGCGACACTGGATGCTGCGGAAATTCAGACATGGGGCAGAGGAATATACAATGCGGCGTTGACCGATTTACCTGTGTGGGAATGGTTTCCAGCATGGTTTCATGATACATTGCCTACCGTTGGAAAGTTATTTATATTGATGGATATTGTCTGTGTTCCTATTTTTATTATTTTATTCCTCAAAAATTTTTGTTTTTGCAAAGACCGTGACGCAATGCGTTCGGACCAGCTTCTTACACTTGGTACTATGCTTGCCTCTTATATATTTTGGCAGTTTTCGGCCCCGCTATTGCGGTATGGATATGCTTCTATTCTGCTTACAGTCATGATAACATGCGGTATTTTATTTGATATTTTAAGAAAATACTTTGACAAATTCCAAAAAAAGGATATGATAGTAAAGATAGCGTTGTTGGGAACAACAGCATTATTTCTGTTTTCAGCGATAAAAATGTTTTCTCTTGTGCGTTATTTATACACAGAGTCAGCAAAACCAGCGTATGGATTTCAACAGGATTATGGGCAGTATGAACTGGAAAGTTATGATGTGAATGGGGTTTTATTTTATTATCCGCTCAGTGGAGACCGAACTGGATATGACCATTTTCCATCTGTTCCAAGACAGACAGAAATCTTTTTTCGAGGAGAAGCCATGAAAGAAGGCTTTCTCTCAGCGGGAGAAGATACGCACTTTTAAAAGTGGTGAATCGTATTATTGAGTTTAATATCATATTGAAAAAGAAAAGCAAAGAAAAGTTTAAAAGAAAGTGATTTTTAAACGATTGATTGGTATGCGTGCCAATGCACGCAAGGGGTATAGATATGATTATCATACATGTTATGGGAGGGCTTGGCAATCAACTTTACCAATATGCATTATATGAAAAGTTTAAATTTCTAGGAAAAGAAGTAAAACTTGACCTGTTTGCGTATAAAGGAGCACAAGGCGAGGAAAAAGAGTGGCGTTCCTTTGAGTTAGAATGGCTTGATGGGGTAGCATATGAAATTTGTACGGAGGATGAAAGACGTCTTTTTCTGGATAATAGTATGAAATTTATAGATAGAGTTCGGAGAAAGCTGATTGGCAGACGGGAGAAAACAGTCAAAGAAGACGCCGACTATATGCCTGAAATTTTTTCAATGGATAATGTATATCTCTATGGTTTTTGGAATTGCGAGAAGTATTATATAGATATCATACCTGAATTACAAGAAAAAATTAAGTTTCCTCCAAGTATAAATCCACGCAATCGACACACGATGCAGGCGATGCGACAAGAAAATGCAATAAGTATCCATATTCGACGCGATGATTACCTTACAGTAGCAGATGGAAAGCGGTATATGGGAATTTGCACAGAAGCGTATTACAACTGTGCAATTGATTATATCTCAGAGCGTGTGGAAAATCCAATATTTTATATTTTTTCGGATGATACAGCATATGCAAAGCGTATTTATAACAAGAATAACATGTGTGTTGTGGATTGGAATACAGGCAAAGACAGTCTGTATGATATGGAGTTGATGCGTTGCTGTAAACACAATATTTGTGCAAACAGCACTTTTAGTATGTGGGGAGCAAGACTCAACACAAATCCCAAAAAGATAATGATTCGTCCACTGCACCATGATAACTATGAGACGACAGATACAGAGACAATGCATCAAAATTGGCCAGGGTGGATACTCATTGATGCCATGGGAGTTGTGTGTTGACGAAAACTTATTCTTTGAATGGACAAGAATCAAAATTTATCTAAGGAGTGAACAATTATGGGCAAACGACCAAATTTTCCTTTTGATTTGACCGGATATACCTGTTTTTCTGCGATTAACTGTCCTGTGGAACAGGCAATTCAGCTTTTGAAAGAGTATCCGAGTGTTTGTATTGCAGAGGACAGAGTTTCCGTTTCTTTTCAAATTGTTACCTTGCCAGAGGAGAAAAAGTGGACACTTTTGCGCTGGGAGCGGCCAGTAAGGTTTTACGACTTAATGAATTTAACCATGTGGTTGATGGGATATCGCGATGGCTTGGGGGGAGAGAATCCCATTTTTATTGCACTCCCACCCACAGAGCGCGCTGCAGAAGGGACGTTTCTGGCTCGACCGGACTACGATAACCAGTTTGGTGATTCCATGTTGGGATTCTGGCAAAATTGGAGTTTTGATTACACCATACCAGGAGAAAAGCTGCGATGGATTGGCGAGAATGTATTCCCTGAAGAATATTTCTTTTATGGTCACGGTTATTCCTTGACTGGTTTTCAATTGGAGTGGCTGACAAATTTAGAACGTATTTCAAGTTGGGTGGAGTGCTCCATTCCAATGGAGAGATAATATTTTCAAAGATATTACTTTGAAGTTGTTATGAAAGGATGCGCATGCAAAAGAATCAACAAAAAGAGTTAATTTCGATTATAATTCCTGTATACAATGTTGAGGCATATCTTGACCGTTGCATTCAGTCTGTAATTCATCAAACTTATCAAAATCTTGAAATTATATTGGTCGATGATGGCTCGACAGACCATTCGCCGCAGATGTGTGATGCCTACGCTCAAATTGATGAGCGGATTAAGGTGGTGCATAAGTCAAATGGTGGATTGTCAGATGCCAGAAATGCTGGGCTTATGGTTGCCACAGGAACTTATATTGGCTATGTAGACAGTGACGACTGGATAGAATTGGAAATGTATGAATGTATGTACGCTGCGTGCATTGAACATCAGGCAGAGCTTGCAGTCTGCCGTTATAGAAATGAATATACCACAAAGGGTTCTTCTATGTCTGTTGATTCTGCATTGGAAAGTGATTTGGTCAAGCCCCTTTCTAGGGATGCGCTCTTGCAAATTTATCTCTGTGGGCATGAAAAGTATGTGATTTATAATTCTGTGTGGAGTAAGTTATTTCATAGAGATTTGGTGAAAGATATGGTTTTTCCAAAAGGAAGAAACTCCGAGGATATTATGTATACCACCAAGGCATTTTGTAGACTGAAAAAAGCAGTCTATCTTGATACTGGATTTTATCATTATGTGCAGGATAGACAGGGAAGCATTATGAATGAAGCCAAAAGTAAGCGAATGTTTCAGGATGAGATTCCCTTTTGGCAAGAGCATATTTCTTATATTAAAAGCAATGTGTCAGAGCAGATGGGGAATCTAGCGGCATACTACTTTTGGAGACGTCTTTTATCCTACTATTTGGATTTGTCTGTCAACAAAAAGACAAAAGCAGACGCAAAGCGGCTTGCAGAGATGATGCAAAGTAAGGCACCAGTAATTAGACAAGTTTATACGAAAGTGCATAGAAGTAAAGGGGACTTGGTTCGCATGAAACTGTTTCTATATAGTCCGTTAGGATATCGCATTGTAAATGGGATTTATGCACGTATAATAGTGCCAATAAAAAGAAAAGCTAAGTATGGAGGCTAAAATGAAAAAACAACAAATTAGATTTTATATCGTTGTTGCAATTAGTTTTGTTGCAATTTTTATTTATAATTTCCTTACGCCGCTTATGTCTGACGAACTACAGTTTGATGCCTCTATGTATCATTCTATTGCAGATATTTTTCGCGCAGAATATGAAAATTATATGACTTGGAATGGTCGTTCAGTCGTTCAATTGATTATGCGTTGTTTTCTTTTAGGACCAAAATGGCTTTTTAATATTTGTAATAGTGTTTGCTTTGTGTTGTTAACATTATTAATATATTGGAATATTTCGAACAAGCGGAAATCATATGACCTTGCAGCTTATGTGTTGGTAAGTTTGTTTTTGTGGCAGTTTGGTGTTTCATTTGACCAAACTGTATTATGGGAAAGTGGTGCGTGTAATTATCTATGGGGTGCAGTGATTATTCTTGGTTTTGTGACATATTACCGACATAAGATTGAACACATGGAAACGATAAAGTATAAAATTGCTTTATCATTTTTCCTCTTTCTATTTGGATTGTTGGGAGGCTGGTGCAATGAGAATACCTCTGGGGGAGGGCTTCTGTTAGTATTATTTTTTACTATTGCATACTATTTTCAAAATAAAAAATTGGAACCATGGATGATAACAGGGGCTGGTGGAATGATCACAGGGTTATTATTTATGGTGATGGCACCGGGAAATCGACTGAGAGGAGATCTGTTGAGAGAGACGGAAGAACATGGTGGTATTTTGGCATATGTCGGGCGCTTTCTAAAGATTAATACAGCAATTTATACTTATTTATTTTTTATGCTAGTAATTATTGTTTTAATTTTGACGTTTCTTGTTTTGAAAGGAAAGCGATTAGGGGATTTCTATTTCGTAATTTTATATACTGCGGTTAGTATAGCAACTTCCTACGCATTAATTTTAACACCACAACCAATGGACAGAGCCTATTTTGGTGCAGGAGTATTTATGACAATTGCATGTGTGCAGGCAATTTGGTATATACCGAAAGAGGAGATTTATTTAAATACTTGTAAATTTGCCGGGATTATATTATTTCTAATAGGAATGTTCTTTTCTTATTGTGAAAATGGAGCTAATCTTATGAGAATTTATCGTGAGGTTAATGAACGAGAGGCATATATATTAGAACAAAAGGAACAAGGCAATGTCAATTTGACAGTGCCAATGCTCAGACCAGGATTCGAGACCAAATATAGTTTTTATTATAAAAATGACGTCGATCAAGACCCAGAGAGTTGGGGGTGTTCTATATTACGACAGTATTATGATTTGGAAAGTTTAGTTGGCATACCACGAAGTGAATGGACCGAATATTAAAGGAGAGTACATGTTATTTAATTCTTATATCTTTATTTTCCTGTTTTTGCCAGTTGTACTTGCAGGATATTATGGATTCAATTATCTAAATAAATATAAACTTTCACTTTGCTGGCTCATTGTGATGTCCATGTTGTTTTATGGTTATGATTATAGTGCGATTAGTGTTCGGTATATGGTGATCTTAATCATCAGCATTCTGCTCAATTATGGGCTTGTCAAAATCTTATCAAAAGTAAATGCTGTGTTGTGGCGGCAGATATTATTGGTAGTCGGTTTGCTTTTAAATTTAGGCATTTTATTCTATTTTAAGTATTATGATTTTTTCATTGAAAATATTAATGGTGTTCTGGGCACAGATATTGGACTTTTGCGTGTAATATTGCCACTTGGCATCAGTTTTTACACATTTCAACAACTTTCTTATGTGATAGATAGTTATAAGAGAGAATGTGAAGCATATAGTTTGTTGGAGTATGCAGCATATGTTTCTTTTTTTCCACAGTTGGTTGCAGGACCAATTGTATATCATGATGAATTGATACCACAACTTCGGGATAAGAAAAATCATGCGCTGAACTATATTAATTTGAGCAAGGGAATCTATGCGTTTGCATTGGGACTTGCCAAAAAGGTTTTGATAGCAGATACCTTTTCTAAGGTTGTGACAATTGGTTATGGAAATATTAATGATCTGAATGCGGTGAGTGTGTTGGTTTTGATGGTGTGCTATACCATGCAGATCTATTTTGATTTTAGCGGATACTGTGACATTGCGTTAGGGATTGGATATCTGTTTAATGTAGAACTTCCACTGAACTTTAATTCTCCTTATAAAGCGGCGTCTATCGTTGAATTTTGGGGAAGATGGCATATGACCTTGACAAGATTTTTTACAAAATATGTGTATATTCCGCTTGGGGGAAGTAGGAAGGGAATTATCAGAAGATATGTAAATATTCTCATTGTGTTTTTGGTGAGCGGTATTTGGCATGGGGCAAACTGGACCTACATCTTGTGGGGCGTAATCAATGGAATTGGCAATGTGCTTGAGAAGATTTTTGGACGATTTTTTCGGTGGGTTCCACGGGCAATTGGAGTGACAATAACGTTTGTGTTTTGTCTTTTCTCCATGAGTCTTTTTCGCGCGGAATCGATTGCGCAGGCAAGACAGCTTTGGCGACATCTAAAGGTCACCGGTGATGGTGTGTTGTACAAGCCTATGACAGATGCGTTTAATGACTTAGTGGAAGTAAAATTACTCTGTAAGATTGGCCTTGACGGGATCGTGAGGCAGTATCCAGGAATACTGTTGGTTGCATTTAGTTTGATTGTCTTGGCAGCTTGTTTTTTGATGAAAAATACGCAAGAAAAGATTGCACAAATGCGTTATTCTGTCAGCCAGATTATTGTGATTATTGTTTTAATGTTGTGGAGTATTTTAACACTTTCAGATGTCAGCGAGTTTTTGTATTTTAATTTTTAAAAGTTGGTTAGAAAGGAAAGCATAATGAACCAGGGACAAAAAGATGCTAAAAAATGGTTTATACGCTGTTTTGCATCGTTATTGCTGTCGATTTTTCTTGTCTTTTTGATTGTTTGGATATTCGATCCGTATTTTCATTTTCACAAGCCGTTCTCATTTGTCTCTTATCGGTTGTATGACGAGCGGTATACAAATGACGGGATTTCAAGACATTTTGACTACAATGCCATTATTACAGGAACATCAATGGCCCAGAATTTTAAGCCGAGTGAGATGGATGCTTTGTTTGGGACCAAGTCTGTAAAAGAGACGTTTTCAGGAGCAGGATTTCAAGAGCTTTCGCAGAATTTGGAGCGCGCACTACAGCGCAACAAAGATTTGAAAACAGTGTTGTGGACGCTAGATTACAGTGGACTTATTCGGGAAAAAAGCTGGACACAGTACGAGGGATATCCAGAATATCTATATGATAACAATCCATGGAATGATGTGCAGTATGTATTTAATAAGTCTATTTTTTATCATGGTGTTTTGCCTAATATTTTAAAGACAGTGACAGGACAGCCTAGAACGACAATGGATGCGTATTCTTCTTGGGATAAGGAAACAGGGTTGCACTTTATCTTGCAGACGTATGACAGGAATCATGTGGAGGAGGATATGCCAACCGTTTTAGGACCAGAGGAACGAGAGATGACTTTGGAAAATATTACAGGAAATATTACCTCGTTGATAAATCAATATCCAGATACAACATTTTATGTCTTTTATACGCCATATAGTATTTGTTACTGGGATTCTTTGATACAGGAGGGTTCTATTATAAGGCAATTTGAAGCTGAGCAATTGGTTACGGAACTGTTACTTCAGTGTCCTAATGTAAAGCTGTATAACTTTTTTGATCAGTATGAGGTGATTACAAATCTTGATAATTACAGGGATAAGGAACACTATTCTGCCAAGATAAACAGCCAGATTTTACATTGGATTGCTTCTGATGTGGGGCTTGTCACTGAAGAAAATTATCTAGAGCGTTTGGCAGCAGAGAAGCAGTTTTATTTAAATTATGATTACGAAGGAATCTATCACGAATGAAAGGCATGGGTAAAAGATGGATATAATTAAGAAAATGCGCTACATTCTGGACAGGAGGCAGAAAATCCAAATCTGTTTTTTGGGTGTTCTAATCTTTATAGGCGGTCTGCTTGAGACAGTCAGTGTATCGGGAGTGCTGCCGATTGCATGGGTGATTATAGATCCTGTTGAGATGCAGGAAAACAAGTATATGCAGTGGGCAATGCAGGCGCTTGGCATTCAGGATATTCAGGGATTTATTATTCCACTTTTGCTTGCGCTGATTTTTTTATATGCACTAAAAAATGCTTTTTTGCTTTTGCTTGTATATGTGCAGAATCGTTTTATTGCACTAAATCGCAACAAATTAATTAGTCAAGTGCTGCGGGAATTTTTAAATAGACCATATGAGTTTTATCTGGATGCGGATATTCCCACTGTGTTTCGACTGACAGACAGCGATATTCCAAATGTATTTAATATTCTGATGGCAATGATTTCTCTGGTGTCCGAGTCCGTGGTGTTTGTTCTGCTCTGCATTGTAATGATTGTTACAGATTGGAAATTGTTATTGTTTTTGCTTGTAGTGTTTGGGATTCTTTCTTTTTTAATTATTAAGGTATTGAAGCCGCGTCTTGCAAAATTGGGGGAAAAAAATCAATCTATTCAGTCAAAAATTGCAAAGTGGAGGATTCAGGCAATTTATGGTATTAAAGATGTCAAGGTTCTGCACAGGGAAGCATTTTTTGCAGACAATTATGAGCAGAGCGGCAAAGTTGGCGCTGGATATGCAGAGCGGCATGCTGTTTTAAATAATCTACCTAGACTGTTAATTGAAACTGTTTTTATGGCAAGTGTGCTTGGGTATATTGTTCTGTATATTTCTTTTGGAAAGGATGCCTCCTCGCTTGTGCCAATGCTTACAACGTTTGCAATAGCAGCAATCCGCATGATGCCAAGTGTAAATCGCATCAATACTTATCTGACAGACATTTCTTTTTTCCGTCCTTGTCTTGACTATGTGTATGAAAATATGAATATCAATGAGATCAGCCGCAGAACAAATCAGACTTTGCAGCCTGCCGACAGGTCAAAGAAGATGCAGCTTCAAGATTGTATTGCACTGAAAGATATTGTATATGCCTATCCAAACACGGACAAACTGATATTTGACAAGGCGAATATGATTGTTCCCTATGGAAAATCCGTTGGAATTATGGGCCCATCAGGTGCGGGAAAATCAACAATTGTAGATATCCTTCTAGGACTTTTAAAAATTAGAGAGGGCAGTATTACCTGCGACGGCGTTAATATCTTTGACAATTATCCGGCATGGCTTGCACAGATTGGCTATATTCCGCAGTCTATTTATCTAATAGACGAATCTATCAGAAATAATATTGCGTTTGGAATTGCGGAGGAGGAGATTGACGACAATCATATCTGGCAGGCGCTTGAGGAAGCTCAGTTAAAAGAGTTTATTAAAGGACTTCCAGAGGGACTAGACACCGCAATTGGGGACAGAGGAATCCGTATTTCAGGCGGACAGCGGCAGCGTCTTGGAATTGCGCGGGCGCTTTATCATAATCCAGAGATTCTTGTATTTGATGAGGCGACATCTGCGCTTGACAACGAGACAGAGGCAGCAGTGATGGAGGCGATTAACAGTTTCCATGGCAGGAAGACAATGGTGATTATTGCGCATAGACTAAATACAATTGAGAAGTGTGATATTATCTATAAAGTAGATGGGGGAAAGATTGTGGAGACAACACTTGATTATAAATAAACTCCAAAAGACTACTGTAAGAATAAAGTTCCTGATTAGTACGCCCGCAAGAGCGGGCAGATGGGAGTTCGTGTGAAAAAGAAACCAATTATTGCAACGGAACTGCTGAAAGGCCAGGGGCTTGGCAATCAGTTATTCTGTTATGTGACAACAAGAGCACTCGCATATGCCAAAAACTATGATTTTAGCATATTGAACAAAGAACTTTTGGATTGTATGTACTTTATAGAGCTTGACTGTGGACTGGATACAACAAAGGAACAGTTTACAGAGACGTATTATGAGAAAGAGGATAGGATTTATCTTGGAAATTCAAGGCATGATATAGAACATGGATGCTATATTACTGGTGTAGATAACAGGCTTTTGTCTCTTGACAGAACAACACTTCTATATGGAAATATGCAAGATGAGTCCTACTTTGGGAAGTATAAAAAAGAAATTAAAGCGTGGCTTAAAGTAAAACCAGAATATGACTGCATGAATTATTCCCGTGAAAATCTTTGCATTATCAATATAAGAGGTGGGGAGTATACAAGCAATCCAGAACTTTTTCTAAGACGGAAATACTGGCTTGATGCTATGAAAATGATGCGACAGATTCGCTCAGATATGGAATTTATGACAGTGACAGATGACATCGCAGCCGCGAAAAGGATTCTTCCAGAAGTGAAAGCGTATCATTTTGATTTGGCAGGCGACTATACAGCGATTAAAAACGCATATTATTTAATATTGTCTAACTCAACATTTGCTTTTTTTCCAGCGTTTACAAGTGATACTGTACAATATATCATTGCGCCGAAATACTGGGCTAGGCATAATGTGTCTGACGGTTATTGGGCTTCGGAACAGAATATATATTCTGGATTTATGTATCTTGATAGAAAAGGAAAGCTTTATACAGCCGAAGAATGTAGGGAAGCGCTTGACAAATATAGGAAAAAGTCGGTATCCTATAAAAGGATTGGACAGAGATTAGAAGGAACGGCTTTGATGGCAGCAAAGATAAAAAGTCAATGGCTGATCTATCAGGATTTGTCTGTAAGGGCTGTGCGGTCTTTAAAACGCAGATTGAAAAGTTTGTGAAAGGGCTGACGGCGAAAGGGGCAGGATTTAAATTATGGATAACAGCACTAAAAAATTAAATCTGCCACAAGTGACACTTGTGGCGATGACCAGTGTGAATGTCAAGGCAACCATCAAGGCAATGCAGTACAGTATGCGCGGGATTGTGTTTGGAGATGCAGTGCTTATCACCCATAGAAAGCCGCTTGGACTGCCCAGAACAATCCGCTACAGTCACACAGATAAATTAAAAAATATTGATGATTTTAACTATAAGATGGTCTATGAACTGGGAAGCCATATTCACACGGAATTTGCGCTAATTGTCCATGCAGATGGATTTGTTGTGCATCCAGAGATGTGGCAAGATGCGTTTCTGGATTATGATTATATTGGTGCACCGTGGCCATTGCCCCCGAAGGGGGATACGACCACTTACCGCGATAAAGAAGGAAATATCTGTCGTGTTGGAAACAGCGCAGGAATACGTAGCAAACGATTGATGGATTTTCCTAAAAAGGCGGGGATTCCGTGGGAAGGGGAGTATGCGTATGGACGCATGTGGTACTATGAGGACGGTTTTATTTGCTGTAAGATTCGTCATTTGTTGGAGGCGGAAGGAATGCGCATTGCTCCACTAGAAGTGGCAAAGTATTACAGCCATGAAAAAATGATACCAGAAGTACAGGGAATCATACCATTTGCGTTTCATAAGTGGGAAGGGACAAATGCGCAGTATCCCAATTTTATTAAAGAACCATTTTTGAGACGATGTAAGAGACTATTGCGAAAAGGATAAAAGGAATATGAAAGAATGGATCGCGCAGAATAAAGGTTTTACAATTGTGCTTGCAATGGAAATACTGTTTTTGCTGATTATGCTGCTTGTCGCATTCCGAAAACCAACTGTGTATACTTTAGATAACACAAATATGAGTATATTAAAAGATGAAGTTCTTCAAGAGAACAATGGAAGCTATCTTATAACAGGCGCGCATACAGAAGAACAGCCCTTACAGGAAGTACTTCAGTCAGTGCCATTTGCATTGCCCCATGGAATGTATGAGATAATGATTTCTTATGAGTCTATCTTTGGAGCAGGAAGCACTTACGAGAATTATACAGGTGTAGTACAAATAACATCACAGAAACATCGTGCAGGATTTCAATGTAGTGAAATTTTATTGAAAGATACGAAAACAAGTATATCAGATCGACTTTGGGTGCGGTCTTTTAATGGTGTGAAAGATCTGGAAGTGCATGTGTTATTTGGTGGTGTTGGAGAGCTTCGCCTTTCCACAATAGAAATTAAAGAATTGTCCTTGTGGCGCTTTATCTGTCTGTTTGGTTGGATTTTGTTGTTTGCTGTAACGGATGTTGGATATCAATATTTTTTTACGCACAATAATTATGCCAATAAACAGATTGTCATTGGACTTGGACTCACTATATTTTTTTCAAGTTTGCCATTGTTTACGGATCTTTTATATTGGGGACATGATATGGATTTTCACACTGCCCGCATCTGGTCTTTGGCAGAAGGCATCAAAAATGGACATTGGATTGTACCGATTCAGACAGAGATGGTAAATGGATATGGATATGCAACCCCATTATTTTACAGTCAATTATTTTTGTATATTCCTGCTTTAATTTACTGTTTAGGTGCACCATTACAAGTGTCTTATCAAATTTATGCAATTCTAATAAATGCGATATCCTGTTTGATTTGTTATTATTGTATAAAGGAATTGTTTCACAATAAGCGTTTTGCCTTGTTTGGCGCTATTTTATATACTTTGTCAGCATATCGACTCGCAGATGTCTACACAAGGGCTTCTGTTGGAGAGTACACAGCAATGGCATTTTTGCCACTTGTATTATATGGATTTGCACGCGTGTACATGACTGACAAGAAAAAAATTACTTGGCGTGAGTACATGCCAATTGTGATTGGTCTTACAGGAATTATTCGTTGCCATATTCTTACCTGCGAGCTGACAGCGTTGTGTATTCTGTTATTTTGTCTGATTACTATCAAAAAAACGTTTCAGCCACAAAGGTTTCTGGCGCTGCTGCGGGCGGCATTGATAACGTTCGCTGTGAATGCAGCATTTCTGATACCATTTTTATCCTCTATGACAATGAATCTAAATGTGAAGGCAAACCCAGTCAATCAGATTCAAGAGCAAGGAACTTATCTTGTGCAGGCATTAGGATTGTTTATGACTGCGACGGGCGGAAGTGTCAAAGGAACACTTGACGAAATGCCAATGTCCGTTGGCTTCTCTCTGATTATAGGGATTGGCATTTTCCTGTATTGTTGTGCGAAGAAGTATGACTGGGAGATGAAGCAAGATAAAATGTTGCAGTTTGGTGCTTACTGTGCTGGTTTTGCAGTGTTAAGCATTTTATTTTCTTTGCGGTTTATGCCATGGGACAGCATCCAAAATATTAGTGGTATAATTGCCAAGGTATTTTGTATGATTCAGTATCCTTGGCGTTACTATGCTTTTGCGACTGTTTTTGGTGTTTTTGCTGCCATGGCAGGAATAAAAGTAATTTCGGAGTATAAAGGTAGTGTCACAGTAAAATTGTGCTGTGGTATAATGCTTTTGTTTACGATGCTAAATGCGGGAATGTTTTTTCGAGATTTTACAAACGAAGCTAAGACTGTCACTGTCTATGGCGCAATGCCTACAGAGATTGGCTATGGGGAATATTTGCCCACCGGGACTGTGATGGAAGAATTAAAAGTGCGAAAAGTGGTTACAGACGAGACATCTGTGACAGTAAGTGGATATCAGTATAAAGATGGTGTGACAACATTCTCTTGCAAAAATCAGTCCCAAGAGGAAAAAATGGTAGAAATTCCTTTGTTAAATTATGATCACTATCACGCGTATGATAAAAGTAGTGGACAAGAGTTTGCAATCCGCAATGGTCATAATAATTATGTTGGTATTGTAATTAGTCCACAGTATGAGGGAGAAGTTGAGGTTCACTATGTGATACCACTATTGTGGAAAGTAGGGTATCTTTTGTCGACTTTATCTATTGCAGGACTGATAGTTGTTGTAGGGGTTACTCATTGGAAAGAAAGAAGGAAGAAAAGTAGTGGTTTATGATTGCTTTCAGTTTTTTAATGAGCTGCGTCATTGAAAGTTGCAAAATACTATAGTCATAGGAAAATAATACCAAAAGTGCAAGGAATCACGTTATTTGCGTTTCACAAATGGGAGGAAACCGATCACAGTATCCAAATTTTATCAGGGAGTGTTGCACAAAATGTATAAAAAAGAGGATAAGAAAAGCAATCGAAAGAGGATTTTCAAGGAAGACGGACTAAATTGGCAAAAAATAGTTTTGTCAGGTAAAGTATTGTGGACAGTAATTAGTTTTTCCCTGAATTATGGAATCGTAGAAAGGGAAACAGTAGAAAGAAATTTTGAAAAGATATATTCGTTTTTGCCAGATATTTCAGTTTTTTTTAATGGTATTGATGCGCAGCCTCTCACAACTTTATTTTTACTATGGTTTTTTGTAAAATATTATAAAAGTTCTGATGCTGGTATAGGATATGGGAAAAAAAGGTTTACAGTAGAAATGCTGACTCTGATTGCTTCTATAAGCCTTTTTACTGGAACAGCTATTTACAAATATGAGAGTCTGGATATACTGTTCTTAGGGAAAATACAATGTGTAAAAAGCTTTATTATAGTAGGTGGATATTACTTATTTTTTCAAAAACTATTTACTATCATGACAAATGAATATGACAAATTGATGAACAATCGAAAAACTTGTTTTTCGATTCACTTTTTTGAGAAAAAATATGTAGGATTGCTTGTTTTTATTACATTGCTTGTATTATGGGGAGGAACTCTTTTCGTTTACTATCCAGCAATGTTTATGGGGGATACAGAGGATATTCTGTATATGGCATTCAACTATCCTACTGGATTGACAGACTCAGTGTTATTGCCTAGGAAGGGTGTATATTTGACAAATCATCACCCTGTATTATACACAGGGTTTGTTAGAATTATTATGGATATTGTCAGAAAATTTGGGGGAGGGGACATATATTCCATATTTATATGTGCAATTGTGCAATGTGTAGTGAGCGCAGGTATTTTGTCGTATAGCTGTATATATTGTGCAAGAGAATTAAAAAAGCCCTGTGTAGCAACGTTTGCATTGATATTCTGGGCGATATGCCCGTGGATATCTAAGTATGCTATTATGATTTCTAAAGATACACTCTTTGCAGGCTTTATTTTATTATTTGGAGTAAATTTGCATGGCTTATTGAATTCTGCAAAAAAAACAAAGTATAGTTTTGGTGTTTTACTACCTGCATTGATGGTTTTGCTGTTGCGGAAAAATGGTTTATACATTGTACAATTTACATTTATTTTTTTACTGTTTCTATATAGGAAATATTGGAAACAATGGTTTGTGTATATTGTACTAATTATTTTAATCCAATTTGGTTTTTCTAATATAATATTGCCAGCTGCAGGAATTGCTGATGGGAGTGTAAGAGAAGCATTATCTATCCCCTTTCAACAGACAGCAAGATATATACAAAAGTATGGGGACGAGGTGACAGAACAAGAGCGGGAGGCAGTCAACGCTGTCTTGCGGTATGATGTTTTGGCGAAGATATATTTATCTGATGTCTCCGATCCGGTCAAAGATACATTTCGGATTGATGCAGACAATAAGGATTTGATAAATTATTTCAAAGTTTGGTTTGCTATGTTTTGGAAACACCCTGGGACGTACGTAGCGGCAACGATGAGTAATTATTATGGTTATTTCTATCCTATTGTAAATGACGTACAGAAATTATATAGAACGAGTGTTGGCAGTATGTATAATGCTGGCAGAGATGGATATTTTGAATTTTCGAATGTTTATGATGAAGTACATGTATGGCTTAGGGATTTATGTTCTCTATATGATATGATATGGATGAAGACTCCGGTAATAAATATTCTTATGACAAGTGCATTTTATGTGTGGGTAGTTCTGACTGGTTGGTTGATGAAACTGGGCAGAGGGGACAAATGTGGCTTTGCATTTATGCTTGTGTTCGGTTTGACGACACTGACAGCTCTGGCAGGACCATGTAATGCAATTGATTATGAACGGTATATTTACCCATTAATTTTAGGATTTCCTATTATTTTAGGTGTGTTATTTTACGAGGAATGAAAGAATTATATTTTGGAATAAAAGAGGATGTGTGGAACAATGGTTTATGATTGCTTTCAGTTTTTTAATGAGCTGGATATTTTAAAAATTCGATTAAATGTTCTTGCACCAGTAGTGGACAAATTTGTAATTAGTGAGGCGACAGAGACTTTTTCTGGTCTGAAAAAGCCGCTATATTATGAAGAAAATAAATATTTGTTTAATGAATTTGCTGATAAAATTATTCATGTGGTGGTAGATGATACACCAGAAGGTGGTACTCATGAGCGCGATACATTTCAAAAAAATGCAGTGACAAGAGGACTTTCTGGCTGTAAAGATGAGGATATTATTCTGTTTAGTGATCTTGACGAAATTCCAAATCCTGATAAAATTCGCGAGATTTTGCAGAATTTTCAGGACGATAAAATTTATCATTTTGCGCAGAGACTTTTTTACTGCTATTTGAATATGGAAGAAGTCTCTGGCAATCTGTTGTCCTATGCAGGAGAGTTTGAAGGGGTAGCACACAAGAAATGGATTGGAACAAAAATGTTAAGCTATCGCCTGTTAAAAGAACAACAGTTGTTACTTGGTGAACTTCGTTTTCCAGAACGCAAAGAAATTGGGATTCGCGTGGATGATGGGGGCTGGCATTTTGGCTATATGGGCGGTCACGGTGAAAAGGATATTCGAAAACGGGTACAAGAGAAGGTGGTTTCAGCGGCACATCAGGAATATAATTCCAGACATGTATTGTCAAATGTGACAGATCAGATTAAAGATGGAAAGGATATTTTTGGTCGTAATGCGAAGTTTGTTCGATGTGAGATTGACGAGACTTTTCCGCGCTATATCCAAGAACATCAAAAAGAGCTTGATTTTCTGATTATGCATGAGGAAAAAGGAATGCATAAGACACTTCGCAGAATAAAAGTAACTGTAAAAAACAGTTGTTATCAAGTATTGATTGCAATCAAACGAATCGGCAGAAAAATTCTTAGAAAATGAGGTATGATATGGCTAGGAAAGTTTCAATCTGTATTCCCTGTTATAATAATGTAGCAGAAGTAAAACGCCTATTAGATTCTATATATTGTCAGGATTACACAGATTTTGAAGTGAATATTTCCGATGATTCGACTGAGAACGCCACAGAAAGACTTGTAAGAGAACACTATTCGGGTGTAAACTATTTCCATAACGCAAAACCATATGGACATATTTTTAATTGGAATGCTGCAATTCGCATGGCGCAAGGAACCTATATTAAGATTATGTTTAGTGATGATTGGTTTACTTTTTCTGATAGCCTTGGTAAGCTTGTCGCGTTACTAGACAAGAACCCAAATGCAGCGCTTGCTTTTTCAGGAAGTCGACAGGTAATGTTAGATGAGCAAAATATCAATGCATTACATCATGTATCAGTACATGAAACAAGCAGTTATGACCGTTTTGCAGACAATGGTTTTATAGAGAGGTTGTACAGGGATTATAGAAATCTTTTTCTGGGGAATCAGATTGGGGCGCCAAGTGCTACACTTTATCGGCGCGGCAGTGAATTGACATTTTTTGATGAGCGCAGCAACTGGGCATCGGATATGTTTCTCTATTTTGATTTGCTTGAAAAGAATCCAGTTTTTGCATATACCAAAGAGCCTTTGATTTCTATTGGTGTTCATAAAAAACAGTATACAGAAAGTTTTGCAAAGAACGATTTGCGGATTTACAATGATTATCGATATATGTATCTAAAATATCATCTGCAGGAAAATTTTGCGTGTAGAGCATATTTTACAGAAAAGTTTCTTTTAAAGTATCATAGAGGATTGCGTGAGGCAAAAGAACTTGGAATTGACAAACATATGTTTTTTCAAAAATGGTTTGTGGAGCAGAAGGCGACAATACAATGTTTTTTGCGAAACCGATTGCAGTCGAAATAGATTCGCAGTGTCTTTTACAGTCGATATTACGAGAGGCAACCATATAGTACAGGAAGGAAATAATAAGAATGAAAAAGACAAACAACTTTTTTTTAATTCATAACTTTAATACAATACCAACAGAGTTGATTGAATTGTGTAATGATTATATGATATATGATTGTTCTGATAATCAGGAAATTAAGACAAAACTTCATCAAATGAATCTTCCTATAAAAGATGTTGAGAATACTGGGCATAATATTACAAGTTATTTTTCTTATTTTGCAGAACATTATGATTCCTTGCCAGAAGTTCTTTGTTTACTAAAAGGAAATATGATTGGACGGCATTGTTCTATGGAGTTTTTTCAACAGGTTTGTCAGAACAAAAGTTTTACTTTTCTGTATGAAGAAAAACAGTACTGGGATAAATATTCTAAATACAATGAAAATAAGGAACAAAATGTGTTAGGAGATGCCTTTCTTGCCATGGAAAATATGTATATTGAAAGAAACAATTCTTGGTATGTACAGTCTCCTAATCATCCAAAAAAATATTTTAATGATGTGGATGACCTAATGCGATTTATCTATCAAAAACCAATGATTCCACAGTATTTTGCTTTTTCGCCAGGCGCTTGTTACATTGTAAGACGAGAACAGATTCAAATGCACAGCAAAGTGTTTTATTGGAATTTAAATAAATTAATGAATTATGGGTTGAACCCTGGCTTTCCTTCTGAGGCACATCAGATAGAGCGGTTGTTGCCAATTCTTTTTACCTCTCATGGTGAAGTGAATGCGTGGATGAATGATGAGGCGGCATTTGAGAAAAAACTGCCAGAGTGTAGCGCCTATATACAATACAAGTATGAGAATAGACCAAGACGTTTTAAGAAAATCAGAAAGGCGCTTAAGTTGATTCAATAGGAGGAACACAATGAAGTATGACCAGACAAAAAAGATAGGGGAAGCGTGTTTCTGGATCGGATTGATAATAGAGCTATTGATTGTGATTGTGGACAAAAGTGCATATATTAATCCATTAGAAAGTCATCTATTTCGCCTGACATTTTTGCTGTTCTGTGTCAAAATTGCTTTGACCAAATACTCGACAAAAGAATGGATAGGTATTCTGCTGACTGGTATTTTACTGTTTGTATCTTATCAAGTCAACGAAAAAGATGAGGCTGTTCGGGTGATTGCTTTTATCGCTGCTTGTAAAGGCATAGAGATAAAAAAGTTGATGAGAGTAGTGTTTTGGATCACTTTTACAGGTTGTGTGTTGTTGATATTGTTGTCTGTTACAGGACTTTATGGAAGCATCTCTATGACCGCTGATTTTGGGAGAGGTGGACAAGGAGAACAGCTTTTTGAAACAAGATATACATTAGGCATGGGACACCCAAACGCGCTCCATGGTATGCTTTGGCTCGTTGGTATGTTGGCGTTTTACTGTTATGTGGATAGCGCAAAATGGTATTGGTTTGCTTTATTTCCTATAATTGATATAATATTGTTTTTATTGACAGATTCAAAAACCGGATTCTTAGTGTGGCTTATGTCTGCCGCATTGATTCCTATAATGAAATATAATAAAAACTGTAGAGAAGCAAAAGGAGTCTATTTGTTGGGAGCTACTGTTGTGATAGGGTGTATTGTTTTTTCTATGCTTGGTTCTCACATAGAGAATACTTATTTCACAACGGACTCATTGATGCATAAATTGGATAAGATGTTAAATGGTAGATATCAGAGCTGCTACGCGGTTGAGGCAGCGCGACTTGAGAACTGGAAATGGTTTGCGGCTGCTGAAAATACAGAATATTTTGATGCGGGGTTTGTCAGGCTGTTTTATTGGTATGGAATTATCCCTGGAATCCTTTATATTCTAATGAATTTTTATCTGTTATATCAGAGTTACAAAGAAAAAGACAGTATTTTGTTTTGTATGGTGGTTGTTTTTTCCATTTATAATTTAATGGAAGCGCATTTTATTTCCGTGTATCTTTTAAGAAATTATCTCTTTGTACTAATGGGATATTACTGGTATCAACCATTTGCAAAAAAACACGAGTTTGAAGGATACTTTTGGCAAGTCAAAGGACTGCTAGGAAAGGCGTAGACAATGAAGTTAGTGAGCGTGATCGTGTTGTCGTATCGTTCCGCAGAGACGATTGTTGAAACACTTGACAGTATTAAAAATCAAACATATCCCAATATTGAACTGATTGTGACAGATGACGCCTCGCCTGACAATACAGTACAGGTCGTGCGCAAATGGATTGCGGAGAATAAGGGGGCACTTGCGTCCATAAAACTTATTACATCTGATAAAAATACAGGGCTTCCTGCGAACATTAACAGAGGACTTAAAGTGGCAAAAGGAACATATTATAAGGGGATCGCTGGAGATGACTACATGACAAAAGATGCCATTGAAAGTTATGTTCAATTCTGTGAGGAGAATCCGAGTGTATTTCCGATTGCAAAAGTACAATTATTTAATGATAAAAATCCAAATGCGGTATATACAGATATTCAGGCATATTGTGACAGATGTTATGCGTTTGCTAGGAAAGAGCGGCAGGAGCAATATCGCATGCTATTGATTCAAAATCGAATTGTGGCGCCGTCCGCTACTTTTTATACAATGGATTTTATCAAAAAGGTTGGTGGCTATGATGAGCGCTACAGGTGGTTTGAGGATTACCCAATGAATTTGGAAGTTCTTCACGCAGGCTATCAGTTTGGATTGTTGGATAAGCAGATTGTATATTATCGCATGTCGGATAAATCCGTTACCGCTTCAAATCTGAGAGAACTTAAAAAAGCAGAGAGAAAGCTCTTTTTTCAGAAACGATTTTGGTATATGTGGCAGAATGGGATGGGGTGGGAGGCAGTCAAACAGTGTAAAAGTTGGATCAAGATTGCACAAAATTAATGTTTTAAGACAAAACAATAAAAAGGATTACAAAAATGAATATACTAATTATACCTGCTTTTTTTCGGACGAAAAAGAATCCCACTCTTGGAAGTTTTTTCTGGGATCAGGCGTTGGCACTAAAGAGAGCGGGGCATAAAGTGACAATACTCTATAGTGACACGTATTCTGTAAAATGCATAAAAGACTATATGACATATAAGGAAGACTCTGTGTCTGAAGAAGAAGGAATTATGTTATATCGCAGACGTTTTTTTTGCCCTTTAAAACATGGAATGGAAGGATACCGAAAAACCTTTGCAAAAGGAATTTTGCAGTTGTATAAAAAGTATTGCGCTGAAATAGGCTGTCTAGATATTATTCATGCACACTGTTGCGTCTGGGCGGGATATGCGGCGATGTGTCTGTCAGAAAAAGTAAATATTCCGTATATTATAACAGAACATGCGACATTGTTTGAACTTCATAAAAATCAGATCAGCAGAGTGAATGATAGATATATTAGACAAGCATTTGGGAGGGCGGCAAAAGTAATCTGCGTCAGTCGCGCATTTGCAAAACGGATATCGGAATATAGAAATCTTAATGATATAGAAGTGATTGGAAATGTTGTTGATTTTGAGCAGTTTAAACCTTGTACACAGGATGCACATAAGGAAATGCGATTTTTGACGGTTTGTTATATGAACACGAATGACCAGTTAAAGAAAAAGGGAATCGATATTCTCTTGAAAGCATGGAAAGATTTTTCTAAAAAATATAATACAGCTAAGCTTTTTATTGGTGGCGGTGGACAGGCAGCGCAAAAAGCGATAGAATGGTGCAAGGAGTATGATATATTAGACTCTGTATCATTTTTGGGAAGTTTGAATCGCAGTCAGGTAGTTTCTTATATGCAGCAGTGCGACTGCTTTGTACTTCCAAGTCGCTATGAAACTTTTGGTGTGGTTTATGTTGAGGCAATGGCGTGCGGAAAACCAGTGATTGCGGTGGAAAATGGCGGACCAGACGATTTTGTGAAGGATTTTAATGGGAAGCTGATAGAACCAGAAAATGCAAATGCATTAACAGAAGCAATGTTGCAGATGGTAGAGAACAGAAAAAATTATAATCCACAACGGATTGTAGCTTTTGCGAAGGAGAATTTTTCAGGGCAGGCAATTGCAGAACAACTTGGCAAAATGTATAAATCGAACGAGTTTTTCAAGGATATATTTCAAACAAATTGATATAAGTATAAAGAAAGTTTAAGAGGAAAAAAATAAATGATTATAGCTGTAAACTATGCAGATAAAAGCTTTCAACGTGCACAAAAGCTCAATAGCAAGACTGCAAAACAATGGGGAGCTGACAAGGTAATTGAGTATGGCCCAAAAGACATTGATAAGACATTTCGCAGACATAATCATGAAATTTTAGCGGCATCTAGGGGTGGTGGTTATTATCTCTGGAAACCATATATTTACAGAAAAGCTTACGATGTGCTTGGAGAAGGTGATTACCTAATCTATACAGATTCGGGTGCAGTCTATATTAATAAAATACAATACTTGATTGACTGTATGGAGCAGGAAAAAGTTCCTGTTATGATTTTTTCACTAGAGCAGGAGAGAATTGAAAAGGGCAATACAAAAAGAGATGCATTTGTGCTCACTGGATGTGATAAGGCGCAATATACAGATACGCCACAGTCTATTGGAGGATATTTTGTATGCAAAAAGGCGCCGGAAGTAAAAGCCTTTCTTGATGAAGTATTACAATATGCGCAAGATATTCGGATTATCTCAGACAAACCAAATGTAATGGGATTGCCAAATTATAAGGAATTTACAGATCACAGGCATGATCAGTCTATTATCTCACTAATGTCTAAAAAATATGGTTTTAAGAGATTTCGCGATCCGTCACAATTTGGACAGATGAACCATTACGAGCCAGAAGTAGAACACAGAAGCATATATCCACAGATTGTTGATTCGCATCGCCTGAATGCAAAAAGCTTGCTAGAGATTAAAATTCGTAGAGTGAAGATAATTCGTAAAACTGATGAGGTGATAAAAAAGGTCAAGCATAGACTGGGAGGAGCAAAATGACGAGGGAAGAAAAGTGGATTCGATATGAAAAGCGGTGGAAATGGCGCGATTTCTACTTTAACAAATGTCTAAGGCGTCATGGTATTGTGAAGTATTTTCACAGAGAGCCAGTCATGCTGCATTATGCTAAAAAATGGGTAATGTCATCAGCAAAGACAAATGACTACATTTATCAAAAAATTATAGGGGGCAAACCTTTTATGGTTTGTCGTTTTGGAAATACGGAGTTACAGACAGTTGTTGGATATCTAAAGGTGAAATATAAGGGACACAATACAGAGGATGATGCATACTTGGACAAGTGGTTTACTAGATTGGGCAAAGATTCTGGTTTTTTTCCAGTTGAGTATCAGTATCTTAAACCATTTTCAGAATTAATACTTGATGCGGGTGCAAATGCAGATCTTCTGGCGATGTGGCATCTCAATATGGAGGATTTTATTATTGAAGAGTTTGCCTCACAGGCAGATTTGACGTTTTTGTTTCGATTAGAACCATGGCTTGCTCCAGGTACACCTTGGACGGCGGCTTTGGCAGGTAAAAAAGTTTTGGTGATTCATCCATTTGAACATACAATTCAAGAACAATATAAAAAGCGTGAGCAGATTTTTCCAGATTCTGAGATTTTACCCAAATTTGAGCTAAAAACACTGAAGGCGGTACAAACTCTGTGTGGTGAGAAAGATGACCGTTTTATGACTTGGTTTGATGCGCTTGACTATATGTATGAGCGGGCAATTGATATTGATTTTGATGTAGCCATTATAGGGTGTGGAGCATATGGAATGCCATTGGCATCAAAATTGAAAAATGCAGGAAAACAAGCGATTCATCTGGGAGGAGCGACTCAACTATTGTTTGGGATTAAAGGTTATCGATGGGAGAATAATTATCCTACAAAGATTGCAACTTTTTTTAATGATGCATGGGCAAAAGCGCTTGCTGAGGAGACTCCTAAAAATGCATCAACTGTAGAAAAAGGATGTTATTGGTAAGAAAAAGGAGTAGGCAATATGCCAGAAATATTGGTGACAATCCTGACTCCCTGCTTCAATAGTGGGAAGACGATTGAAAAAACATTGGAGTGCATTGAGAGTCAAACTTATAAAAATATAGAGTATATCATTGTGGACGGAGGATCGACGGACGATACGCTTGCAATTATCCAGCGACATAAGGATAAATTGCCGCAGGATTTTAAGCTGATTTCGGAGAAAGATAATGGAATCTATGATGCTATGAATAAGGGAATAAAATTGGCAAAAGGACAGCTAATTGGTATCGTAAACAGTGATGATAGCTATGAGCTGGATACAGTGGAGCAGGTGGTGATACATTTTGGCAATAACCGATATGAAGTTATCTATGGAATGCAGCGGATATATCTTGACGGGGAAGAAAAAACGGTTGTTATCTATCATCATGAGTTCCTTCCACAGCAGATGATCACCCACCCGACCTGTTTTGTGACAAGGGAAACATATGAGAAATTTGGGGTATTCGATACACAATACCACTCTGCGGCGGACTATGACTTGATGCTGCGGTATTACAAGAGCGGAGAGGTGGTCTTTACACCGGTATATCGCGTGTTATCTAATTTTGCTCTCGGCGGTATGTCAAGCAGCCAGACAGGGGTTCGGGAAAATGCCCTGGTGCGGTTGCGATATGGTTATCTGTCAAAAAGAAAGTACTGGTTCATCGTGCTCAAGAGCCATTTATACGAACTGCTTCACAAGAAGCAGACAATGGGTATGGGGTGACATATGAAAGAGAATTTTAATTCGATCGATTTGTTTAAATTTTTGATGGCGATAGTGGTGGTTGCGTTCCATACAAATCCGTTTGCGGACTGCAAAAGTGTCTTGGTCAATGAAATTATGGTGGTCATAGCAGATCTGTCAGTACCATTCTTTTTTATAGCGTCAGGATATTTTCTTGCACTGTGTTGGGGAGATACCAGCCAGCAACGTGAAAGGTATATTTATAAAACGCTTATTTCTGCGTTTCGATTATATGTGGTGTGGACGCTGCTTAGTCTGCCATTGACGATTTATGGATATGTAATATCTGGAGAGAGTATTGCTCACTGTGTTTTTTCATATATAAAATATTTTTTCTTTGTTGGTAAATTGTACAATTCGTACCATTTGTGGTATCTTCTGGCAATGATTTATGCGCTCATGGCGATGTGGATATTGATTCATTATGGAAAAAATACAAGGCATATTTTGCTGGCAAGTGTATTCTTCTATATCGTATATTTGGCATTTGCGTGGATTAGGCAGAGTGACAGTACAGGTGGACTGCTGTCAGCTATTGGGAGTGCGTTTGACTTTGTCTTTAATAAGGGCGGAGTATTTGTTGGAATGTTGTATATGAGCATTGGAATTTTATTTAGGGAGCATCGCAGGATAAAACCGCTGGTCAGCGTGGCAGGGATTGCTGTAAGTATTCTGGTGAGGTATCAGTTGTCGCAGGAACTGGGAAATATTCTTTGTTCAGTGATGCTGTTTGCGGTTATACTTAATATAAAACTGCCAGATCATCCTTGTTATTTTACGTTGCGGAGATTGAGCAAATATATATATTTGTCGCATTTGATTTGTTTTTCTGTTTATACAGTTGTCATTATAGACCAACCCAATAAACTTGGGGTTGACTCGTTTTTGGTAACATTTTTTTTGTCTGCTGTGATTGCGGCAGTGATTATATATGTAAATGGATTGTTGAAAATAGTCAGAAAAGGAGCATAATGATGTGAGTAGTGAAAAGAAAGAAAAGCCCAATATCGTACGGATCAGTGATGGACTGGGAAATCAGTTGTTTCAGTATGCTTTTGGATACGGCTTATATAGAAAGACAGGAATAAGTTTGATTATAGATCCGATGTATTCTGGTAAATTGAGACATTACCAGCTGGATTTCTTTCAGATTGACTTTGCAAAAAAGTTTGTTGGAGATAAGACTGACTATGTTTTGGGATTGGGATCCAGAAATTCAGCGCCTTTTCGGTTAAAATACAGGGATCATAAAATCAAATATGGGAAATATGAGATTGTAAAGGAAAGCTCACCTATGAAATATGATGATAGCATATGTCAGAGCAGCCCTGCATATTATATTGGGTTTTGGCAGTCGTACCAATATTTTGATGAGTATTATGATGATATAAAAAGACAAATGCAGTTAAAAAATAAATTTAGTATGCAAGGTAAAAAATATCTGGATGAAATACGAACAAATATTTGGGTAGGGCAAAGTGTTTCCCTTCACATTCGTAGAACAGATTACAACAGGACTAAAAATAATGTATGTGTATGCGATCAGTTTTATAGGCAGGCTTTGGAAGGGATGCAGAGTAAAATAGGTGATTTTTCATTGTATGTATTTACAGATGATAAAGATTTCGTGAAAGAAAACTTTCATTATCATAAATATACTTTGATTGAAGGAATAAATGACTTAGAGGAATTTATTTTAATGCAGACATGCCAGCATCATATCATTGCAAATAGCACATATAGTTGGTGGGGGGCATATCTTGCAGAGAATAAAGGTGGCATTGTATATGCGCCGGTATTTGATATTTGGACAGATAAGTTTTATCTGCCACAATGGAATAAGATTATTACAAAAACAGAAACTTCCATATAGTAAATATCCGTCAGAGAATAAAAGGTGAGAACAATTTATATGAAACTCGCAGTAATATCACTCAATACAGAACAGAAAAATCTGAGTCAATATTATAATTCCCAAGCGGAGGGTATGGCAAAAGCTTTGGCTGCGATGGGGCATAAAGTGTCAGTCTATCATCTTATACCAGACTTAAATAAGGAGCAAGAGACAATTCAAAAAGGTGCAATTCAAGCAATATATCTAAAATGCAGACATTTGGGAAAACATGCATTTGTGAAGATGAATAAGCTTGACAAGGATATCATATGTTATATTACGGCTTCTGATAATTATTTGTTTCTTGGTAGTTTTTATAGATGGTGTAGAAACAATCAAATTCTATGTTTACCCTATATTGGTGTAATACGCAGTAATAATAGCTGTGTATGGAAGAAAAAGCTTGTAGATTTTTTTTGTAATAATATAAAATATTACAAAAAGATTCCTACTGTTGTAAAAACACCAGCGCTTGCAGAGGAATTAAGGGCGCAGGGGGCAAAAAATATCTATACAGTTCCTGTAGGGCTTGACAAAACGCTTTTAAAAGAGGATTATTTAGATTATAACATTAAAAACTTATTGGAAAAATATGGGTTTCATGAAAGTGATAGAGTCATTCTTTTTGTGGGTAGAATGACAGCAGAAAAGCAACCTATAAAAATGGTTGATATTTTTTATAAAATCTATCAACAGAACAAACAATTTCGACTTATTATGATTGGACAGGGAGAACTTACAAACGCGGTTCAGGAACAGATAACAAAATATAATTTAAAATCATATATTACAATTTATAATAAGATGCCAAATGATAAAATGTGGGAGCTATATAGAATTTCAAAATGCTATGTGAATCTAAATACACATGAAATTTTTGGAATGGCTATTTTAGAGGCAATGTATTATGAATGTACTGTAATTGCTTTGAACGCACCTGGCCCCGCATCTATAATAGAAAATAATATATCAGGTTATCTTTGTAAAAATGAGACAGAAATTGTTGAAAAGATTATAGTTTGTGGTAGTGGTCAGATGAAAAATGCTGCAAGGAAACGTGTTTTGGATTGTTTTACATGGGACAAGTCAGCACAGATTTTTTTAGAGATAATAAAGAGTCATAGAAAAAAATGAATATATCTTAACTTATCTATTTTACATCAGGTTTTTCTACAATTTCGAATATATTTGATGGAAGAAGTATGTAAAATATATAATACATGGAGGATCAAGGAATATGCAGGTGAAATGCAATGTACTTGACAGACAATTTCAGATGTACCAAAAAGAATATGAACAGGCAGCGCTGCGTGTGTTGCGTTCTGGCTGGTATGTACTTGGAAATGAGGTTGAGCAGTTTGAAAAGGAGTTTGCAAGATTTACTGGGAGAAAATATTGTGTTGGATTAAACTCAGGACTAGATGCGCTTATTATGTCGGTAAGAGCGCTTGGCATTGGCAGTGGAGATGAAGTGATTGTACAAGCAAACACATATATTGCAACTGTGCTTGGAATTACCGAAAACGGTGCAACACCTGTGTTTGTTGAACCTGATGAATACTTTAATATTGACGCGAACAAGATAGAACAGGCAATTACAGATAAGACAAAGGCGATTATGGTAACGCATTTGTATGGACAAGCATCTGAAATGACAAGGATAGTGAATATTGCAACGAAACATCATTTACAGGTTATTGAGGACTGCGCACAGTCTCATGGAGCATGTTTTGCGGGAAAAATGACAGGGACTTTTGGTATTTCGGGATGTTTTAGCTTTTATCCGACAAAGAATTTGGGTGCATTTGGCGATGCGGGCGCTGTTGTTACAGATGATGAGACTTTTGCGGAAAAACTGCGTATGATGCGCAATTATGGCAGCAAAATAAAATATTATAATGAGATAGCGGGAATTAATTCAAGGCTTGATGAAATGCAAGCCGCTCTTTTGCGTGTAAAATTATCTCATTTGCAAGCGCTAAATGACGAGAGAAAAATGTTAGCGCAACGATACAATGAAGGGATAAAAAATCCAATAGTTTGGTTGCCAAAAGTAAGAGAAGACGCAGAGAGCATTTATCATCAGTATGTAGTAAAATGTATGTCTCGAGATTTCTTACAAGAATCATTAGAACAAAGTGGTATACAGACGCAAATACATTATCCAATTCCGCCTCATTTGGCACAGTGTTATCATTTTCTTGGACATAAAAAGGGAGATTATCCAATTACAGAGTCCTATGCAGATGAAGTGTTAAGTCTGCCAATTTATACAGGAATGACATTGGAAGAACAAGATTATGTGATAGAAAAAATAAATGCCTATCAAATATAAATAGGACTATTTCATAGTCTTTTGGAAAAGATTTTGATTTACTGACAATATTTACAAAAAGGATTTTTCAAAATATTGGGAAAGGAAAATACAATGATACGAAGATTGGAACACAAGGACGCTGCATTTATGTTAGAGTGGATGCACGATAAAGATACAATTTTAAATTTTCGTTTCCCTTTTGAACAGGCAACATTAGAAAGCGTTACAAAGTTTATCGACAATAGTTTTTCAAATCGGAACAAACATTTTGCAATTGTAAATGAATTTGACGAGTATGTTGGCACAGTGAGTCTTAAGAACATATCAGAGGAGAATCGGTCTGCGGAATATGCGATTGTAGTCAGAAGTATTGTAAGAGGAACAGGAGCAGCAGCACTTGCGACAAAAGATATTTTGGAGTATGCTTTTGACATATTGAAACTACATAAAGTGTATTTAAATGTATTAGAGAGAAATGAGCGCGCAAGACATTTTTATACAAAATGTGGTTTTGCGTATGAAGGCACATCAAAAGATGCTATTTTGCTAAATGACAGGTATGAAAGTCTTGTGTGGTATGGAATAATAAATGATAAGGAGCAGAAAAAATGAATTGAGATGCTTCATTAGGAGGGGAACAAGTGATAGAGCAGTGCAAATTAATAGAATTTCCACAAAAAGGCGACGATAGAGGACATCTTGTCATTGTAGAGGGAAATCACGATATTCCATTTGATATAAAACGAGTCTTTTACATTTATGGCTCAGATAAAAACGTTATTCGCGGAAAACATGCAAATTATTATACAGAGTTTGTGTTGATCAATGTGGCAGGAACGTCAAAAGTAAAGGTGGATGATGGAACAAATCAGAAGATATTTTGCTTGGACAGACCACATATTGGTATTTATCTTCCAAAGATGGTGTGGAAAGATATGTATGATTTTTCAAAGGATTCCGTACTCCTAGTGTTAGCGAGTGAACATTATGATGAAAATGAGTATATTCGGGATTATTCTGAATACCTTGCAATAATAAGGAATTGTTAATCAATTTCATGGTAATGCTTTGCCAAAAGGTTGCTTTTAAAAATTTTTAACGTATTAGGGATGAATATGGCGATTTTATTATAGGTTATTTTTTGACAGTTCCTAAAAGAGAAATCGTTTGGGGGAGGAAACTTTATGTTAAGGAGATTAGAGGAAAAGGATGCTGCTTTGATGTTGGAGTGGATGCATGATGAAACAGTAAATTGTTGGTTTCGCTATCCATTTGCAAATATGACACTGGAAAAGGCAATCATTTTTATTAAATATAGTTTTGATGAGGAGAATCAACACTTTGCTATAACAGACGGCAATGATGAATATCTGGGAACAATCAGTCTCAAACATATTTCGGAGAAAGACCACAATGCAGAGTTTGTTATCGCGGCAAGAAAAAAAATATGGGATACTGGTTGGGCGGAGCGTGCAGCAACAGAAATGATACGTTATGCATTTCGCGATCTTGGGCTACACAGAATATACTTAAAAGTGCTAGCCGATCATGTAGATGCTAGAAAGTTTTATGAAAATTGTGGGTTTGACTTAGAAGGCGAATTTCGGGATGCAATAAGGATAAAGGATAAGTATCGAAGCATGGCATGGTATGCTATGTTAAATTGGAAAGAAAAGTAGGTTTCACAATAAAATATGCCTTTGGCGGATTGCAGAAGAATATATCATACTATAATGCGCGCTTTGCAGCAAGAACGCCGATGGCGTTCTTGAATATTAAGAAAAAGAATACACTTCCAACAAAAAAAGAGACTTCCTGAAAGGATTAAAAGGAAATGGAGCAAATAAAAAAAGAGCAAATATCAATTATTGTGTTTTCAAAAGGACGACCATTGCAGCTGCATGCATATCTCGAAAGCCTTTTTCTGTTTTCGGATGCAGAACAGAAGATGGTCACAATACTTTATAGCGAAACGGTCAATATTAGGTATAAAAAGATAATGCAGTGTTTTCCACAAGTGAACTGGATACAAGAACAACAGTTTGAAACTGACTTGAAACAACTCGTTACGGACGCGGGCGAATATATTATGTTTGGCTGCGATGATGTTGTATTTACAGGAAAGTTTTGTCTTACGGAGGCTGCGTCTTGCCTTGTGAAGAATTCCAAAGTATTTGGTTATAGTATGCGGCTTGGAGACAATATCACGCCGAGACCGCAGAATCTTTCAACAGAAGATAGTGTGTTTGCGTGGAAATGGAATTGCGAATACCAACATTATAATTATCCATGGGAGTTGGATTGTACATTGTATCGTAAGAAAGACGTACTCAAGCTAACAATGGAGGAAGACAATACAATCAAGAATCCTAATTATTATGAGGCAATGTTAACTCCAGATAACAGAGAAAAGCGTATAGCACGACCTTATATGGCATGTAATGCGGGATTAAGCTGTGCCATTGTAATTACGGTAAACAGAGTACAAGACACGCATCAAAACGGGTTTGATGATAGTATGCTAACAGATATTTACTCATTGGATAGATTATACAATGACGAAGACAATACATTGGACATTGAAAAAATTGCAGCAATAGGCAATCATATCATACATGTGGGAGCAGAGTATTTTATTTTACGAAAAAAAACAAAAGGGTATTCATCAGCACAATTATATAAGAAGAAGGCAAAGGACGTTGCTGGAAAGTTAATAAGACTTCCTATTCGCGTTGATCATCATTTGGAACGTTTACAGTATGAGAAGGGAGCCTATGCGGACAAGCTTCAAATTCTTACTACAGGTGAGACAATGCGCTTGTTAGAAAAGGAAAAAGTAAGTTTTTTGCGCTATGGAGATGGCGAAATTGCAATTATGATGGGAGATTCCATACCATTTCAGGAATTTAATCCCAAATTAGCACGCAGATTAAGAAAGATTTTAAGAACAGAGATAGAAGGATTGAAAATAGGGATTCCATACTATTATACCCACCCAATAAAGAATTTAAATCCATTTGTAGCATCTTTTGCAAAATCTTTGACAACACAGCGCAGATTTCTGCGCAGGAATTGCAATAAAGATACTGTTTATATAGATACTTGTATTACACAAGTATATCAAACTTATGAAAAATATAATTTTCAGCAGTATTATAAGCATATGCAAAATTTGCTGAAAGGACGAGAAATTACACTGATATGTGGAGAGGGTGTGCTAGACAGGCTGGAATATAAGGCGTATTCTGTATGCAAGTCAGTTGATTTTATCACAGCGCCAAGTATGAATGCGTTTGAAAAATATGATTCATTGTTGCGCGCTGCCCTAAGGACAGACAAACAAAAGCTTGTGTGTATTGTACTTGGATCAACAGCGAAGGTGCTGGCTTGGGATTTGCACAAAAGAGGATATCAAGCTTGGGATATGGGACATTATTTTAAGGATTATGACGCCTATATGAAGAAAAAACCACAGACAGAATCAGAGATTATTCAGTTTTATAAGCCAGACTAAAAAGGATTGAGGAATGTTAAAAAAGATTAACTATGTCTTGGACAGGAAACAGAAAATTAATTTGGGGATATTGCTTATTATCATATTTATAGGTGCATTTGTAGAACTTTTGGGTGTTTCTGCGGTTATGCCATTAATTAATGTTGCCATGCAGCCAGAGACAATCCATGAGAAGTGGTATTTTATACTAATAAGTAAGTATACAGGTATTACAGATGCCAATCAGATGGTGTTGTTTTTGGCGGTGCTTTTAATTATTATTTATATCTTGAAGAATATTTATGTGATGGCGATGTACAGTCTTCAATACCGTTTTGTCTTTAATAACCAACAGCGTTTGTCTGTCAGAATGATGAAAAGTTATATGCAGCAGGATTATCTGTTTCATGTGTCTAAAAATGTAGCGGAATTTCAGCGTAATATTACAAGCGATGTCAATGGTTTTTTTACAGTGGCACTAAATGTTTTACAATTTCTTGCAGAGTTTAGTGTCAGCACAGTGCTTGTTATTTTTCTGTTGATTCAAGATTGGGTGTCTACAATAGCAGTTGCTGCGCTATTGTTTCTATTTATGGGGATTTTTACTATTTTTTTTAAAAAAGTGCTTGTGAAAATAGGAGAGGAGAGCAGGAAAGCAAATGTTTTGGTGACAAAGTGGTTGTTTCAGGCATTTTCAGGGATTAAAGAGATAAAGGTAGCGAACAAAGAATCTTTTTTCATCACAAATTATGACAAAAATTATAAAGACTGCGCAAGAGTGCAAAGGCAGCAGTCAATACTTACTTATCTGCCCAAACCTGTAATGGAAACAGTGTGCATCTGTAGTTTGATGTTAGCAATGATTATAAAAATAGCAGTAATGAAAAGTGATATTGTCTCCTTTGTCACAACGCTGTCTGTCTTTGCAGTTGCGGCATTTCGTATGCTGCCTTCCTTTAATAAAATAACAGGATATATTAGTAGCATGATGTTTAACAAACCAGCCATCGATTCTGTATACAAAGATTTAAAAGAGATAGAGCAGTTTATGGGGCAGAAGATAGTAAGACACGAAGATACAATAAGTATTACTCTGAATAAATCGATTCAATTCAATGACGTTTCTTTTCATTATTCAGAATCTGATAAGTGGATACTAAAAGATGCCAATCTTGAGATTCAAAAAAATACTTCCGTGGCATTAATCGGAGCGTCAGGAGCAGGCAAGACAACAGCAGCCGATCTAATTCTTGGAATATTGGAACCACAAGAAGGAACTGTCACAATTGATGGAGTGGATATTAAAAAGTGTATGAAATCATGGCATGAAGACATTGGCTATATTCCGCAGGTAATTTATCTTATGGATGATAATATTCGCGCCAATGTTGCCTTTGGTATACCAGAGGAGGAAATTGATGATGCCGCTATCGAAAAAGCACTGCGAGAAGCGCAACTTGACCAATTTGTACATGCTTTACCAGATGGATTGGACACCATGATTGGAGACAGAGGGGTAAAACTTTCTGGTGGACAACGACAAAGAATTGGGATTGCCAGAGCGCTTTACCGCAATCCGAATGTATTAGTGCTTGACGAGGCAACTTCTGCATTGGATAGTGACACGGAGAGAGAAGTGATGGAGGCGATAGATGGTTTACATGGTACAAGAACATTGATTGTCATTGCTCACCGGTTAAGTACACTCAGGAAGTGTGATAAGATTTATGAGGTTGGCAATGGTAGATTTACAGAGCGGAATAAGGTAGAGGTGTTGGGAGGAGAAAGATAATGGTATATGCAATGGCATGTGCTGATGAAAATTATATGCCATCAGCAAAGTTCCAGCTAGATACAGCTCTGAAAAAGGGAAAAGTTGACAAGACATTATGCTACAATATTGCAGATATGGATAAAGAATTTACAGAAAAAAACAATAAAATATTGTCATCAGGTGAAGGCAGAAGACGAGGATATTATTTGTGGAAACCGTATTTTGTTAACAAGGCATTATTGGAACTCCAACAGGGGGATTATTTGATTTACCTGGACAGTGCGGGGTTTTATTATCGAAGCAACGTTGCTCCCATAGTATCATATATGGGAAGAAAAAATATTGATATGATAGGTTCAAGACGGAATGGTTATCTTGAAAAGCACTGGACAAAGAGAGATGTGTTTGTGTATATGAAATGTGATACACAAAAGTATACGAATCAAGTGCAGGCAATGGGAGGTTGTTTTATATTAAAAAAAACAGACACAACACAGAAAATTATTCAAGAATGGCTTAAGTATGCACAGGATTATAGAATTATTTCAGACGATCCCAATACATGTGGTCTTGATAATTATGAAGGGTTTGTGGAGAATAGACATGATCAAAGTATTTTGTCGCTTTTGATGAACAAATACAATATAGATATTATAGAAAATCTTCCAATTGCTGATTTTTATGTTTATCATCATACAAGAGAAACTTCAATTTGGCGGATAAAGGCGGAGTTGCATAGAAGAAGAATGCTTCAAATTAAAAAATGTCTTGTTAAAAAAAATTTTAAGGGAGTATATTATATTGAACGTGAACAAATTAAAAATGTAATGTGGGTACAAAAAATGCTGCGAAGAAAGGTTAACTAATATGGTTTTTTCAAGTTTACTGTTTACATTTTTCTTTTTGCCAGCAGTGATGCTTATTTATTTTCTGGCCAAAGATAAGTATAGAAATTATATACTGCTGGCGGCAAGTTTAATCTTCTATGGATATGGGGAACCAAAATTTGTTTTTATAATGCTTGCCTCCATTATGATTAATTATGGTTTTGCGTTGAGAATTGATAGAATAAGGTCTTCTCGTAATAAAGTGAGGTTTTTGCTTGTATTTGATGTGGCAGTAAATCTTGGAATTTTATTTGTTTTTAAATATCTTGATTTTGCAATTTCTGCCACAAATCAGGTGATAGGTACTAGCTTTCAAATTAAAAATATAGCACTTCCAATCGGCATTTCATTTTTTACATTTCAGGCATTATCCTATGTGATTGATGTTTATAGAGGACAAGTTGAGGTGCAAAAAAATCCGTTGCTGTTAGCTTTATATATCTCTTTTTTTCCACAGCTCATTGCTGGACCAATTGTTAGATACAAAACAATTGAACAGCAGATTACAATAAGAAAGTGTACGCTTGATAAGTTTGCTGAGGGTGGAAGAAGATTTTTATTGGGATTTTGTAAAAAAGTGATTCTTTCTAATAATTTGTCCGTTGTTGCAGTGAAAGTGTGGGCAATGGCAGAGAATATTACAAATGTGAATCCTATTGTTTTATGGATTGGATCTATTTGTTATTCTTTACAGATATTTTATGATTTTTCAGGTTATTCAGATATGGCAATTGGATTGGGGAAGATATTTGGATTTGAGTTTGAGGAAAACTTTAATTATCCTTATATTGCAAAAAGCGTAACTGAGTTTTGGCGAAGATGGCATATTTCATTGGGGCAGTGGTTTCGCGATTATGTGTATATTCCGCTTGGAGGCTCTCAAGTTCCTATTTTAAGACATGTATTGAATTTATTTGTTGTATGGTTTTTGACAGGTTTATGGCATGGGGCAAGTTGGAGCTTTGTGGCATGGGGACTTGGGTATTTTGTGCTATTATTTATTGAGAAATTTATTGTAAAACCAAGTAAACGAAACTGTGTATTAAAAGCTTTCTGGCAACTTTTGACCTTAATAAGTGTAAATTTTGGATGGGTTATCTTTAATTCTGTAGGGATTAGCATGGGTCTTAAGTATTGTTTTGGTATGTTGGGACATTATAGTACAAATTGGGTAATAGACTCAGATGTCATTTATTTTCTGCGAGAATATGGAGTATACATGTTGATGGGAATTGCTTTTGCAATGCCTGTTGCCGGAATGATAAGTGCGCGGATTGAGAAGTTTGAGTCATTAAAAAAAATAAAATTGATAGCGTTACCAGTTGGATATGGAATTGTATTTCTATGGGCAGTCTCATTCTTAATTTTAGGAATGCACAATCCCTTTATTTATTTTAATTTCTAGTGGGAGGTACCATATGAAAAAAGTATCATCGATTACATACACAATTGTGTTTATTGTAGTGGTTGGTGCGTTAGGAGTAGCATCTTTTACAAAGCTGATTCACTATTATGATACCGGAATTATTGAAAATAATGAGTGGACAGTGGAACTTGGCAGTAAGCTTGAGACAGATATTGCAACCAATTATTATAAAAAAAGTTCATTTGTCAATATGAATGGGGCTATTCATAGATTTTTGGGTCAACGAGAAATGAACGATGTAGTAAAACTAGAAAATGGATATTTGTTCAAAACATTTGAATACAAAGAAGATGAGAATTTACAACATAATGTTGAAAGAATTATTGAATTGAGTAATTACCTTGATAATCAGGGGATCGCTTTTTTGTATGTGATTCCTCCGTATACATCAGGAAAGTATGATTCACAATTACCAGAAGGAATCAGTGATTATGGAAATAATAATTTGGACAGATTTGCTAAAATGCTAAAAGATGGTGGGGTGGAGCCGCTTGATCTTAGAGAGACAATGCATGAAGATGGAATTGATCATTATGAAATGATGTACAAGACAGATCATCACTGGACAACAAAGGCAGGATTCTATGCATATACGAAAATAAATGAGATTTTAATGCAAAAATTAGAATGTGAAGTGGAACAGGAAGTCATGGATTATTCAAATTATAATGTAACAACTTATCCAGAATGGCATCTAGGTTCAAATGGACAACGCACAGGAGCATTTTTTGCAGGAATTGACGATTTTGATTTGATTTTGCCAACGTTTGAGACATCAATATCAGATGGCTCGAATAAGGGAAGGTTTGAAGATATTGTTGTAAATCAGGAAGTTCTTGCAAAAAAAGATTTGGCATCAAGATATACTTATGATAGTGTTTTATGGAAGACGCTTGGACATTTTAAAAACAATAAGGCTGAAAATGACAAAAAAATATTGATGGTAACAGATTCTTTTGGAAGGGCAGTAAACCCATTTTTGATAATGTCATACAGTGAATTGTGTGTAGGAGATGCAGATTACGAGACGATTAGAGACTACAAACCAGATGCAGTTATTATCTTACATTATATTAATAATATTATGAAAGATGATGGATATGATAATTGTGCAAGAGTGGAATAATAGCGAAGGAGATGCATGATGATGCAATTAACCAGAAAAAAACGAATCTACGCTTTTCTTACAATATTTCTGTCAGCCATCATATCAATTTCGGCATATCATTTGTGGGGGACAGATTGGCGTGTTCCAATATCAGGATATCGCAGTGATTCTTTGGGGTTTTTGTTGGAACTAAAAAACTATGTAAGAGGCGGTTCAGTCCACCATTTTGTTATCTATGGGGAACCTTATGCAGACTTGTATGTTGACAGTTTTGGAGATTCTAGTGTTCCGATGCCATTGTTGAAATTGATTTGGAAAATAACAGGCAGTGTGGAAGAAGCTATTAATATTCATGCTATTTTAAATTCAGTATTACTTTCACTCAGCATGTTTTGGGTATGTACATGCTTACGAATAAAAAATTTTTCTTCTATGTTAGTGGGTGTTGTATACGGAAATATTTCGTATTTTATTTTGGGTTGCAATACGGTTTTATTAATTTATGGAGCATGCTTTTATATTCCATTGTTTTGTTATATATTAATAGAATTAATGCGCAGTGATAGTCATCTCGATAAGTTAGAAAGTGGCACGCTATTTTTTTCCTTAGTAGTGATGCTTTATGTGGGAATGAATTCTGCATATTATGCATTTTTGGGAATGATTTTGCTTGCGTTTGTTATGATGTATGCATTGTTTGCCAAAAAGAGTGTAAATAGTATTCTATTAGCATTTTTAAGCTTTTTTGCTATTGGATTAGGAATCGCTTCATACACACTTTCTAAAATTTTAAAAAGCGTTGGAATGGATTCAATTGTGCTTCAAATGGGATATTGGTTACAGTTTTTGGTAGTGTTTATTTCGATTGTCATTTTGTTGGGAGTAGTGCTGCTGTTAAAACGAATTTGTAAGTATATTACGATGAAAAAAATATATGTAAGTTTTCTTGCATTTGTAGGAATTGCAGGATGTGTATATGTACTTCTTTGGAAGTATACAGATTATGTAGGTTCTTATGCAGGAAGAAGCCTTGTTGATGTGCAATTGGGCTCTCTTAAGGCAGGAAGCATGATTCTTCCTGCCGTCAATAGTGCGTTTGGTATAGGAAAGTCAATCTTGGGCGCAATAACAGATATCAATAATCCACAGGCAGCAGAGTGTGCTATAATTGGTGTATTAGCAGGGATAGGATTTATTTATTCTATTATAATGGTATTTCAGTATAAAGGAAGGGAATACGATCAAAAAGATGAGGTTTTGAAAATATGTGGACTAATACATTGTTTTATCCTTGTAGTGGCGGTTAAGGGAGGATTATCTTTGCTGATTGGTGCATTTATTACGACTGGTATTCGCGGTTATAGTAGGATGTGTGTATTTATTGCTACTTTTGGATTGATTTCTTCTGCAATATTAATAGATAAAATAGTTGATAGAATTGGAAATGTAATTAAGCCTATTTATAGAAAAGGATTGTATATTTTAGCGTCAGGAGTATTAGTTTTTGTACTATTAGCTTCTATTCCAACAGATTTTATATATAGAAATATACTTGGGTTTGTTGCGTATGAACAACGAAAGAAAGAATATGATGAATGGTATCGTTATATGGGTGTTATAGAGGAGCAAGTTCCAGATAACAGTATGATTTTGGAATTACCGCTTCATATAGAAGATGTGCATAAAGGTAAGCTTATGACTGTGGGACGTGCATATGAATTGAGTATTCCATCAGTAGTGTCTAAAACTACTTATTGGAATGATGGTGGAAAGCAAAGAAATATTTTTGATAAATTGTTAAATGAACAGAAGAATGTTAGTGATTTTTTGACGATGGCAGGAGCATATGGTTATAAAGGAATTTATCTTGATAAAATGATGTATCATAATGACTCGTACCTAGAGATATTGAATGAACTTGAACAATACCTAGGAAAACCAATTGTTTGTTCTGATGAAAGAAGGTATTTTTACTCTCTAGTAAAATACAACCAAAAACTTTATGAAAAATATTCGGATAAGGAATTAATTGAGATATGTGAACGAATTGCAGAACAATTGTAGGAGGCTGAGATGAGTATAACAAATAAAAGAAAACAATATATAATTGTTTTTGTGGTTACAGTTGTAGCAGTTATAATATACCTGTTTAGTCACCATGTTCATATAGTACAACCAATAGCAATCGAAATGGATAAGGCGATTGACAACTTTATTCAATTGACAGCAATAACAGAAGAATGGAATATGCAAGCAAATGTATTAAGTGTCTGCGAGTATAATATTCAAAATATTATAATGTTGCTATTAGTAAAAATTTGCGGTAATGTTTGGGCTGGGATTAATATTTATTATATTTTTACCTTTTTTATGATTTCTTTTTCAATGTATTATTTCTTAACAAAATTAGAGGTACCGATTCAAATATCGGTAGGTTTAGCAGTATTAGCAGCGTTTATGCCATTTCATATTGATAGGGGAGAGGGGCAGATGATAACTTCCAATTTTTTCTTAGCCCCACTTTTTATGAGTATGTTTTATGATTGGATATACTGTAGGAAATTAATCGCAAGTAAAAGATACATGATTTTAATATGTTTAGCGCCTTTTATTGATATTAGAATTAGTGTGATGGTATGTATCATCTTTTGTTTTTTACTTATACAACGCAAAGATCGGGAGCTTGCGAGATTTGTGTTGAGATTTTTTGTGCCTTTTTTATTACTCTGTGGCTTTGTTTGTATGTTGGCTTCTACTCTAAAATTAGATGATATTCAAACAGCCAAGCAGGAAGGAATGCGCATTCTTGATTTGGTTATGCCAATGCGATACCATGCAATAGGACGTCTGAGTGATATCAGACTTAGTTATGATATCACATTATCTGCACATGGGGAATCAGGTCTTAATAGTCTTGGAATTTTATTTTCATTTGGCTTTGTCTACATGATGTTTGGGATGTTTTTTGAGCGGAAAAAGGATAGCTGTATTGCATGGATGGGAATGATATGTATAGTTGCCTTTTTAATAGCAGGGATTTGTGGACTTGGTTCTGTGCTTGATTATTTTGGGGTCCATGTGATTTATTGGAGTAGAATGGCAGTGTTTTTTGTGGTTTGTAGTATTGCTACAATTGGAATTTTTATTGGAAATATTTATAATAATATAAGTCAAAAGTATGGAAAAAGAATACAACAAATTAATTGTGTGTTTATATATATGATATTTATATTAGAATTTTTTGAGCTGATTATAAGACGAAATATGTGATTTGTGGATAGAGATATTAGTTTATAGCAGACCAGTTTAATATAATTAAAAAGTTAGTCTTGTTTTTAGATGTAGATGATATGATATACTATTTAGAAGTATGATTATCTATTTGACTTTTGGTGAAACAAAATAGTGTGCATATTAAATGTTATTATAGCGATATATTGATAAACAACTAAATACAGATAATAATTTATGACAAAGACATGGAGGAGCGATTGAAATGTACTATAAGGATAAGACAGATAAGATGCTATATCCTGTATATGGATTTGTTACAGGTGTTATTATTTTTATAATTATTTATGGTGTGAAAGTTCTTAATCCATTATATGTAGATTGGTTACTAGGAAAAGGTGATTTGACACAACATTATCTAGGAGCGCAATTTTTTTGTAGATCTAATTGGAAGTTTCCAATTGGACTCTCTAATCGATTAGCATACCCTATTGAAACTTCAGTTATATTTACTGATTCGATACCTATTTTTGCGATACCTTTAAAATTATTTAGTATATTTCTACCAGATAATTTTCAGTATTTTGGAGTTTTTGGATTATTATCTATGGGATTTCAAGGCTATTTTGCAGTAAAGATATTTAATGTTTGGAAAGTAGATTGGCGTATTGTATTAATTGGTATTGTGTTTTTTATAACAGCGCCAATTATGTTGTATAGAATGTTTATGCATACTTCATTAGGTGCGCAATGGATCATTCTGGCAGCAATATATTTATATTTAAGATATGATAATAAAGAATGTGTGAAATTCGCAATATATTGGGGATTGTTAGGATTTTTCGTAATTGGTGTTCATACTTATTTTTTTCCAATGTGTTTTTTCTTTGTTTTGGGAAGTGCTGTTAGCAAGATTACTAGTGAGAAAAGGATAAGAATATATTATTTTGTTCCAGTTGTCACCTATGTATTAGGAGCTATTTTAAATTTTTGGCTTCTGGGTGGATTTTCCTCTAGTGCAATTGGGGAGGCTGATGGATTTAAAGCATATAGTTTTAACTTAAATTCATTTTTTAATCCAAGAGGATTTTCACGAATAATTCCTAAATTGGATAGTGCTTCAGACTTTCAGCATGAGGGATTTGCATATTTAGGAGCTGGTGTGATTTGCTTACTCATTATTTGCATTGTTATTAGCTGTATTAATTTTTTTACTATTAACAAAAATAGAATAAGGATACAAACTATAGATTTAATTTTAATATGTATAG
>ERZ778503.188-NODE-188-length-52280-cov-7.015835_pt1 | contig 52280 bp, 48 predicted proteins | sample MGYA00510047_ERZ778503 | MGnify/ENA primary metagenome ERZ778503 (study PRJEB29527, sample SAMN07138965) | mouse gut metagenome | material: feces | host: mouse | place: China:Nanjing | collected 2016-01-25 ... | reverse complement strand
AAGCAACCTCATAATCCAATAAAGTGTCAATCTCTATTGAGTTTTCCTCTGGCATAATATATGGAATCGAGTTTTCTGAATGAAATGATTTATTCTTTAGGAAATAATCCCACTTTGCAATATACATACATCCATTCATTGTATATTCTCTTTTCTGATCCTGACGCCGAATACTTTTCAAATCTTTTATTGCATAGTAAAATTCTGATAACTTACCATCTTTATCAAGTGAATGAATAAAATTTGTTGTAACATCTACTTCTTTCATTCCAAGTAAAGTATCTGCATCATTTTCTTCTATCAGCCTTAATGCCTCATTTAAATCCTTATAACTAGCAAATGGTGATGACGGCTCTAACAAGCATACATACTCATACTTTTCTCTACTGTTCTCAATCACCCAATTCATAGCATGTAATACAACCTCTTCACTACCTGCCAAGTCTGTCGCCAATTCATCTGGTCTCATAAATGGCACGTCTGCACCATATTTCCTGCTTATTTCTGCTATTTCCTTATCGTCGGTTGAAACAATAATTCTCTTATCAAAACAACTTTTACGTGCCGAAATTATTTTATATGCTATCAGAGGTAATTCTCCAACCATCTTGATATTTTTTTTTGAAACACCTTTGGATCCACCTCGTGCTGTAATAATAAACAAAACTTTCATTAAACCACAATTCCTATTCTCACTTATATGTAGTAACAGAACATTTTTATTTTTTTGATATAATAACTACCAACTATTTATAAGCAATAACAAAATACCATGGCATCATTAGTCCACCTGATACTTGTATTCTCTTTCCATCTTCTGTCTTTATTGTATATGTGCCAATATCCAAACTATCTATTTTAGGTAAATCAATATCAATATCAAACGGGATGTACTCAAATCTAGAATATCCTAATGTGTTCATATATTCTTTAAATAATGGTATGGAATGAATATTATAATATGTATCTGTATATTCTTTACACTCCGATGGTCTATAATAATTTCTAAATTTATTAGTATACTCTATCTTTCCTTCATAAAACAATGAAGAAAGTCCTATCCATTTTGGTTGTAATTTAGTAAGCATTTTCAATGCTTCCTTATACTCCGGAAACATAAATAGTGTCTGAAAGCTAATTATCCCATCAAACACACCAATCCATTTATTATCTGGATTGAACCAATCCCCCTTATATAACCTACAATTACCATAAAATGAGTTCTTTTCAATTTGATTATTTCCGCAAATTATTAATTCTTCGTTAACATCCAATCCAACAAATTGGCTATCCTTAAATCTATTTGCCATATACAGAGTATTCGCTCCGGCTCCACAAGCCATATCTAAAATTTTACTTCTTTGAAACAACTTATGTTTTTCAAGCCAATTTATAAATATCTCTGTGCTCCTATATGGATGTTCTATCTGGCTCAAATGATATTGTTCTTCATACCGTTTCATATATTTCTCCCCTTATTATACTTAGTTATACTTTCTAAATACAGGTTTAATCATATCTCCAGCAATAAATTCATTTATATTACCATTTAATGAATCTCCGAACACCTTCATCGCGTTTCTTGCCACATCTAATGTTCTGTTAATTTCTTTCTCTGTATGCTCATATGCAATTGCTATATAAGGCATTAGAATACCCTCTTTAAGCATCTCCTGTAAAAATACAGTTCTATATTCCAGAGATGCCTTCTTGTCTTTACCACATATTACAAGATTGGGTGAACATTCTGCTCCTTCTATATAAAAATAATCTTGTAAGAGATATTCCTTTGCTATTTCATTTAAACCCTTTACAAGCATTCTTCCCATATCCCATATGTGCTCTGTTACATTCAATTCTTTATATACGTTAATTGTTTCAATCAACGCACCTAAACTGCTCATTTCTGCACCATGTGTTGTAGAAATAAGAAATACTCTTTCTTTTCCAGGAGTCAGCCCACCTAGGTCCATAATCTCTCGTTTTCCTCCCAGTGCTGCAACTGAAAAACCATTCGCCATTCCTTTTCCGAACGTCACCAAATCTGGTTCTACACCATAATATTTACAAGCTCCTTGCAAATCCCATCGAAATCCCGTTATCATCTCATCCAGAATATAAACAACACCATATTCTTTGCAAAGTTTTCCTACCTCCTGTAAAAAATTATTTGTTGGTTCCACTGTATCACATGGTTCCATTATCAATGCTGCAATCTCTCCTTTGTATTTTTCAAATAAGCTCTTTACAGAATTAATATCATTAAAACTGAATTGTAGTGTTAAGTTTTTTATTTCTTCTGGAATCCCAACATTCATAACTGTATCGCCAATAAACCAATCATCATATGAGAAAAATGAATGTTCTTTACAACGTGCAATATACTTTCTCCCTGTATAGGCTCTTGCAAGTTTTGTTGCTGCCGATGTTACTGTCGAACCATTCTTAGCGAACTTTATCATATCAACCCATGGAAATAAATTACACATTGCCTCTGCAGCTTCAACTTCTATCTTTGATGCCTTCGTTGCTGTGTTGCCGTTATGTATCTGTCTAATAGCCGCTTCTGAAATCCTATCATAATCATACCCCACAGTTACTGATCTGCAGGCCATCCCATAATCAATGTATTTGTTTCCATCTACATCCCATGTATATACGCCTTTGCTGCGTTCCATAACTTTTGGTGCATTACTAGGAAATACCTCATCAGTTCTACTGTATGTATGTGCACCAGCCGGAATAAGCCTATGTGCTTTTCTTCCATATTCTTCATTTTTGTTCATTTATTTTTCCCTCAATCTCATCAATTATTTTTAACGTTTCTATATCTTTCTTAAAACTGTATAAAGGTTCTTTTCCCTTTATTACTTCAAAGAATTCTTCTATTTCCTTCAAATACGCGTATTCATTTATAGACTCACTATATCCACTTTTATGTATATACTTTCCTGCTGGTATCTGTCTTAATTCATTTGCTACAATGTCTTTTTCGATCAAAGAATCCGGCGTGCCATCCCACCTGATATATATATCCTCATTAAAAATTTCCAATCTTCTAACGGCATGTCTGCTTACTACATCTACTATTAGGTTTCCAATCGTTCCATTAGAATGTCTTACCTGAACTAGATAAGTGTCAGGAAAATCCAACTCCAAGTCGGTAAGTTTCGTTTTTACTGCATTTACAGCACATATCTTTCCAAATGTATGTTGTATCCAGGGTAATTCAATTGCCAAAAGCTCCCTGCATCCATTGGTTTTTTTATTGCTTACAAAAAAATTTTCTAAATTATCCCATGGATGCCAGTCTGGAAGATACTGTCCCACATGATACTGATATGCACATGGGGTGCCATTTTGTTTGACTTTGCTATCAATTATCTGCATCTCTTCCTTATATAAAGGCGTTGATGAAAGGAAAAGTATCTTTCCTTTTTGTTCTGCCAATTTTATATTTTTATCATACAGATCATCAATCAAGTTAATTTCTGAAAAAACATGAAGATTATTTTCAAGGCATTCTTGAATGATTGGCGCATGGAACTGTGGTGATGTACATACGAAGGCGCAGTCAGGTTTTTCAGAAATATCTGATAAAGAGGAGTAGCACTTAATTCCATACTCTATCGCAGCACTTTCTGCCCGTTCTATGTTAGTGTCAATTCCTATAATGGTTAAACTGTTATTTAATATTTTTAAAAGTCTTATCCTTCGTCTCCCCATTGAACCTAAGCCAAATACGCAAATCTTCATGTCATAACCTCTTTTTTAACAATTAAAAAATCCCAATGAAATGTTGCTTCTGGTCATTTACCTTTCAGCTGCATACCTTACATTGGGATTTTTTTTCATATTAAATTAATTATATTTTCTAATATCTTTTTACCTTAACTCTCCATGTGCCCTATATACTCTTTCAAATCAATTGCATTGTCTGTTATAAGAAATTTTTTTGAATTACTCCAATACACATAATATAACATATCTAGTATGTCCTGCTCCATAAGACAGGTATAAAAACGTTTGTCAAAAGTAATCCAAACTGATACATTATTTAAAATATTGCATTCCTTTTTTCAAGAATAAACAATTCACAGTTAGCAGTAAATATCCCATCATCTGATACTGTAAATAGCATTTTTTTCTCCCCCTTGTACATAGCTTCCAATGATAACACACAACAAATCCTTTTCTAAACACTCATGCAGTTTTTCACACAAATCATCATCTGAATCTATGGAATCACTTACCGCTACTAACTGTCCCTAGCCGTCATCCAATGAAACAATCCGCATTAATATTCTACTGTAAGGAAATTCACTTTTAACCTTGTTGAATGACTTTACATCTTTCTGCTTTAAAACATACAGCATATACTCACCATACCTTCTCGAAGCTATTTTCTTTAATGCATAGAACAATAATACCATATACAATTGATAATCTCAATTCATTCTTGCTCCTAATGTAAAGTATGCAGTTGTCAAAGTTCATTTTATTTCTCACTTTATCAAAATGATATGCAGATTCTATGAAATATCATAAAATTTTTTCTCTATTGTTTTGTGCTGCAATAAATATTTTTTAATTTCTAAATATATATTCTCTGATGTACCACTTCTCTCATATGGATTTTCCATATTCTGCAGCATTCCTTCCGATTTTAATCTTTTCGCTTTTTCTATTGCCGCGCTAATTTCTTCAACGCGATTTCCACAGTCAATTACTGATTCAGCCCTTATTCTTCCAGACTGCCGATTTCCTATATTTATAGTAGGAACTTGAAAAGATGGCGCTTCTATTATCCCACTAGAAGAATTTCCAATTACCATTTCACAATATTTCAAAGCACTTAAATACCTTGTCATCCCTAATGACACAAATGCAACTGCTCTATCTTTATTTTTATTAACAAAGGCATCTATCTTTTGATTGATGATTCTTCCTTCTGTATCTGCATTTGCCTTCGTAAATATAATATGGTACTCCTTATGTTGCTCCAACGCCGCAAGAAGATTCTCAAACTGTTCTCCTGCTGTATTGTTTTCCAAAGTAACCGGGTGAAATGTTACCAGAACATACGACCTGTCCAGTTTGAAACAGATACTTTCTGCTAACTCTTTTCTATCCAGCACTTTTTGGGTTTTAATATTTTCAACTCCTAAAGCCCCTACATTGAATACCCTCCCCGGTTCCTCCCCTAACTGTATAACACGTTTCCTATATGCTTCTGTTGAAGTAAAATGCAATACACTCATCTTTGTTATTGAATGTCTGATTGCATCATCAACTGCGCCTAATGTCAGTTCCCCACCATGTATATGTGCTATTGGTATCCTATGTACCATTGCGGCTGTTGCTGCCGCAAGCGCCTCATACCTATCACCAAGAATCACTACAATATCTGGCATAAGCCTCGTAAAAATATCTGCAAATCCAATGATTCCTAGTCCTATTGATTTTGTAATACCATTGGGGGTGTCAGAACTTAAAAGCATCTCATTTTTCTCAATGATCTCAAATCCATCTTGTTTTATTTCCTTATATGTCAATCCAAACTCAGGAGATAAATGCATTCCTGTCACTACAAGTTGAAGTTTTAAGTCCTTATCACAATCTATTTTTTTGATAAGCGGTTTCAACAATCCATATTCTGCTCTTGTTCCTGTCGCTACACATACTTTTTTCATATCTGTATTATCTCATCTGCTTCATAATCTTTATTCGCTGCTGTACCAATAACCATATCCCATTTCATTGGATTTATCCCATTTCCAGGCCGCTTTGTTGTCAAATTCTCTTTAGTAAATAGCGCACCCTTTTTTATTCTTGTCGCTGCCACAATACTTTTGCGAACAATAATAACATTAGATTTTTCTGACTCACTTATTTGCTTTATACCATTCCCAAGCGCAGCCTCAATCTTTCTTATACCCTGTATCATCTGTTTTAACTCATGCGGCTCCAAGCTTGCTTTATGGTCAGGTCCTTCCATATTTTTGTCCAATGTAAAATGTTTTTCTATAACCGTTGCACCAAGTGCAGTAGCAGCAATCGGTATCTCAATTCCTTGTGTATGATCCGAATATCCAACCGAAAGTCCTGTTTCTTCCTGCATTTTTACCATTGCCAATAAATTTACATCTGATATTGGCGTTGGATATTGAGTATTGCAATGCAGCAATGTAATATCCTCTGCGCCGTTATCCTTCAAAATTTTAGCCGCTGCCTTTACTTCGTCCATATTGCTCATTCCTGTTGAAAGAATTATTTTTTTATGCTGCTTTGCGATTTCACGCAGATATGGCAGGTTTGTAATTTCGCCAGAGGGTATTTTATATATTTGCATTCCTAATTCAGATAACAACTTTATACTTTCCAAATCAAATGGCGTAGATAAAAACATAATATTTTTCTTTATACAGTGCTCTATCAGTTCTTTATGCATCTGTTGTGTCAGTTCAAGTTTTTTAAGCATGTCGTATTGTGTTTCTGCCTTATCTGTTGTTTCAAGCTGGTAATTTGCTTTCTTTGCGGTTCGGCACACCAGAGAATCTGCCTGAAAAGTCTGAAACTTAACCGCATCTGCTCCTGCTTCACTTGCTGTATCTATTAACTGTTTTGCAATTTTTATATCTCCGTTGTGGTTTACTCCCGCCTCTGCTATCACAAAAACCTTTTGCCTTTTATTATCCATTAGTATTTCTTTGCCTTTCTGTTGTTCCATACAAAAACATATTATCTGAAATATCTTTTCTTACTAATGTTCCAGCTCCTACAATCACATTACTCCCAATTTTTATGTCTTGAATTACTGTTGCATTTGCTCCAATGAGTGTTTGTTTCCCAATTATTACTCCTCCACACAACACACTCCCCACTGCAATATGCGAAAAACTATTTATCCTACAGTCATGTTCAACAATGGCGCCTGTGTTAATAATGCACATCTTTTCAATGATTGTATTCCCGTTTATTACTGCTTTTTTTCCAACAAATATGCCTTCTTCCAGTTTCACATTTTCAGAAATAACTGCTGTTTTATCTATAATATTGGGAATGATATAACCAATATCCTTCAACCTCTGGTATAGTCGATTTCTTACTATTCCATGTCCCATAAATCCTATTGTTACAAAAGCATTCCTTAAACCACGGTCAAAATATTTTTGCAATGCATCATCTGTATCCAATACATGGTAATCTTTATATTGTTTCCCCTGCATTTCTTCTATATCCAAAAAACCTACAATATTATACTCTCCCCCACGTTCAATGCTGTCCACTACACTATGTGCATGTCCACCAAGTCCAAGTAATATTATGTCTTCCATTATTCGTCAGCACCCCAGTCTTGCTTTCATTTTTTCTAATTCGTCAAGCTGTCCCATGTCAAGCCATGCATCTTCACCAATTGGATAGACACCTATTCGTTTTCCTTCTTCTATATATTTTTCAATTACTGTTGGAAAATCTGCTGGTTTATTGTATTCTAAATCCTCTATTACTTCTGGTTCTACAAAATAACAACCAGTATTTGTAAAAAATGACATATTTGGCTTTTCCTGCATAGATTCTATCATTCCATCTTCACCAATATTAACAACCCCATATGGAATCGTAAAATTTTTAAGAGAACATACCATTGTAATCATGTTTCCTGATTCTTTATGCTGCCTATATGCCTTTGTTAAATCATCATCTATCAAAATATCACAGTTCGTCAAAATAAATGTATCTTTAATTTTTCCATTCAGCAGGCTGATTCCTCCACCTGTTCCAAGCGGCTTTTCCTCCATAATAAAATCAAGCTGGTATTTTTTATCCAATTCGTCAAAATAGGCTTTTATCATATTTCTTTTGTAATTGACAATCATATAGTACTGCCTGCATCCGTATAAGCAAAACTGATGGATTATATGTTCAACAATTGGATAATCACCCACAGGGATTAACGGCTTTGGTAATATTTTTGTATAAGGAGATAATCTTGTTCCTAATCCGCCAGCCATAATCACTACAGGGATTTCTATATCAAATTCCTTATGTTTTTGCGCTGTATCATTTGCAAAGACAATTTTTTGAATGAAATATTCCTTATTGACAATAGGAATTGCATCAATTCCCAGCTCCTTTATAGTGCACATTGCCAAGTTTTCTTCCTGTTCATACAAGAATCTTGGTTGGTAATTAGCGACACATTGAACAGACATCTGCAAATCCCCATTTTTCAATATCCCTCTGCGGATATCCCCATCTGTAAGAGAGGCTAACAACTTCTTATCCTTATGTACAAACAATATTTTCTTCCCACTTCTGTCGAGCTGGCACATCGCATCTAATATGCTTTTGTGTTCCTCTATATAAATGTCAATCATATTTCACATTCTCTCGTTCCTACAGATTATAAATATCTATTTTATACCTGTCCAAATTTTCCTTAAGAAACGTTATCGTTTCCCGTAGCCCTTCTTCCAAAGAATATCTTGGTTTCCAATCTGTCAGACACATTATTTTCTCATTGCTACCAAGCAGTCTGTTCACTTCACTTTTTTCAGGTCTTAATCGTTCTTCATCACAAATAATTTTTGCATTTGGATTAATCTGCCTGATTAATTCTTCCGCAAGCTGACCTATAGAAATCTCTTTCTGTGTTGCAATATTAATTTCTTCCCCTATCGTTTTATCAGATTCGTAAATAGCTATAAAACCATTGATGGTATCCTTCACATAATTAAAATCCCTTGTTGGCGTTAACGCTCCAAGCTTTATCTCTGTTTTTCCTACAAGCAGCTGTGTAATAATTGTTGGAATGACAGCTCTTGCTGACTGACGCGGCCCATAGGTATTAAAAGGTCTTACAATCGTCACTGGTAATGCAAAAGAGCGGTAAAAACTTTCAGCAAGCCTATCCGCTCCTATCTTGGTTGCAGAATAAGGTGACTGCCCTTGAAACGGATGCTTTTCGTCTATGGGAACATACTGTGCTGTTCCATAAACCTCCGATGTGGATGTCACAAGCACTCTGTTCGTATGCTGTTTTCTTGCCGCCTGCAAAATATTAAGGGTTCCTTTTATGTTTGTATCAACATAGGTATCTGGTGAATGATAGCTAAATGGTATCGCAATCAGTGCCGCCAAATGAAAGACAGCAGCAACGCCTTTTACCGCCTCTTCCACGCCGTTTGGATCACGAATATCCCCCTGAAAGATTTCCACGTCTTTCATAATGTTTTCTGGAAGCGTATCCAGCCATCCCCAGTTATTAAAGGAGTTGTAATACACAAATGCCCTTACCTGATATCCCTTTTTCACTAATTCTTCTGTTAAGTGGCTGCCAATAAATCCATCAGCACCTGTTACCAATACTCGCATATTTATTCACATCCTAAACTTGTACAGTAAATTTATTTTATTTTCTAAAATCCAGCTGTAACCTATCATATAATTTTTTAGTATTTTCATAGTGTTTGCATGTATAAATATCTGGAAATTCATCCCCTACCCAAGTTCTCATAAACTGTATTAAGTCTTTGTTCGTAATATCCCCCGGTAGATTTATTTCTTCATCTTGAGGATTAAACCATAATTCATGACCATTAGGAAAGCTAATAAGCTTATATCCATCTTTTATAATTCCTCTAAATCCCATCCAATCTTTCCATTGGATATCTTCATTATGTTCTAATCTATGTATTATTTCCTTACAATACTTTTCACTATAGGGATGATCGTTTTGAATCAATACATACTTAGAAAACAGTTTCTTAAAATTATCCTCTGTAGGTTGTAAAATATAACATACCAAATCATAAAATTTTAAGTATGAAAAATATTCCTTATAATGTCCTTTTGTAATATTAAGATCTTTTGCAAAACAAAATGCATGTAATCTTCTATCTGAATAAGCTGGTCCACCAATTCCATGATCGCTCATAAAAATTTTGCATGTATTTTCTCCGAAAAAATCTAAATAATATAAAATCTGTTTTTCTAAATATTTTGCTGATTCTTTTCTTTGCAACTCAAGTTTCGAAATATCGGCCAGAAAATTTCCAGGATCAACACATAGCGTTTCAGAATCCCCATTCCAATACGGATTATGTAATTCACAGTCCATGTGACATACAATAAATTTCTTTTTGTATTCTTTCTGCAAAAGCTGAGCCAAAGTCTCCCATAAATTCATCGTTGCGGGTGGATACATACTTCGTATTCTATACTGTGATAATTTAACATATTTTTTATTAATGTAATTACCGCCCACCTCACAAATCTGATAACAATTTTTTACAAGTAAATCAAGTGTTTTTCCATGTTTTATCATATTACCTGTTTCTATTGTTTGATATAATTTGCCTTCAAAAAAGGGTATTCCCGTAAACATTGTTTGCGATGTAGTATGCGTGTATGGTACATGAGTATAAGCATTCTCAAAAATCAAACTATCACTTTCTATTTGTTCAAGAAAATGAAAATCCTTAAAATCTATATACGGCAAAGCATCACACCAAAAGACTACGATATCTTTTTCCTCTCTTGCGTGAAGTTGTTTTTTCATCTGTGAAAACAACTTCAAAAATTCTTGTTTTATTTGAGAAAAGTTATTTCCTTTAGTACCAAACAACCTAACATAATAGTCAATATACAAGAAAGCATTTCTAAAGTCCTTGATTAACAAATAATTTATAATTAATTCCTGTAAATAATATTTCTTTTCTTTTTTTCTTATGGCTTTTTTTGCATAATACTTTTTTACTAATATCGCATCATAATTATCACAACTCTTTATTGGCTCTGACAGCCATGTTCTGCCTTCCCATTTAATGTATTCTTTTATAACTTCTTTTAACGGATTTGCAATGCTTTTCACAACTACTTTTTTATATTCTTTTTTAATCAATTCATAGATATCTACAATTTCATAAGAAACTTTTTCTCCAATCAAATACATTTGCAGCAAATACCGTAAATTATCGGAAACAATAATCAGTTTGTCTGTGTTCAGTTTCGCTATTTCCATTACTAACTCTTCATTGTGAAACTCTTTTCCAGGCAAGTTTATCCAATCCTTTGGCTGCGCATATTTATACATTATAGTATTGCAATTTTTGGGCGTACATTTCATTCCGCCAACACCTGTAACAAGAATTTTTATCATGTCACCCTCCCAGCAGATATACTAATATCTTCTACAAACTTTCTAATGATTTCATCAACTGACCTTGATTGAAATCCATATTCCTGTGCATGTGTAATATCAATTGCATAGCATTTATTACGTTCTTGAATTGGTTTTTCAATAAGCTTTGATTGACTTAATAGACTGTTTTTTAGACAATTTAATATATCAATAATTTTTTTCTTATCTTTAGCTCCCAAAACAAATTGCTCAAAACCTGTTAACTTTTCTAACAATAAATGCAAAAGAAACTTTGATAAATCATCTACATACAATATGTTATTGTACAATAACTCTGGATTTGTATAATATACATCTTCATTTTTCAATAACTGATCTGTAACTTTTGGTAACCAAGGATATGACAAGTCACACCCTTTTCCTAATGTTCTAGGAAGGCGAATAACTATACGCCTGTTGATATGTGCATCTTGTAACAATCTTTCACACAAATACTTTGTTATTCCATAATCATTTGGATTAATAATATCACTGCTCTCATTCACCTGCGATACTGTCTCTCCATAAACGGAAATTGATGAAATGTAAATAAAGGTATTTACTTTTGTTCTTTCTGCATATTCAATTAATTTTCTCGAACTGCCAATTGTATTGTCCAAATAATCACATATTTTATCTCCTCTCATCTGACCAGCAAAATGAATAATCGCATCTATTGTTTCTGTTCCTAAATAAGATTCGAAATCATCTCTAGATAAGTCACAGGAAAATTTTTTCTTTATCCTACAACTTGGTATATTATTATGATAAACACCTACAACCTCAATTCCACAATTTGTTAAATACTCTGCTACATTTTGCCCAATAAAACCACCTATTCCTGTAAGCAGTACATAAGGTTTATTCATTATGCATCATTTCCCTTACTTTATTTGTTATTCCATCAACAGATAGCAAATATTTTTTTCTTATTTCCTGACGCCATCCATATTCAAAGCAGTATTCATCTGAAAACCCTATAGACTGAAAAGAAACCATCAATCCAGATTCTGCTATAACACCTGCAACAAGACTTCTTAACCCACCAAAGTAATTATGTTCTTCTACTACTAATATTCTTCCAGTTTGATGTGCTGCCTGAATTATGGCGTTTTTATCAACAGGTTTTAGAGTAGTCATATTTACAATCTGTACATCTATATTTTCTTGTGACAATATTTCGGCACTTTTTACCACATCAGCAATCATAGAACCTGTTACAATAATAGAAATATCTTTTCCCTCACGCAATACAGTAGCCTTACCAAGCTGAAATGATGGAACTTCTGTAAATACTTCCTCTTCGTAAGCTTTCCCAAATCTGACATATACGGGTCCATTATAATTTACTGCTTCTCTTATTATTGGTTCTACTTCCAATGGAGCAGAAGGAGATAATACACACATATTAGGTAATGCAGTCATCACTGCAATATCCTCTGTCGTATGATGTGTTGGACCAAGATTATTGTATCCTATTCCGCCGCCGCTTCCTACAATCTTTACATTTCTATTCTGTACACATATATCATTGCGAATAAATTCAAATGCCCTGTACGCTAAAAAAGCTCCCATTCCATATACGATTGGTATCAAACCGCAACTGGCCAAGCCCGCTGCAACTCCTATCGCATTTGCTTCTGCAATTCCACATTCAACAATCCTATCTGGCATATCTTCGCGAACAGACTCATATTCTTCTGTACCACTGTCAACAAGTACTGCTATAATTTTCGGATTTTCCTGCATCAATTGGTATATAGCACTTTTATACTTGTTTCTCATTCGCTGTAAGCTCCTTCCTGTTCATTCCTAATTCTTTTAAACCAATCTCTATTTCATATTCTGATGGCATTTTATAATGCCAAAATTCCTTATCTTCAGCAAAAGAAAGACCTTTTCCCTTTTTTGTATTTGCTATAACCACCTTAGGAATATTTGTTTTTAAAGTCAGATTGTTTATTAATTGTTCTACATTATGACCATCTGTTTCCACAACATAAAACCCAAAAGAAGTCCACTTTTTTGTTAAATCACCCAAACTAATAATATTATCACAAGACCCTGTAGCCTGTATTCTATTATTATCAATAATAACTGTAAGATTTTCTAATTGATTATGACTTATAAACAATGCTGCCTCCCAAACTTCTCCTTCCTGCAATTCTCCATCGCCTAGCATCACATATACCTGATATGGTTCTGCTTTTAATTTGCCGGCCATCGCAATTCCAGCAGCAAATGACAATCCGTGCCCTAAAGAACCACTTGTCATTTCTATACCAGGAATTTTTCCATACGTCGCCAATCCTCCAAATATACTTCCTTCCATACAAAAGCTATTGATATTTTCTTTTTTATAATATCCTGCTTTTGCCAAAATATAATATAAAGCCAATGCTGCATGTCCCTTGCTCATAATAAATCGATCACGTTCTTCCCATGTTGGATTATTAGGATCATATCGAAGTACATTTCCAAAATATAATGATACTAATATTTCTATAGAAGATAATGAAGATGCCAAATGCCCTGCTCGATTATTACATACCGTTTTAAAAATATCTCTTCTGATATCAACTGAAATTTCTTCAAAATTCTTCATACCTTTTCTCCGTCAGATGAAATTAACATGATTCCTGTCTATCATTATCAAATTATTTAGCAATATATTTCTTTCGTCAAATACACATCTAAAATTACACTCTTGACATGTATCCAGCTCACGAATCTTTTTTATTGTATCTTCTGCATACCAAAGCTCTTTAAAACTTCTGTTCTTTATCGATCCAATATCCCCATTTTTTGTATAAGCTCTCTGATGGCAAAAATATACATTGCAGTCAGCACCAATTACTGTAAATATTTCTTGAATCATACAGCGATGATAAGATTTCTGATAATGTTCTTCTAAACCTGCATCCCCATTATATTTATCTATTATTTTAAAATCATTATTTTCAAACTCTTTTTTGGCTCTTACAATTTGATTTTTTACAATATTTTCGATCGGCTTATGATATTTTCCGAGATCTCCATCTAGTCGTAGCGGTGAAAGTTTAATATTGTCTACTCCCAATTTACACATCAATCCACACAAGTCATAAATTTCTTGATAATTATCTTTTGTTACTACACAATTAATTCCTACAGTACACATTGAATTTTTGTTTTGTACAAATTCCGAAATATTTTTTATTACTCTATCAAATGTATTAACACCCCTAATTTTTTTATATGTATCCGCGTTTGCTGACTCAAGAGACACTCTTATCCACTTTGCATCAAAAAGCAAATCTGCTTTTCTGCCCTCTAGCGACTGTCCATTCGTGATAATTGAATATTCAATGTTTTTCTCTTTCACAGCTTTCAAAGTATCCTCAATATAAGGATATATTAAAGGTTCCCCTCCCCCACTAAATGTGACAGCTTTCACTCCTATGGCTGATATATCTTGTATGATTTCCTGCATTTTATCCCATGGAATCATAGCTTTGGGGTCAAACTGTCGATTTTCAGGTACATTACCATCTTTAGAGCCACAATAATAACAATTCTGATTACAGCAGTTTGTAGGTTTTATGCGAATATAAATTGGAGCTGTTCTTCTTTCATTTAAAATATCATTTATTTTTTCTGTATGATGAAATATCTTCAAATCACTATAAACGCTGTTTTCTATTTTATTTCCCATTGCTCTTCTCCCTATGTATCATAGAAATCATATCACAAATATATTTAACTTCCTCAGCATGCAATGTTCCATACAATGGCAAGTCTAAAGCTTCTGTAGCTATCTGTCGTGCATTTTCAACATTCATTGTATAATTTTTACTTTTATAACAACTATAATCACAACACAGGGTATCATACAATTTTCTCGTAAAAATACCTTTTTGTTTTAATATCAAAAAAACCTCATCTCTGCTACACCCAAATATCTTTTCTCGAATACGCACTGGAAAATATGCATAGTTATAATCTATTTGTGATTCATATGAATATGTATCGATTCCTTCTACTTCCGCGAGTCTTTCCACATATATTTGCGCTAAATTTTTTCTTGATTTTATCTCCTGCTCTAAGATTTCAAGGCTCAAAATTCCCATTGCTGCTTGAAATTCATTCATTTTAGCATTGATTCCACAAACTGTAACGTCATTCCCACTTTCATGATAAGTGATACCAAAGTTTCTGTACAATTCAAACTGTTCGTGTAAGGTATCATCTATGTAAGTCAACAGTCCACCTTCTATTGAATTGTATACTTTAACTGCATGTAAACTAAACATTGTAATATCGCCGAAACAACCTATATGCTTTCCAGATATTTTCGTACCAAATGCCTGTGCCCCATCATATATTACTTTCAAATGATGTTTATGCGCTATTTTTTCAATCTCTTCTACATTACAAGGAATACCAAAAATATGAGGCGTAATAATTGCACTAGTATTTTCTGTAATGTATCCTTCAAGTTTCCTTACATCAATATTATAACTATCATCAATATCGCAAAAAACTGGTGTAAGTCCATTTTGTACAATAGCATTTGTTGTAGAAATAAAGGTAAATGGTGAAGTAAGTACTTCTCCTTTTATATTTAGCGCTTTTATTGCTATTATTAAAGCTAAATGTCCATTCACGAACAAATCTGTATTATTGCAATTCATATATTCTCGAATACATTTTTGTAGCTTTTGAACTTTGGGACCATTATTGGTTAATAATTTTGTATCCCAAATATCTTTTATTTCCTCAATATATGCGTTAAAATCTGGCATTGATGGCTGTGTTGGCTTTATTATATCTATCATTTATTTATTTCCTTTATTAAGAATTCATCTTAATTTCATTTATACATTTATTTTCTTCACAATCCAATTTAGAATCTCTTCATTAATTAGTGTATAATTTTTCCCTTTGATCTCAATTTGCGCTCCGTTATATGGAGGATTCCAAAACGCCCGTATTTTTCTGTCAATTTCCTCTATACTGTCTTTCTCGCAAATTTGCTTTTGATTCTCTAACTCCTTCAGACCAAAATATCTCCCATCTTGTTGCAATACAGCAAAAAAAATTTTATTTTCTAATATCATATTCACAATATCTTTAAAAAGTAAAAACAATTGTTGATGTGCAATTTGAACCAAATCTTTATTTATTATTTCATTAGAAATAGAAAATCGTCTACATTCTATAATTGCTCCTGTATCAAATTCCTTGTCCATAAAATGTGCTGTAACTCCCCAATATCCCCAATTTTCCAATATTGCAATATGGTACCCCGATCCTCGCGCCTCTGGAAGTGGACCAGGATGAAAATTAATACCTCCTTTATCGGGAATTTGCAAAATACCATATCCTATTTTTTTCCAATAAAAAGAAAATATATAATCTACATGTAATTTCCCTTTCTTATAATCTAATAATAAATCCTCTTCTTCACATATAATAATATTATTTATGCTGCATATAGTTTTCAGTGCAAAATCTGTCTTTCTAATAACTGCCCTTACAATCTCAACTTTTGTATCAATCAAATACTGTAATGCTAATTTGGAAGACTCTGTTTCTTTTGCCATAAATATAATTTTTGCTTGTATTGTTTTATTCATATATCATCCCTCTGTTTTACAACCATCTTTTTGCTCATTTTTTAAGATTATTGTTTTTGACTGATATATGAATTTTACTAAAAACTACAATGGGGCTTTTACCCCCCCCCTCCGTTGACTAGTTTAGTCATTTCTAACATCCTTGGTTTTAAATATTTCACAGGTATTCCTCCATATATGCCAAACGATTTTAATTCCTCTTTCACAAGACTCATCGCCCCGACTGCTACTCCTTCACGCAAAACAGCTCCTGGAAGAAGCACACTTCCTGTTCCAATAATTACATGATTATCAATTATTATCTTTTTCCCAATATCATGGATATATTCCTGTTTTACTAGAGGACCCGTCATAACTTCTCCTGAATAGTCATCACTGGTAGAATAAATACTAACCCTACTACTTATATTGACATAATCTCCTATCTCAATTCCAAACTTTCCATATAACGCACTATATGCTGCAATATGAACATAATTCCCAATGCATATTCCACATCCCCCACTCAAAAAAGCAAAATCATCAATTCTTACATGGTTTCCTATTTCAATATTTTGTGGAGAATAAAATACTGCTCTCCTACTAATTTTTACATCTTTTCCCAATTTTTTAATATGAATTTCCTCTAATTCATCTCTTGTTAAATAACTATCCACTCTATTCTCCCATATTTACTTTTAAGAATATCATATAAAATTAACATGTTCCCCTGGATGTTTCAGCTCATGCAGATACCGATTCATATCATCCAACCTACATTCCGGTGTGCATTCAGAAAGTTTCATTTCAGCAAGTTTTTTGATTACATTCTCTCTTTGTTTTCCTTTCCATATCTCCTCAAATGTATTCTCGTAGATATTCCCAAAACACATATCCTTCATTCCAATGAGAATACAACATGGCCAAACATCACCATTCGCATCAATATTCGTGTGAAAAGGCATCGCATAACATTCTGTATAACATTTTCCAATTTTAGGTTTGCTCATACGGTTTGAACGATAGACAGCTCTAAAGTTTTTATCATTTAATTGTTCTAACTCTTGGACAATCTCTTCCTGATTATCATAATATGTATTTCTGTCAATTTCCTTTTTTAGCTCACTTGAACTCAATGGCTGCCATCCAAAAGATTTTACAAGGAATTGATCTGCACCTAATTCTTTTACTTTTTTTGCTAATAAAACAACTTCATTTATATTTTCTGGTATCATTACAATTTGCACATTTAAAATCGTCCTCAATTGATATTTTTGTTTTATCTGTGCAGCATTATATATGTTTGTAAATACCCTCTCTAAATCTCCATCCTTACCACAATGTATTTTTTTATAGGTGCTCTCTGTAGCGGCAGATGTGCTAAAACGAATCCATGAAAGAGACTCCATACACTCTTTAGCAATATCATCTGTGAATAACACCCCATTTGTAGATAAGGCTGTATCTACTCCCATCATTTTTGTGTCACTTATAATACATGGAGCATCCTTATTAATCAATGGTTCTCCTGTTCCTGCAAACAGCACACTCTTTAATCCCTTAACTTGCATTTCTTGAAATCTATCATGTATGATGCTTTTTGATAAAACTTTGGGTTCGTATCCCATATAGTCTACTGCACAAAAAATACAACGATGATTGCATGCACCTGCTAAGCTGATTTCTGCGTTAATTGGATATACTGTTTTCCCCTGCATCCATGCTGTTACTCTATCTGGATGAAATATCAACTTATGTGAATCAACTCTATAATCTTCCATCTCTATACATTGTTCCTTCCATTCTAACTATTTCATCTACCTCAATTTGATTAAACTTTTTCTGATAAACTGAAAATCACTCATCTAATAAAAAAGCATTTTTTCTCAAAAACAAAGTTCCAACTTTCATTCGTAACATTGTACTTTCTTTATAATGCTGTTTCATAAACCATTCCTTATATATCCTTTGGTATTTTTCCTGCAATTTAATATCTTCTACTGTCTCAATCCATTTGCCATCTATTCTTGCATTCATTTCCATGACCAAATCTAATATCTCTTCTGCACTATTTTCTATTACTTCTATCCCATATTGCACATAAAGATTGCCATTATATTTGACTTTTTTCTCTATTTCCATCATTTCCTTAATAGACAAAAATCTATTTTCACCTTTCTTATAATATTTTTTAAATATCATTAAATTATGTGAATTATAGGGTAATGTCTCTGAATCTAAAAAAACGGGTATCCAATTTCTAAGTGCAATCGGTCGATTTAATACCATTGGAAGCCATACGATTCCCGACGAATCTCCTATATAAAATTTACAATCTTTCGCTAATACAATGTCTAATAATTCATCATAATATTCATTTGCATAATCGATACAATTGTCAAATTCAACACTATTTTTCACATATCTTCCCATTCTTACTGCAGTAATTCCTTGTTTTGAGAGATAATCTGCTGAAGAACTAAATTTATTTATATCAGAGTCCCTAAAATCATGATAATGGCAATCTATTTCTGGTAAAATTTTTTCCAAATAAGTTGCATCTCTGCTAGAAACACATACAAAAGGACCTTTTAATCCCATGGCTTCTTTTTTATACTGCCCTTCCTGTTCTTCCTCCTGTGTTAGTCTAAAATATTGAACTGTACTTTCAGCATCAAATCTTCTGTCTTTCTTCTTATTTGCATAAGTATTCCAATATTTTGAAAATGCTACTTTAGGAAAACGATACAGAATATACTTCCACATATCAATATTCGTCTTATCTATAATATGAATATTTCTTCCCATAATTGTAGATAGTCTAGCATTATGATTCATACAATCTGATAGGATAAAAACATCTAAGATCCCTTTTTCTGCATTTTTTTTAGAGTCCTCTACAATTGTTAAATACCTCACGATATATTCTCCAATTCTAGTACTCCATAATCTATGAACTCTTATCTCTCTATATTGTTTTCTTATTTCTTGATATTTCTTTATCCATTCATTCTTTCTAATATTAAACCCTGTATCTTTATCCATTGACAAACGTTCTATTATCTGTTTTTTCTTATCACACTCTTCTTGTTTGTCCCTCCGGTTAATATTACGTAATATTAAATTTCTTAGATTTATTTTCATCCAGTTGATTTTCCTTTCCCTTATATAAAGTTCACATGCTCTCCTGGATGTTTCAATTCATTCAAATATTTATTTATTTCATCTAGTCTGCATGCCTCTCTGCACACCTTATTAACATCAAGTGCATTCAACTGCTCTATTATTTTCTTTCTTTTGCTGCCTTCCCATATTTCCTCAAAAGTCTGCTCATAGATGTTCCCATAACAAAACGCTTCTGTCCCAATATGCGCTACGCATGGCCAGACATTTCCTTTTGCATCTATATGTGTCATAAATGGCAAACCATGACATTGCTTATAACACTTTTTAAGATGCATCTTTTTCATAGCATTTGCCCTAAAATATACTGAAAACTTCTCTGTTTCATATTCTTTTAATTCTTCTTCTAATTCCAGCATCGCATTATAATCTATCTGGAATGTATTTTCACTATGTAAGTGCTGCGAATATGGTTTTACTGTTAAATAGTCAACTCCTATCTCTTGAAGTTGTTTTGCCATATCTGGAAGCTGTGCCATGTTTTCAGGTAAAAGCAGACACTGAACGCCCAACGTCGTTTTCAATTTTTTCTCCTTTTTTACTTGCACTGCATATGACAGATTTGTTTTCACGCGTTCTAAATCTCTATCTTTCCCTCTTTGTATTTGATCGTAAGATTTTTCTTCCATACTTGCTACACTAAACCGAATCCATGTAAAGGCATTTAGACATTCTTCTGCTTTTTCTTTGGTAAACAATACACCGTTTGTACTCATCGCAACATCAACGCCACATTTTTTAATTCCGTTTGCAATATCGGGCATGTCTTTATTCAAAAGCGGCTCGCCTTCTCCTGAACAAATCACACTTTTTAATCCTTTTTTGCTCATTTGAGCTATATCTCTTAGGATTGTTTCTTTGTCCAAAAAACTTGGCTGATAACCAACATAATCTACTGCACAAAACACACATCGGTGATTGCATGCGCCACTGGGAGATATTTCTATCTCTATTGGATAGATATTCTCACCTGCAAGCCACCTTGCAACCACATCTGGATGATATATTAACTTATGAGAATCCATTCTAATGTTATCTGCCATGTCTTCTTAATCCTATCTTTTACTTTATAATAAACTGCATCAAAAAACCTGATGTTAAATACTTTATTGCTTCTTACTACGCAATCCCATACTTTACATCAGGTTTTCTATTTTATATTCTTTTTTTCTTAACTACTTATTAACTGACAACACAAAATTTGTATAATAATCTTTTGCATCTTTACAGAAATACATTCTTTGGTTATATGGATTGGTAATAGTAATAACCCGTTTTAAGATATCCATACCTAATATGATGTCTGTAACCCTTTCATCAAAGGTTATCCATATATCCTGCTCCCCCATATCAACGCTTCCAATTGTAAACTGTTTCAATGAATACTTGTAAAATCTTACTATTTCTCCTCTAATAAGACCACCCATATATTTAATCTCTTTACCTCTAAAATATTCTTCCTTCAAAAACTTATTAATAACTCGATATTGGCAGCAAGTATACTTTGCACCTGTATCCACAATAAATTTTTCAATTACAACTTCATCTGTTACAGCTAGACACTCTACAAAGTATCTCTCATTTATCATACTCGTACTGTACACCTACCGCGCCTCCATCATTATAACTTCCTCCTACAACGCATATCTTACCTTCTTCACGCAATTTGTCTCTTTCGTCATATAACTGATTATACGAACTTTCTGATGTACTAACACAATATAAATATCCTTCTCTGTCTTCTAGTTTGTCATAACTATCAATGGTATACAAATATTTACAATTCTTATATAAATAATCAATCTCATCGTCTGTTTTCAATACCTTTTCATCCAATATTTTCAGCATACTATACCCCCTAAAAATTACATATCTAATTTTTATGATTATAGCATATCCTTTTACCTCCGTCAAGAGTATCGTGAATGTATGTTCTGTTATCCTGATATAAAGTATGAAATTGTCAAGGTTCATCATAGTACCTTTTGTCCAATAACCGCTATACATTCAACAAAGTACTTGCAAATTTTAATGCATTTACTTTTTCAATATGTTCTCTGTTTCCTACAATGTTTGCGCCGAGCGCTCCTCCGATATTTCCCATAAAAGTCCCTATCTCAATGGGTGCACCTGCGACTGTAAAAACTCCTGATAGTGCGAAGAATGCATCTCCTGCTCCCACAGTATCTTTTACAGATAATGTAAACGCTGGACATAATTCTATCTGTTCCTGTTCAATCTGCAACGCACCTAATGGACCTCTTGTAAGCCATCCATTTCCTTTCAAATGCTTACTTAATTTTTTCAGCTTGGTTTCTTCATCATCTGAATAAGAGGGATATGCGATTGAAAGTTCTTGCTGATCCAATGTAAATACATCTGCTCTATGGTATTTTGTTATAATGTTCATTCCCTTATTAGAAGAATTCGTCTGGCAGTTCAGCACCAAAAACTTTGCCTTGTTTTGGACAGTCTCCATCACCGTGTCCTCCACCAGTCCATGCCCAAAATCACATAAAAATACCACATCATAATTACTTATATTTTCGTTTATCCGATCAATAAACTTTTCTATTGCATCTTGCTCATAACCTGGTTTTTCTGGAATGTTTGCGATTGCAAAAATTTTTTTATACTCTTCACGTTTTTCATTGCGTGAAAGATATCTGTGCTTTATAATCGTTGGTACTTTTTCGCTGTAGACCAGCTTTAGATTCATTTGTTCTGCAAGCTCATCAAACAGACGCAAACGGATATCTTCTTCATTTCCAATCGTTGACATTAATGTTACATTTTCATTAAACGATGAAAGATGCCTTGCAATAGCAGCCGCCCCACCAAAATACTCCTCTGTACCCTTCAGCCTGGCAGAATATCCCATATCCTTGCTCATAATTCCCTGCACATAGCAATATGTATATCTGTCAATGATAATGTCTCCGATTACTAGGATTTTTAATTTACTTATTTTTTCAGCATACTCCTTGATATCTTTCATAGAATACTTCTGTTTGAAGTTCTCCATATAAGAACGAACATCTTCTGGTAATCCTGACAACGCTGTATTGATTAAATGTGTTGAGCTAAATACTTGACCGCTTGTAAACTTGATTTGTCCTCCGTGCTGTTCTACTAGTTTCTGCTCCTCAGATATTTTGCCTGTAATGTCATCCTTGGGCTTTTTGTATTCTTCACCTTTTACATAAATATCAGGTTCTACCAGCTCAACAATATCATCAACTGTATAGCCTTCCGAAAGCATTACATAATCAATATATTCTATGGATTTGAGAAACTTCATTCGCATCTCATCATTAAAATATGGTCTTCCTGGCCCTTTCCTTACATACTTCTCGGAAGTAATGGATACCACTAAGATATCACCCATATTTTTTGCCTGTTCAAAATGAATAATGTGCCCTGGATGAACCAAGTCAAATACCCCATGACAGAGCACCACGGACTTATTTTCCTGTTTTAATTTATCTTTAATTTTCTCTCTATATGCTTCTTTCGTTACTATCTTGCCCATTGAAATTCTGTTTCCTAACTTTATTTTCCTAAATATTTAAACCAGTCTTTGGTCGCATCTCCAATACTGTCTGGTGTCCATACAGGCGCTTCTCTCCAATAGTCAATATTTTCAAGGACTTTTTGAACCCCTTCTTCAAAGGTTACTTTTGCCTTCCAGCCAAGACAGTTTTCAATTTTATAAGTATCTGCAAATGTACAGTCTGGCTCTCCTGGCCGTTTCGGAATATGTGTAACTTCTCCGCCTAACAATTCACAAAGACGGTTCACAGAATATGTACCGCCGCTTCCTACATTAAAAGTCTCTTGTACCACATCAGACATCGCTGCTGTATAGAACGCATCTGCAATATCTGTAACATAAGTAAAATCTCTTGTCTGTTTTCCATCTCCAACAACAGTGAACGGTTTTCCTGCAAGCTTTTGTGCCAAAAATACCCCAAACACTGCCCCATATGTCCCTGATGTTCTAGACCTTGTACCATAAACATTAAACAGTCTCAATGTCACAACAGGAAGTCCATATACTTGTCCCCAATGCAACACTGTTTCTTCCCCTAGTCTTTTGGTCAATGCATAGGGATACTGCGGTCTGATTTCAGCGGTCTCTTTGGTTGGAAATTCATCAGGAATCCCATAGCAGGAAGAAGACGCTGCATAAACAAGCTTCTTAATATTTGCTTTTTTTGCACATTCCACTACATTATAAGTTCCTAATACATTTGATGAATAATATTCCCATGGCTGCTGAATTGATGGCACAATATCTGCCAACGCTGCAAAATGAAACACATAGTCAACATCCTGAAAAACGGGTTCTATTTCTTCCTTATTCCGAATATCCAAATGATAAATCTTGAGATTCGGATTCTCTTTTTGGTGTTCTAAATTCTCTGGACGCCCAGTTGTCCAGTTATCAATTACCCGAACTGTATGCCCTTCCATAAGCAATCGATCCACCATATGTGAACCAATAAAGCCACAGCCTCCTGTTACCAGTGAAATCATATCAATCTCCTTTTATTAACAACGCACTTTACAGCTCTCATACTGCTCCACACGTTGACATTTCTTTATATTTCTAAAACCGAACGCCATCCCGTTCCATTATCATATCTACAATCTGCTGAAGTATCAGGTTATGAACCGATTCAACAATTCCATATTTTTGGCAAGGAACATACACATTGATATTTCCCATCTGTTTTGCTTTGTTATTCGGCCAAAAGCCCGTAAATGTAACTACAGCCGCTTTCTTTATTCTAGCTGTTTCTATTGCATGAATAATATTTGCAGAATTGCCAGAACTCGAAATTGCAACAATCAGATCACCCTCTCGAACCAAAAATTCCATAGGCTTGGAAAAGATATGTTCATATCCATAATCATTCCCCATACATGTTGTTACTGCATTGTCATAAAGGCTGTACGTGTTCATACCGCCATTTTTCATAAAATCAGCCGTCATATGACTTGCGATTGCAGAACTACCACCATTTCCTATAAAAAATAATTGCGTTTGATTTTCTTTGTGAGTTATAAAGACCTTTAACAATTGTTCCAACCCTATATCATAATTCTCAAACTTTTGTGAAGTTCCTTTCCAGATTTCTATGTGTTCTATTTTTTCTATCAATTCTTTGATATATGGATTGTTCATCTTATTCCAAAATCTCCACATTCTGCATCATTATCGGTTTCCCTGTCTGTTGATACAACTGCACGACACTACTTCCATCTCCATAATATGCATCACTTATCTCTATCGCTCTATCCAAATCTGCGGTATCATCATAGATTCCCCAGCCTTCTTCTTGATACTTTTTGACAATCTGCTCATACTCTTTCCAGAGTTGGGGACGCATACTTTCTACAGTTGCTTTGATAAGTGGGTGGGGACGCCACAACAGTGCGACTTCCTCTTTATTTTCCTTAAATATATTGAAGACATATTCCATTTTTGCAAGCATCTTCTCATTATGATTTAATAGTCCTGCAACGCTTGTATTATAGAATATTATCTTTTTCCAACTTCCATCTGGCTTTTGAATAATTCTTAGCCAATCTTGTGGAACTTCAATATCTTCCTTCTTTGTGTTTGCTACTTTATCAAATTTTGGCGAACCCAATCCTAGTATCTTTTCTTCCCAGTATGCTCTTGCTGCTTGTGTATGGTCGTTTGTGGCATCGAGAAGCACTTTAATATAGACCTGTTTCATATCTTCTGACTGCACAATCACTTTGTCTGCATTAAATACGCCTGGTACAGTACAGAAATGTTTCATGCCTTCTATTCTTTCATCTTCGTCTGGTTTAATCTCACTGAGCACAAAATATGGAATATAAACCAGCTTGTCTGTAAACTTTTTTAAATTCTCTGAAAAGAAAAACGGATGTACGCTTGTTACTAAATTTAAATTATCATATGGATTATGTATATAAATGACATCTGGTTTGCGGTTTTCAAAATCATAATCCTCATAGCTTGTAATTGGTACATAATTTGGATATTGATTGCCTTCGTAATGAATCTCGCGAAAACTTCCATCTGGATTTTTGTCATAGTATGGTATCGGAACTACATAAGCATCACAATATTCATCTTCCTCTGCTGCTTTCCATACACTTTCTAAACTGTCCCACATGCTTGCTTTATATGGTAAAAAAACAACTTCCTTTCTGATAGCAATGTCGTTCTTTGCACTGTTCTCTATTTTCAATAATTGTTTTCTTAGCTTCTTGTAGATTTTAGCTTCATTGTATGTATTGTTACTTAATTCTTCATAAACATGAAAAAGCATCTCACAGTATCCTTCTACACAAGACACTGTAATATGTCCTTCCCCTTCTAATCTTTCGATACTCTCGCCAAGTGAAGTTGCAAATTCCTGACACTCCGCAAGCATATTCTGCGCAGAAATCCGATTATTTTGATTTAATGCCTCTTTTATTTCTTCGTGAGCTTGATATAAACTCTGAATAAACTCTAACACTTCCTGTTTCTGTGCTTTCCTCATTTTCTTCTCCAGCGAATCTTTTATCTAATTATTAGATATATTTGTATATCGACATTAGTCTATCACGTTTTTACCCCAATGACAATTCTTTTTTCAAATTTCCATAAAATTTCCAATACCAAAGATTATAATTCACGCCCATGCCAAAGTATATATTCATTTGATGATTTGATGTGAATTGTAACAATTAATGCACACCAAATGCCACAAAATGGGCACTTTGGCACTGACACCTACACCATACAGTAAATGCATGATGTAGGTGTGAAAAATAACTGTGAAAGTATCTTACTTTCTTTCAAAGTGTCCACCAGAATACTTTCTGTCAGACACTTTGAAAACCCTTGGCTACTCTACTTGCACACTACTACTCACACCATTTTTATTACGATTTTTTGTGACAATCAGCTTTCGTTCTATCTGTTCTTTGAGTGCAGGAACATGAGAAATCACACCGACAAGTCGATTTCCTTCGGTCAGGTGTACTAACGCTTTCATTGCCTGTGCGAGTGCTTCCTCATCCAGTGAACCAAAACCTTCGTCAACAAACATAGAGTCCATCTGAATGCCACCAGTATAGGACTGAATCTCATCCGATAATCCAAGTGCAAGGGACAAAGACGCCTCGAAGGTCTCGCCGCCAGATAATGTCTTTACACTGCGCTGTGTCGCATTATAATGGTCGATAACGCAAAGTTCCAATCCTACTTTTTCTCTGCGATTTTCACTGTCCTGCTCCCGTTTTAGTTCATATTGTCCGTTGCTCATTGTTAGAAGCCGCAGGTTTGCCCGCCGCAAAATACGGTCAAAATAAGTCATCTGAATATAGGTTTCAAGTTCCACTTTTTGTTTGCCGTTTAACATTCCGTTTGCAGTGTCAGATAATGCTTTCATCCAAACATACTTCTGTTCAACTGCCAAGATATTATCCTGCTTTGCTGTTACTTTATCATAGATGCCGCGATTGGTAGAGACAGCACTCTTTCGCTGATCACGCTGGTCGTTTCGCTCTTTTTTGTCTCGTTGCCATTTTTCTCTACGGGCAAGTACATCATCCTCTTGCAATTCCACCGCCTCACCTTCTGCATCAATCTGCTTTTTTAGGGTTTCAATAGCAGCTTTTAAATGTGTCTTGTGCGTGTTGTATTCTTCATGCTGTTTCTTTGCTATCTGAAATGTATTGTCTAATTCTTGTATGTGGTCAGACAACGCCTGAATATGTTGTTCAACTGCTTCCTTTGAATCTGTTCCTAACTGTTCTTGCAGTGTAGCAATTTCTTTTATTATAGTGTTACACTCCGTGGTTTGTCTTGTCAAAGAAACTTCCAATTTCTGAATCTCTTGTACAAGTGTTTTTATTTTTTGTTCTGTCCTGGGAATCTTTTGTTCTAGTGATTGTTTTTGCACAAGTTTCTCACGAGATTGTTCTAAATCAGCTAATAATGTATCTAACTGTTGTTCTAACTGCTCTACAATACGGCTAAAAATAACACGCAGTTCTTCCACTGAAATTTCTGTACAGGTCGAGCCTGTCGCGCCAAGGTCTGGCTCCTGTGCACAAAGAGATGCAAAAAGTTGTTCTGCCTTTTCATTTTTTAAACTTTTAATCGCTTCCAGTTCTTTTTCTAATGTTACAATCTCTGTGTTGCTTGCAGATAAAGTTTCCTCTGTCTGCTTTTGTTCCGCTTCTAGTTGCTTGCGAAATGCAATCGATTGCTTTAATGTTTCAGCATACTCAGAAAGTGCCTTCTGATATGTATGTATCATTGAAAATATTGTGGAAAACGTTGACTGTGACTTAACAACTTCCAACGTTTTTATCTGTGTTAAATGCGCTGTTATCTCCTCGCACAGTCTATTTGCTTTTTCCAGTTCTGCAGCAATTTGTTTTTGCTGTGTTCGTTCCTGTCCAATTCGCTCCGCCTGTTGTGCTTTCTGTTCTCCTAGTTGCTCCTCCAACTGTTGTTTCTGAATCTCTTGCTGTTCTATTTCACACATTAATTTTTCTTGACGTTTTTTATCTGTGATTGCCTGTTGTAGTTGTTCTTTGCACATCTCTAATTTCTGTTGCAGATAGTCTGCAATTGCTTGTTTCTCTTGTTGAAATACATCATCTAAAAATAAATCGGAAACTGATATTGTCAGATTCTCTCCCCCAATTTTATCTTGATTAAATGTATCTGACAGTTGTAGTTCGGAAAGCATCTGATCCCACTGGCGATATTTTTCTTCTAGTTTTCCCTGCGCTGCCGCAAATGCTTGCGTTTCTTTTTGTAATAGTGCATTCAATTCAGACTGTGTTGTCTCTCCTTCCCTTATCAGCTTGTCCAACACAACTTTTCGCTTCTGTTCCTTTTCTACAATTTTTAATTGTAAGTTTAGTTCTTTTTCCATTTCTATAAACTTTTGTTGCTTTTCTCTAATTTTTTCTTTTATATCTTTTATAATAATAGAAATAGAATCTACTTCTTTGTCCGTACTATTTTTATTTTGCACATCGCAACCATCTATGGGTTTCTTTTCTTCAAATGCTTTTAATTCCTGTTCTGTTTTGGTATTAGAACTATCGCTTTGTATTTCATTTATAGATTTTAAATTTCGTTGACCTTGTGTTAATTCTTTATTTTCAAAATTAAAAATAGTTTCTTCTATTCTAAAAATAATTTCTTTCTGTTCCAAAAGTTGCGCGTTTAGATGACTAGCCATAACGCTAAGTCGCTCTGCTTTTTTCTCTGCCTCTGTAAGTTGCTCTTTCTTTTGCTCAACCGCTTCCTTTGTGGGTGCTTCTTTTGGTATCTTGGCAAGATGTTCATGATGTGTGGCACCGCAGACGGGACATGCCATTCCTTCTTTTAAATCCTGCGCAAGCAATCCTGCCTGTACTCCCAGAAATCGCCGCTCCATCTCCCGATAGTCGTTTCCAATCTGTTCTTTCTCCACCGCTGCCTTTCGATAGTCCTCTTGAGCAGTGTGTAATTTCGCCTGCAATTCCTCCCAAGTTTTCAATTCCTCTGTCAATTTTTTGCACGCCTGCTCTTGATCAAACAGCTCTTTTTTCTCCTGTACAAGCTGCAAACTACGAATGTCTGCATCTTTTATATTCTCCCACTCATCACGATAGAGAACTTGCTGTTTTTGTTGTGCCTCATATTGTATCTGTGCCTCCTGACGAGCAGTTTGACATGCAGCCACAGTCTGTACCAACTCCTCTAAACTGTTTCTTTGCACTTCAAACGTCGCAAGTTGTTCCTGTACTATGTTAGTTCTATGTTGCAACTGAATCTCTAATGCACCTATATTTTTCAGTTGCTCAAGTTCTGTCTTACACTGCATTTCTGCTTCTGTTAATATAAACTTTTGCTTATCTAATTCCTTAATAGTATTATCAATTTGCTGCAACTGATTTTGATTTTCATTCTGTTCTTTCTGAAATTGTTGCAGAAGTGCTTCTTGTTCTGTTAGTGTTTCTTGCAATTTTTGTGTCTCTGCCAACATAGAATCCTTATCAGAAAGTTGTGTCGTTTGTTGCTGCAACTGCGCTAACTGTTCTGCCAGTGTCGCTGCGCGCTCCTGTTCTTTGTCAATCCTATTTTCCGTTTCCTGTTGTCGGGTTAGTTCTTGTTCCCAGCCACTTTTTTGCTGTTGTAAAAGTTGGATTTGCTGTTGCATTTTATCTCTATTGTTTTCAAGATGCGCCTGTTTTTCACCTACAAGGGCAAGCGCTCGCAATGCCTCTGAATCCGTTTTCAGCAATACTTCTAATGATTGTTGCTGTTCAAACAATTCCTGTTTTTGATCGGTCTCTTGACAGATTGATTGCTGTGCTGCAACAAGTGCTTTCTCAGCCTGTTCCAGTTTATCAAACAGAACAAGATTTTTCTGTTGTTCTTTCATTTCCAACGCAAGTTGCCCGCACTCCGCCGCAGCCTGTTCCGCTGCACGATATCGCTCCTTGGCCTGCTGTATCTTTGGCGTAAGCTGCTCTAACAATTCCTGATTTTCGACAAGTTCCTTCTGCTGCTGCCGAATTTTGTGAATATTTCCAATTAGCTGATTTTCTTTCTCAATCTGTCTATCCAGCGCACTAATTTCATTGTCTAAATTATTTAATACCGTTTCATCTTCAATGCATAACTGATCTAAAAGCACAAGTCCTTCGCCAATTCTGCCATCAAATTTTTCCTTGCGAAGTCGACACATTTTCTCCGCTGTTGGTGTATTGCACACACATACAATACTTTCCATATATTGGCTGATGCTTCGTTTTAATTCTGTGTACGCAACCCATTGTTCCCTTACTGCATCTTTTAATTTGCCTTGAAGTGTCTGATACAATCCTGTCTTAAAAATCTGTCGAAAGATATTACTGCGATCTTCCGTATTCGCCAGCAAAAGTTTCTGAAAATCTCCCTGCGCAATCATTGCTATCTGCGTAAACTGTTTGCGGTCCAAGCCAATTAGCTCAATCACTGCCCGCGTCACTTCTTTTGACTTTGTAACTGGTGTTCTATTGTCTGGATAAATCAGTTCTGCTTCCGCTTTTTGTGTAGTGTAACCTGTTCCCCTTCCCTTAGGGCGTTGGTATTCGGGATTGCGTTTTACAGAATAACGTTTTCCTCGATAGTCAAATGTAAACGCGACATAGGTCGGAACATCATCCTGTGCATATTTACTGCGAAACATATCTGCTCGACGCACATCACCACTTGCTTCCCCATATAAAGCATATGCTATCGCGTCAAAAATCGTCGTCTTTCCAGCACCTGTATCCCCAGTTATAAGATATAGCCCTTGATTTCCCAGCCGCTCAAAATCAATCTCTGTAGTTCCTGCGTATGGTCCAAACGCACTCAAAATCAGCTTTATTGGCTTCATAGACACTTTGCCTCCTTTCATCTTATATCGTCTCTTGGAGTCTTTTTCCAGCTAATATTGCAGGAAGATTCTAAAAGACTATCTTATCACAATGCGGCTCTCCATATCCAATTCAATACAATTCTTTTATAGTCTAATTATATTTAAGAACGCTATTTGCAATAAAAATACTATATCGTCTGTATACATTCCTCTATTAAACGCGCAACAAATGTTGTCTGCTCTGCACTCATTTTCTGATTGTTTTGCAGTTCATAAAATTCTGCAAACAATTCCAACTCTGATTTTTGTTCCATCTCCTCAGACTGTTCAATCACACGATTCTGTCGCATTCGGCTGTTATCGTACTCCAACCGCATTAGATTTGGATAAATAATACGTAATTTTTGCAGACCATCTGGTATATCTTCTTCATCAGTCAATGTAATCTGCACATAATCTTCTGCATCTGTATTCTGATAAAAGGATTTCGCTGTTACTTCCAGATAAGTCCCGCGGATTTTGCGCATATCGTGAAGTGGCACAAGCGGCACCGTAGAAAGTGTAATATTGCCTTTTTCTTTCAGTTCCACTACTGTGACTGACTTTTCCTGTTCCGCCTCAGAAAAGGAATACTTTAATGGGGTACCACAATATCGCACGGTCTCTCGTTTCATAGATTGTGGGCTGTGGATATGCCCTAGCGCCACATAGTCAAACGCGTCAAAAACATCTGCATCCACATTGTCCACTCCGCCGACAGACACCTCCGAATCACAGCGCCCTGCTCCTGTTACAAACTGATGTGCTATTAAAATATTTCGTTTCTGACTGTCCACATCCATGCGCTCCACTACAAGCTTTACTGCATCATGATAACTTTCTGGCATTGGTTTGTCTTTCATATCTGGCACCCCTTCCAATACATGACGCACAACTGCTGGCTTAATAAATGGGAGCAAATAAATACACAGTTCCCCATAAAAATCCTTCATTGTAAATTTGATGGTATCTCCATGATATACAGGGGATACAAATACGCCTCTATCACGCATCAATTGTGCTCCAAACGCAATGCGTTCCGCGGAATCATGATTACCACTAACTGCATAGACTTGTTTTTTTTGGTCCGCAAGCTCTGTCAAAAACCAATCAAATACCTGTACCGCCTCAGCGGACGGCACAGACTTGTCATAAATATCCCCTGCAATCATAACACCATCCACTTGTTGTTCATTCGCAATCGCAAGGATTTGCTGTAAAATATATTTTTGATCTTCAAGCATCGAAAACGCATTGACTCGCTTTCCAATATGAAGATCTGATATATGTAATAATTTCATTGTACGTTTTCCTCTCTTGCATGTTCTGCTATCTATTGTACAATCTTATTCGATATCATTTTCTATTTTAATTGAAATGTATCCATTAGACTTCTGAGCAAACTTGCCTGCGATGATAATTCCTCACTGACAGCAGCACACTCCTCTCCCATAGCAGAATTGGACTGCACTACAGCAGAGATCTGTTCAATTCCCACATTGACCTGCGTGATTGCCATAGTCTGTTGTTCTACAGCCTCCATCACTGTAGCCATCTTTGTTGTTACACTATCTGCAATCTGATTGGTCTGTTGTAGCGCCTGAGTTACTTTATTCATAGCCTGGCTTCCTTCATCGACTGTGACAATAGAACGCTCAATCAGTTCTTTCGTCGCCTTCGCAGCCTCATCAGACTTGCCTGCCAGATTTCGGACTTCCTCCGCAACCACAGCAAATCCTTTGCCAGCCGTACCTGCTCGCGCAGCCTCCACAGCGGCATTTAAAGCCAAAATATTTATTTGAAAAGCAATGCTCTCAATCGTGGAAATTATAGTACTAATCTTCTCTGAAGATTCCGAAATATGCGTCATCGCTACATTCAATTCCTTAACATAATCCATACTGACACTCAGCTTCGATCCGACCTGATTGACAAATTCCCCAGCTTCTTTTGCAGCAACCACTGTACGTCTAGCACTCTCAGAAATATCTGTAACAGTTGCCGAAACCTCCTCAACTGCACTTGCTTGCTGTGTTGTACCCTGTGCAAGTGATTGTGCCGTACTTGCCATTTGATCTGCTCCTGCTGAAACCTGCCCAGTACTAACAACAATCTTTCCCATAGTTTTATTTAATGCAGTGTGAATACGGTCTAATGAATGCCTAATTGACTGAAAATCGCCTATGTAATCCTGTCGGGCAGGCAAGGTTAGATCGCCATCTGCAATTGCTCCCAACACATCAGAAATCTCACCAATATAAATCTGCATCTGCTGAATCGTCTTCTCAAATATCCGTCCCAAAATACCAATCTCGTCATTAGATTGAACGCTTAATCGTATCTCCTCCTTATTTTTTAATCCTAAATCTCCTCTTTCCAGACGCTGCGCCACGCAAGTAATCTCCTGCAAAGGTTTTGATATCCGTCGCATTAAATAGAATGCCAAAAATATTACACAGCTTGTAATTGTAACTAGGCTTGTCACAGAAATTACAGAAATCACATTTGCTGTTCCTTGTTTTGCATCCGTTATTGGAAGTCCTGCAAAAATAAGACCAGTTATCTCCCCATCCACACCTTTTGTAGGAACATAAGAACACAGATAACTTACACCCAAAATATCTGCTTCACCAACATAACTTTGGCCCTGTTCCAGTACAATATTTTTCAATTCCAAAGACAACTTCGTTCCTATCACACGCTCACCATTCTGCATTACAGTACTGTATTTGCGTGTATCTCCTTCAAAAATAGTAAACTCGCAACCCATGCGCTGTTTCATCTCATCCAATATCTGATTAATATCTTCGTTTTCAGGCTCCTTAATAAGCTCATAAGCCAACATATCTGTGCCATTAACACATCGTTCCTCTTGCATCCGTGTAATTAAATCGCGGAACATATAAACGCATATTGTCACGGCCATCACAACAAAAAAGATCTGCATTGCTGCCATCACGCATCCAATCTTCAGTCCAATCCCTATACATTTTTTACGTTTTGTACTATCTGACATTTGGTTTTCTTTCATCATTGGTTCTGTTCCTCCATTCTTCCGAATTGCTTCTTCTTTCTAAATCTCCAATATTTTATCATAACCTTAAATTGTTGAAAAGTGATTTTTACAAATGACAAAAATATCTGTGTTACAACAAAAGCATCTATACCAATTAGTACGAAATTAAAATTTTACATATCTTGATTTGTACGCCCGCCAAAGCGGGCAGATTAATCACTTTTACAATCGTTTTTCTATTATTTTAAATTTATTTCCACTTAAACAACATAAATCCTCCAATGGCAATGAGCGCACCGAGAATTTTCCGCCAGCTAAGTGGCTGCTTTTCCACGCCAAACAGTCCAAAAACTTCTATCAAATATGCGACTATCAACTGCGCAATAACAATTAACATTACTGCTTTTGCTGGTCCAAGGGCATCCATACTTTTAATAACAGTCAACGTAATAAACGCTCCTATAGCACCACCAAGCAGAACGTATTTCGGTTCTACCGCGAGCACTTCTCGAAACGAAGTTCTATCTGTAAACAACCACGCCACAATACATACAAGAAATGCCGTAAATTGCACAAACGCATTTGCTGCCCACATACTCGAAGCTTCTGTTACTTTTGTGTTGAATACTCCCTGTATGCTCATCAACGCTCCTGATATCATTGCAATCAAAAATCCAATCATAATTGTAAACCTCCGTTTTCATTCTGACAGCAACTGATGTTCTAAACAATCACTACCATTTTACAATTATAATTGGATTATTTCAAAAAATTATTCCTGTTGTGTACAAAAGCATCAAAATTCTAGTTACTGTTCACCCCCATTTAATTTTAATACAATTTCGTCATTGAGGGCATAAACAGCAATCTATTTGCACATAAAATGCCAAAAGATATCCATTTTGGCGCACAATTTTCACTGCTTTGATAAACGAGTAAACAGTGACAAATTCTACTCAGATGTTCCCTGTGTCTCAGGGGTAACATCCAACTCGCCTGTACCTTCCTCATACTCAACAGCAGGAAGTAACTCCACCTGTGGGTCCTCAATTGGCGTCTCCACCACTGGTTCCCCGGCAAGCTGCGTTTTAATTTGCTCGGATAGCTGTCGCAACTGTGTGTTTGCATCTTCACCGCCCCATACCTTTGCAAAACAGATTTCCAATTCTACCCAAAAATTTGCTGTCTCTAACATTTTAGGTATTGGTATGGATTCTCGATAATTTTCCATAAATACAGCCTCGTTTGCATTCCCATAGCTATCCCAATTCACCGACGAAAGCTTTCCTGTCATACTATATAAATCAGCACTTGCATTATTAATCAAAAATTCCATCAAACGCCCAGCGGACTCCTTGTGCTCCGAATATCCATTAATGACCAGTGCGTTCGTCACTGACATTCCTCTGGTTGCAAGCTCTTGATTGATGTCAGGCAGTTTTGCAAGTCCATATTCATAATCAAATTCACCGTTTTGGGCCGCCTCGTCAAGTCGCCGAATACAATCGCTTGTCGCGATCGTATAAATCGTTTTTCCTTCCTGAAACTCTTGCATAATCGTATCATAATTCGTTTCTTTGGTATCAATAGAAAAGAATTGATTCATCTCTTGATATACTTTGAGACTAGAGATAGACTCTGTATTATAAATATCAATCAGTGATTTATCATCTCCTGCTGCACCACCTGCAGATATATAATTTCCAATAAAAAAGTAATTGTAAAAAATATCTGACACATCCCAGCGGAAGAAATACTCCACATTCTCTGGAGTAGAATATTGGTCTGCAAATGTCAGAATATCCACAATCGACGTTGGTATCAACTGCTCTGCTGTCACAGTCTGCTTTGCATTTTCCCCACCATCTGTCTCATCATTCTCTGCACTGTTTGCTTCATCTGCAATCTGTTGCAAATAAGTCTTGTTGTAGAGCAGTGCACTTGTTTCATAATATATTGGACATGCCACGTACTTTCCATCATATAAAACCGCATTCCGCGCCGCATCATAAAACAATTTGTCCTCATAGATCGGTGCACTGTCTGGCAACTGCGTTGCAAGCCCTGCCAAATATGCTTTTTCAAGAAAGTTATTACTCAGTATATAAATGTCAGGAGTGTCCACCTCGTCATCCAGACTTGCTGCATTAACCGCTTCCAAATATTCAAGTCCTGACACCAACCTCACATTAACACGAATATCTGTGTTGTCGTAAAATTCTAAAGTCTTGCTATTTAAATAATCCGTCAATGCATCATCTGTATACCATAGATGAATTGTCTCTTTTCGATTGACAAGTTCTGTCAAGGAACCACTTGCTTCGCCGGAATTTGTACGATGCCAAAATACAGCGAACAAAACGAGCACTACTACAACCAGTGCTAGTACTACCCCAAACATTCTCTTTTTTATTCTATCGTGTCTCATTAAAACTCCTCATAAATTATTCCTCACACTGCTCATCTGCAAAGCACGCATCAACAATCTCTATCATGCTATCCACATCTGCCTTCGACACAATGAGTGGGGGAATAAATCGAATGATATTTGTACCAGCATTGATTAGCAAAAGTCCCTTTTGAATCGCTCTGTTAATAACCCCATTCACTGACATATCGCACTCTAGTCCTTGCATTAGACCAACACCTCTATGCGCCTTGATACAATCATACTTTATTGTTAATTCATCCAACTTTTTATACAAATAAGCACCCGTCTCCTTCACATTCTCCAAAATCCGCTGCTCCTCAAAAAGGTCAATCACTTTAGAAATTGCAGTACATGCAAGCGGATTTCCACCATAAGTTGTTCCATGGTCACCACTCGTAAGAGACTGTTGCGCCACCTTTTCTGTCATCAAAAACGCACCGACTGGAACCCCACAGCCAATCGCCTTTGCACTTGTCATAATATCTGGCTTTACATCGTATTGCTGCCATGCAAACATTGTGCCAGTGCGCCCCATTCCACACTGAATCTCATCCAAAATGAGTAGAATATCTCGCTCGTCGCAAAGCGCTCTTACTTGCTTTATAAACGCTTCTGTAGCCGGATAGATACCCCCTTCTCCCTGCACAGTCTCAAAGATAATCGCACATGTCTTGTCTGTCACCTGCGTCTTCACACTCTCAAAATCATTGAAATCAGCAAATTTCACATTGCCAATCAACGGCTCAAACGCTTCCCTGTAATGCACATTTCCTGTCACAGAAAGCGCACCCATTGTCCGTCCGTGAAACGAATGATTCATCGCGATAATATCATGGTTTGTATGGCCGTCCCGCAAGAAGGCATACTTCCGCGCTGCTTTTAGTGCGCCCTCAACTGCCTCTGCACCACTGTTTGTAAAAAAGATTCTATCCATACCAGAAATCTTTTTTAACTTCTTTGCCGCCTCAATTGCTGGAATATTATAATAATAATTTGACGTGTGAATCACCTTGTCAATCTGTGCCTTCAACGCATCATTATAAGCCTTATTATTATATCCAAGCGCAAACACTGCAATCCCTGCCACAAAATCGAGATACTTTTTTCCCGCAATATCATATAGGTACATGCCATCGCCTCTGTCCCACACAATCTGATAGCGATTGTAGGTGTGAAGCAACGCTGCCTCCGCCTCGTCAATGTATTCTTTCATGTTCATTCAAATGGTCCTCCATATTTCTTATAATAATTTCTTGGAGCCTTTTATAGCATATCTATTTCGTTATTCATTCCCCTATCAAAGCAGAGGAAATCACGCGCCAAAATGCTTATTCTTTCGCATTTTGTGTGCATATGTTCTTCACACCAAAAATATAAAATACAATAAAGATGTGAACCGTAACTTTATTATTCTATATCCATGTTTTCTAAGTCCTCATCCTTGACAATTGCTGTACCAATACCATTTCTGGTAAAGATTTCTAACAAAAGGCAGTGTGGAATCCGCCCGTCAAGAATATGTACACGGTTAACGCCATTTTTGATTGCGCTGGTGCAATTGCCAAGTTTAGGCAACATGCCTCCGCCAATAAATCCATCCTCTATGAGCTTCTCCGCCTGTGTCGCGGAAATTCTCGAAATAAAGGAAGCTTTGTCATTAATATCTTTATATAATCCCTCAATATCCGTTAAAAATGCAAGCTTCTCTGCGCCGACCGCCTTTGCAATCGCACACGCTGCATCGTCCGCGTTAATATTGTAAGTCTGGAAATTGTCGTCAAGTCCGATTGGCGCCACAATCGGCAAAAAATCCTTCTCTATTAAATCAAACAACACTTTAGGATTCACCTCTTTAATGTCGCCCACAAAACCAATATCTTGTCCATCAGCATATTTCTTGTCTACTTTCAATAGACCACCATCTTTACCGCTAACACCAACCGCCTTTACCCCAAGTTCTTGCACCATAGTCACAAGACTCTTATTGACTTTGTTTAGCACCATCTCTGCAATTTCCATTGTGGCATCATCTGTGACGCGAAGACCATTCACAAACTGTGCCTCCATGCCAACCTTCTCCACCCAACGACTAATTTCCTTGCCGCCGCCATGTACAATAATCGGCTTGAATCCAACTAGTTTTAAGAGTGTTACATCTTTGATAACATTCTTTTGTAACGCCTCATTACTCATTGCACTCCCGCCATATTTGACAACAATATATTTTCTATTAAATTTCTGTATGTAGGGAAGTGCCTCTATCAGCACCTCGGCCTTTGACAGAATCTTGTTCATATCCTGTTCTTTCATTTGATTTTTTGCTCCTTACTTCTATTTTGCTTTTTCTTGCAAGCGTGTAAATTGATTTTATTTTAGTAGAACTGACCCAGATACTATACTTCCTTCTTTTTAGAGAAAAGTTCCTTATAAAATGTTTGCATAATATTCCTTTAAATGCATTTGTATCTCTTGCGGTGTAATGGAAATCTCTGTATCTAAAAAGGGTGACACTTTCCTTTGCATTAACTCAAGATTAACTCCTATAATCTGCATTGATTTTGACATAATCATATGTCAAATCACAGCCCCACGCCGTCGCTGTCTCCGCGCCCATCTTCATATCGACAAGCACTGTCACCTCTGGCTCTGATAGTATTTTTGTGGCTTCTTCCTCACTGTAATCTGTGGCTGCACCATCCTTGTAAATTAGCATTTTGCCTGCCTTGCTCTCAAAATACAATTCCACTTTCTCTGGGTCAAACACCACACCAGAATAGCCAAGTGCACACAAGAATCTGCCAAAGTTCGCGTCATGCCCATAGATTGCCGCCTTACATAGACTAGAGCCAATCACAGACTTTGCTAGAATGCGCGCTTCCTGCTTTGTCGCAGCATGGATTACTGTCGTTTCAAACAATGCTGTCGCACCTTCACCATCCCCTGCCATTTTCCTTGCAAGATATGTGTTCACAAAATCAAGCGCCTCACAGAACATGTCATAATCCGCACCTTTTTCTGTAATTTCTGTGTTTCCTGCCAAACCATTTGCAAGTAGAAGACAAGTATCATTTGTCGAGGTGTCACCGTCGACAGATATCATATTGTAGGAATCAATAATACTATTGCTTAGCGCTTCCTGCAAAAGTGTCTTGCTGATTGCCGCATCGGTTGTGATATAGGCAAGCATGGTACACATATTGGGGTGAATCATACCAGAACCTTTGCTCATGCCGCCAACTGTTACAGTCTTACCGTCAAGCACAATTGTAACTGCAATCTCCTTGTTGACTGTATCTGTTGTCATAATCGCCTTAGACGCTGTCGTTCCTGCCTCAAGTGTACTATCCTTTGCAGACACAAGCTTTCTAATCCCTTCCTTGATACGTTCCATTGGTAGTTGCATACCTATCACACCAGTTGAGCCAACCAGCACAGAATTTTCAGGAATCTGCAAAAGTTGGGACACCGTTTGCGCCTCCTCATGGCAGTAATCCATGCCTTGCTTTCCTGTACATGCATTTGCAATCCCTGCATTTACAACAATCGCCTGTGCATAAGGGCTGTTCTCTACAACTTGTTTGTCCCACAAAACGGGTGCCGCTTTCACCACATTTGTCGTAAAGGTTCCTGCTGCCCTACAGGGCGCACTACTATAAACCAATGCCATATCCATTCTATCTTTGTATTTAATATTTGCTGCCGTACCCGCCGCCTCAAAACCTTTTGCCGCGGTCACACCGCCCTGAATTTGTTCCATATCGATATTCCTTCTTTCCTCATATTGTTATGCTATTTGTTAAACGCCTCAATATTTTCACTGTTGAGTACAAAATCATAATAATTCAAATCCTCACGCTGTTTCCAGCCAACACTGTGCCAGAACGCATTCCCAATATCATTTTTCGTAAATGCGATAAGACTTACTTTATTAATCTGCTCCTGCCTTAGTGCGTCCATACAGAATACCACCATTGCCTTTCCAATACCGCGCCTTCGATACGCCGGATTCACACACACATGATATAGACAGCCACGTCTGCCGTCATGTCCACACAAGATAGCTCCCACTACAATTTCGTCTTCCACTGCCACGACACTTGTCGTGGGATTTCTCATTAGAAATCGCTCCACACCCACGCGCGAATCATCAATACTTCTAATGGCAAATCCCTTAATTGTCATCCACAGTGCTCGAACTTGGTCGTAATCCTCAATTGTCATCAATCTAACCATAACAAAATGTCATCCTCTCCAAAAGACCTCTTATCATAATAATTTATTATAAGGAGAAATACAACTATTTTCCCTAAAATATTCTAATTTCATGTAACAGTTCAGCCATGCAGAATTGATTATACAAATGGTAAGCAAAAGCTTGCTTACTAAGGATAATTTGTATGATTAATCTATAGTGCAAACATCCGTCATGAAATAAGTAGCGAATATCATTGTCAAAAAAATACATTTAAAAAAAACCAGCTACAAACAACGAATCGATACCAAACATTTATTCTATTCACATTCAAACTCCCGCAGAAGCATCTCAATCAGCATAAACATTCTAACAAAACTATCATAAGAAATTTTTATTTCTGGAAATTTCGCACTTATTTTCACTGTCTCATATACTTCTGGAATCGCATATTTTTTGATGATATCACTCAGCAAGACACCATTTTCTATCAGTCGAAGTCCCCATCTATTATCCTTGGCACTATAACCATAACACATATCGCCAATGGCTTTTATATTTTCATGTGTTTGCGCTGTCTGTTGGAAAAAACAGTCAGAAAACACTTTTCTATTATATTTTTCCTCGCCTAATTGTATTTTCTTTCTTAGCCAGCGCAAATAGTGATTAAAATTTCTTCTCCCTATAAATCCATAAAAATCCCTTTTTCACAATGAAATCCAATTAAAATTCCTACTATTATGCGATTGACTGACTCTATTTTTTTATATTCAATACCAAATTGTTTCGCAATCATCTCCACAATTTTTTCATTGCGTTCTATATAAGAATAAAAATATTCTGCAACAGTAATTGGGCATTCTTTAAAGTAAAAATCATACCAAGTATTTTCCACACAACCATAGTCATGTGCTTTCCCAAAACCAAATTTTTCAAATATTGGTTTGTATGCTTCCTTGTTTAATTCTGCCCAACACGCCTTGGCGTACTTCTTTTCCTTTCCCGACATAGCACGATTTAGCAAAATATCAACACACTCAAATAAATCTTTCACAAGCATTACCTTCCTTCTAATTTTCTAGTCACCAACCGCCTCGACATATAAAATGGTACCAGACGCATTAAGATAAACATTTGTGTACATCTTTTTTGTGTCTTTAATCCCTGTCTGAAAAGCAAACGCAGCATTCTCAACAAGTCTCCATTTTTGCCCTCTTACTTCTTCTGGCTCATAATACAACTCGATTGTTGCAGCTTTATCATCAATTGTCATTCCCTGTAAAGTGTCGCTGATGTCCTCATTATAAAAAGCAAAAATATAGAGCGTTGTTGTCACCAAGCCAATTCCTCCCGACGATTGACTACACCACTTTATCTCTGATGTCTTTGGCAAATCTGGAAAGTGATTATAAATTGGTTCTGTCTCTGTACTTGTCATAACAGAATCCTTACCTTTTGCTCCCAATGCCAAAACAACCAGCAAAGCAAAACATACACTTCCAATTGCCAACACAAACCATACAATATAAATTCTTTTCATTCCATTTCTCCAAAACAAACTGGCAAAGCATTTGAATTTTTATTCATTTATTCTGCATATTATTCATTTATTTCTCTATATTTTACACTTTTATTCATTTTTGTCAACCAAAAACTGTATAAATTTACACTTGATTTATACAATGCAATGATGTATAGTAGCAATAGAGCTTTTGCAGTTATTTGCGTACTCAAAAATATCTAAGAAATTGTCTTGAAAGCAAAGGACAAAATAAAAATTTAGGAAAGGAAAAGCTAATGTAGCATATACACTTTTATATATGCTTTTAGTAGCAAAATAACAATGAAAGAAAAAGTAGTACTCGCCTATTCTGGTGGACTCGATACCACTGCAATTATTCCATGGCTAAAGGAAAATTTTGATTATGAAGTCATCTGTGTCTGTGTTGATTGTGGTCAAGAGGAGGAACTCGACGGCCTTGAGGAGCGTGCAAAATCCTGTGGCGCCGAAAAACTATATATTGAAAATGTAATTGACGAATTTTGCGATGAATATATCGTTCCATGTGTACAGGCAAACGCCATCTATGAAAATAAGTATCTTCTGGGAACTTCTATGGCAAGACCGCTTATTGCAAAGAAACTTGTAGAAATCGCAAGAAAAGAAGGTGCTACGGCTATCTGCCACGGTGCTACTGGCAAGGGTAACGATCAAATTCGCTTTGAACTTGGTATCAAAGCGTTAGCGCCCGATATTAAAATTATTGCTGCATGGAGAAATGATAAGTGGACTATGGATTCTCGTGAGTCCGAGATTGAATACTGTAAAGCACATGGCATCCATCTTCCATTTTCTGCGGACAGTTCTTACAGCCGTGACAGAAATATCTGGCACATTAGCCACGAAGGTCTTGAGTTGGAAAATCCTGCCAATGAACCAAACTACGACCATCTTCTTGTACTTGGCACTACACCAGAAAAGGCTCCCGAGAAAGGCGAGTATGTAACTATAACCTTTGAGAAAGGCGTGCCAAAATCTGTAAATGGAAAAGAAATGAAAATTTCTGACATTATTAGGGAATTAAATCAGCTTGGCGGAAAACATGGTATTGGCATTGTTGACATTGTAGAGAATCGTGTTGTGGGCATGAAATCCCGCGGCGTTTACGAGACACCAGGCGGAACCATTCTTATGGAAGCACATCAGCAGCTTGAAGAATTAATTCTTGACCGTGATACATATACTTTGAAAAAAGAGATGGGAAACAAACTTGCCGACACTGTCTACGAAGGAAAATGGTTTACACCAAAGCGCGAAGCAATTCAGGCATTTATTGAGAAAACGCAAGAGTATGTGACAGGTGAAGTGAAGTTCAAACTCTACAAGGGCAACATTATTAAAGCAGGAGAGACAAGTCCTTACTCTCTCTATAATGAAAGTATTGCTTCTTTCACAACAGGTGATTTGTATGACCATCATGATGCAGAGGGATTCATCAATCTTTTTGGTCTGTCTTGCAAAGTACGTGCAATGAAAATGCAAGAAAACGAGAAATAAAACATTTAGAACTATATTATTATGACTATTTATCACATTATCGTACTATACTTAATTATTGTTAATATAACAGGATTTGCTATGATGGGTATCGACAAACAGAAAGCCATCAAAAAACGCTGGCGTATTCGAGAATCCACACTTTTTCTTGTCGCCCTCATTGGCGGAAGTTTCGGTTCTATTCTTGGTATGCGTGTATTTCATCACAAAACCAAACATTGGTATTTTGTATGCGGTATGCCATTGATATTTATTCTTCAAATTGTAATGTTTATAATAATGATTCGCAAATAATAAAATAAATTGGAATTATAGTGCAATTGAGTAGGGAAGATTCTTCTTCCCTACTCAATTGCTTATGTACACAAACTTTATCTAATTTACATTGTATGCTGTGCCATTTTTGCAGTCTGGAGAATCCAGTCCACTGCTGCCTCAGCATGCGTAGGCAAATTTCCAGATGCAGCGTCAACTTCTGGTTCTTCTATTCCCGTGTAAAATGCCTGTAATGCATATTTTACTAACAACGCTGATACACGTCCTCTCTCTATGGAATCTTCAGTTCCCAATACAACAACGACCAAATCATTTTTTATAGCCGTGTTATCCACAACCAAAGAGGTGACTAAGCAAGCACCAGATTTGTTCGTCGTTCCGGTCTTCAATCCAGTGACTTGAGGCATGTTGCGCAGAAGCGGGTTTGTATTGCGCACCTCAAGGTCGAGAGACTGCAATGTTGCGGTTTCCATAGAAGTGATATCCTTAACTTGCGGATAAACCTTCAAAAGATAGGACACTAACCGAAACATATCTTTTGCGCTCATACGATTCTGACGCTTTGCAGGAATAGAATCTTCTGTAAAAGATGGTAGACCATGACTGTTAAAAAATACTGCTTGAGACAACCCTAATTCTGACGCTTTCTGATTCATCAATTCTACAAAAGCTTCCTCTGAACCAGCAATTGTTTCCGCAAGACATAGCGCACATTCATTGCTAGATGGTAAAAGTGCCCCTATCAGAAGTTCATGTACTGTAATCTGCTGCCCCGCTTCAAAAGGAATCACTCCATCACTCGAAGCAGATAATTTCTGGACGGCATCTGAAACAGCAACTGTCTGTTCCAAAGAAATCTGTCCTGCTGCAATCGCCTCCATTGTCAACAGACATGTCATTAACTTGGAAGTGCTTGCGATAGGATAAGATGTATCTGACTGATACTGATAATAAACCTCTCCTGTGGTTACATTTCCAACCAATACACCATTCACTCCATAAAAATATCCTGTCTGTTCCAAATCTATAGGAGAAATCATAAAAGAAGTTTGTGTATTTATCTGCAAAATACCAACACTTGGAACAGTGATATCCATATCCAAAATCATCGCCAAATCTGCTGCCATCATAAAGCAATCGTAACCGCCAGAAGGCAATGTTAGAATCATTGTATAATAAAATACTTTCTGCCCGTCTACCTGAAATTCATTTCGCCGTAAGGAAATATCTGGATTTTCACTATTTTCCCAAGGTGTATTTTCTCCCCCTACTGGCACATAAGTCTTTCCCAAATTCAAAGCAATCGAATTTTTTGTAATTTCCAAAGAAAAAGATTTGTTTGTATCCTTTAACACCATAGCAATATCTCGCAGAGAAAAATAAGTGTTGTAATCATAACTGTAATCCAATGTTTTCACAGTGCCAACCGCACCAGTGTCCGTCTGTACTTGATAAACTCTTGGTATCTCGTATGCTGCATCTACCCCAATAGGAAAAGTAGAACAAATCAAAACTATAGCCAAAACGAAAACACCTGTTCTTTGTAAGATTACTTTCATAAAAATCCCCATTCTTATTTTTGTATAATGGTAATTAATAACATTAATGATAAAACAGAAACTCATTTTTGGTTTCCTGTAATGTGTATATGACAGCATAACGATCCGAAAAATCCTCGGATAAAATCAGAGTGGAATCCTTGCGAATATAGTTTTCCTTTTGTGTACGGCCCATCTCTCCATCATCAAATTGCCTTGTCAAAATACCATTTGCTGTTTGATAAGTGCCGCTGCCGTCATATTGTGCTTGTAATTCTTTCAGTGAAGGGAGCAAACTTGGCCCACAAGTCATTAAATACGAAACGGTAGACATTCCAAACGTTTCTGTCACAAGCGCCTCAACCGTTTCGGCATCTGTACTACCTGCATAACCTGCCATATGAAGTCTATCACTCAACAATTCTCGAAAGGCTGACGCAAACGCCTCATAAGCTGCTTGGTTACAGGCATCATAACTTTCTTGTAAGACATTACATTGGAAGGTACCCTTCGTGCGTGCGGTCTGTTCCAACGTCAAATGAACATCAATTGTCAATTCTTGCATATAAGGTCTTATCTCCTCCATAGAAACAGAAACTGCTTCTATATCTTGCAGCCAATCAAGCGCTGTGACAACTGCCTGATCTGTCATATCCAACTTTGCAGTCCACTGACCAGAGAGATTTCTGTCGCCAGACGCGAAAAAATACAAATATGCCAGAACCACAGTAGAGATAATCAAAGCGGGAAACAAAACACCAAATACTATTATCTTTATTATTTTTCTCATTCTTTTCCCCCTACAAATTAATAGGATAGCCTTTTGGAATATCAGGTGCACAACAACTTCGAGAATCTATCCTATTTTCTATCCATCATACTAACACAACTCTTGTGGCTTTTCAATCAGTCTTATAAGAATCTATTTATTATTCATACCCTAGCATTTGAAAAAATCATTCTCGTTAGGAATTATGAGTGTAAGAGAAAACAGCACTACTATTGCAAAGGGTCTTACAGAATACTATAATCAGAAAGAGATAAAAATATAAAACAAATAAATCATTAGCTCTACAATACTTAGGATCGTTTTGATGAAAACTTTACTTCATAGGACTAGTGCCCCATCCAGACAGAAACTAGACTTGTAAGATGCATGGTTTGTACCAGTGCTAAGCAAAATTTCGACAGCGATGTGTTGGCATCGTCTAGAAATTTTAACGACGCAACGATGTGAAACAGGCGGTTCACGAATCTAATTTCCGACCGGATAGAGTACTAGCATAATCGTTAAATTCCCATAAGTGAGAGTCCAGTTGTATCGCAATCTACAAAATGTGTATCTTCTACTGGACCTTTTACTGTCACATTGTGAAATGTTATGGTATTGAATTGATTATCAAACAATCCAACCCCCTCTTTTTCTAACTCCACTTCTATATGTTCCATCTGTATATTGGAAAAATGATTGTACGAAATGTCATCTGTTTTATAAAAAATATGTTCCATCATTCCTTCCTTTATTTTTGACCCGCAAAAGACACCCTCGCCATTCCATCTTATTTCCTTGAATATACAGCGAGAAAATCGATTTCTATTGGCATTCAATATCCCTTCTTCTTCCATGCGGATTCTCTCAAACAGACAATTCTGAAACAAATTATTATCCAATTGTATGTAGTTTTCTTCAAATGTATCATGAAAAATACAATTTATAAATTGACATTGCTCTATCGAAATGCATCCTATCTTAAAATGATTGTCAAATATCACATTCCGAAAGAGACATTTGCATATTTTAATATCCTCTGTCTCAATTCCTTCTATATAACAGTTTTCTATCTCCATCTTAATAAAGCGAATATTTTTACATGTTATCCCTATAATTTTTCGATTTTCTATCCTTTGTTTGACAAAGCGCAAGCATTCCTTGGGCTGATACATTGCTTTCTCATACTCTTTTATTTCCCTTCTTGCTTCCATTATTTCTGAGATTATCTTCTGGTCATTTACAATTTCCAAATCAGTTATCCGATTGTCACTTTTGGGTACACCAAAGCAGATAAGTAAGTCTGGAGAAAGCAAATAATGATAGTACACAATATAAAAGATATCATGATAATCATAAAAATCACTTGGATATCGCCAATAATATTTCTTATAATCTTCCTCAACATAATAAACAAAAGTTGGGGTTCCATATTTTTTAATCATTTTACTAAGAGGATCGCCCATTTTTATATCCAATCCCATATCAGCAATCAATTTATTGACAATATAAAACAATTTTTTATCATAATGTGAAATTGCGTGAAATCGCACTACACAAATATCTTTCTCGTCTTCTTTTCTATACAAAATCACGCTATCAAATCCATATAATTGTGCACTGCCAGAAACATCTGCATAGTTAAAGTTTGGCTCAAAAACCCAATCCTCATCTAATATACTTTTTAAAGATAAGTTTTTTATATTCATTTGTTGTTATCCCTTTTGTCGATACATTCTACTATATTATTTTTCTCTGTAGGCTTTATGGATAGTGCATGAGGCATTTCCACACGGTCCCACGCATCTCCATACTCACGCACAATGGTCACAATTCCCAACAGACGCAAAGGGTCAAGTGCGGTAAATATCTTTCCTTCTTTTTCTGCATTCCATTTAAAATAGTCCTTCTCATCCCACCCATTTTCATTTGTTAAGGAAATATTGTATCCCCAATCAACCAACTTATTGATTGCATATTGATACATTTTTGCATGATCTTCTATCTTATTTGGCAATGGTTCTGGATAAGTCCCCAAAAATCTAAAAGATCCAAACTCATCATTTTGGATTTCCAGAACTTCACCTTCATATTTCATTCTGCCAATAATAATAACGGTATTATATTGTCTATCGAAATGATTGGGATAATCTTTTTTCAGTAAATTCAAATCAAATACTGCCGCGTCTGCAAAGATCTCGTCAATATCATTTGACCTTTGCGTGTTTACAATCGCAGTATAATATTCATCATCATAATAATTAATATGAAAATCAATTCCAAATTGAGAACCAATACAATCCATTTCTAACAAAGTCAAATACTGCTGTAAATACTGCTCAAGTATTTCTTTCGATTGACAGACACCCACAAAAACGGAAAGATATAAATTATTTCTAAAATCATACTCTTTTTGTTTTACTTTTTTCATTTTAATCCCCCATGCCGCCTTTTGGCAGCTCAAATAGACTGTGTGAAATTTAATCGTTCTTAGGCAGTGTTTTTGCTGCCTTAGAACTATTTTTCACGCGAACTCCCATCTGCCCGTCTTTGCGGGCTGTACAAATCAGGATGGTGAAATTTTAATTTCACACGAATCCCTCTCATCAGCATCCTCAATTTGATCTGGATCAAGTATCTTGCCCCACATGCATTCCATATTATCCAATTCTCCCGGTATAGGCTTAATAGAAAAAGATTGGGGCACATCACTATATCTCCAATCTTCTCCATACTCTTGTATAATTGTGACAAGCCCCAATAGTCGAAGTGGGTTCTTTGCAGAATATGTCTTCCCATCTTTTTGTGCTAACCATTCCCATGAATCTCCAAAATCAGCAGAATATTGAACTTTAGAAACCATATATCCCCACTGTATTAATTTATACACTGCATATCTATCTGTATTTCCAGCTTCTGCTATCACAGTGATAGACTTTTCTTCACAATTAATAGGATTCTGTTTATCAGCCATATCCACCTTGTTATGCCCCTTTCCCTCATTCAAATTAACATCTTTACACTTTCAGGAAACTCTATATCTGATACCCAGTCATCGCGGATTGTATATAATGCAACTAATCCAATTGGGTCCGTTGCATATAAAGTTAAATCAGAACGCTCTGCTTTCCAGTCCCATTCATACAACACATTATCAACAGGTTCCATAGAAAGCGCAAAATTATTCTTTATCAGATAATCGATACTAAGATCTGTCAAAGTACATACTGTTTGTTTTGCCATTCCTATCACCCCACTTGTTAAGATTCACTTTTAATTTATCATATAACAAAATCAACACAATATAAAGCTTGGTTCATTCACAATACACGCTTTTATTATTGTCATAATATAGGCTGCTTCGCACAGAAGTGCTAAATTTCACGTAAAAAACGTCAAAGACAAGCATTTTTCATCTTGAAGATGAATTACAACAATCGATGTACATGATGAATATTAAGTAATTTACTCCCCCCACTAAATAAATTACAACAATTGATATGCACGATGCAAGTGTAAAAAATAACTTATTATTTCCCATTACAAAAATCAATCATATAAATCAAAAAAACCTTTTTCTATAATAGTACCTGCTATTTTCATATATTCATCAAAGCTTTTGCTCTTATCGTTAAATCGTCGAATCCAAACTTGCTGAATATAATTTGCAAGTTTGGATTCGACGATATCTTTGGTTTTATATATCACTTCATTAACATCACAAAGTGCATTATAGAATTGTTTATCCGCCCGTGACTCATGAGGATTTTTATTATTACATAACCATTCATTAAAGCAGGTTGTCAATACTTCAAAGTCTCGTTCCAATCAGCAGAACTTACAAAACCCTCTTTCCAACCATTATCCTCATTCACAATATATTTATCAACCACAAAACATTCTTTCGGATACTTCTTAAAACCTGCCAGCGAATAATACCGTTCTATTGCTTTCAATGCCTCTTGTTCAGAACTATAGATACCCAAAATTTTAACTTCTTCATGTTCATCATTTGGACCATATTCTTAATCCTCCTGCCCCTTTGAATTTGTGTAATTAGATAAGAGAAAGACTCCTTTCCTACTTGCGCGCCAGATGCGAGCTGCTTTCGCTGTATTGTTCCTTACCGTGTGCAATCGAGTAGGAAGATTTATCTACTCATCGCGTGACCCATGCACCGCCTTAGCGGCTTATTTCTTCCCCGTGTGCAATCGAGTAGGAAGATTTATCTACTCATCGCGCCCCGATCACTGTCAGCGAACCGATAAATCGGTTTGATGACAAATTTCACTTGGGTGCCCGTGTGCATAAAAAGAGCGGAATAGTTTTATTAAACCATTCCACTCTCTATACTCATAATCTATCTTGGATTATATTTTCCTGCAAGGAATTTTATTACAGCAATAATTACCAAAAATCCAGAAAGATATCCAATTACTTGTTGTTCCTGCTCAGAAGTTCCATCCAGTCTAGCATAGATTTTTACATAACAGTTGCCTAGAAAAATAATCGTCACGACTGTAGATGCAAACGTGCCGATAAAAGGAATAAACGGACAGATAAACAACAATACCCACCAAAATTTATAAAGCATTGCCGGAACAGAAAATGTCCCAAAAAGAGTTACTGTCTCTTGGTTGTCTGCCGCTGCATCTGCAAGTGCATACTGCTGTGCAAAAGGTATCCATGCCATCCAAGCCTTATCATAGCCCAAAGCTCTAAGTGCCTTCATATGTGCCAAAGATGACAATATGTAGCATAGTGCTACAATCCCTAGAATGACTAGCAAATATGCTCCTAAAAATGTTAAAAGTACAGTTAAATCGCTCATTTTAAACCTCCCTCGTAATAACAATACAATTGTATAGAAAATCATCCTATACAATTAAACAAGAAAATTTCCTTACGCACCAAGTACATCTTATAAGAATTGTACACCAATAAACAAATGTTATAATATAACATTTTTCGCGTTTTGTCAACATATGTTTATATTTTTTCAAACCAAATTGTAACAGTTCAGCCATTGCCCATTCATAAGTTGTCGAGTTGTATATTCTGACAGTTAATTTTGGCTATTTCCAACAACTTATTTCATGTTGGGCGTCCGCCCTATAAAATTGAATATACAAAATGCCTTATATGAGCAAGCTCCCAGCGGCATTTTGTATATTCAATTTTGCATGGCTGAACTGTTACACCAAATTTTCAATATAAACGCGAAAAATATCCAACTGTGTGGTTTCATGTAATTTTCTATTTACAGAATTGATATATCTTGATCTTTCAACACCCAAAATATAATAGGATCTCTCCATCTTCGAGGAAAAAGACTTTCTAGTAAGAAATCAAAACAAAAATTTTGTTTGATCGAGATAAACGAATGCTTGACAACCAAACATTTTTTTATTACAATATAAAACTGAAATAAATCTAAAATTTTAAAGATCTATTAAATTCTAGCAATGTTTTTATGTACAGGAATGTGGCAAGAACATATACCACACAAATAGGTACAAAAAAGATTCCGAAAAACTATTTAAAAAGGGTGGTGGGAAGATGATGATTTAACAAAACAGAAAACACAAGTT
>ERZ778503.169-NODE-169-length-55385-cov-5.797813_pt1 | contig 55385 bp, 59 predicted proteins | sample MGYA00510047_ERZ778503 | MGnify/ENA primary metagenome ERZ778503 (study PRJEB29527, sample SAMN07138965) | mouse gut metagenome | material: feces | host: mouse | place: China:Nanjing | collected 2016-01-25 ... | reverse complement strand
ATACAGACCTTTACGAAACGGATAAGGAAGTGCAAAATCTGATAGACTGGGTATGCTTATCGGAGCAGATAAAAGAAAACAATAATACAATCCGCAATCTGACCGGGGAATATAAAAAGATAGAGCCGGATTGCCGGGAGGGAGTGCGGGCGCAGTTGGAGCGCATGAAAGAACTCTGCAAAGAGCGGAATAATCTGTATGAGAAGCAGAATGACTTGAAAGGGCAGAAATACAAAATAGAAAAATTGTTGGAACGATAAGAAATGTGGGCGTGGCGGTTGCTATGCTCTATATTTTAGTGGTAAATGAAGTTGGGAAGTGGTATAATCTATCGTAAATAAAAGCAGTTTGTTGAAGTACATAAGATGAAACAAATTGCAAATTTGCGGAGGTTTGAAGATGAAAAAACGAATTAACTACTCAGTACGGTTGAGATAAACTGTTAGCAGATTGTGCTGAGGGAAAATAACTTGCTAGCAGTCTTAACTGTACTGATTATCTATTATGAATAAAATTAAAGATAATAAGAAAAGGAGTACAGTTATGCGCTACATAAAACAAATTGTCAATAGAAACAAAAAACTGGTATTTGTATACCTTATAATCGGCTTGTTTAATGCTTTTATGGTAAATTTCAAAGCGGATTATTTCCAGAAAGTCATTGATGCACTGGCAGAACATACACTTTTACCTTATAGAGTTATAATTTACGGGAGTGTCCTTTTTATCGGTTATCTCATGGACTATGTAGATGAGTATCCTGCGAAAAAATTAGAACATGGTATTTTTCTTGATTTCAAATTGATGGGACTTGAGAAAATTAGCAGGATAAGTTATCAGGAATATCAGAAACTTGGAACGGGAAAGCTGGTGCAACGGATTGAAAACGGAGCAAACGCAGGAAAAGGTGTTGTATTCGATTTTGGGTTTGCAGTGATTAGGAATTTAGTTCCAACAGTTTTGTTTAGTATTTTATTCATTTGGAAGATTGATAAAAGAATAACTATCGTTTTACTATTGGGCTATATTATCATTTTCTTTGTATCCAATATTCTTTTAAGATTTTTATACCACATGAAAGAACGAATTTTGAATAATGAGGAGGAGTTAAACCGCTTTTTAGTGCGTGGCTTTATGGAAATGGTGGCATTCCGAATGGCGCATCAGTTTCCAAATGAACTACGAAAGGCACAAGGAGCAAAAAAAGAAATTGTTGATACAAAGGTTAAAATGAATATGATTCATGAAGCCTTTTTTACGATTTTTGCACTTCTTGTTGCGTGTCTGGATATTGCGGTTTTAGTGTACGCTTGGCAGACAAAAAGTTTATCTGTAGGCGCGGTTGTTGCTTTAATAACATTGATTGATAATGCCTATACGCCGATTGCGATTTTTAATGTAATTTATGTACAGTATAAATTGAATAGGGCTGCTTTCTCTAGGTATAAAGAATTTTTGGATATGCAAGATGATGAGCAACTTGCCAATGGGATTATTCCTCAAACTTTTTCGGGGAAAATATCAGTTAGAAAATTGTCGTTCCGGTATGGAGAAAGGCGGGTATTGGATAATATCTCATTTGAGATACACTCGGGTGATAAAATAGCTCTGGTGGGTGAAACGGGTTCTGGTAAATCAACAATGATAAAGCTACTTACAGGTTTATTAAAGTATGATGAGGGCGAGATTTTGTTAGATGGAGAGAACCTTGCCAACATATCATTAGAGGCTTTGTACGGAAGAATGACTTATTTATCACAGGAAGCTCCAGTTTTTGATGGTACAGTAAAAGAAAATATTGTATTTGATAGGAATATTCCAGATGCGGAAGTTAAAAATGTATTGGAACAGGTAGAACTTTTATCTTTAGTTGATGAGTTGCCGAATGGAATAGATACGCAAATTGGGGAAAAAGCATCTTTACTTTCTGGTGGAGAACGGCAGCGCCTTGCATTGTCGCGTATTTGGTTTAAGGATTCGGATATTGTCATTTTTGATGAAGCAACTTCTGCTCTAGATAATTTGACAGAGGGTGTTGTTATGAAGCGAATATTGGATTACCTGTCGGATATAACAGTCCTAGCGATAGTTCATCGCTTTACAAATATACAAAATTTTGACCGTATTTTGGTATTCAGAGACGGGGAAATTGTAGGACAAGGTACATTTGCTGAGCTAATGAAAAATAATGGATATTTCGCAAAACTTTATCGTTGTAGCATGGAAGAACAGGTAAAATAGTTATGCCTTTTCCTTAGTCAATTAAATAAACATGGTGCTAGCACCATGTGATAAAGGTGGTTAAGGGAAAAAGGATGCTGAATAATGATTTGTTACGTTTTAGCTTTTGGGAACGCTTTATTTTGTAAGGCATTTTGGACATGAGAATGACGCAGGCGATATTTTGAACTGCTATTCTCAAAAAAGATTTTTATTGCGTAACCTTTCAAAAATAAATTGCCAATTTGCAGGGATTTGTTATAATAAATGCGTGGCAACATTTTGGCAACAGAAAATCGGTAAAGTACAACCATGATGTAATCGAAGTAAAACGGGTGGTATTTGCACAAAACGGAAACAGATGAAGAAAGTTTTTTCACAAACAAGGTCTTAAGTCCCCCCCTTGACGTCTTTCTTGGCGCTTGTTAGAATAAAAGAAAGGTTGCCACTGACCGACGTGCGGTATATAAATGGTCGGGGTGAAAATATAGTCCGCCGCCGTAAGGCGGGGGGCTTTTTCCGTGGGACAGGCGGAACAGCGGGAGAAAATAGGATTTTATAATCGTGCATATAAACGGGGGGGTGAAGAAGGAACTTATATGATGGAGAGACCAGTGCGAGAGGCAAATTGAGATGGTAGTACATCCACAAATCTCTATTTATTGCAGGAAAAGGAGAAGTTTTTTGCAGGGAAAGCAGTATTTTGGCTTTAGGCGGAAAAATAGAAATTACAGATAGAAGGATGATTTGGATAACTAATTGCAGGAAGAGGCAGTTGGCTTTCGGGATTTGTGTCTGTGCGCACTGGACACAAACTCTTTATGTACAAAATGTGCGCAGAAATGAGGATTTCTATGAAAAAAATGTTTAGGGTAGTGATTGCATTAGCGGTTTTTTGTGTGATGGGACTTGAAATGATGGGATGTGGAATGGTGGGAAAAGATCCATCGGATGCGCATGAATCGGCAGAAAGCGCAGTTGAAAATATGCGGATAGGGTGGAATCTGGGGAATTCGCTGGATTCTACAGGAAGCTGGATTTTACAAAGTACGGGGGGAAGCGTTGCGAGCTTTGAAACTGCATGGGGGAATCCTGCAACCCCGTCTACTTTAATGCAGAAACTGAAATCTATGGGATTTCATGCGGTGAGGGTTCCGATTACATGGAACTATCATTTTGATGAAGAGGGCAATATTGATGCCAAGTGGATGGAGCGGGTAAAGGAAATTGTGGATTGGGCGATGGAGGCTGAGTTGTATTGTATCATCAACATTCATCATGATACCGGCGCTGATGGGTGGCTGCGTGCCTCAAAGGAGAATTATGAAGAAAACAGCCAAACTTATGCTAAATTATGGGAACAGATTGCCGCAGAATTCAAGGATTATCCTGATTTGCTTTTGTTTGAAGGCTTTAACGAGATGCTGGACGAGAAGGCTGAGTGGAACAATCCGAATGCCGAAGCGGTGGAAGTCATTAACTGGTATAATCAATTATTTGTGGATACTGTCCGCGGTACGGGAGGCAACAACGCGGCAAGGAATCTTATCTGTTGTACCTATGCGGCAGCCACGACCAGCTCTGCCATCGATGAATTTAAGCTGCCGGAGGACAGCGTAGAGAATCATTTGATTGCGGAGGTTCATTTTTATGTGCCCTATGAATTTATTACGGACGAAGGCGTTACTTGGACGACTCCGCTCGATACCTATACGGATTATGTGGAGCAGCAGATAGACGGCGTTTTTTTCAGGCTGTCAGAAAGATTTGCTGACGAAAATATACCCCTTATCATTGGGGAGTTTGCATGTGACGACAAGGATAATACGGAAGAGCGCATAAAATGGTATACGCATGTGATTGAGAAAGCAAATGAAATCAATGCGACTTGTTTTATTTGGGACAACGGAAATAAATTTTCCATGGGACATATTGACAGGGTGGGAGATGCGGATTCATTCCCGCAGATTATAGAAGCTTGTGTGGAAGCTGCCAAATAAAATACGAATTGTCATAGAATAGACATCCTGCTGTCTGAAACAGCAGGATGTATGTTTTTTGCAGGATATCTTTTAAGATGCCAAGCGGGAAAGCAAACAGCTATCTTTGATACGCAATTCCATTTCTGCTTTATCATAGCAGGTGCTTCGCACATGCTGTACGCATCGCGATGCACACTCGCTTCTTGCGTGTATTCTATCATAAACCGATTGTGATATCTAATTCTTTGCCTTTTCTATTGGTACTCAAATTTTACATGAAAAGCTTCATATCAGACGACTGGATAATATTGTAAAGCCGGTGGCATTTGCTGCGCTTTGCATTCACTGGTTCAATCCCCTGGTGTGGATTGCGTTTTTTCTTTTTTGCAAGGATATGGAAATGAGCTGCGATGAAGCGGTTATCAAAAAGCTGGGAGAAGCTGTTAAGGCAGACTATTCTGCTTCCCTGCTGGCTCTTTCCACACAGCGCCGTATGATTCGCGGAATGACGATGAATTTGGGGGAAGGAAACACAAAGGAAAGGATTCAGAAGCTGGCGGCATTCAGGAGGAGAAAAAAAGGGGTTTTGGCAGTTTTGCTTGCCGGAGTTGTCGTTCTCATTGTATGTCTGGCGTCTGCCCATAAGACTTCTGCTTCAGACACAGATGTTTCTTTGGAAGAGAATGAGGAAGGAACAAATCATGAAATGAAGGCTGAAGCAGAGGACGTCGTTATGGTCTGGACGGATATTGCCGTGGAGCCGGAGGCTGATGATTTTGCTATGGCGCGGAGGGGGACTATTCTGTTATTTGTACGCATGAGTTTTATCCATGCGGGTAATGCCTGCGGGAACCCCCATAAAAAGGGAATGGAGAAATTTAGATAAATTCAGATAGAAGAGTTGGTGCTTACGTGGTAAAATAAGGTTGCCGGAATGAAGGAAAAGGCATGAAGCAGGGGGGACAAAGCAGGTATGGGGACGATTTATAAAAATGCAAAGGCGAAAGCGCAGGTTCTTGCCTCGTATGACAGGCAAATCAGGGAATTACAAATACCATATCAGGATATCTTCGTGGAAACTTCTTTTGGGAGGATGCATTTGACTGTATGCGGGGATTGGAAAAACTGTGATTTTTTGCTGCCGCATTTTCACGTATATGCAGTCGATACAATCGGGCATCCGGGAAAAAGCATCGGTACTGGAAAATTAGAGTTTTGCAATCGCCTAAGAATCCCTAAAGCGTTTGAATAAGAGAAAGGAGAATAACGATGGAGTGCAGGATAAGAGAATGGGAGCCGGAGGATGCAAAAGCGCTGGCGGAATTGTTGAACAATAAAAAGATACTGGATAATCTGCGGGATGGTCTTCCTTATCCGTATACCGAAAAGGATGCGGCGGAATATATCACGGCAATGCGGGCGGCGGATAAAACGGAAACGTTTGCATTTGCCATTACAATGGAGGATAGGGTAATTGGAAGTATCGGTGTTTTTCGCTGCGGCAACATTCACTTCAGAACGGCGGAGATGGGATATTACATCGGCGAGCCGTATTGGGGAAAAGGGATGGGGACGAGCGCGGTGCAGCAGGTCTGCCGGTATATATTTGAGCATACGGATATTATCCGCATATTTGCAGAGCCTTTTGCACACAATGCCGCTTCCTGCCGTGTACTGGAAAAGGCAGGTTTTCAGTTAGAAGGCATTCTGCATAGTAATGCGGTAAAAAACGGTAAAGTGCTTGATATGAAAATGTATGCACTTTTATGTAAGTGAGAAAAGAAAGTAAGAGGAATCGCTTTTGGGGAAGGAGGGGCGGGATGTTTGGCAGAAGGAAAATCAAAACAGAGGATTATGATAAAGAGAACAAAAAGCCTGTCATTCGCGCCAGTATCTGTACGGGCGAGCAGGCAGCAGGCTTTAAGGATGTGCATACCGGCAAGTTTGAAGAGGTGATGCTGATAAAGAATCACAAGGATATGGAAGTGTTCCGGCAGCGGTACGGCATTTCAGAGGAGGAAATTGTAAAGGAGTATTAGCGTTTTTAATGGGGGTCTGCCGCACTTTGTACCCGTGAAAGCGGGCATGGAGGTTAAAATGGAACAAGTTTATTTTTTACAAAGTCCCATAGGGATATTGAAAATCTGTGAGAATAATGGTTTTGTGACAGGGATTTGTCTGCAGCAGGGGGAAAGCATTGAAGCGGGACCGCAGGGTAAAGAGCTGCCTTGCGGCGTACTGGGCGAGGCATGCAGGCAGCTTTTAGCGTATTTTGCCGGTAAGCGTGTGCAATTTGATTTGCCTCTTAAGGGAGAAGGTACGGCGTTTCAGCAGCGGGTATGGAAGGAGCTTTTGCAAATACCTTACGGTGAAACCAGAAGCTACGCGGATATTGCTGCAAGCATCGGCAGCCCGAAGGCAGTTCGCGCGGTGGGGCAGGCGAACGGTAAAAATCCGATTCTGATTCTGATTCCCTGCCACAGAGTGATACATAAGGACGGGAGTATCGACGGATTTGCCTGCGGCACGGAGGTAAAAAGATTCCTGTTAGAGTTGGAAAGGAAACCAACTACATAGCGATTGTGGCAGGCGAATCGGAAGAAGGCGCTTCTCTGCGGGCGGACTTGTTTCCGAAGCTGGAACGATTTCTTGGCTTTCGGGTGTGTGCTGACGAGGACTGAAGGACATTCTGTCAGATAAATATCGCAAAGGAGTAAGCATATGATTTTGTATCATGGAAGTCCTGCAGGAGGGCTGAGAGAGTTAAAGCCTTTTTTATCGGAGCATGGCAGACCCTATTTATATTTTGCGGACAATCCGCTGGTGGCGCTGCTCTATGCGGTCAAACCGGTGCCGAAGCCATTTAGCTTTTATCCCTATGGCTTTCAAGAGAAAACGGTGGTCTTTTCGGAATATTATGAAAATGCGTTTGCCGATATTTACAAAGGGAAGACGGGGTATCTGTATGAGTGCCGCAATGTAAGGGGAGCGGGGCAGCCGACGCAGATAAACTGCGCCTATACCTGCACAGAGCCGGCGAGGGTAGATTCCGTGACTGAAATTCCCGATTTATATGTTTTTTTTAAGAGGCAGGAGAAAGAGGGGCTTTTTCATATAAAGCCGCAGCAGGCAGTTTCCGAGCAGGAAATGCATTTGGCGCAGGAAGCATTGCAGGAGGATATGCAAAAATATTGCCTGAAGGCGCAGCCGGCGCATCCCATGAGCATCTTTTTGCGGGAGCATTTTCCGGAAGTTTGGGAAAAATCATAAGGGGCGCAACCTATCCATCCTAAAATCCTACTTATAAGATGAAAGGGATTTCCGGAATACTTATCAAATTATGAGGTGGCAAAGCTACAAGTCACAGAAAGGAAATGATGTGATGGACGACAGGGAAATTATTGAGATGTACTGGCAGCGGAACGAGGCTGCGATACAGGAAACAGATGCAAAGTACGGCAGGCTGTGCGGCTATGTGGCGAAGCATATTCTGGTTAGTCCGGAAGACTGCGAGGAGTGCGTCAACGACACTTATCTGGCGTGTTGGAATGTGATTCCACCGAAGCAGCCGGACAAGTTTTCGGCATTTATCAGCCGGATTACCAGAAATATTGCATTGAACAGGTTTGACTATCTGACTGCGGAAAAGCGGAACCCCAAAGCAGTATGTTCGCTGGAAGAGCTGGCGGAATGTGTGTCAGGCAGGGATACGGCGGAGTCAGAATTGATGGAAAAGGAGATAGAGCGGGCAATCAGCGACTTTCTCTGGAAACAGGAGGAAGAGAAGAGGAATATTTTTATACGTCGTTACTGGTATTTTGATTCGATAGAAGAAATCAGCAGACAGACAGGATTCCAGAAGAGCAGGGTGAAATCCGTCCTGTTTCGGATGCGCGGAAAGCTGCGGGATTATCTGGAAAAGGAGGGGATTGCGGTATGAATAGCAGAAAAATGGCAGAGAGAATCGGCAATGTGGACGATCGTCTGGTACAGCAGGCGCAGAATATTCCCAATTATGGGGCGAAAAGGAGAAACAAGCTGATGAGGAGGCTTTCGCTGTGTGCCGCGGCACTGCTTCTGATGGTGTGCAGCTTTGCCGCGGGGACGGCGGTGTCTGCAAAAGAGCCCCAAAAGACTGTGGAGGGACCGGAGACGGTATTCTTGGAGGAAATCGGTCTGACGCTGATTTTGCCCGATGCGTGGAAGGATGGCTATGCAGTCGAGGTAAGCGAGATGGAGGGAGGATATTCCTATGCGTTTTATGACAGTACCATTCACGGACAGGGCGGCGAATGGTCGGACTTTGGGGCGCTTTTCTTTATTGGGGCGTATGGCGACAGACCGATGACGGCGGAGGAGCTGGAAAAGGAAAATGTATTTGACGGCGCCATTCCGTACCGGTATCTTTTCTCCAACCGGAATACCAATTATATTTTAATAGACGTTACGGATGTACAGTGGGACCCGTCAAATCCGGAAACGGAACAGCATTATTTCAAACTGACGGAGAGTATTCCTGAAATCCGTTTTGTGCTGGATAATGTGTTGTAAAAAATAAGAGGATAAAAAAATCCTGTTTGGCAATAGAAAAAGTGTAACAAATTACGCCTCCTCGGAACTAACCTGATAGAAAGGAGGATAGTCATGGAACCGCTGGATGAAATATATCGGAAATATTCCCAGAAGGTCTATCTGTTTCTGCTTGGAAAAACAGAAAATGCAAATCTTGCGGAGGAACTGACGCAGGAAACCTTTTTTTGGCAGTACAGGGCATCCGGCATTTTCGCGGGCAGAGCAGCGTTTTGACATGGCTTTGCGGCATTGCACAGAATTTGTGGCTGAAATACCTGCGGGACACGAAAAAGCCGGAAGGGCTGGAAAAGGCAGAGCTGCAGAGTACCGGTGCAGTTGAAGGCGAATTGCTGGTACAGTGGGACAGCGTGGAAATTCTGCGCTATATACATGCGCTGAAGGAACCTGTCAGGGAAGTGATGTACCTTCGCCTTGTGGGAAACCTGTCTTTTGCGCAGGTGGGCGAGATATTGGGAAAAAGTGAAAACTGGGCGCGTGTCAATTTCTATCGGGGAAAAAGGAAAATCGTGGAGGAGATGAAACAAAATGAATGAAACAAAGGTATGCAGCATGGTGAAGGACTTGCTGCCTTTATATGTGGACAATCTGACATCGAAGGAGACAAACGATGCGATAGAGAGCCATATGGAGGCGTGTCAGTCCTGCCAGAACGAGTGCCGCCTGTTAAAGGCGGATGCAGGAGAGGAAGGGCTGAGGCAGAAACTGCCGGAGGAGCATTCGGCAAGAGAGATAGATTATCTCAAAAAGCTGAAGAAGTATCAGAATATCAATCTGATGATGGGCGCCGTTATCAGCTTCTTTTTGGGAATGTGCCTGCTGCCCGCTATAACGGTATTATCTTTTCTTGACAAGGGAATACAGGATTACCAACTGGCGAGGTTTCAGCTAGCGTGGCATATTGTGCTTTTTAAAATGTTTCTCTGGGGCGTGGCGGCCTGCGTGTTGTATTTGCTTTGTATGTGCATTATCAGAAGGAGAATGAGAAGAAAATAAAGAGGAGGTTTTTTATGCTGCGGGTAGCGGTCTGCGATGACGATGAGAAAACGCTGGAGGAAACGATAAAACTGCTGGCGCATTATGATAAAGTCCGGCTGCAGGCGGACGGCTACGCAAGCGGGGCGGCGCTTTTAGCGGCGGGAAAGAAATATGACATCTTGCTGCTTGACATCGATATGGCGGATATGGACGGCATTGAGACGGCGCGGCGGATTCGGGAAACGGACAAGGATGTGAAGCTGATTTACGTTACCAACTACAGAGATTATACCATTTTTGCCTTTGCCGTGCATGCCTTTGCCTATTTGCTAAAACCGCTCAATGAGAAGGAGTTGTACGCACAGCTTGACGAAGCCTGTGCGTACGGCTTTGTGCGGGCGGAGAAAGAATTGGAATTTCAGGCAAAGGAGGGCATTGTCCATGTGAAGCCGTCTCAAATCCTGTGTTTTGAGTACTGCGAACGGCAGGTGCTTTTGCATACGGCAGGCCGTCTCTGGCATTTGAAGCGTAAGTTACGGGAGGTGGCGCAGGAGATGGAGGCATATGGTTTTGCCATGCCTCATAAGAGCTTTGTAGTGAATCTCCATGCGGTAGAGAAAATCTATGGCTATGAGCTGACGCTGACGGACGGGAGCAGGATACCGCTGTCGCAAAAAAAATCGGTACAGTTTCGCAGGCTTTTAAACCAGTATCTTGCAGAGGAGAGGGAGGTATCTGAGTGGAAATCTTAGTGTATGTGGTGCTTCCTTGTCTGGGCAGCATCTTTCTTGTTGGCTCCATGTTTTACGGTGCATACCGCATTGCGGGACAGCCGAAGCTGAACGCAGTATCCTGGGGACTTATGGCGGCGTACACGGCGGCAAATGTGGCGCTTTCCCTGTTTGGAAGCTTTTGGATCAATCTTATGTTCGGCGTCTTGTTTCCTTTTGCGGCGGCATGGATTTTGAAAGCATCCCGCGCATGTCTTGTGCCTTATTTCATTTTGTCCGCCGCCGTTTTTTTGACGGATGCGGCAGTTGCCATGGGCTTTTCTATGCTGGTGATGGCAGGCGTTTTGTTTTTAAATTCCGAAGATTTACTGTATATCCTGTTGGTGGTGTCAAATCGGATGATAGAATTCATGGTGATTTGCCTGATTGCAACGGCGGTAGGAAAAAGAGCGGGAAGGCATGTCACGGTGAGGCAGGTGCTTTTATCCATTTTGCTGCCTTTGTTTTCTGTGTTTCATATGTACAGCATGATATACCTGATGCAGATTTATATGGTGGAGGGAGCCGTGCTTCTTCTGCTGGCAAATTTGATTCTGCTTATCGGACTGAATCTTTATTTCTGCTTGCTGGTTGACGTCATGAGCGAAAATCACAGGCTGGAGCAGGAACGGAATTTGTACCGCAGGCAGGCGGAAATGCAGTATCGTTATTACGCGCGGGAAGAGGAAAAATACGAAGAATCCAGAAAGCTGGTTCACGATATCCGCAACCATATTCTTGCCATGGAAAAGCTGTATGACAGTGAAAAGGCGGAAGCGGCGGCAGAGTATGCAGGCAATATCCACCAAATATTGAACAGCCTCGGGCAAAAATATTATACCTCAGAGAAGCTATTGAATATTATTTTAAACGACAAGGCGCGTCAAATGCAGAGCGAAGGAATACGTGAGGATATTAAGGTAGGCGAGCTGTCACTGGATTTTATGCGGGATATGGATATGACCGCCCTGTTTGGCAATCTGCTGGACAATGCCATTGCTGCGGCTGTAAAGGAGGAAGACGGGTTTGTGAAGCTGCGCATAAATAAAGTGCGGCAGTTTATCTCCGTCACCATGGAAAACAGCAGCGGCAGGAAGCCGGTCAGGACGAAGGGCGGTTTTGTTTCGGAAAAGGCAGGGCATGAGGGCGTAGGAATCGGGAGCATCCGTCAGGTAGTGGAGCGTTATGGTGGCGACGTGCAGTTTGCGTGGAAAGAGGGAGTGTTTACGGTAAAGGTGATGCTGCCTGTGGGGTGAGGGAGAAGGCTTTGGCAGGCGGCGGTCCATATGAAATAGAAACAAAAACTGTATTTTAGGAGCAATATACCATACCTTAGGTAAGGCATATTGCTTTTTTGATGGGGGAAATTTAAAATGAAAACAGTATAGGGTGCGTATGGGGAAAGATAGGATAGAGGATTGCGGAGCATAATGCCAAAATACGGCGCAAGTCATGCCCGCATGACTTTGGTGCCGGCGTTTTTTAAGAATCTGCTGTAAGAATATACAAGATGCACAATTCGGGACTGGCAAATAGGAGTTTGACACCCGAATCCAAAAAAGATGTGAAACGGGAAGGAGGTGGCGGTATGCTGTTTGTGGGGCTGTTGTTTGGGGTGGTGATATGCTTTGGGGTACCCATTGGGGGCGTGGTGATGCTCGGGCGCAGGAAGAAAGGGATGGGAAAAGCATTTTTGCCGGGTGCGTTGGCTTTTGTCATAAGCCAGCTTCTGATTCGGATTCCGCTGCTTAAGTTTGTGCTGCCGCAATATGCGTGGTATGGCGTTTTACAGTTAAACCCATGGACTTACGGGTTGTTTCTGGGGCTGACGGCGGGGCTGTTTGAAGAGACGGCTAGGTGGATTGCCATTTGTTTTTTTCTCAAAGGAAAGCAGGAGCGTGAACACGGACTGGCATTTGGGCTGGGGCATGGCGGCATAGAAGCCATCGTACTTGTGGGAGTACCGCTTCTTGGGGCGGCGCTGCAGTTATTTACCGATAAGGCGGCATTGCCTTTTGTCGGCGCAGGAAGCCTTTTTATCATTGGTATAGAGCGTCTTTTTGCCATAACCTTTCACGTGGGTGCTTCCCTTTTGGTGATGTACGGTGTTCGAAGACGAAAGCCACTTTTCCTCCTTGCCGCTATTTTCCTGCATACCCTGTTAGATGCAGCCGTTGTGATTCTGCCAGCCGTATGGGGAACAGGGATTGCAGGAATCGAGGTATGTGCCGCGTTTATGGCGGCAATTACGCTGTTTGCGGGAATCCGCTGCTATCAGGCGGCAAATTGTCATTGTGCCCCTCGTATATTCTAACGCAGACGCGCTTTCGCCCGAGATTATGCGCAATTTGAAACCAGAAAATCAACGTTTCGCAATCACCGGCTGTGATTAGGGTGTCAAAGCTCTGATGAAAGTTGCCTGCTGTCAATTTAAACTGAGAACAGGTGTGCACTCCGTTGCGCCAAACATTTCAATGAGCCTCTAAAGTGAAAATCGTTTACACCTATTCTTAGGTCAAATTGACAACCAACATTTTCTGACAGGGCTTTTGCCCCCCTAATCCGGCTATTACAGAAAACGAAAGGAATGAAAATGATGAAAACAACGAAAACAAAATTTTACAAAGGGTCTATAAAAAGGTTTGTCGCGTTATTCACCGTTGCAGCGCTGCTTTTTTCTCTTTCTGCGTGCGGCACAAAGCTGCCGGATGCCTTTGACGAAAAAGAAGTGAAGGGAGCAGCCACGGAGTTTCTCGATTTTTTGACTGCCGGAGAGTATGATAAGGGCATGGACATGATGAGCGCCGCGATGCAGGCGGCCCTGCCACAGGAGGATTTGGCAGCCATTATGGGGGATGTGGAGCGTCAGGCAGGCGCCTTTTTGGAATATAAAAGCATTGCCGCGGTAGGGCAGAGCTCGCAGGGAGTTGAATATGCAACAGTTGTTGTCGTGGCTTCCTATGAAAACCGGAATGTGACCTACACAGTCGTGTTCAATACCGATATGAAAATAGACGGATTTTTCCTGAAATAGAGGTGGTTTGATGATAGCTGCATTTTGTATTTGGTTTTTGATGGCACTTTGCTTTATCGGCTTGGGTATCTACAACTTTTTTTCTAAAAAGAAGTCGGCATTTGGATTTTGGGCAAATGCAAAAGTGTTTCCCGTAACCGACGTAAAGGCGTATAACCGTGCGCTGGGAAAGCTTTGGTGTGTGTTTGGCGTTGTTTTTGCCCTTTTGGGACTGCCTCTTTTAGGCGGGCAGAATTCGCCATATATTCTGCTTTCTGTTTTGGGGGTCATGCTGGAAGCGATTGCCGCAATGGTGGTCTATGTGACCGTAATAGAAAAGAAATACCGCAGATAGCAGAGGCGAAAAGGTGCTTGTCGATTCTTTCTGCCGGTAGTATAATGCGCTTAAAGTGTTTCTATCCTGCTTTATTTTAGCGCGTGAGGGGGCACGCAGATGGGAGTGCCATGAGTGATAAGATAGCAGTACCTTGCAATGCAAGAGCACAGGAATGTGTAAAAAATGTGATGCAGTACCTTTCTGATATTACCTATAGCCAGATTATAACGGGGCAGCATACACAGACGATGGAGCAGGAGGAGCTTCATTACATCGAAGCAGTAACAGGAAAGCAGCCGGCACTTTTAGGCTTTGAGCTGCTTTCTTATTCGCCCAATATCAATTATGCCGACACGGATGCGGAATGCATGAAGGAAGTGGAAAAAAATTACGGAACCTTAAAGCGGGCGTGGGAATGGGCCGAAGTAAAAGGGCTGATTACTTTTACGTGGCATTGGTTTTCCCCCCTCGGCGGTCGTTCCAAGTCTTTTTTTGCCGAAAATACGGATTTTGACGCAGCGAAGGCTGTGATAAACGGCACGCCTGAGAACAGGGCGTTTCTCTCGGATTTGGACGTGATGGCAGGCATACTCAGGCCTTTTGCGGACAAAGGCGTGCCTATTTTGTGGAGGCCCTTCCACGAGGGCGACGGCAACTGGTTCTGGTGGGGCGTAAAAGGTGCGGAAACGGTAAAGCGGCTTTACCGCCTGATGTATGAGCGCTATACCACGGTGCACGGGCTTCACAACCTTATCTGGGTGTGGAATGCGCCTGCGGCAGAATGTTATCCCGGGGATGATGTGGTGGATGTGATTTCAAGAGATATCTATTCTGCTGCCCATTGTCATACAAGCCAAAGAGAAAATTATGATGATTTGATAAAAATCACTTCCACGCCCAAACTGGTACTTATCGGCGAGACGGGTACTCTTCCTTCGGCAAAGGCAATCGCAGAAGAAGGGATAGGCTGGGCAAGCTATATGACATGGTCCCATGAGTTCTGCACAAGCGAAAAGTTCAATACCAATGCGGTTCTGCGCGAGATGTATGACAGTCCTTTCGCAGTAACAAAGGAGAAGCTTCCGGTTTTATATTAGGAAAAAGATAAAATATTGTCAGTTTCCGTGCCTGTGTGTTATACTAAAGAAGGAAATAGCAGTAAACATTTTGCCCTGCAAAGAAGGCGCAGCCGCTTTGTGAAATGCGGGCAGGGAAGGCATGGGGATGGAATGGCAAAAGAAAAAGCAGCATTGGTTTTTACAAATGACAAATGTATTGGGTGTAATAAGTGTATCAGCGTATGCAGTTGTACGGGGGCGTGCGTATCTCATGAGGCGGACGGCAAAAACCGGATTGATGTGGACGGGGACAAATGTGTTGCCTGCGGCGCCTGCTTTGATGTCTGCGAGCATGGTGCAAGGGAATACAATGACGATACGGAGCGCTTTTTTGCAGATTTGAAACGCGGCGAGCGGATATCCGTTCTGATTGCGCCGGCTTTCAAGGCAAACTATCCGCAGGATTATGGGCGGGTGCTTGGCGGGCTGAAAAAATTAGGCGTCAACCGTATGATAAGCGTTTCCTTTGGCGCTGACATCACCACATGGGGGTATCTGAATTATGTGAAAAAATACGGCTTTACAGGCGGTATTTCCCAGCCGTGTCCAGCCGTGGTCGGCTATATCGAGCGCAATCTGCCCGAGCTTCTGCCGAAGCTTTTTCCGGTACAGAGTCCTATGATGTGTGCGGCAATTTATGCAAGAAAGGAAATGGGCGTTTCAGACAAGCTTGCCTTTATCAGCCCGTGCATTGCAAAAAAGATGGAAATTGACGACCCCAACAATAAAGGGGTGATTACATACAATGTTACCTTTGCGCATCTGATGCAATATGTCAGGGAGCATCAGGTTTACGGCGCATTCCAGTCTGATGAGATTGAATACGGTTTAGGCTCCATCTACCCTATGCCGGGCGGACTCAAAGAAAATGTTTACTGGTTTTTAGGCGAAAGTGTGTTTATCCGTCAGATTGAGGGCGAAAAGCACATGTATCATTATTTAGAGCACAATAAAAACAGGATTGCGGAAAATAAAACGAAATATCTTTTTATTGATGCGCTGAACTGTTCTTCCGGCTGTATTTACGGAACGGGCTGCGAGCCGGAGAACGCTCACAATGATGATGTGCTGGAGGCACTTTTGGAAATCAGGGAATCTTCCAAAAAGAACGGCGCAAAAAGTGCGTGGGCAAAAAAGCTTTCACCTGAAAAGCGCCTGCAGAAATTGAACAGCCAGTTTAAAAAGCTGCGTCTGGAGGATTATCTGCGCGCATATACCGACCGCTCGGCGGAAAGCACGTACCGGCATCCCACGGAGGCGGAGCGGGATGTAATTTTCAGGGAGATGAATAAGAACACGGCGGCAGAGCGCCACATCAACTGCTCCTGCTGTGGGTATGATTCCTGTGAGCAGATGGCGGATGCCATATTTAACGGCTTTAATCAGAAGAACAACTGTATTTATTATATTAAGAAAGAAGTGGAAGAGCAGAAGGCGACGGCTGAAAAGCTGGCTGCCCAGCTTGCGGCGGATAAGCAGCATATCGAGGAGCAGAAGGAGCTGATACTGCACACCCTGCAGGAAATCAATCAGGAGTTTGATGTTTTGTACCAATCGGTTGACGATATGGCGGCGGGCAACGAAAACAATGCGGCGGACAGTGCAGAGATTTCCTCGGATATCAAAGATGTCACAGCTTTCTGTGAAGCGTTGTCGCGTTCTATGGATGAAATCAGTGATTTCCTGAAGGAGCTTGCGCAAAATAATGATGAAGTTGTCAGTATTGCTTCGCAGACCAATCTTCTTGCGCTCAATGCCAATATAGAGGCGGCGCGGGCAGGAGAGGCCGGCAGAGGATTTGCTGTGGTGGCGGACGAAATCAACAAGCTGGCTACCGAATCAAGGGATACGGCAACACGCAGCAATGCCAGTCAGGGCAGGATTATGCATTCGGTCAGCAGTATCATCACAGATACACGCAAGCTTTTAGACACCGTAGACGGCGTGAACGGAAGGACACAGACGCTTGCGGCTGCGGCACAGGAGATTGCGGCCTCCGTCAGCATGATTCTGGGAACGGCAAATGAAATCAAAGAGAAGCTGGCGGTGCTTGGTTCCGAATACTGAGAAGAGAAGGAAGAACGTGCCTTTTGTAGGGCAACGCTTTGTAATGGAGGATACCATGCATTATAATTGCCTGCTTGTGGACGACGAAATAGAACTGGCTGAAATGACATGTGAATATTTTAATATGTTTGACACCTCCTGCGCATTTGTAAAAAGTGCGCAGGAGTGTCTTGCTTTTTTGGAGCAGAATACGGTGGATATTCTGCTGCTTGATATCAATTTGTCCGAGGAGAGCGGTTTTACACTCTGCAAACGGCTGCGGGAGCAGACAGATATGCCCATACTTTTTATCAGTGCAAGACAGAGCGATGATGATGTGCTGATTGCGCTCAACATAGGCGGCGACGATTATATCAAAAAACCCTATTCCTTAAGCGTACTGCTTGCCAAGGTGAAGGTGCTTTTAAACCGGATGCAGCGTGCCATGGAAGCGGGGCGGACGGTATCGGCACGTGGCGGGGAGTCAGGCGGCGAGGGAAAGGTCTGCGTCGGATGTGAGGAAAAGCCAAAGGACGGCGGCAGTCAGAGCCTGTCTTTGTCGGAAGAGACGCTTTCGGCTGTGATAGGAGACAGGCGGGTGCAGCTTAAGGCGAAAGAGTTTGCCCTGCTGCAATGTCTTTATGATAACCGGAATAAAATTGTGACAAAGGAAAAACTTTTTCTGGCGGTATGGGGAGATGAATGCTATGGTGACGGTACGCTCAATGTGCACATCCGCAAGCTGCGGGAGAAGCTGGAAGAAAATCCCGGCGAACCGAAGCTGATTCAGACAGTATGGGGAGTAGGGTATATGCTGTCCACTGACACTTGACAAAGAGGCTTTTGCAGCGTTTTATTGTGCAGAGGGAATGTGAGGCGAGGGATACCATTGAAGATAAGATATTTGGTGCTGATGCATATTGCCGTGACAGCATGCGCACTGTTTTTCCTGTTTTCGATATGTTCTAAAGCGGAATACAGGGCGCGGGATACGCTATTATTTAATGAGAGAATGCAAATGCTGTCGGAATGTGTTGCGAAAGAGGGGAGAGACGGGGCGGAAAGGCTGGGCTGCAGACTTCTTCTTTTTACTGACAAGGACTATAAGCTGCAGATGAATGAACTGCTGCAGTCAGGAGCGGTGATACTGGACTATTATGAAAAAGGAGAACTCGTAGGAAAGGCGGCATGGAATGACAGTGCCGTCTTGTGGGAAGAGTCGAGGCAGTCGCTTATGCGGGGCAGTCTGTTTTTTTGCCTTCTCTTTCTGGCGGCAGGGTTCCTTTTGTTGTTTGCAGTGTGGTTTTGGTTTGTCCGCCCCTTTGTGCGTCTGAAAATATTTGCGGCGCAGATTGCAAAAGGAAATCTGGAGTTTCCGCTTCCCATGGAAAAACACAATACGTTTGGTGCGTTTACGGAGAGCTTCGATATGATGCGAGAGGAGCTCAAGCGGGCGAAGGAGAGCGAATATCGTGCCAACAAAAGTAAAAAGGAGCTGACGGCAGGGCTGTCTCATGACATGAAGACGCCGATTGCCACAATCAAGGCGGCGTGCGAGGTAATACAGGTCAAGGAGAAAAATCAGGATACGTTAGAGAAGGTGGCAGTTATTGCAGCCAAGGCAAAGATGATGGAGAAGCTGACGGATAATATGTTAAAAGCGACGCTTGAAGAACTGGAGGTGCTGCGGGTGGAGCCGGCGGAGGAAAGCTCGCTCGTGATTGAAGAAATGTTTGCCGAGCTGCGCTATTATGGAGAAATCCTGCTGTTAAACAGGATTCCCGAATGCTTTGTACATATTGACAGGATGCGGCTGTCTCAAGTCATAGATAATATTGTGAACAATGCGTTTAAATACGCGGGCGGTGTCGTAACGGTTTCCTTTAAAGAGGCTGATGACGGGGTGTATATTCTGATTCAGGACAAGGGCTGCGGCGTGCCGGAGGAAGAATTGGCATTGCTGTGCGAAAAGTTTTACCGAGGGGAGAATGCACGGGGAAAAGAAGGCGCCGGACTTGGGCTGTATCTTGCCAAAATGTTTATGGAGCGGATGGGAGGCGGCATGGAATACGGCAATGACGAGGGATTTTTTGTGAGACTGTATGTCAAAAAGGTGTAGCGGCAGCGAAAAACAGAAGGAATCTGCGGCGGGAGGAATGTGAGACTGTGAAAACATTGTTAATTGGAAAAATGGATGATATGGAACGCCTGTTAAAGTGGCTCTCGTGTGCGGAAGAGCTGTTTGAACTGGAGCTTGTGATGACAGAGGACAGAACAAGCTCTGACTTGTTCGAATGTGAAATAAAATCGGTGTCGGAAATGGAAGCAGTACTTCCTTGTTATGATATTGTTTTTTTATGCAGCGATATGAGTCTGAACAGGAAATACCACCGCATTTTGTGCCTGCGGCAGTTTCCGCCTGAAACAATCAAGATGGAGATTGAAATTGTAGAATTTCTGCCTCCCCGCCTTAAAATGGATTACTTTGCGCAGAGGCTGCGGCAAAGAAATCAAAGTGTATACGGCAGCCCTCATATCGAGGTTGGCGATTTTACCTATGGAATCCCCACAATAGAGGATTATGGGGATGATACAAGGCTGAAAATAGGGAAATTTTGTTCCATAGGTCCTGATGTGAGAATCGTGCTGGGGGGAGGACACCGGACGGACTGGTGTACCACATACCCGTTCAACGCAATTATGCCGGAGTTTTCCTATATAACCGGACATCCATGTTCAAAAGGAGATATTACGATTGGAAATGACGTATGGATAGCGGGCGGCGCGAAGATTATGTCCGGCGTCACCATTGGCGATGGGAGCGTTATTGCTGCAAATGCATGTGTGACGAAGGATGTAGAGCCATATACCATTGTCGGGGGCGTACCGGCAAAACCGATAAAGAAAAGGTTTTGCGATACGGATATTCAAAAACTGCTGGAGATAAGATGGTGGGATTGGGATAGGGAATTGATTTGGCAGGCAGTCCCCATCCTGCAGAATCATTCGTTGGAAGAACTGTTTGCTTTTTATGAAAAAGTAAAATAAATTGACAAGCATATAAGACTGCGGTAGTATACAGGCATAAATATACTACCGCAGCCTTATGTGTTTTAGAGAAAAGTGGAGGAGAAGAAACGGATGGATATCAAATTGTTTGACGCAGAACTTAAAGTGATGGGTGTGCTCTGGCGGGAGGGGGATTGTACAGCCAAGTATATAGCGGGCGTTTTGGGAGAGGAAACGGGTTGGAATATAAACACAACGTATACGCTGATTAAGAGATGTATCAAAAAGGGTGCGATTGCGCGCTCCGAACCGAATTTTATGTGCCATGCGCTGATACCGAAGGAGCAGGTGCAGGAGGCGGAGACGAATGAATTGATAAATAAGATTTACGACGGTTGTGCCGACAAATTGTTTGCAGCGCTGCTTGGCAGGAAAAAGCTTTCGGCGGAGCAGATTGACAAGCTGAGGCAGATTGTCGGGGAACTGGAATGAGGGGGACGCTTATGCTGCAGATGAGTTTTCATGGGGTCTGCATATTATCATAATTTCTCTAAAAAGAAAATTTTGAAAAGCCCGCAAAAAAGAAAACCCTCAAAAACAGGGCTGTTTAAGAATCAGTTAAGAAATAAACAGGAATCAGCTTAAGATTTTTTAAATGCTGCATTTTATAATGGAGATGCCTGGGGAGAATTCCCCATAGGATTTGCGCCTGTGCGCTGCAGCCCCGTATACGGGAGGCGCAAATCCGTAAGCCTTACGGCTGGCAGGATAAAAGCAGCGCAGATGGGAGCGGATATGGAAGCAATACTTACGGCTAAGGATTTGTGTAAGACATTTTCAAATGAAAGCGTGCAGCAGCATGTGTTAAAAAATCTGAATCTGACGGTGGAGAGGGGAGAGTTTGCCGTTATTATGGGAAACTCCGGCTCCGGAAAGAGCACGCTGTTGTATGCGCTGTCGGGTATGGACAGACCGACGCTGGGAAGCATCTCCTACAGGGGAGAAGAAATATCGAAATATACAAATGATAAGCTTGCGGTTTTCAGGAGAAAGCACTGTGGTTTTGTGTTTCAGCAAAATTATTTAAACGATACCATGAGTGTTCTGGACAATGTTATGGTAAGCGGTTTTTTGTCGGGACGGGGCAGGAAGGAGCTTGCAGAGGAAGCGAAGAAGCTGCTTCTTGCAGTCGGGCTTTCGGAAAATGCTTTTTACAAATTTCCGACGCAGCTTTCCGGCGGTGAGCAGCAGCGCGCGGCGATGGTGCGGGGTATTATCAATGCACCGGAGATACTTTTTGCAGACGAGCCGACCGGCGCCCTAAATTCTGAGAACACGAGGCGGCTTCTGGATATTTTGACGAAGATTCATGAAAACGGGCAGACAATTGTGATGGTGACGCACGATATGAAGGCGGCGCGGCGCGGGAGCAGAGTGCTGTATTTAAAGGATGGCGTAATTACGGGAGAATTACAGCTTGGCGCATATCAGAGCGGCGATGGGGAAAGGCATGAAAGGTTGAAAAAGTTTTTGGAGGAAATGGGGTGGTAGTGATGGGTTCTCTGTGGTTTATTGCCAAAAACAATATCAAAAAGAAAAAAGGCGATACGGTTGTCCTGCTGTTTTTAACGGCGCTTGCAGCATTGCTTTTGTATGTCAGCATATCGGTGCTGACAGGAACGGAAAGGGTAATTGAGGAAGCATACGAGGCGATGCATACGCCGGACTGGTTTTATATGACAAATATTGACTGCGAAGAGCGCTTGACAACGCTGCTTACGGATTTGGAAGAGGTGGAGGAATTTGAAGCAGGCGGCTGTCTCTACGTGATTGGCGCAAAGTATCGGAAAGATTTGGAGATGGAAGCGGCGGAATACGGTTTTCTGTTTGCGCCCATGGAAGAGACACGGCGTCTTGGACAGATACCTGCGGTGGAGAATCCCGCTTATGATGCGATTTTGCTGCCAAGCTATTTAAAATATGGGGGAAGATATGAAATCGGTGATGCCATTTATCTGACGCTCTACGAGAAGGAGTACCGGTTTACGGTGGCAGGCTTTGTGGACGATCCGCTTTTTGCCAATCCTCTGAATATTAATATTTACAGCTGTTATATTACGGATGCATGTATGGGGGATATGCTGAAAGAGGAACCGGCAATTGCAGAATATTGTTACCGTCAGTACAAGGCGCGTTTGAAGAAAGGAGAAAGCGCGTGGAGATTTGATGAAGAGGTGTCGTTATTGTTGACGAAGGAAATTCCGGAGCTGGCAAATGGCATGAATTTGGGATTAAACTGGACAGCCATGAGCCATGGTGTTTCCATTATGTCCGATATCGGGATGGGTATTATTTTTTTGTTTTCTGTTCTGATTCTGGCGGTAGCGGTTATTATCATCCGGTTTTCCGTACGGGATTTTGTGGAGTTGAATTTGAAAAATATTGGCATTCTAAAAGCGTCAGGATATACATCGGTGCAGCTTCGGGCGGCGCTGCTTTTGGAAATGATGGGGATTGCCGTTTTGGGCGGCGTGCTTGGACTTTTGGCCGGAGTTCTGGGAAGCCGTCTGGTTGGCAGTCTGGAAGGTATGCTGTTGGGGCTTAGCTGGGAAATGGGGATTTCGCTGCCGGCAGCGGGTACTTCTCTTTTTATGCTTTTGGGCGTAGTTTTCCTGACAACGTTTTGGGCGGGGCGGGTATACGGCCGGGTTACGGTGCTTGACGCGCTGCGGGGCGGCGTTCACACGCATAATTTTAAGAAAAACCATTTTCCGCTTCATACCTGCAGGCTGCCGAAAAACCTTGCCATTGCAGGAAAAAGCATATTGGGAGAGAAACGAAAAAATCTGTCAGTATTTTGTATTATTGCATTGCAGGCGTTTGTGACGGTAATCGGATTTGGCATGTATCAGAATTTTGCGGCAAATCAGGATAAACTCATGCAGATGAGCGGTCTTGAAGTAGGGGATGTTTTTGTGACGGGGGAAAATCTTGATGACGTGGGCAGGCTGTTAGAGGACTGGCAGGAGGTAGAAAAGGTGCTTTATTACAATAACTGTTCTGTTCGGCTTTATAATGAAAGAGAAGAGCAGATCAGCCTGACCTGCGACGTATACAATGCACCGCAGGATATCAAAAATGAAATGCTGCTGGAGGGACGGCTTCCACTGTATGACAATGAGATTGTGGTAACGACGATAGTGGCAGAAAGGCTTTCCGTCGGGGTAGGCGATATGATTTACGCGGAGGGTATCGGCGAACGTAAAGACTATATGGTTTCGGGTGTGGACCAGAAATTTAACAATGCCGGAATCAAGGCGATGATGAACAGCGAGGGTGCGCGGCGCCTGAATGGGGAAATGCCGTCCGTGACGCTTTACGTGTATCTGAAGGAGGGGATTTCTTTTGCGGATGTGCAGCAAAAACTGACGGAGGCATTTCCGGATTTGAATATTTCTGAATCGGAAAAGCTGACAGAGGATTCTATGTTCACGATTTGTTTTGCAATGAAGCTGATTTGCCTTATTTTTGTGAGTATTACGATTGTAGTAGTGGTTATGGTGGAGCTGCTTTTGGTAAAAGCGAAAATTACAAAAGAAAGGAAGAATTACGGCATCGACAAGGCGCTTGGATTTACGACGGGGCAGCTTATTATGCAGACGCTGCTTGTCAATATACCGGTGATACTGGCAGGAGCCATTTTGGGAGCTGCAATAGGGAGCGTGTGCATCAGCAGGCTTGTCACGGTATTTCTCTCCGGTTTTGGTATTCAAAAATGCGAGATACAGATTGCGTCTGTATGGCTTTGGGTCACGGTTTTAGGAATTTTAGTGATTGCAGTTGCCTCTTGCTTTATCAGTGCGGCAAGAATACGCCGGATAGAACCGGTAAAGATGCTTTCGGAAGATTAAGCGCCGGCAAATAACGTTCTTTGTTGCGGTTTTGGAAAAAATCAGGTATGATAAAATCAGGCGACAAAAGAGAAGGGTAAGGCAATATATGATGTGGCAAAAAACGGCGCTGTGGGCAACAGTATTTTTGATGGGAGCTGCTGTGGCAAATTGGGATTCTGTCACCGGACAGGGAGAATCCCTGCGGGCAGCATGGGATATGCAGAAAAAGGGTTTGTCTGAGAGCTGCCGCACTTATTTAGTGCGCAGCTCTTTTTCCGATGTGCCGTATTTTCGAGATGATACGGGAGGGCTTTTACAGGAGGAGGACGGATATCTTTACGGTTATTGGGGCGGTGTGCTGGCGCGGTATGATGCGGATACACTGGAACGGGAAGTGCTGTTTGAGGCGGCTTCCGAGCAGAATGGCAGGCTGTTCTGCATGGACGAGTCGTATATTTATTTTCTGGAAATACCGGATATCAGTCCCTATGGGAAAAAGAGTATCCTGTACCGTGTAAAAAAGGACGGGACAGGGCTTACGGCGCTGGATGAAAATGTGCCGGATACGGGTATGTATGCCGGCGGGTCAAGCTATCGGCAGTATACGGCGATGGACATAGAGAAAGATATTCTGTACCTGATGCATGACGAAGCGGTAGTCTGCTACCGGATAAAACCGGACGGCGGCGTGGAGCGGATAGATATGGCGGATACCCTGTATGGCATGGTGCCGGAAGGATTTCGTGCGCCTCATACAAGCGACACCTACCTTTCTTACTGGAACATGCCGTCGGTTCCTTACTGTGTGAGAAACTTGGGCTATTTCTTTGCCTGCAGCGAGGAATATGGGTGGTTAATCCGCGTGAATGCGGAAAGCGGAATCGTGGAAAATATAACGGCGGGTCTGCCGGAAAGCCTGCGTTATTCCGACCATCTGCTGTTTACCCATAATTCTTTATTTTACAGTGTGGACCAAAAGATTTGGATGCGGCGCGGGCAGGAAAGCGAAAGTGAGTGGGAAGTGTGGTATGAATCTGAGCAGGAGCTTCGCTTTTGCAGTTATGACGAAAGCGGCATGTACTTTGAGGCATGGATGGAAGGAGAAGAAGAGCAGCAGGGCGTGTGGCTGCTTTACCGGATAAACTGGGAGGGGGAGCGTACCTGCCTGTTTTCCATGGAGGGCGAACACTATTTCTCGGAATACCCAATGGGATTTCCGATGAAGCGTTTTTTTGTGCTGGGAGATTACTTGTACTATTTTGCTGTGACGGAGCAAGGCGGGAGTATTTATCGGCTGCCGCTTGCAGAGGCGGAACGAGGAGCGGATGTTTGGCCGCAGCTTGTATGTATTTATGATGAGGATAAAACGAATGAACTTGGCTATACAGAGAGTGTAAAGACAGGGCCGAAGGGCGATGTGATAGCCCTGCCCACACAGCTTGACAAGCTGTATTTGTATGAACAGGGGGAGGCAGACAGAAAAATCAATGCTTTTTTAAAGAAACTGTATCGGGAGCATGAAGCGGTTCTTGCAGAAGCAAATGAGGTATTTTGTAAGGTTTTGGAAGAAAATCCGGATATAGAAGAAGAGGAGAAGAGGGCAGTTGCAGAAGAAAGCACTGTCACCATATGCGCGTCTGTATCCTATGTAAGTGAAAGGTACCTTGTGGTGGATATATCGCAATATTCTTACTGGTCTCCGGGGGCGCACGGCATGTATTGGGATGACTATTACGTGTTTGACAGAAGAACGGGGGATCGTCTTGCTCTTCTGGACTTTGTCGATAATACAGAGGAAGAAGTCGAGGCGCTTGTTTCGACATATCTGGAATTGTGCGGACTGCCGTCGGAGGCAAAGGGAATTGCACAGGAGCCGGAGCGTTTTTTCCTAACGGAGGAGGGCATCGGCATACATTTTGACGTTTATGAGCTTTCCAGTTATGCGGACGGCGCGCAGGATATCATTATCCCCTATGAGGCGTTTCGGATAAAAGAGGGCATGATGCCATAGACGGAAGCGCGTCTGCGTTAGAATATACAAGGCGCACAATGACAACAGAATAATTACTGAGTTTTGCAAACGCCTAAAAAGTGATTAAAAAGAAAAGGAGAATACAGATGAAAAAAGCAGTGTTTTTTATATCAGCCTGCTTGATGACGGCAGCAGTTGCCGCATGTGTGATGCCTTTCAAAGAAAACAAGGAAGAGACTTCCATCTTCGACAGCGGTGTGGAAGGGCTGCCGGACGGGGAAAATGGCTGTATGGCAGGGCTGCCGGACGGAAAAGAGAATGCTGTGCAGGAAACGGGCGGGGCGGAAAATGAGCCGGTCTTTGGCAGCGTGCCGTACTTTCAGGATAATACGGGAAGGCTTGTGCAGACGGAGGACGGATACTTTTACGGATACTGGGGCGGTGTGCTGGCGCGGTATGATGCGGACACGCTGGAAAGGACCGTACTGTATGAGGCGGCTTCCGAGCAGCGGGGCGAATGGTTTTGTCTTTACGGCGACTGGGTTTATTTTTTGGAGGTGCCGGACATCAGCCCCTACGGAAAAAAGATACTGCTGTACAGGGTAAGGAAGGATGGAACGGAGCTTACCTTGCTGGATGAGAATGTGCCTGATGCCGGACAGCTTTACGACGGATACGAATATCAAAGCTATCTAACGATGGATATTTGCGAGAATGTTTTATATTTGGTGAGAGGAGATAAGATAACTTGTCATCGGTTGAATGGGGCAGGAGAGGTGGAACCGGCTGACATTACCACCGATCTGCCCTATAGGATACCACCATCAATGCCCTACGGCTATTCTGTATCACGGTCGAAATATTATCCGGACTGCTATACGTTTCCTTACTGTGCAAGAAACTTTGGTTTCTTTCTTGTATACAATGAGGAAGGCGGGCTGGGACGGGTTGCGGCGGACAGTGAGGAATGGGAAGAAATTACGCTGCCCGAGGGGTTCACGGCGGGGGTAAATTCGTTATACCTGACGCATGAAGCTTACTGGTTTCCGGGCGCTCATGGCATGTACGAGAGCAACTGTTATGTGTTTGACGGGGGACGGGATTGGCTTAAGCTATGATGTTTATGAGCTTGCTTCCTATGCAGAGGGGGCGACGGATATTGTCATTCCCTTTGAGGAGTTTCGAATGATGGAAGATTTTTATAGGCGTTCTGACTGACGAATGGGAGAGGACGGGAATTATGGAATTGACAGAGGGACTACAGGAGCTGCTGCGTGCAGACTGTGAAAAAATAGGGGACGAAAAGATTTGCCAGGTTTACCAAAAATGCTTTCGGAGCACTTGGGAGACGACGCTTTCCATGGAGGAGGACGGCAGTACCTTTGTGATTACCGGAGATATTGGGGCGATGTGGCTTCGGGACAGCTCCATGCAGGTGCTGCCTTATTTCAGGGCGGTTTCGGATGAGACGGTGGAGCGGGCGCTTAGAGGGCTTATCCGAAAGCAGGCGGAGCTGATTCTGACGGATGCCTATGCCAACGCATTTAACAAGAAGGGGGATTTTAGCTGCTACAGCCGCGATAAAACAAAGATGGGCGCCTTTATCTGGGAGAGAAAATATGAGGTGGACTCGCTGGCTTTTCCGATTTTACTGCTGGCAGAATATATTGCGGCGACGGGCAGACAGGACATTTTTACGGAGCGTGTGCTTGCTGCGCTGAAAAGAATTTTGGAGGTCTGGGAAACGGAGCAGCATCATGAATCCTCTTCTTATACTTTTGAACGTGACAGCGAATTGGAGACGGAAACCCTGCAGAATCAGGGCAGAGGAACGCCTGTCTCCTACACGGGCATGACTTGGTCCGGTTTCAGACCCAGCGATGACGCCTGCCGGTATCACTATCTATTACCCGCTAATATGCTGGCGGTTAGCGCCCTAAGAAGGCTGTGCAAGCTGTCCGTGGGGAAGGAGACTGCATGCAGGGCAGAAAAGCTTGCGGAGGAGATTGCGGAGGGGATTTACCGTTATGGGATTGTCAGGCATCCGGCATATGGTGAAATCTTTGCCTATGAGACGGATGGAATGGGGCATTATAATCTGATGGATGACGCCAATGTGCCGAGTTTGCTGGCGGCGCCGTGGTTTGGCTTTTGCGAAAAGGAAGATGGGATTTACCGGAATACAAGGCGTTTTGTGCTGAGTGAGAGCAATCCGTATTATTATAAAGGAAGGGCGGCAGAAGGGGTGGGGAGTCCCCACACGCCTAAGGGCTATGTCTGGCATATTGCAGTCGCGATAAGAGGGCTGACGGCGCAGAGCCGCAAGGAGCAGAAGGAGATGCTCGATATGCTGGTGAGTACGACGGCGGGCACCGGGTATATGCATGAGGGCGTGGATGCGGATGAACCGCAGCGGTATACACGTCCTTGGTTTGCGTGGGCAAATTCCATGTTCTGCCTGCTTGTAAAAGCTTATTTTCACTTATGAAAATGCAAGGCTTGAAAAGTGCCGGTTTTGTGGTTTAATGGATATAGGGGGATAAAAATCCTCAAAAAGATACAACAAGGGGAATGGAGGAAAATATGAAATCATTAAAGGCAAAAGTGGTGGCGCTGGTGATAATCTGCGCTGTCGTCTCGACGTGTATCTGCGGAGGTTTGAGTCTTTTGCGGACGCAGTCTGTTTCCAATCAGAATATGGCGAAGCAAATGGCAATGCAGTGTGAGAACAGCGGACAGGAAATCGATACGACGCTGATTCGGGTGGAGCAGTCCGTGGATACGCTGGCGCGGATTATGGAGCAGTCGCTGACGGATATTGACAAGTTTAAAACAGATTCCCGCTATGTGGAAAAGTATACGGAATCCCTGCGCTCTGTCGCACTGGAATTTGCAAACAATAGACTTCCGGTATTTTTGCCAGCAGAAGCTCAGCGGCTGAGGAATTTGAGCAGCTTGTCCCCACGGATTTTTCGATGTATGACCCTAGTGATACAGCGCATGTAGGCTGGTATTACATACCGGTGCAGAACGGAACCGCCACTTGGATGGATCCATATCTGAACGCAAATATTGACGTCTACATGATTTCTTATGTGGTTCCCATTTTTGTGGACGGTGTTTCTGTGGGAATTGTGGGCATGGATATTGATTTTGGCAGTATAGAGAATTTGACGGGCAGTGTAAAAATATATGATACGGGCTCTGCATTTCTTGTCAATTCCGGCAATCAGGTGGTATACCATGACGAAGTGGCATTTGGCACCGCCATTGCGGACATAGAAGGCAGCAGTCTTTCAGCGCTTTATGCAGCACTTTTGGATGCCTCGAAGGAAGGCAGTGAGATTCGTTACAGCTATAACGGGGTACAGAAAATCGGCTGTTATAAGTCGCTTGCAAATGGTATGAAATTTGTGCTGACCGCACCAAAGTCGGAGGTCAGGGCAGAGTCGGGAAGGCTGCTTTTAACGATATTGCTTTCCGGCGTTCTGGCGGTGGTCTTTTCCGCGCTTGTAGGGTTCTTTTTAAGCAGCGGTATTGCAAAACCGCTAAAGCAGATGACGGAAATTGTAAGAAAGAATGCGCAGCTTAATCTGAAACCGGATAACAGACTGGAAAAATTGGAAAAGCTGAAGGATGAGACGGGAGCGATGGCGAGAGCCGTCAAGGAGATGAACGACCGGCTGCGGGGAATTGTAAAGCGTTTAGAGGGAACCGGCGAGCTGGTGCTGTCCAGTGCGGAGCAGATTAATGAAAGCTCCGGCAGAGTAGGCGAAATGTGCAGCGACAATTCTGCTACCACCGAGGAGCTTGCGGCAGCCATGGAGGAAGCGGCAGCAACGGCAGAGACTATCAACAGGGATGTGGCGACGGTTGATGACAAGGCATCCACGATAGCAAGGCTTTCCCGGAATGGCGAGGCGGATGCAGGAAGGATATCGGAGCGCGCGCAGGCGCTCAGCCATACGACAAGGGAGGCGACGGAGCGCACCAAGGCGATGTATGAGCAGATGCGGCAGGAGACGGAAGGGGCGATTGCAAAATCAAGGGCAGTAGAAAAAATCAATGAGCTGACGCAGAATATTCTGGAGATATCCGCCCAGACCAACCTGCTTGCCCTGAACGCTTCCATAGAGGCGGCGCGCGCCGGTGACGCAGGGCGCGGATTTGCGGTGGTGGCGGAGGAAATCGGAAGTCTTGCCAGCCAGACGCAGAATACGGTGAAAAATATTAATGTGATTATTGAAGAGGTCTATGCGGCGGTAAAAGGCATGTCGGCATGTCTGCATTCCTCCACGGAGTTTTTGGAAAAAACGGTGCTGGAGGATTATGGGGAATTTATGCATGTCGGCGAGCAGTATGCTTTTGACGCAGAAAACTATGAAAAGAGTATGAAAGATATTATGCAGGCGGTACATACGCTGGAGGAAGCCATTGAGGATATCAGAGAGGCGAGCGGTGTAATCGGACGTATGACCGGAGAGTCTGCGGTAGGGATTTCCCATATTGCGGAGAAGACCACCGACATTGTACAGCGCATGGCGGATGAAGAAGAGCTGGCGAAGATGAACCGCAGCAATGCCGGCAGTCTGAAAGAAATTGTGGACAGCTTTATTCTGGAGTAGTATGGTTTGCGGCAGTTTCTACAGACATACGGCAGACAGGAGAACGTGCAATGTATTATGAGCAGGATTATATTATGCGCCTGATTCACGATATGGAGCGGCTGAAACTGGCACTTCTTTTTTACGGGCATCTTAACACTTATTCGGATGCATTTTTGGAAAAGGCGGATTTTTCCAGAGAGGAGATAAAAGCGGGGATAGAAAATACGTTGGAGCTTTATGGATATAAGGGTGTGGAAGAGCTGCTTTCGGAGTAAGTTTTGACCTGAATTTGACGGAAGTATTGACAAAACTGTCTAATACTGTTAGACTAAAACTGTCTAATGGTATTAGACAGTTTTTGCTTGCGATACATAACAAGGAGAAAACAAGTTTTTGACATGATAGGAAACAGGATAGGAAACGGAGGATTTTATGGAACGGTATAAGCTGGGAGAGATGGAGCACAGGCTTGCGGAATTGATATGGGAGAACGCTCCGCTTGCATCGGGGGAGCTGGCAAAGCTGTGTGAACAGGCATTTGACTGGAAGCGGACGACGGCGTACACGATGTTAAAAAGGCTGTGCGAGCGGGGGCTGTTTGTCAACGAAAACGGTACGGTTACAGTGCTGACTTCTAAGGAGGAATTTGAAGCGGCACAGGGAGAACAGTTTATCAAAGAGACCTTCGGCGGTTCCCTGCCCCGCTTTCTGGCGGCGTTTTCCAGAAGAAATAAGCTGGGAGAGAAGGAAATCGCGGAGCTGAAAAGAATGATAGAGGAAAGTGAATAGAGAATAGAAGGATGGGAGGAGAAAATGTCAATGTTGGAGAAGCTTTTTATAGGGATTTTGAATATGAGCCTGACGGCGGGAATCATTATACCTTTTGTCATGGCGCTTAGGCTTCTGCTGAGAAGGGCGCCAAAGATTTTTTCCTATGTTTTGTGGGCGGTAGTGCTGTTTCGCCTGATTTGTCCGTTTTCTTTTTCGGCGGCGTTTTCCCTGCTGGGGGTTTTGGATGCGCCGAAGACGGCGGGGGGACAGATTGCTTATATTTCGGTAAACGAGGGTGAAATGACTTTGCCTGCGGCGGATACGCCGCCGATTGCGGCAGCAGTACAGGGAACGGCAGATTTGCAGGGAGGGGCGCCCGATAAGATGCCCGCCGCAAATAGAATGCAGACGGCGCTTACGGCGGGCTCACGGATTTGGCTGCTGGGCGTGCTGGCTCTTTTGGTATATAGTGTGGCGTCGCTGGCGGGACTCAAGAGAAAATTAAAGTCGGCGGAACATGAACGAGGCAATATATATACAAAGGAGAATTTGGAGACGCCTTTTGTGTGCGGCATTTTCCTGCCGAAAATTTATCTGCCCAAAGCGTTTGCAGGAGAGGAGAGGGCGTATATTTTATTGCACGAGCAGACACATATCAGGAGGGGAGACCATCTTGTTAAGGCTTTCTTTTGGCTGGCTTTGTGCGTGCACTGGTTTAATCCTCTGGTGTGGGCAGCGTTTTTCTTGTGCGGCAGGGATATGGAAATGTCCTGCGACGAGGCGGTTATCCGAAAAATGGGAAGCGGCGTCAAAAAGGAATATTCTGCTTCCTTGTTAAATCTTGCCACGGGCAGACAGATTGTGGGCGGCGTGCCGCTTGCCTTTGGAGAGGGAGATACGGGCAGCAGGATTCAAAATGTGCTCCGCTATAAAAAACCGGCAATCGCAATTCTCTGCATAGCGGCTTTGGCGACGGCTGCCGTGGGGGTGGTGCTGATTGCCAATCCTTCCAAACGTGGCGCACAGGATGAGAAGAATTTGGCGGACGGGGAGACGCAGACCGTACCGGAGGCGCTTTATGGCGTTGTCGAAGAGTATGACGGCAGGCATGTGGTGGTGATTCCGGTGCTTGGTGTAGTGGAACTGCATGCAGATGAAATTGAAACTTATTTTGAGCCCGGCGAGGATGGACAGGACCTGCGAGAGGGAGATTTGGTAGAGCTTTTGTTTGCCCCGGGGGCGGATGTGCTGGTACGGGAAACGTTTCCGGCAACCTTTTCGGAGCCTGTGGAGCATGTCTATATTATGCGGCGCGGCGTGGCGCTTTCTTATGAAGGGGAAGACCGCTACCGTATTTCATTTCCTATAGAAGGACCGGCAGTGATAGGCGGTGAAGAAGTGGAGGCGGGAGATATGCTGCAAATCTACCGAACTGACGTCTATGGGGAAGATGAAGAACCTTGGCGCATGGTGCCGGTTCTGGAAGTAGATAAGGAAAAGAATCAGGCTACGATAGAGCTTTCTGCTGAGGATACTAAGATATTTCTTGCAGAAATAAGCTATACCATGTCGCGGGTTTATATCAAGGCGCAGAATGAGGGGGGAAACGCTTTGCCGGAGAATAGCGGGTCAGAGGAAGACGGCGGTGCGGATAAAGCCGGCGGAGAGAATGGAGGAGCGGGCGGCAGTCAAAAAGAGGCGGTGACGGGGACGGTATATTTCAGCGAGCTGTCAGAGAAAGAGCCGATGACGATTGCATCGTATAGTCTGTACATGGATACCGGAGAACAGCTTGCGGACAAAGGAGAGTCTCTTGTATTTGCAGAGGACTGTGTTTATAAGGTGAATACGGCAATGGAAACCGTAAACTACAAGGAGGTCTCCTGCGAGGAGTTTATAGATACCCTGCCAAGGCGGGAGAATGGTGTTTATGATGGCGTCAGGATTACGTTGATAGATAATGTGATTGTGGAAGCTGCAGTGATGAGTCCGTTATGCATGTATGGCATAGAGTATGTGCCAAAGCCGGCGGATCCCATTTATTCGTACTATACGCAGGAAGTTTATGGCGAGGATATGCTGGAGAGGTATTATACGCTTGTCGGAACGGAAACCTTTGATGTGGCGGACAGTGCGGGTGATGAGCAGATAGAGATATATATCGGCGATGCAGGAGACGGCGACAGCGGCTGGGTGCTGTTTCGGGATGCGTCCGGCAGCCTGCTGCATTCTGAATTTGCACATGTGGCACGGGTGGACTGGAATAATGTTTATCTGGGAGAGATAGACGGCACAGGCTTTATTATGGGCGTGCATATAGAAGACAGGTACGATACCGGCGCGTATAGATACTGGGTATACAGGCTTTCCGCAGAGGGAGAAATCCGGCTGATAGCGAGTTCTTTGTTTGAATGGGGACTTGCGACGGAATACAGGGACGATTTATTGAAAGAATGGGTAGCGCCCATGACATATTATCTGGAGCACAGCCGTCTGATTCTGAGCACGCAGGATGGAGAGATACGGACAGAGCAGATATCGGAAGCAGATAAATATAATTATGAGACGTTGAGTCTGAAGGATAGGAAGCTCGAGGAGATACCATGAAAAAATTTTGCTTTTTATTATGGATATGGTGCGTTTTGCTTTTTACAGGCTGCGGAAAGCAGGAGACGCATGAAGCGGAAGGGGTGCAGGATACCAAACCTGCAGCAAAAGATTTGGCTTCGGGAGCGGCAGATGAAGAGCCTTTGGGACAGGCAGAATATTACGATATTTATGCAGAGCCGCAGGTCATTTTTGCATGGGAGGAAAGCGAAGGGGAATCTCCCTTGTCCGATTCGGAAATGTATTTGCGCGGTATGCAGTTTTATCAGGGCGAGCCGGTACAGCTTTGGGAAAAAATCTGCCGTGACGATACAGGCAATTATTCCCATTCGGATGTGTATTTGTACAGGAATGACGGAAGCAGCGAGCTGTTATGGCAGACTTCTTTGGACTTTATTTATGAGGTGTATCTTGATACAAAAGGAAATGGCTACTGCTGGGGGAATACCTATGAGGGAGAAGGGGCGGCGGCAAAGGCGGTCCGTTCTGCGCTTGTCAAATATCTGCCGGAGGGGGAAATTCTTTTTACAAGGGAATGGACGGACGGCAGAGAGATAAAGGATATTTGCAGCCTGCCGGACGGCAGAGTGTATCTGATTCTGGAAGAGGCGCGGGTAAGGCGGCTGATGGAGCTTGACCCTGCGACAGGTCAGACGGAGGAAGTAAAACAGGTCAGGCTGGCAAACCCGGGAGAGGGCGAACAGAGTCTTGGAGCGGGAAGCGATACGCTGCTTCTGTACAATAACAGCTTTATACGGGGCAGAGAAATTGCAGAGCTGAACATGGCGGATGGAACAGAAAACAGTCTCTTTTCTTTTGAGGGAACATCCTATAATCCTCAATATACCTATGATTCCTATGAAATGGAGCGTTGGGATTTCAGAGTGCTGGAGGATGGAAGCGTGGAGCTTTTGTATGCCGAACGGGATGGCACGAAAGCCATATGCGACAGACTGCAGATAAAAAAGGTGGATAAAATTCCGATTGTTATCAGGGGCGGCATTGCCGTCGACGGCTGGATTTCCGGACAGGCAGCTTTGTTTAATGCAAGAAGCGATACCTACCATGTGGTAATAGAAAGCTGCGGACCGGGCGATATAGCAGATTATGCAAGATTAACCAGCGTTCAGATTGCTACAGGGGAAGGACCGGATATTTTGTGCGGGGAATTGCTGGAGGACTATCTTACCGGTATGCTGGAAAAAGGAGCTTTGGAGGATTTAAGCCCTTATGTAGAAGAGAGCGGCATCAGGGAGGAGGATTATTTTCCCTTTACGTTCAATCTTTGGCGGGAGGAGGGCAGAATCTATGGAATCTGTCCAAGATTTTCCGGCGGAGAAGGGGCGGAGATTGCAGAAGAGGTTCTGGGCGGACGTAAGCCGGATATCCGCACACTGGTGGATGCCCTGCTTTCCTGGCAGGAAGAGGCGGTATACATGAAAAATTATGGTCCCCAGAAGCTTTTGGAGGTGTTTTTAGGCGGAACGGAAACGCTGTGGGGAAGCGTGGACTGGGAACAGGGAACCTGCGATTTCAGCGGGGAGCTGTTTCGGAATATACTGGAGCTTGCAAAGCGGTATGGGGATGACGGCAGAGGAGGACGCTTTCCGAGTCTGGCACAGGACTTAGGACGCAATTATTCGGATATTTTTTATTTTCATGGTCCCAAGGAGCAGGAAGAAAGAGAAATGGTAACGTTGGGCGTTCTGTTCGATGACGGATGTCATATGGCGTTTTTTCCGTTTTCAGCGCTGGCAGTCAATGCAAATTCTGCCCACAAGGAAGGCGCTTGGGAATTTATCTGTTTTCTGTTGGAAGAGGAGGCGCAGAATACTTATGCTGCGCAGGGTAATATGCCGGCTCTTAAAAGCGCTTTTGACTTGTTGATGGACGGGCAGAAGGAAAGGGTGGCAGGCGGAAAGAAGGTTGTCATTACGGTTACAATGATAGGCGAAAACGGTGCGGCGGGTGAACAGTGGACGGAGGTTTATACTGCGGAGGACATTACGGAGGAGAAAATAGAGGCATACAAAAAGGCGCTGGAGGAAGCGCGTGCATACCCGATACGCACCACACCCATCCTCGATATTATTTATGAAGAGGCGGCAGATTATTTTAATGGCAGCAAAAGTCTGGAAGAAGTATGCGGGATTATGGAAAACAGGGTGCAGTTGTATTTGAATGAAAGTCGTTAAATTCAAATTGCCAGCTATCTGCGTTTCGTATATAATAAACTTAGACTTAGGTTCGGAAGCAGTAAAATCCCAAAAGATAGCAGAACAGGAGGCTGGTATATGAATGTGAAAGAAATCGTACGGAAAATGACACTGGAAGAAAAAGCAGGGCTTTGTTCCGGCGCAGATTTTTGGCGCACCAAAGCAGTGGAGCGTCTCGATGTACCGCAGATGATGGTAAGCGACGGACCGCACGGACTGCGGAAACAGGAAGAGACGGGAGACCATCTGGGACTGGACGAGAGCGTGAAAGCCGTTTGCTTTCCGGCAGGCTGCGCTACTGCCGCTTCTTTTGACAGAAAGCTGCTTCGTTTGCTGGGAGAGACTTTGGGAAAGGAATGTCAGGCGGAGGGAATCGGCGTACTTTTGGGTCCGGCGGTAAACATCAAACGTTCTCCTCTCTGCGGGAGAAATTTCGAGTATTTTTCCGAGGATCCGTATCTTGCGGGACAGGCGGCTGCAAGCTACGTAAAAGGCGTGCAGAGTCAGGGCGTCGGCACCAGCATCAAGCATTTTCTTTTGAATAGTCAGGAACACAGGCGGATGAGCTCCAGCAGCGAGGCGGACGAACGGACGATACGCGAAATATACCTGCCGGCTTTTGAGGAAGCGGTAAAGGCGGCGAAGCCTTGGACCGTGATGTGTTCTTATAACCGGATAAACGGCGTATATGCGGCGCAGAATAAAAAATACCTGACGGATGTGCTGCGCGGCGAATGGGGCTTCGACGGCTTTGTGGTAAGCGATTGGGGCGCAGTCAACGACAGAGCTGCCGATTTGGAGGCAGGACTTGATTTGGAGATGCCGACTTCCTTTGGCGTTGGTGATAAGAAAATTGTGGAAGCGGTGGAGCAGGGAGAGCTTGCAGAAGAAGTGCTGGATAAGGCAGTGGAGCGTATCTTGACTATTGTGGAAAAGAGCGCGGCTAACCGGAAGGAGGGGGCTGTTTACGACAAGGATGCAGATCACAGGCTGGCGCGCAAAGCGGCGGCGGAGTGTATGGTGCTTTTAAAAAATGACGGCGTCCTGCCTTTGCGCAAGGGGGCGAGGATTGCTTTCATCGGTGAATTTGCTGAAAAACCCAGATTTCAGGGCGGAGGCAGTTCCCATATCAATACCTGCAGGACGGAATCCGCATGGGAAATGGCGGATAAGTCCCATGTGATTTATGCACAGGGCTACAGTGCAGGTGCGGACAGGATGGATGATACGCTGCTTTCCGAGGCAATTCGGGCGGCATCACTTGCAGATACTACGGTGGTGTTTGCCGGACTTCCGGATGCCTATGAATCAGAAGGCTTTGACCGTGTGCATATGCATCTGCCAAAGTGCCAGAATGAATTGATAGAAGCAGTGAGCGATGCCAATCCCAATACCATTGTGGTGCTTCACAACGGCTCCCCCGTGGAAATGCCGTGGATTGATAAGGTGAAAGGTGTTCTGGAAGCGTATCTGGGCGGGCAGGCAGTAGGCGGCGCTGTTCTCGACGTGCTTTACGGGGACGTCAATCCCAGCGGAAGGCTTCCGGAGACATTTCCCTTAAAGCTGGAGGATAATCCGTCCTATATTTTCTACAGCGGCGAGGGCGATAAGGTAGAGTACAGAGAAGGCGTTTTTGTAGGCTACCGGTATTATGACAAAAAGAAAATGGAAGTGCTTTTTCCTTTCGGGCACGGTCTTTCTTATACAAGCTTCCTCTACACCAATCTGAAGCTTTCCAAAAAACGGATGAGTGATACGGAAGAGCTGCTTGTGACTGTGGAGGTGAAAAACGTAGGACAGTGCGCGGGCAAAGAGGTCGTACAGCTTTATGTGGCGGCGCCGGAGGACGGAGATATCATCCGCCCTGTGAGGGAGCTTAGGGGATTTGAGAAAGTAGAGCTTGCGCCTGGTGAGAGAAAGACGGTTTCTTTTCAACTGCGTAAGCGCGCTTTTGCCTATTATGATACGGAGATATCGGATTTCAGGGTTCCTACAGGGGAATACCGGATAGAGATTGGAAAATCGTCGAGGGATATCTGCTTGTCGGAAAAGGTGGCGGTAAAGGATACTTCCGGAAAGCGTATTTTTGTCACCATGGATACTACGTTTGGCGATATTATGAAAATTGCAGGCGCGAAGGAAATCTTGGAAGCGCTGGTGGCGCAGATGGGGATTGCCGATTCCGGCAGCGACGGCAGTATGGGCGAGGGAACAGCGGATATGGTGGATGCAATGATGCAGTATATGCCTCTGCGTTCTGCACTTTCTTTCTCGGGCGGACAGGTGAAGCTTGCGCAGGTAGAGGAATTGATAGAGCGTTTGAACCGGCTGCAGGATGCAGGATAATGGGTATCAAAGACAATCCGTACCAAAAGGCAGGGCGTCAGGATGGCGTCCTGTCTTTTTCGCGGATTCTTTTTCTCACTTTTTTAATAGTTTCTTAATTGACTATTGATTTGGGAAAAAATACAATAAATAGCAGATTGTGAATATAGGCGATTGCGAATAAAAGGAAAGGAATGCGCATTTCATGGGAAAGATTTTTAAGTATTTAAAAGAGTCCTGGGCGGCAGTGCTTGCCATTATACTGCTTTTGTTTGTGCAGGCGTATTGTGACTTACAGCTTCCGCAGTATACTTCGGGAATTGTGGATGTGGGTATCGGGCAGGGCGGCATTGCGTACGCGGCTCCTGAAAAAATGAGGGAGGAAACGTATGCCAATCTGCAGCTTTTTATGACAAAGGAGGAAAAGGCGGTATGCGATGCAGCTTATGAGCAGGCGGCGGACGGCAGTTTTATCCTGCAGGAAAAGAAAGAGGCGCGGCTTCAGGAGATTGACAGCAAAATGGGGCTGCCCATGGTGCTTTTGTCTTTTTTGGAAAGCGGGGAATCGGAATATGATGTCGAGACGCTGCGCTTTATGCGGGAAAACGGCATGATAACCGAGGAACAGATAGTGGCAGTCAGGGAGCAGGCGCTTGCAGGAATGGGCGATATGAGTGAGTCCATGGTCTCCGCAAGGGCGGTACAGTTTGTGCAGGCAGAATATGAGGCGATGGGCATGGATACCGGAAAGGTACAGACAAATTATCTGCTGCGGACGGGACTGAAGATGCTAGGGCTTTCCCTTTTGATGATGGCGGCGGCAATCCTTATCGGTCTTCTGGCTTCCCGCACGGCGGCTAGGACGGGGCGGAATCTGCGCAGCCGTGTGTACAATAAGGTGGTCTCGTTTTCCAGTGCCGAGATGGATAAATTTTCCACGGCTTCCCTGATTACAAGGAGCACCAACGATATTCAGCAGGTGCAGATGGTAATTGTCATGCTGCTGCGCATGGTGCTGTATGCGCCCATCATTGGTGTGGGCGGCGTGATGAAGGTGGCGGCGACGGGAACCGGCATGGGCTGGATTATCGGCGTGGCGGTGGGAAGTATTATGGCACTGGTGTTGGTGCTGATGGCAGTTGCCATGCCCAAATTCAAAAAAATGCAGTCTCTGGTAGACCGTGTAAACCTTGTTTCGAGAGAAATCCTGACGGGAATACCGGTGATTCGTGCTTTCAGCCGCGAAGCTTACGAGGAAAAGCGGTTTGATGCGGCAAACAAGGATTTGATGAGTACGCAGCTCTTTACGGGAAGAGTCATGAATTTCATGATGCCGGTTATGATGCTGATTATGAATGGTATTTCTATTATGATAGTGTGGTTTGGCGGACATGGAATCGATGCGGGCAGCCTGCAGGTGGGCGAGATGCTGGCGTTTATCACTTATACCATGCAGATAGTCATGTCCTTCCTGATGCTTACCATGATTTCCATTATGCTGCCCAGAGCGGGCGTTGCCGCGGGGCGTATCGAGGAAATACTGGCAACGGAGGTTACCATTCATGATAAAGAAAATGTACAGGATGGACATTTGGAAGCGGTAAGAGGAGAAATTGCTTTTGAGGACGTCTGCTTTAAGTACCCGGGGGCGGAGGAAAATGCGCTGCACCATTTAACCTTTACGGCAAAGCCCGGGCAGACGACGGCAATTATCGGCAGTACCGGATGCGGCAAATCGACGCTGCTGAATCTGATTCCCCGTTTTTATGATGTGACGGAGGGGCGGATTACGCTGGACGGGACGGATATACGGGACATTTCCCAGAAAAAGCTGCGCAGCGTATTGGGGTATGTGCCGCAGAAGGGCGTGCTGTTCTCAGGAGATATTGCATCCAATATTAAATTTGGCGGGGAGGATATTAACGACGAAAAGATGGAGGAAGCGGCACGGATAGCGCAGGCGGTGGAGTTTATCGAGAGTAAGCCGGATGGCTATCACAGTCCGATTTCACAGGGAGGCACCAATGTATCGGGCGGACAAAAGCAGCGGCTTTCCATAGCAAGGGCGATTGCAAAGAATCCGAAGGTATTTTTGTTTGACGACAGCTTTTCCGCGCTCGACTACAAGACGGACGTGGTGCTCAGAAAGGCACTGAACGAGAAGATAGCAGATGCCGCGGTAATCATTGTGGCGCAGCGTATCAGTACCATCCTGCATGCAGACCAGATTATCGTACTGGACAATGGCAGCATCGTGGGGCTGGGAAAGCATGAGGAGCTTTTGGAAAGCTGTGAAACTTACAGGGAGATTGCGAAATCCCAGCTTTCCGAAAAAGAATTGAAGGGAGGTATGCCGGCATGAGTGAACAGGAAAACAGTGTAAAAAGACCTCCAAGGCGCGGGCCCATGGGCGGACCACACGGCGGTATGATGCCCGGGGAAAAGGCGAAGGATTTTAAGGGCACCCTAAAGAAGCTGCTGGCTTATATGGGCAGGTATAAGATTGCCATTGTCTTTGTCATGATATTTGCCGTGGGCGGCACGGCGTTCGATATTGTGGGGCCGAAGGTGCTAAGCCATGCGACAACGGCGCTTTTTGAAGGACTGATGGCGAAGATTGGAGGCACAGGCGGTATTGATTTTGTACGTATTGCAAGGATTTTACTGTTTTTGCTTGGATTGTATGTGGTAAGCGCCCTGCTTTCCTTTATACAGGGATATATTATGACAGGTGTGTCGCAGAAGCTTTGTTACCGTTTCCGGCGGGAAATTTCCGAAAAAATCAACCGGATGCCGATGGCGTATTTTGAATCCAAAACGGTGGGCGAGGTGCTCTCCCGAATTACCAATGATGTGGATACCTTAGGACAGAGCTTAAGCCAGAGCATTACAACGCTGATTACTTCCGTGACAACTCTTATCGGCGTACTGGTGATGATGCTTTCCATCAGCCCGCTGATGACGCTGATTGCGCTTGTGATACTGCCGGTTTCCGGTATGCTAATCGGCGTCGTGGTAAAGCATTCGCAGAAATACTTTGTGGCACAGCAGAATTCCCTTGGAAAAATCAATGGGCAGATTGAGGAGACCTATGGAGGCCACAATATTGTGAAGGCATTTAACAGGGAGGAGGCATCTCTGCAGGAATTTAAGGAAACCAATGACGAGCTGTACCGTTCCGCGTGGAAATCACAGTTTATCTCCGGCATGATGCAGCCGATTATGACCTTTGTAGGCAATTTGGGATATGTGGCGGTGGCAGTCAGCGGCAGTATGCTGGCAATCCGCGGGGTCATTGACGTGGGTGAAATTCAGGCGTTTATCCAATATGTCAAGAGCTTTACCCAGCCCATTACGCAGCTCGCACAGGTGTCCAACCTGTTACAATCCACCGCGGCGTCCGCGGAGCGTGTTTTTGAATTTTTGAACGAGGCAGAGGAGGATATGCAGGCGGAGAATCCGGTGCGGCTTCCGAAAATGGAGGGGGCGGTGTCCTTTTCCCATGTACAGTTTGGCTACAATCCGGATAAGGTTATCATCAAGGACTTTTCCTGTGATGTAAAGCCGGGACAGACGGTGGCGATAGTAGGCCCCACCGGTGCGGGCAAGACTACCATGGTGAAGCTTCTGATGCGCTTTTATGACGTCAACAGCGGCGCCATCTGTGTGGACGGGCACAACGTAAAGGACTTTAACCGCAGCGAATTGCGGGAGGGCTTCGGCATGGTGCTGCAGGATACATGGCTCTTTAAGGGAACCATCATGGAAAATATCCGCTACGGCAGGCTGGATGCCACGGACGAGGAGGTTATCGAGGCGGCAAAAGCGGCACATGCGCACCGCTTTATCCAGACGCTTCCGGGCGGTTACCAGATGGAGCTGAACGAGGAGGCAAGCAATGTGTCGCAGGGGCAGAAACAGCTTCTGACGATTGCAAGGGCGATTCTGGCAGACAATCCGATACTCATTTTAGACGAGGCGACCAGCTCCGTGGATACCAGAACGGAAATCAGGATTCAGAAGGCGATGAACAACCTGATGAAGGGAAGAACCAGCTTTGTCATTGCCCACAGACTTTCTACCATAAAAGATGCAGATGTAATTCTGGTGATGAAAGACGGCGATATCGTGGAACAGGGCACCCACGAGGAGCTGCTTCAAAAAGACGGCTTCTATGCGTCCCTGTACAATTCGCAGTTCGAAGAAGCCAGCGCATAAACAGGATTCTTTCCTAGTAAAGATTTCAGCCGGTTTTGTACTGCCGGCTGAAATCTTTTGGTTTCTTTTGGAAAGAAAATATGCTACAATGGTTATATTGCCGACCGGAATGAGGCGGTGGGAATAGGGCGGAGGAAGGATATGGGAACGGAGCTTGTCAGTACGCTGAGCATATATAATGTGATAAGAAGAGCGCTTGGCTGCATGGACAGCAAGCTGCTTTTGCACGGAGAAATTACGGGTTATATTTTTTACAATATGCTCAAAGCAGATGGAAGCTATACGGACACGGAGCTGGCGGAATATACGCTTATCGGTATGCTGCATGATATCGGACTTTTGAAGACCGGCTATAAGGGCGATATTGTGAACTGTGAGATTACAAATGTGTGGGCGCATTCCATATACGGGTATTTGTTTTTAAAATATCTTTCTCCTGTGGACGATATGGCGGAGATTGTGTTGTATCACCATCTGCCTTATCAGCTATATCCCCATATCAAGAGCAGACGTTTAAAAGAGACCGATTTTCTGGCGCTTGCGGATAAAATGGATGTGTTTATGCGTATGGAAGGACACGGCATGGAAAAGGACTATTTTGCCAGACAGGTCAACGTCCGGTTTTCGTCGCGTGCCATGGAGACTTTTCAGGCGGCGCAGGCAAAGTTTAATTTTATGGAAAAAATGAAGACAGATGCGTACCAGCAGGAGCTGGGAAGTCTGTTTGGGCGGGTACATTTAAGCGAAAAGAAAAAGAAGGGCTTTCTGGAGATGCTGGTGTATGCCATCGATTTCAGAAGCCAGCAGACGGTTATCCATACCATGTCAACCAAGACCTTTGCGCTGTCCATCGGCAGGCTGGTTGGGGTGTCAAAAGAAGAATTGCAGATGCTTTATTATGGTGCGCTTTTGCATGACATTGGCAAGATAGTGATACCGCTCTCCATCCTTGAAGCGCCAAGACGCCTTACGGATGAGGAAATGCGCATTATGAGGGCGCATGTGGTGATTACGGACAAAATCCTCAGGGGGGTTCTTGACGACCAAATTGTCAATATAGCTTCCAAGCATCATGAGAAGCTCGACGGCACAGGATATCCTTTGGGACTGGCAGCAGCAGATCTTTCACAGCTTGAGCGGATTGCGGCGGTGGCGGATATCTTAAGTGCTCTCTATGGCAAGAGGAGCTACAAGGATTCTTTTTCGGCAGATAAGATACAGGGCATTCTTGTTACGGATGCAGCAAAAGGAAAAATCTGCAGACGGGTCGTACAGGTCGTGATAGATGATTTTGACGTGATTATACGGGATTACGAAAAAGAGCGCAATGAGACCATGGAGCGGTACATGGAAATCAACGAGCAGTATGAAAATATTTATGAAAGATTTAAAGGATTTGATATGTGAAGGGCGGCTGTAAAAAGCAGCCCTTTATCTATGCCAGCGTCCCGATGCACCGCAGGGAAGGACAAGCCCGCTTTCCGATACGGGCAGTCCCACTTCGTCTGCTTCCACCACGCCGCCAAAACGTTTTCCAACGGTCATATGCAGCAGATAAGAGAGTACGGCAGGCTGCAGTCCTGTGGTGTAGGAGTTCAGCAAAAAGAAAAGCGGCTCTTCGGATAATATCTGAACCGTCAGCTCAAGGAAATGCCAGATGCTGTCCTCCATTTTCCAGATTTCGCCCTTGGGCCCCCTGCCGTAAGAGGGCGGGTCCATGATAATGGCGTCGTACTTGTTGCCGCGGCGGATTTCCCGCTCCACAAATTTGACGCAGTCGTCTACCAAAAAACGAATGGGGGCGTCTGCAAGTGAGGATGCGGCGGCGTTTTCTTTTGCCCAGCCCACCATGCCTTTGGAGGCGTCTACATGGGTAACGTGTGCGCCGGCAGCGGCAGCGGACAGGGTTGCGCCGCCTGTATAGGCGAAAAGATTGAGTACGCGGACCGGTTTCTTGGCATTCTGAATCAGACCAAAGAACCAGTCCCAGTTTAGCGCCTGCTCGGGAAAAAGTCCCGTATGCTTAAAGCTGAAGGGCTTTAAGTGAAAAGTCAGATTTCGGTAGCGGATAGCCCATTCATCCGGCAAATCAATAAATTCCCACTCACCGCCGCCTTTCTGACTGCGGTGGTAATGTGCATTTTTCTGCTTCCAACCTTTGTGTGCATGGGGGGTGTCCCAAATGACCTGCGGGTCAGGGCGGACGAGAATATAGCTTCCCCAGCGCTCCAGTTTTTCTCCTGAAGAAGTATCCAGTACTTCATAATCCTTCCAATTATCTGCAATCCACATATGACAGCTTCCTTTTCTTCTTATTATGATATAGGATTGGGTGTCAAAAGCCCTGTCGAAAATGTTAGTTGTCAAGTCGACCTAAGAATAGGTGTAAACGACTTTTGCGCCATGGAAATGAGACTCAAAAATCGTGGAAGCCTTTGCTGAACACGATTTTCGCTTTAGAGGCTCATTGAAATGTTTGGCGCAACGGAGTGCACACCTATTCTTAGGTCAACTTGACATTGTGTAACTCAAGTCAGGGCTTTTGACACCCTAATCCTGTTATGATGATAATGCAACATCTTGTCGAGTAACCGCATGATGTAAATATACAACAATGCAGCAAGAAATACAATGCGAAAATCAGAGTGTTTGTTTTGACTTAAGAAAGGAAATTTGATAAAATGAGTGAAAATTGTAACGATAACGGAGCAGGGCATGTTATTTAATTCTTACATCTTTATTTTTTTGTTTCTTCCCATTTCACTGCTTGGCTGGTATGGGCTTAACAGAATAAAGAAATATCAGACGGCACAAATTTTTTTGATTGCCATGTCCCTGTGGTTTTATGCGTATTTTAACAGCTATTATCTTGCTGTGATTCTGGGAAGCTGTGCCATAAACTATTTTTTCAGCTTTATTCTCGCAAAGAAGCCTGCGCTGCATAGGGTCGTACTGCTTGCGGGCTGTATCGTGAATCTGGGAATCCTTGGTGTGTTTAAATACTATGATTTTTGTGTAGAAAACCTGAATGCGGTATTTCATGCGGGTTTTACAGGCAAAAACATTCTTCTGCCGTTAGGAATCAGCTTTTTTACTTTCCAACAGCTTTCTTTTGTAATAGATAGGTGCAAGGAGAAAGCGCCTCATTATGGTCTGACGGATTATTTGAGTTTTGTGACCTTCTTTCCGCAGTTGATAGCCGGACCGATTGTGCTGCATACGGAAATTATCCCGCAGTTTCAGAATGTGGACAGACGTAAATTTGAGGTGAATGATTTTGCGTATGGCATCTGTTATTTTGTCTTTGGGCTGTCAAAAAAAGTATTGCTTGCGGATACGCTTGCCGGCGTCGTAAACTATGGGTTTTCGGAAATTGCAAAGCTGGATACGCCGGCGGCGGCCATGGTTGCGGTTTCTTTTGCACTGGAGCTGTATTTTGATTTCAGCGGTTATTGCGACATGGCGATTGGAATTGGCAGGATGTTTGGCATCAGGATACCGGACAATTTCAATGCCCCGTACCGATCGGCTTCTGTAAAGGAGTTTTGGAAAAGATGGCATATAACGCTGGGCAGATTTTTTACGCAGTATGTCTACATTCCGCTTGGCGGCAGCAGAAAAGGTACATTCAGGACCGTTTTCAACACCATGATTGTTTTTCTTTTGAGCGGGCTGTGGCATGGCGCGGACTGGAGCTTTGTCCTGTGGGGCTTTCTGCACGGGCTGGGGGTTTCTGCAAACGTGATATGGAGGCGGTTTGTCCCCGCGCAGAAAAAGGAAACGGAACAGGAGAAAAGCGGCTTTTTAAAACGACTGCGCCGCTTTGTCTGTCAGGCAGTTACCTTTGGATTCGTATGCCTTGCCTTTGTTTTTTTTAGAAGCGATTCCGTTGCGGACGGTTTTCTCTTTATGAAACGGCTGTTTTCCGGAGACAGCTATCATTTTGTAAAATACATTGCGGACGAGCTGTCTTATGCGGAGCTGTATGTTCCGACCAAGATAATTACCATGATGTTTCCCGCTTTTCTTAGAGATTATCGCATGTATGTCTGCCTTGCAATTCTTTTTGTGAGTATGCTTCTGGCATTTGGAAAGACGACGAAGGAACGCCTCGAGAACAGAAAGCTGACCGCAGCGCTTTCATGGAAAATGACAATCCTTTTTGTATGGTCCGTCATTTCCCTCACAGGCGTCAGCACATTTTTGTACTTTAACTTTTAAAAAATAGGAAAAGGAGCCCTCCATGGAAAAAAAATTCACCAAACGTTTCCTGATACAATCGCTGTCGCTTCTGCTGCTGATTGGCGCTGTTGTGGCGTACACAGACCCGTTCTACCATTACCACGCGCCGGCAGCGGGCCTTAAGGCAGTTGTCAATAAAGCAGAATACCAGTGTATCGGGACAATCCGCAATTTTAAATATGACGGACTCCTCCTTGGCTCTTCAATGGCGGAAAACTATAATAACAGGTGGTTTGACGAAGCTTTTGGCTGTACCACAATCAAGGGAATTAAAAGCTCGGCGACTACGATGGATTTGCTGTATTATCTGGAGGAAGCGTATCGGAACCATGCGCTCGGGTATGTGTTTTATAATCTGGACCTGTTTGCCCTGAATGCGGAATTAAAACACCATTTTGCGGATGAGGGGATGCCGCTCTATTTATATAATGATACGATTCTGGATGATGTGAGCTATCTGTTCAATAAAGATGTGCTGTTTGAATATATTCCCTATCAGCTTGCTTCCTCTTTGAAGCAGGATTATGACGAAGGGGCGAGCTATAACTGGGCGCAGTACAAAACCTTTTCGGAGGAGGCTGCGCTGCTGCATTATGAGCGTTCTCCCATTTCGGAGGAAAAAGGAATGGGGGAAGAAGAAAAGCGGTTAATCGATGCGAATGTGGCGTTGTTGGTACAGATGGCCAAATCGCATCCGGAGACGGAGTTTTACTTTTTTTATCCGCCGTATTCCCTGCTGTGGTGGGATACGGTGAACAGGGACGGCAGGACGGAAACATTCCTCTATGCGGCAGGCAGGGCGGCGGAGGCGCTGACAGGCTGCGGGAATGTACATTTATACAGCTTTCTGGCAGAGGAGGATATTGTCTGCGACCTGAACTTTTATATGGATTCCATGCATTTTTCGGCAGATATCAATCAGTGGATAGTGGGGCAGCTTAATGGAAGCGAGTATCTTTTGACAGAAGAGAATTATAAAGAAGAGATGGCGCGGCTTGGCGCATTGGTGGAAAGAATGACGGAAAGCGATATCAAAAAATATTTTCCGTAAGACAAAACCACAAAGGGATATGAGGAATAATTTGAAGTTGTACGTAAAAAAATACAATTTTTCTAAAAAACCCCTTGCAATCCAAGAAAATACCATGTATACTAATTTTTGCTGTGGCATGATAGCGATGAAACGCGAGGTTGCTGCCAATGGTAATGCCGGATGGCAGGTTTTCCGTGGAGCGAATGTCAAGTTAGGAAACTGACGACAAGTCACTGTACAGACAATAAAGTCTGCCGTAGGGCAGAAACAACCGTGAGAAACGAAGAAAGCAGAGTGAGTAGTTATATCTGCAATCGGGATACACACGGGAGAGTGTACAGTCACCGCTTGTCGTACTTCAAGTAAAAGTGCGAAAAGGAGGCGACTTTTTTTATGGCAACAAGTCAAGTAATGAGAATTACACTGAAAGCTTATGATCATCAGTTGGTTGATGCATCTGCCAAAAAAATCATCGAAACAGTTAAGAAGAACGGTTCTCAGGTGAGCGGACCGGTACCCCTTCCCACCAAGAAGGAAGTGATTACTATCTTAAGGGCAGTGCATAAGTACAAGGATTCCCGCGAGCAGTTTGAGCAGAGAACCCACAAGAGGCTGATTGATATCATTGCACCGACACAGAAGACGGTGGATGCGCTGCAGAGATTGGAAATGCCTGCGGGTGTTTACATCGATATCAAGATGAAAAACAAATAAGTTTTTCTTGATGAAACAAAATCATATCCCCTACTAGTATGGACGCAGAGCGTCCCGCTGTAGAAAAAACAGGAGGAAAACATGAAAAAAGCAATTTTGGCAACAAAAGTCGGAATGACCCAAATCTTCAATGAAGACGGTGTGCTGGTTCCCGTAACGGTGCTTCAGGCAGGTCCCTGTGTCGTGACGCAGGTTAAGACGCTTGAGAATGACGGTTACAGTGCCGTACAGGTAGGATTCGTTGATAAGAAGGACAGAATCATCAACAAGGATGCAAGCGGCAAAAAGGAAATTATCCATATGCATGGTACAAACAAGGCTATGCAGGGACATTTCAAAAAGGCGGGCGTGACATCCAAGAGATATCTGAGAGAGTTTAAGTTTGAAAATGCAGAAGAGTATACGCTTGGCGCAGAGATTAAGGCGGACATTTTTGCCGCAGGCGATAAGGTAGACGCTTCCGCAATTTCAAAGGGTAAAGGATTTCAGGGTGCTATCAAGAGATTCGGACAGCACAGAGGACCTATGGCGCACGGTTCCAAATTCCACCGCCATCAGGGTTCCAACGGCGCCTGCTCCTCACCCAGCCGTGTGTTTAAGGGAAAAGGAATGCCCGGACATATGGGTTGTGTAAAAGTAACGGTTCAGAATCTGGAAGTAGTAAGAGTGGATGCTGACAAGAACTTACTTTTGGTAAAAGGTGCGGTACCCGGACCTAAGAAGGCTTTAGTAACAATCAAAGAAACCGTTAAGGCGTAAGCTTAATGATGGTCTGGATGAAAGGAGGACTTAACAGAGATGGCAAAAGTATCTGTTTACAACATGGAAGGCAAGGAAGTCGGCACGATGGATTTGAGCGATGCTGTCTTCGGAGCCAAGATAAACGAGCATTTGGTGCATATGGCAGTCGTACAGCACCTTGCAAATAAGCGTCAGGGCACACAGAAAGCAAAGACACGTTCCGAGGTATCCGGCGGCGGAAGAAAACCTTGGAGACAAAAAGGAACCGGTCATGCAAGACAGGGTTCTATCAGAGCTCCCCAGTGGAAGGGCGGCGGCGTGGTATTTGCTCCCGTGCCGAGAGACTATTCCTTTAAGCTGAACAAAAAGGAAAAGAGGGCGGCGCTGACATCCGCACTTACCAGCAAAGTGGTTGACAACAAGCTGATTGTGGTCGACGAGCTGCAGCTTGATGAAATTAAGACGAAGAAGTTTAAAGCAGTAATGGATAACCTGAATGCAGGCAAAGCGCTGGTTGTGTTATCAAAGGATAATATCACTGACAACCGTTATAAAAACGTGGTTCTTTCCGCAAGGAACCTTCCCGAGGTAAAGACGGCGATGACAAATACCATCAATGTATATGATGTGATGAACGCCGACAAGCTGGTGGTAACCAAGGCGGCTGTTGAAAAGATTGAGGAGGTATACGGTAATGGCAGATGTTAAATATTATGACGTAATCCTCAAACCGGTTATCACTGAAAAGAGTATGGCTGGTATGAGCGAGAAGAAGTATACTTTTCTGGTTCATCCGGAAGCAAACAAGACACAGATTAAGGAAGCTGTCGAGAAGATGTTCGAAGGCACCAAGGTAAAGAAAGTCAACACCATGAACTGCGCAGGTAAAACCAAAAGACGCGGCATGACTTACGGTAAAACGGTGAAGACCAAAAAGGCTATCGTACAGCTTACGGACGACAGCAAGGATATCGAGATTTTTGCCGGTTTGTAAAATAAAAGATATCCGGCAGGTTAAGGTATGCGGCGCAGAGCGCTGCGCAAATAATCACAAGTAAAGGAGATATAACGATGGGAATCAAGACATATAACCCATATACACCTTCCAGAAGGCATATGACAGGCTCTGATTTCTCTGAGATTACCAAGCAGGAACCGGAGAAATCCCTTTGCGTATCTTTGGCAAAGAATGCTGGTCGCAACAATCAAGGTAAAATCACGGTAAGACACCGCGGAGGCGGTTCCAGAAGAAAATACAGAATTATCGATTTCAAGAGAAACAAGGATGGTATCCCTGCAAAGGTAATCGGTATTGAATATGACCCTAACAGGTCTGCCAACATCGCGTTAATCTGCTATGCGGACGGACAGAAGGCTTATATCCTTGCACCGCAGGGACTGACCGATGGCATGAAGGTAATGAACGGCGCTACGGCGGAAGTAAGAGTGGGCAACTGCCTTCCTTTATCCGAGATTCCCGTAGGTACGCAGTTACACAATATTGAATTGTATCCCGGCAAGGGCGGACAGCTTGTTCGTTCTGCAGGCAACAGCGCACAGCTCATGGCAAAAGAAGGTAAGTATGCTACCCTGAGACTTCCCTCCGGCGAGATGAGAATGGTTCCTCTGGTATGCAGGGCAACGGTGGGTATTGTAGGCAACGCCGACCACAATCTGGTTAATATCGGTAAAGCAGGCCGTAAGCGCAATATGGGCATTCGCCCCACAGTACGCGGTTCTGTTATGAACCCCAACGACCATCCTCATGGCGGTGGTGAAGGAAAGACCGGTATCGGACGTCCGGGTCCCAGCACACCTTGGGGCAAGCCCGCACTCGGCTATAAGACTCGTAAGAAGAAAAACAAGTCCAATAAGCTGATTGTGAGAAGAAGAGACGGCAAGGCTATCAAATAGTTAAGGAGGAAAGACAATGTCTAGATCACTGAAAAAAGGACCGTTCGCTGACGCAAGCTTACTGAAAAAGGTAGACGCCATGAATGCTTCGGGGCAGAAACAGGTTATTAAAACCTGGTCCCGCCGCTCCACAATATTCCCCTCTTTCGTGGGACATACATTTGCAGTACATGACGGCAGAAAGCACGTTCCGGTATATGTAACGGAAGATATGGTAGGACACAAGCTTGGAGAGTTTGTTGCAACCAGAACTTTCAGAGGACATGGAAAAGACGAAAAGAAATCCAAGGTAAGATAGAAACGTCCGTCGATAAGCTTCAAGCGGACGGCAAGTTGAAAGGAGGACAAATTCTATGGCTAAAGGACATAGAAGTCAAATTAAGAGAGAAAGAAATGCCGTAAAAGATACAAGACCTTCAGCAAAGTTATCTTACGCAAGGGTTTCTGTTCAGAAGGCATGTTTCGTACTGGACGCCATCAGAGGCAAGGATGTGCAGACTGCGATTGCAGTACTGACATACAATCCCAGATACGCTTCCAGCGTGATAAAGAAGCTGTTGGAATCAGCGATTGCAAACGCCGAAAATAACAATGGCTGCAATCCGGAAAACCTGTATGTTGCAGAGTGCTTTGCCAACAAAGGACCTACCATGAAGCGCGTAAGGCCCAGAGCGCAGGGCAGGGCTTACAGGATTGAGAAGAAGATGAGCCACATTACCATCATTTTGGATGAGAAGAAGTAGGAAGGAAGGGAGCAGTATTTATGGGACAGAAAGTTAATCCTCACGGCCTTAGAGTCGGCGTTATTAAAGATTGGGATTCCAAATGGTACGCTGAAGCAGAATTCTCAGACTATTTAGTTGAAGATTACAATATCAGAAAGTACCTGAAAAAGAAATTGTATGCTGCCGGTGTTTCCAAAATTGAAATCGAAAGAGCATCCGACAGGGTTAAAGTCGTGATTTACACAGCAAAGCCCGGTGTTGTAATCGGCAAGGGCGGCGCTGAGATTGAAGTGACCAAAAATGAGCTTGCAAAGCTTACCAACAAGAAGGTTCTCGTTGATATCAAAGAAATCAAGAGACCGGATAAGGATGCACAGCTTGTTGCGGAAAATATTGCGCAGCAGCTTGAGAACCGTGTATCTTTCAGACGCGCCATGAAATCCTGCATGGGCAGAACAATGAAGGCGGGCGCACTGGGAATTAAAACATCCTGCTCCGGACGTCTGGGCGGCGCTGATATGGCTCGTACTGAGTTTTACAGCGAGGGAACCATTCCCCTTCAGACATTGAGAGCAGATATTGATTACGGCTTCGCTGAGGCTGATACCACATACGGCAAGGTTGGCGTTAAGGTATGGATATACAAAGGCGAAGTTCTTCCCACTAAAAACAAGGAAGGGAGCGAGAAATAGTTATGTTAATGCCTAAGAGAGTAAAACGTCGTAAACAATTCCGTGGCAGTATGGCAGGCAAGGCTTTAAGAGGCAATACGCTTACTTATGGCGAGTACGGTCTGGTGGCTACGGAGCCCTGCTGGATTAAGTCCAATCAGATAGAAGCAGCCCGTATCGCTCTGACACGTTATACAAAGCGTACCGGTAAAGTATGGATAAAGATTTTCCCGGATAAACCGGTTACGTCAAAACCGGCAGAAACACGTATGGGTTCCGGAAAAGGTTCCCTGGAATACTGGGTGGCAGTTGTGAAACCTGGACGTGTAATGTTTGAAATCGCAGGAGTTCCCGAGGAGTCCGCAAAAGAAGCATTACGTCTTGCAATGCACAAACTCCCTTGTAAGTGTAAGATTGTTTCTAAAGCAGATTTGGAAGGCGGTGTGTCAAATGAAAAAGAGTAAGTATGTAGAAGATTTGAGAAATAAATCAGAAGCAGAATTGGCAAACGAATTAGTTGCTGCGAAAAAAGAGCTTTTCAATTTGAGATTCCAGAACGCGACAAACCAGTTGGATAATACGGCAAGAATTAAAGAAGTGAGAAAGAACATTGCCCGTATTCAGACGATTATGACACAAAAAGCCAATGCTTAATTTTGGAGCGTTCCCTATCATTCAGATAGCCCATATCGTGGGCGGGATTTCAGAAAGGAGATTTAACCGTGGAAAGAAATTTAAGAAAAACACGTACCGGTAAGGTGGTAAGCAATAAAATGGATAAGACAATCGTTGTTGCTATCGAGAACCGCGTAAAGCATCCTCTTTACAAAAAGATTGTAAAGGATACCTACAAGCTGAAGGCACATGACGAGAACAACGAATGTAATATCGGCGATACTGTCAAGGTAATGGAGACAAGACCTTTGTCCAAGGATAAGAGATGGAGACTTGTTGAAATTGTTGAAAGAGCGAAATAATCGTACGGTTACTATATTGGAAGGAGAATAAATATGGTTCAGCAGGAGAGCAGACTGAAAGTTGCTGATAACACAGGCGCCAAGGAACTTCTCTGCATCAGGGTTATGGGCGGCTCAACAAGAAGATATGCACAGATTGGCGATATTATAGTTGCCTCTGTTAAGGATGCAACACCAGGCGGCGTTGTAAAGAAGGGCGATGTAGTAAAGGCTGTTGTCGTTCGCACCGTGAAAGGCGCACGCCGTAAAGATGGTTCCTACATCAAATTTGATGAAAATGCTGCCGTAATTATCAAGGATGACAAGACCCCGAGAGGAACTCGTATCTTTGGACCGGTAGCTAGAGAGCTTCGTGAGAAACAGTTCATGAAAATTGTTTCCCTCGCTCCCGAAGTATTATAAGGAGGTACTGCATGGCTACGTTAAAAATCAAAAAAGGTGATACTGTAAAAGTAATTACCGGTAAAGATAATGGCAAAGAGGGCAAAGTAATTGCCATTGACAGAAAAAAGAACAGGGTTATTGTGGAAGGCGTAAATATGATTACAAAACATGCGAAGCCTACACAGGCAAATCCCAACGGCGGCATTATGCAGAAGGAAGCGCCGCTTGATATATCCAATGTTATGTATGTTCATAAGGGAAAAGCAACCAGAATCGGTTTCAAGGTGGAAGACGGAAAGAAAGTACGTTTTGCCAAGTCTACCGGTGAAGTGATTGACTAACAGCAGGGAGGAGGAAACAAACGTGAGCAGACTAAAAGATTTATATAAAAACGAAATCGCTGCAGCTATGACGAAGAAGTTTGGCTACAAGAATACGATGGAAATTCCGAAGCTTGACAAGATTGTTGTCAATATGGGCGTTGGCGAGGCAAAGGAAAATGCAAAGGTTCTGGAAAGCGCTGTCAAGGATATGGAAACCATCACCGGACAGAAAGCGGTTCTGACTAAGGCAAAGAAATCGGTAGCAAACTTTAAAATCCGTGAAGGTATGTCGATTGGCTGTAAAACAACCCTGCGCGGTGAGAAGATGTATGAGTTTTTAGATCGCCTTGTAAATCTGGCATTACCTCGTGTACGTGACTTTAGGGGCGTAAACCCGAATGCATTTGACGGAAGAGGCAACTATGCGCTTGGCATCAAGGAGCAGATTATCTTCCCTGAAATCGAATATGATAAAATTGACAAAGTAAGAGGTATGGATATCATTTTCGTAACAACTGCAAAGACAGACGAAGAGGCGCGTGAATTGCTGAGATTATTCAACATGCCTTTCGCAAAATAACAGGAGGTAAATGAATGGCTAAGACATCTTTGAAATTAAAACAGCAGCGCAAACCGAAATTCTCCACAAGGGCATATACACGCTGCAAGATTTGCGGTCGTCCTCATTCTGTTTTGAGAAAATATGGAATCTGCAGAATTTGCTTCCGCGAGCTGGCTTATAAAGGACAGATTCCCGGGGTGAAGAAAGCCAGTTGGTAAAGGCAAAAAGAAATTCTAAGTCAGCAAAAAACGCTGACTAAGAATTGCTATGTTTTGCCTATAAGAGAATTTGCAGAGCAAATTCTCTGAAGGAGCAAATTTTCCGAAGGAGCAAATTCTCCGATGAAAAGAGGAGCATGATTCAAGTCAAAAGTAGATAAGGAGGAAACTAAATCATGACAATGAGTGATCCTATTGCAGATATGCTT
>ERZ778503.162-NODE-162-length-55772-cov-6.972701_pt1 | contig 55772 bp, 45 predicted proteins | sample MGYA00510047_ERZ778503 | MGnify/ENA primary metagenome ERZ778503 (study PRJEB29527, sample SAMN07138965) | mouse gut metagenome | material: feces | host: mouse | place: China:Nanjing | collected 2016-01-25 ... | reverse complement strand
TGTACCAGCATTCTTTTATAATATTCCCACTATCCTGCGATTTATAACATTTCGCAGTCATATCTTCAAATATATCCCATTTTTTATTTTTTTCCATTAATATCAGACCTCTCTCACTATAATACTCTACGAGTTATTTCACTCTTTTATCACACTTAGTATATCATTAATTAAAACTTCATACAACAAAACATTGATGAAAAATTAATTTAATCATTAATCCATGAAAAATAACTACACACTTCCAAACAGTAATCTTATCACGATTTCACGCATATCATAGTTAAGAATACAGTATATTGCGGTGACTTTGTATATGAAACATTATAATCGTATTTTCAATATATTATATTTCATATGTATGTGTTTGACACTGACAGCCATAGCAAAATCTTTGTTATATCGACAATCGATTCCTGCTATTGCCTCCTTAGATCCACCTCCCACTGAAATCAATTCCTTTGATATTCGACGTGTCGCGCTCACCTTTGATGATGGCCCACATCCAGTATACACAGAAAAGCTGCTTGATGGATTGAAGAAACGCGGGGTGAAAGCCACATTTTTTGTCACTGGGGAACACGCTGAACTTCATCCAGAAATTATTAAAAGAATGTATGACGAAGGACACCTAATTGGCAATCATACCTACAGTCACATTCAGCTTACTGAAGCCAACCGCGAGCAGTTCAAAGATGAGCTAATACAGACAAATGAAATTTTACACGATATCACTGGTGACGAAATACAATATGTTCGTCCTCCTTATGGCTCATGGGACAAAAAATTTGAGACAGATTTAAACATGTTTCCTGTCCTCTGGAACGTTGACCCTCTCGATTGGTGTACTGCCAATACAAGCCGCGTCGCAAATACAGTTCTTGGCGAAGTATCAGATAATGACATTATACTTCTACATGACTATTATGATACTTCTGTGGAAGCAGCCCTTATTGTGGTTGACGAACTCACAAAAAAAGGATATGAATTTGTAACTGTCGATAAAATATTATTTGATTAAACCCCAAAAATATGCGATGATAAATTTATCAAATTACAAAAGAATAGAAAGGAACAAAAACAGTTATCCATGAAATCAAACTTAATATCAAGAAAATTTTTATCTCTAACATTGTTGCTGGTTCTTTGTTTTTTCGCGGGTATTCTCTTAGGAAGTGTCTCTCTTTCTCCCATAAATGTTTTGCGTTGTCTTGCTGGATTCGATAAAGACACTACCGACTATATCCTAATTAACACAGTGCGCCTTCCAAGAGTCATTGGCGCATGCGTTGCCGGAATGGGGCTTTCCACTGCTGGGGTTATTTTACAGAGTGTCATGAATAATTCTCTCGCAAGTCCAAATACGATTGGTGTTAATTCTGGCGCTGGATTTGCAGTAATGCTTTCACTCATGTTTGGCAGCAATAGAACACTTGGCATTCCAATTGCTGCTTTTGCAGGTTCACTCGCAGCAACCCTTATTATTTATGGTCTGGCATACATGGCTGACAGTTCCCGCACAACGATTATTCTTGCAGGTATTACAGTATCTAGTTTCTTAAATGCAGGCATTAATACTATTAAACTTTTGGATACAGATATCACCATAAATCTCACAACTTTTATGATTGGATCCCTTTCAGGTTTAACATTTGAAACGCTGCAATTTCCAATAATCGCTATCCTTATCGCACTTATTTTGTCTTTTCTTTTTGCAAGGTCCATCAATGTTCTTAGTCTAGGAGACGAGACTGCTCGCTCTCTTGGTTTACATGTCACTGCTGTTCGTCTCTTTTTATTGGTATTATCTAGTATTCTCTCTGGCTGTGTAGTCAGTTATGCAGGATTATTAAGTTTTGTGGGACTTATTATACCTCACATCTGTCGTCGACTCTTTGGCAATGATGCTCGATACTTATTGCCATGTTCTGCACTGCTAGGCGCCAGTTTTATTCTTATTTGTGATATTTTAGGTCGTATATTGTTTGCACCATTTGAACTTCCTGTTGGAATATTGCTGTCCTTTATTGGCGGACCATTTTTTCTGTATTTGCTCTTTCAAAAGAAGGGAGGACGCAGAGTTAATGCTTGAATTTTGTCATGTAAATATTAGTTGCAGTTTTGTACCAATACTGCATGATATCTCTATTTCTTTCCAAAAAGGCGAAATTACCACTATTATCGGCCCTAATGGGTGTGGTAAAACCACACTGTTGCAATGCCTAAATGGCTCCTCAAAAGTCACCTCTGGCTCTATCTACTTAGATGGCACAGACTATCTCGCTATGCCACTTAGAGAACGTGCACGCAAGCTCTCCTTTTTGCCACAGGTGCACACTCTCATTCCTGCACTACCGGTAAAAACACTTGTAGAACACGGACGCTTTCCACATTTAGGCTTCGCACGCAAAAAAAGACAAAATGATATACAAATAGTAGAAGATGCTATGCGCTTCACACAAGTAACTCAATATGCAGACCAATATGCAGACACGCTCTCTGGTGGAATCCGACAACGTGCTTTTTTTGCTATGACGTTGGCACAAGATTGTAACTATATTGTTCTAGATGAACCAACCACCTATCTGGACTTAAATGCACAAAAGTCCTTTATGGAAATGCTATTGCAATTAAAAGCACAAGGAAAAACGATTATTCTTGTACTCCATGACATCGGACAAGCACTTCGCATTTCTGACACGCTTGTCATAATGCAAGACAAAAAGATCGCTGCCATAGCCACACCCGAAGTGTGTCTACAACAGCATATTATCGAAACTGTTTTTCATGTACGACTCAAAAAATTTTCCGATGAAGAAGATAATTATTATTTCTTTTATTGATATATTTTATGGCAAATATATCAATTGGTTTTGCGGTATCAGAGATAATACATATACCACAGCAAAAATATCAATAATATTTTTAAATTATATCTCTATGGTGCACCATATAATATATCTGCAAGCTTTTGGTATGCCTCCCCCCACCTCGCATTGGGTTTAAGGTTGTAAAGTTCTTTTTCTAAAATATAGTACTGACCATTCTTTACAGCACGCAATTGATTCCATGCTGCATTATTTAATAGAGTATCCACTATATTTTGCTGAATAGCCTCTGCATCTTTTCCCTGTGTTGTCACAAATATAAAATCTGGGTCAGCAGCAATAACAGCCTCCATACTAAGATCATCAAGCAAGCTGCCCTCCTCATCAGCAATATTGATACAGCCTAATTCAGCCAACATTTCGCCACCGACATTTCCATAGCTTCCTTTCGCCTTAATGCTTGATGCACTTGCGCGAAAAAACACAATACGAGGCGCTTTTTTCCCATCTAAATTGCGCTGATTTACACGCTCTCTTGCAGCATCCACTAATTTCTGAACCTCTGTTCCATTCTTTACAAAAAGATCCTTTCTCCCTGTAATATCTGTGCAGATAGACAACATATTCATATACTCATTAAAATTTGACACAGAAAAGTATGCTACAGTAATCCCTGCATTTGTCAAAATTTTCTCCATATCCATATCGGCGTCTGTGTTTGCGCTGGCAATCACCAAATCAGGTTTTGCCGCAATAATTTTTTCAATATCTGGTTCTAGGTGAGAACCAATATTTACCACTTCCTCTCCCAAATCCAAATCAAAACTAGTCCAAGAGTCATTCGCGGCTCCTACTACTTCTCCACCTGCCAAAAGCCACACATCTGTAAAGCTTCCAATTAACGTAATCACTCTGTCATGGCACTCCACCGTAACTGTCCTACCAATATCGTCCGTGAACGTCACTCCGGTCTCCTCAGGCTGTGTTGTGTCCTCTGTAAATTTCAATACTTCCTTCTCGCGTTTTTCCTCAAGTATTGTACTCCTTGATTCTTCCTCGCTGTGTTCTTCTTCAATTTTAACAATTGTATCTGTCACTTCTTTTGCATTTGCATCTCGATCTGCACACCCTTGTAGCAACAAAATTACTGCCAAAAGAGAAATTATCCATTTTTTCATCTCTCCTCATTACCTCCAACTTTTGGCTTAACCCATTACCTAAAGTCCATGGATTAAAATAGCCAGTTTTTTAAATAAACTGATTTTTTTCTCGATCATAGTGATAATCAATCTGTTTTAATTGATTCACAATGTTTTCTATATCCTCGTCTGTATCTTCACAAAATGCCTCAAGACTTGAATAATAATCTCTTAATTTCAGATTTATATAACTCAACAGCATTACTGGATCTTTTGGTACCATTGTATTTCTCCTTTCATCCTCTTACAATTTTTAAATATAAATAAACTTTGAAAGTCTATTGTGTACTCAATCCTATAATTAAAAGTTCCACACTAAGTTTGTCTAACATGCGTCCTGTTTTCACACGCTCCTCCGCTTCGACGCAAGTTGTGAGTGCATCTGCTAACTGTAATAATTGAAATCGCGTTGCTTGCGGAATATATTTCTTTTTTAGATAATAAGGATTCAGTCCTGTCTTTTTGGCAATATCACTCTCCTGATATCCCATTCCTTTCATCTCTTTTACTTGCAAAAGCATATGAAACTGTCTGGCAATTAATGCTAGTATTTTCATTGGTGCCTCTTTTAGCGCAAGCAGATTATAATATAGTTCAAGTGCGCGCTTTTGCTCCTTCTGTGCAACAGCCTCCACCATATCAAAAATCTGATTTTGTATCTGCACAACACACAATGCTTCCACATCGGCTTCTGTTATTCCTTCTTCATAGTACTTATAACAAATTAACTTCTCTACCTCTCTCCGAATATTTTCCATATTTGTTCCTGTTTTATCTAATAAAAGATCCAATGCATCCGCCGTAATCTGTTTCTTTTCTTTTTTTAACAATCCTAGTACCCACTTTTTAAGTGTTGCCTCATCTTGCATTTCACAGAGTGCTGCGTAACCATTTGCAATAATCGCTTTATAAAGTTTACTTCGCTTATCTATTTCTTCCTCCGCAAAAATTATATAAGTGGTTTCTGGAAGATTTTTTATCAGTGCCACAATCTGGTCATTTCCATTTTTTAGCCAGCCGCTGTTCTCAATAAGAATCACTCTGCGCTCAGCAAAAAAAGGCATTGTACCTGCACAGTCAATCACTTCGTTGACATGAATATCCTTTCCCGCATAAACACTGTAATTCATTGTGTCTCCCTCTGATACTAGTGCTTTACGCAAATTTTCACAGTATTGTCTACGCAGATACGCCTCCTCCCCATAGAGAAGATATACTTTACTAAATCTGCCACTTTTAATATCCTCTACAATTCTTTTCATTGTACTCCCTCTGTCTTTAATTTTCGATAAGTTTCTATCTTATAGTTTCCGTTCTTAATCTTTATCGTAATGGCTCCTGTGTTCTTTGTAATTATAATATTACTCCCTATCTGCCTCATGCGCTCAACCGCCTCTGTGTGTGGATGTCCATAACGATTATCCTCGCCACAAGAAATAACGACTGTCTTTGGTCGTGTATATTTTAGTATTTCCTCTGTGTTGGAATATTTAGAGCCATGATGTGCTGCCTTATAAATATCAATTTCTGAAACGTCTTTATCCTCATAAAGTTGTTCTATTGATGCATATTCTCCATCAGACTCAACATCTCCTGTCAGAAGGGCTGTAACCCCACCAAGCTCCAATTTCATCACAAGAGAATATGCATTGCGCGAATCCGCCTTATAATCTGCACATGGATGAAGCACTTCAAACTGCAAACCTTGCGCTTTTATTTGGTCGCCAGCCTTCAATCGATAAATTGGTACTTTCCTTGCATTACAAAGCATAACCAGCTTGTAATAGGCCTCATCTTCAATGACAGCATTTGATATGCAAATCCTATTGATTTTTATTTCCATTTTATTATCTTCTAAAAGTTCCATCACTCCAGAGATATGATCACTGTCAAGATGTGTCAAAAATACTGCGTCTAATTTCGATATTCCATTGTATTTCAAATAAGGTAAAATTGTATAATCGCCTACTTTACTTTCTGAAGTGCTTCCACCATCAATTAAAAAGTGTTCCCCACCTGCACTCTCAATGCAAATACAATCACCCTGGCCTACATCTAAAAAAGTCAACGAAGTACCATCTATAGAAGAACTGCTGACCAATATAACTGCCGCAAGTATTATCAAAAGTCTTATTCCAAAAGGAAGCTCAATTCCAATTCCTCTTTTTTCGCAGACAGCTTCTTTTGACAATTTCTTCCCATATTGATATGACACATATAAAAATATGACAACTCCGGCAAAAATGCAAATTTTCCAATTGTCCGGTCTTCCTGTTAACCAGTTCGCAAATGGCAACTTAAGAGACCATTCACAAAGCCATGCAAAACAAGATAATATGCCATGACATGCTAACCCCAGAACTTTTGCTATACTCAGTCCAACCGCGCAAGGCAGACAACCTACGCCAAGACACAAAAGCCCTACTACCATCAAAATAGACATTGCAGGAATAATAATCAAATTCAGCAAAAAGGAATAGATTGGAAATTCATAATATACGCATAACATAATCGGAAAATGTATTAGAAAGATACTAAGGCTTCCACACAAAGACAACACGATTTTGTCTATAAAACGTGGTTTCTTTTTACAAGAAAATGGCTGCATCACTTCGGACAGACAGCCTACTCCAAGAATCGCACCAAAAGACAATTGAAATCCTGCATAATACAAATATAATGGTTGCTCTAGCAAAATCAGTACTGCTGCAAGTGCCAACGCTGTAAGCATATCATAAGTACGTCGCAACAACTGTGCTACAAGTTGCATTCCAAACATAAATACAGCACGATATGCCGAACTACTCATGCCAACCATATCACCATATGCAATCATCAAAACTACTGCCAACACTGCACAAACCGGTTGCGCAAGATGTGTTTTGCGCAAAATCCGATACAATCCCATTCCCAACAATGTAATATGAAGCCCAGAAATCGCAAAAATATGTGCAATGCCGCTTTTCTGAAAAAGTTGTTTACTCTGTTCATCCAACTCTGATTTATTTCCAAGTAAAATAGCTTTCATAACAGCGGCATCCTCCGCGGGAAGTACTCTTTCAAAGATTCCCTCAAGATAATGTCTAAGCTGATATAATGTCTCATAATATGCGGAATAATTGCTACTTGAAGTAATTAATTCTGTTTTATATAATCGAAAATCTACGCCAAGTGTCTGATAATAACGCTGTGCATCAAAACCTCCCGGATTCCGCGCTCTATCAAAATAAGATATCTTTCCTTCCACAGCAACCATGCTTCCCACTTTTGGCTCTGTGTCTTCTTCACAGGGCTCCATATAACATAGAACACACCCCAACTCCTTATTGTCTTTGGTGCTAGACTCCCATTCCCTGACGTTTTCTAAGCGCAAAACCAACGTTTCCTTTTTGTACTCTTTCTGTGTTAATTCCCCAATTAAAGTGATTCTAGTTCCCTCTGGCAAATCAAACTTTTGTTCTGCAAGTGGGTTAATGATCAAATATAAGAACACAGTCACCACAAATGCTGCACAAACACAACATAGTGGTCTTCTCATAATATCTTATCCTTTTGTACGTTTTACTATAGAACAGCAAAAACTTATTAAAAATACAGTCTTTACTATTCTAGTTTACAAGTGACAGATTTCGCTCAAAAACAGTGGAAGCCTCATATTTATCTCGAAACTTTCCATCTTTATTGTCCTCAATTGATATCTGCACTTTATTAATGTTGCTTAACTCCACAAGCGAATTGACAATCGAATAGATTGTCACATCTGTTGTCACATTGTTCACTGTTGTGAGTATCGCACTGTTAAATGTTAAATAACACACGCCGTCTTTCACTGTGATGTTAACCAGTTTTGTATCAGAACTAATTGTAGGAAACGTTTCATTATTTGCTGGGCCACTAATTAACTGTTCCACAACTAGTTTCTCCATTGGTACATTAGAGACATCTGCATTGTGTGTCAGCTCTCTGTTTACAGCAATCAGTCCATCTCCCGTTTCATTTGCAAAATATAGGCGTAAGTTCACCTTACTCTCCACAGTTTCCACCTGTGTACCAGCATTGTCCACAAACATATCTGCTGTCATAATCCCAATTGCATTTCCTGACAGGTCTGTTAACGCTTCACCATTCACTGTAAGCATAACATAATTTATTCCTGGTATATTTGTAAGACTTCTAACGAGAGCAGCTCTTGTCAGCACTTCCGTAGTTCTTGATAATTCCTTATATTTTTCGCCAAGAGATACAATTACTTGCTCTCCATCATAGGAATATGTGATAATATTAATTCCACTTGTAAGGGTTGCCTTTAATTCCTTATTATCGGGTACAGCACACAATAATTTTAGTACTTCTACAATCATATCTTTGGTGTCTGTACTCTCAAGATAATGTGTTTCTGTCACAAGCTTTGTTTCTTTTTTATTTAGATAAGAAATATCTATCGCTGTCCCCTGTTTTTCTTCACTGCTGCATCCTATTGATATAACAGCCAACATAAGTATCAACCCAAACAGGAATAAGATCTTTTGGAATCTCTCTGCAGGATGCCAATTCATAAAATCGCCTTTCCATTTCGTTCATTACAGCTATCTACAATGCGATATAGGTCAGTGGAATCTTCACAGTAAATATTGTTCCCACTCCTTCTTCACTATTCACATTGATTGAACCGCGATGCATCAATATCGCACTCCTTGTTATCGCAAGTCCCAATCCAGTCCCTCCAATTTCCTTAGAATGAGATTTGTCTACTCTATAAAATCGCTCATAAATATGTTGGATAGATTCCTGTGGAATCCCTACCCCAGAATCAGATACCTCGACAGTAAAATATTGATGATCTGCATCGAGTATTACCTTTACCCAGCCGCCTTTCACATTATATTTAATTGCATTTTCCACAAGATTAGACAATGCCAGCGTCAATTTTGTCTCATCAATCTCTGCACTTACTGGTCTCCGACTCTCAAAAATAAGCTTTACCTCAGCCCGCGTAGCAATTGGCCCTAAACGCTTAAGCAACAATTCTAGCACCGCATTCATATCTACAGTCTCAACATTCATATCCGCTGAAGTTCTTGTCATTTTTACAAGGGATAATAAATCTGTGATAATCTTGTTTTCGCGGTCAATTTCCTCCGCGATATCCAACATAAATTCCCGATATAGCTCAGCCGGCGCATCTTCCTGTAAAATTAACGAATCCGCAAGCACCTTCATAGATGCGAGTGGAGTCTTCAACTCATGGGATACATTCGACACAAATTCCTGTCTAGAATTGTCAAGCACTTTCATCCTGCCCATCATCTGGTTAAACGCATCCCCAATATGTTCTGTCTCAATGTAGTCTGTAACACTAATTTCCTCATCTGTAAACCCATTTTTTACATCATTGATCGCATCCGTAATTTTCTCAAAAGGTTTTAACATTTTACGGCTGAGCAAAAGCGCTATGCCAAATATAACAACCATCGCCAAAATCTCTAATAAGAACGCTCTACTCTGAATATACTCATATCCATTTGTAATACTATCTGTAGAGACACTAGTCAGCATCACACCAACAACATGCGCTTTTTCCTCTGATTTTTCCTCAATAGGAACAATAATTTCAATATATCCAGCATCCTTCAGGCTGTTGGAAGCCCCATCTCCCTTGAGACACTTAATAATCGCCTCAGAAATAATTGTTTTTCCCTCACTGACTCCATAAGTATCTTTAATAATTTTGAGACTTCCATTCACAACCAAAACTCTCCCATCATAGAGATTGGACAGCTGAGAAAGCTCTGCATTAACTACATCGCTACTGTTATCAAACATATAATTATATGTGATCAAATGGTCCGCAATAATCTTTACTTGTGTCTGCACCTCATTTGTTCTTGTCGTTATTGTATTGTCTAGATAACGCTCCAAAATTCCAACATGAAGTACTACACATGGTACAATCCCAGCTGCCATGATAATGCAAAATATTCTTGTTTTCAGACTACGAAATCCTTCAAATAGTTTCCCTTTTTTCATTTTTTTCCAGAGCTTTGCCACTTCTCTCTCCCCAATTTATATACGCTTTCCCGTAATACTGTAGTACTATTATTTATAGACTTTTATAATAATATCCTACTCCCCACTTGGTATGCACATACTTTGGTTCACTTGGGTTTGGCTCTATCTTTTCTCGTAATCTTCTAATATGGACATCAACAGTCCGCACATCTCCTGGATAGTCCTCTCCCCAAACTAACTTTAACAGATTCTCACGGCTGTAAACTCTGTTTGGATTTAGCACTAGAAGTTCTAGCACATCAAACTCTTTTGCAGTAAGATTTACCTCTACACCGCTGATATGCAGCCGTCTTCCCTCGCAGTCAAGACGCAGATCCCCTGCCTCTAGTACCTGTGCCTTCTTCTCCGACACTCCCTTTGTCTTGCTGCCTGTCCGGCGTATAATTGCTTTAATTCGCGCTTTTACTTCAAGAATATTGAACGGTTTGGTGATATAATCGTCTGCTCCATACTCAAGACCAAGTATTTTGTCCATATCCTCGCCCTTTGCTGTAAGCATAATAACAGGTACATCCGAAAATTCTCTAATCTGCTGACAAACCTCTAAGCCAGTTAACTTCGGTAACATAATATCCAACAAAACAAGATCATACTTGTTGCTCTTTGCCATTTCCAGCGCTTCTTCTCCATCATATGCGCACTCGACTTCCATGTCATCTTGCTCCAGACTAAAACGCAGTCCCTTCACGATTAATTTCTCATCATCCACCACCAAAACCTTCTTGCCCATTGCTCCCGAATTTCCCCCTTAAGTTGTTATTTTATCCTTTATCTTAGAAAAAAGTCCATCCTTAATACCATCTACTTTTTTGATATCTTCAATACTGCTAAATTTACCATTTTTCTCTCGGTAAGCAATAATCGCTAACGCTCTGCTCTCACCGATACCTGACACAGTTGTCAGTTCTGCAACAGTAGCAGTATTAATATTGACAAGATTTGACTTCTGTGTTGTTCCTTGCATATTTTCCTCCCCGGGATACTTATAAACACCTGCTTCTTTTTGCAAGGCCGCCTCCTCTCGAGTCAAAATTACAATCTGTTCTCCATCTACAATCTGTCTCGCCATATTGAGACAATTCTCATCCGCGTCATTTGTCATTCCGCCAGCCAACGCAATCGCCTCATACAATCGGCTGCCCTCCTTTAAACAATACACGCCAGGAAGCTCCACCGCTCCGCAGATGTAAACATAAATCTGCGCAGGTTCCAACACAATGTCCTCCTCCAAAAGTGACACAGGTGTCATTTCTTCATGTCCAGCACTTTGTGTCTCCATCTCAATCAACGTCATTTTAACCTCGTCTTGATTTGACGTACAGCCGCACAACAAAACAAGCTGAAACAGCGCTATAAGAAATACCTGTAAATAGTTTTTATTGTTCATTTTTTTCATGGATATCACATACTCCCTTTCAGGCCCCTCTATGCATACCCAATAATTATTCTATGCTAAATTGAAACCGATTACAAGTGCTAATTTTTACATTTCAAAACTGTAGCTTAAAATCGACTATAATTCACACCCTGCCACAAATAGCACTTAAATTCTTTATATTTTTAAAAGTTGTTTGCAGTGCGCAAAGGCCCTGTCTGCACAGTCTTGATTTGGTGCATACAAACGAATCGCTGCGCGCACTGCTATCTCTGTAACATCAAGAACGATATGCTCTGTTATTCCTCCACAACTTTTCTCCTCAATCGTTTGGATATATGCTGTCTTTGCCGCGTTATTTTGCTCCTTTTCTGTAACCACTGCGCGCACTGCCGCTAACGCAATACTATTTAATCCTCGAAAATATTTAATAATCTGCTCATAACTCTCCATGTGGTCCAAAAAACAACTTCCATATGCCACAAGTTCCAAATTGGCAGTCGAAACCGCCTGTAAACAAAGTTTGCACTCCCCATTGATATCTGACGCTTCCATCAAAATATCCGGTCGTTGCTTTAAGATTTCCTCAAAATATGCCTTTGCGCCAACAGCGTCCTTTTTTTCAAAAAATGTCGCCATTTTTGCAGTCACTTCATGTGTCTCTTTTTTCTCACCAATAACAGCAACTCTGCATTCAAAAGCTCTATATTGATTGGTAGTCACCCACACATACAACAAAAATTCAGAAATAAATCCGAAAACACGTCTGTGATAATCATCTGTAAAAGAAAGGTCAATACGTTTTTGCAAGCAAAAAAATATTGTAAAAAGCCATTCACAATACATATCATACAATTCTTTTTTCGCCACCATAATATTGCCAAAATAGGTTCTATTCTGATGTACCAAACGAATAAATGTGTCATAATATTCTGGAAAAAGTTCCAAAATAACACGCCCTGTCTCATCTAATGTGTTGACATTGTGATGTGCGCGAAAACCATCTCTGTAGGAGCCAGGCAACTCTAGTAACTTTGTCGTAATAATATCATACTCTGATAAAATCTGTTCGTACTCTGTTTGTGTAAAAGCATATCCCTCCTCATCGGTCAAATAGCGCCGATAATGACAGATTCCTACATTTTCAGCATCTTTATAGTTTTTCCACACCCAATAGACACCAGAAAGCTCTGCATAGTAACCATTTAGCTCAGATATATTATCTCCAGTATCATCTCCCAAATATCCATAATTATTTTTTGCATTTTTATGACCGACATGAAGCGGAATATACATGGGATTATCAGGTACTTCAAATTGTTTGTGTGTCATTACAAAAATTTTAACAGACATTATTTTGTCTCCTTTTTTATCATAAAATCATATATTGCATTATACACTTTTGAAAAGCATTTGTACAAGAAACAAGGAGGCTTTATATGGAATTTTTCAACAAAGTGGGTTCCTCAATCTCCAACAAAAGTAAAAATGTCGCCCGAAAAGCAAAAGAGCTTGCCGAAATTTCCAGTCTGAACAATCAGATTAACGCGCAGGAAGATATTATCAATAAAATTTGTCTGGAAATCGGAAAAACAGTCTACGAAAAACGAGAGGCTTTTCCAGACACTGAACTCGAAGAAAAATACAATGCGACTTCTAATGCATATGCCGAAATCACACGCCTAAAATCAAAAATTATCTTTGTAAAAGGAGCAAAACAATGTCCCAACTGTGGGATTGAAGTTCCACTGACTTCCTCCTTCTGCCCAGATTGTGGAACGGCTGTACCTACACCAGAACCAGAGCCAGAAATAGAAGATTTTGTGATACCACCAGATAGTATTATCTATCATCCAAACGAGCCAAATTAAGTAGGGGTCCGATTGAATAGGAAAGATTATACGCGCGACCCGTACGCCGCCTTAGCGGCTTATTTCCTCTGAACGGGTCTGCGCATAAAATAAGAATGCGCCTTACGGCGCACTCTTATTTTGTTAAAAGCATCATAATCTTATTGCTTCTCTCTATAAATTTTGTCATAGCCTCTGGCTGAAGTGGGGACTGCTGAATCAGTGCCAAATCATAGAGCTGCTCACAGATAATATCTACATTTTCAGCCTCTTTGTGATCTAACACATAAGAAACCAATTTATTGTTTGCATTGAGGATTAGCGTTTCGCCTTCCTTGCCCATGCCCATCATGCCCATATCCATACCTGGCATTGCATACATTTTCATCATATCCTGCATTCTGCGAGATTCTTCTGATACTGTAATCATAGAGGCAATATCTTCGTTTTTGAGTTTTTCTAACTTTACAGTAATATTTTCATTCTTTACAGCTTTCTTGAAAATCTCAGCAATTTCTTCGCTTTTCTTTGTGAGTTCTTCCTCATCTTCCTTAGAGTTTTCCTCTTTAAAAGTATCTGTCAAATCTGCGTCAATTCGTGCAAATTTGATTCCTTCATTCTTTGACTCCAACTGAGATACAAATGGCTGATCGATTTTATCTGGCAGTACAACAGCGTCCATACCTGCCTTTTTGAACATATTGACATACTGACTTTGCTGTACGAGGTCTGTCACATAGTAAACAATTTTTTCTTTTTTCTCCTCTGCATCACCCTCTGTCGTATCAGTGTCAGCATCCACTACCTCTGCTTCCACCTTCTCTCCAGTCTCCGCATCTGTCACAGATGCTTTGTTCTCTGCGTCATCTGGATCAACTTTCTTTACCTCAAGACATTCTGGAAGGGTTAAATACTTTCCATCAAGATTCTTAAACAGAATATAATCTGTCATCTTCTCACAGAACTTGTCATCTTTCAAGCAACCAAACTTAATAAACGGACTAATATCATCCCAGTACTTCTCATAGTTTTCTTTGTCTGTCTTACACATTCCAGACAACTTATCTGCAACCTTCTTGGTAATGTATTCACTTATTTTAGTTACAAAGCCATCGTTCTGTAATGCGCTTCTTGATACATTCAGTGGCAAATCTGGACAGTCAATCACACCTTTTAACAACAGCAGAAACTCTGGAATAACCTCTTTGATATTGTCTGCAATAAACACTTGGTTGTTATACAGTTTAATTGTTCCCTCAATGGACTCATACTCCATATTAATCTTCGGAAAATAGAGAATCCCTTTCATATTAAACGGATAATCCATATTTAAATGAATCCAGAAAAGAGGTTCCTTGTAATCAGAAAATACCTTGCGATAAAACTCAATATATTCTTCTTTTGTACAGTCATTTGGATGCTTTGCCCAGAGTGGATGCGTATCATTTAAAGGAACTGGACGCTTTTTAATCTTAAGCTTTGTCACTTTCTCCTTTGTCGGCTCTGCGCCGTCTTCACCTGGAATTTCTTTTTCTTCCTCCACAGTCTCTACAACCACATCATCCTCTCTCTTGTCCTCAGGATCAATGGTCTCAAACTCCTCTGGTGCATTGGCCTTTTCCAGATAAATTTCATAAGGCATAAAAGAACAGTATTTTCTAATTACTTCGCGCGCCTTATACTCATTGCAAAACTCCAGACAATCCTCATTCAGAAACAGTGTGATCTCTGTACCAACCTCTGTTCTATTTCCATCTGTCATAGAAAATTCTGTGCCGCCATCACACTCCCAATGCACTGCTACCGCATCTTTTTGATAAGAAAGCGTATCAATATGCACTTCATCCGCAACCATAAATGCGGAGTAAAAACCAAGTCCAAAATGTCCAATAATCTGGTCATCATTTGCCTTGTCCTTATATTTCTCAATAAAATCTGTCGCCCCTGAAAAAGCGATCTGATTGATATATTCTTCAACCTCCGCCGCTGTCATACCAAGTCCAGTATCAATAAATTTGAGGGTCTTCTCCTCAGGATTTACAATGATGTGAATATCTTTCTTTACACCTGCGGGATATTCATACTCTCCCATCATCTCAAGCTTCTTTAACTTCGTAATAGCATCACAACCATTTGAAATTAACTCTCGATAAAAGATATCGTGATCTGAATACAACCACTTTTTAATAATTGGAAAAATATTTTCGCTGTTAATTGACAAACTTCCACGCTTTTCTGCCATAAAACTCACATTCCTTTCTTCTCTAATTCAAATAATTTCATGTTATAGCGACCATATACCGCAAATCGGCTAAATTCTTTCTACAGTCGTGTGTATTTTGTCTGATAGATAGTTTAATACCCAAAATAGTAAAAGTCAAGAGTAAATTAGCACTCATTTCACCTGAGTGCTAATAATTCATATTTTGTTTATTTTTTGTTTATTTTTCGTTAGGAAAATACTTGCTGATACACAGAAAAAAAACTACTTGTTGTCACTTCATCATTCTCGATAAAACCTACTTTCTCCCACAAATCTTCATTAAGGCTTCTGGCCAGTCCATCCACAAATCCAGAATACTCCTCATTAAATACCTCTTTTCTGCGCTGTTCCACAATCTTGATCTTATTTCGATCTGTCTCATCCCTATCAAAAGTACTAATACACTTAATGATATGATATCCATGTTCTGTCTCTACAATTCCACTGATCTCATCTGTTCCAAGATTAAATGCTGCCTCCTCAAACTCCGCATCCATTGTTCCTTTTCCAAAGGAATAGGACGAATTACTATCCTCGCTGTATTTTGTAATCAAGGTAGAAAAGTCGGAACCTTCCCTTGCTTTTTTCAACACTTCCTCAGCGCGTTGACGTGCCTTTTTCTTTGCCGTCTCAGGATAGGGAACATGCTCTCGATTCTCATTGATAGAATACGTTTTAATCAAAACATGTTGCACTGTAATTGTTCGAGCCTCGTCATCACTGATTTCAGGGTTTATATCTGCGATCAAATACTCATATACTTTTCCTGCCAACGTGTATTCCTCGTACATGGTTCGCAGAAGTTTTTCATCAATTTTAAGTAACTCCTGTTCCTTTTCACACAAAGATGCATAATATAGTTTGGCCGCTTCTTGTGCTTTGTCAAGTTCCTCTTGAGTCAATCGAATCTCATACTTTGCAGCAAGAAGATTCATTGCCTTGATGCGGGCAATCCTTGCAAGCACAGTCTCCTTCACATTCTCCTCAAGCGTCTCTCCTTGGTAAGAAGTCTGCCAAATCTGACTTCCAAGTGCCTGTTCATACTGATTTTTGGTGTTGGTTAGATAAACCATCACTTCCGCCAACTTACAAGACGTTTTGTCAATGCGAAACACCTCATCTCTGTTAAATCCTGTTGTCAACACAATTTTTGTTTTGCCGTGTTCATTGAGTTGCATCCGGCATCCAACTGCCAAAAAAACGACCGCCAACACTACTGCTGACAACTTTACTGTATTTTTCTGATGAAAAAAAATCATATAACCGCCTCTTGTATAATAAATATAGTAAACACAAATTTTTGCGTTTACTTTGCGCCGACCGTATACCGCAAAGCGGCTAAACTCCAATGGCAAAAATTGTCATATAAGATTTTTCACATTACGGTCGTTTACTATATGTATCACAATCGTTCTCACTTCTTAAACTGTAACAAATTTTCTGATACTCTGCAATATCATTTATTGTCAAAACATGTCTTTTGCATGACAATGTTGAATTTGCTATATTTTTTGCGCAATTTTCTGTATTATTTGTAGAAAAAATTCGATTTATTCTATAGAATTATCAAATTGTTTTTGCTATAATATTGAGGCAGGTAACAAATATCATGATTTATGGGGGCACATCATGGTTTTTAGTAGTATTATATTTATTTTTGTTTTTTTGCCAATATTTCTGGCTTTATATTATATAGTTCCCGCCAAATTCCGAAACTTTCTTTTATTTCTGGGAAGTTTGATTTTTTATAGTTTTGGCGATCCTTCTTACCTTTTTCTTATTTTATGTTCTATTACAGTAAACTTTTTACTTGGGCGGGCTATGGAACGTTTTGAAGGAAGAAGCATGGAGCGAACATTGCTGCTGATTTTATCACTGTTTTATAATCTTGGTCTATTGCTGTTTTTTAAGTACACAAACTTTTTTATTGAAAATATTAACGCAACCTTACGACTGTTGAACATTCCCTGGCGATTTTACACGCTCAATCTCACATTGCCATTGGGTATCAGTTTCTATACCTTTCAAATTATCTCTTATATTATTGATGTGTACCTTGGAAAAACAAAAGCTGATACTTCATTTATCAGTCTTGGCGCATACTTGTGTATGTTTCCTCAATTGATTGCAGGACCAATTGTTGTTTATTCTGATATCCGCAGTGCATTAAAAGAGAGGAAAATTTACCCATATGGATTTGACAGCGGACTAAAAACATTTATCCTAGGGCTTGGCTACAAAGTAATTATTGCCAATCGCATTGGAACTTTGTGGAATGAAGTATGCACGATCGGTTATGAAAGCATTTCCACTCCGCTCGCGTGGCTTGGCGCTTTTGCCTATTCCATGCAACTTTATTTTGACTTCTGTGGCTACTCTCTAATGGCTGTCGGTTTAGGAGATATGCTTGGATTTCGCATGCCTGCAAATTTTCGCCATCCTTATATGGCGCGCAGTGTCACAGAATTTTGGCGCAGATGGCATATCACACTCGGCGCATGGTTTCGGGAATATGTATACATTCCACTTGGCGGAAATCGTAAGGGAAGTGTTCGCACTATCTTTAATCTGCTAGTCGTATGGTTTTTGACTGGATTTTGGCATGGTGCTGCTTGGAACTTTATTTTATGGGGATTTTTTATCTTTGTACTACAAATTATAGAAAAAAATATCACGCTCAAATGGCTTACCGCTGAAAATATTTTTGCCAAACTTATTTCGCATTGTTATATGTTTTTCTATATCCTTGTTAGTTGGACAATTTTTGCAATCAGTGATTTTCATGAGCTTGGAATTTATCTGAGAAAAATGTTTCCGTTCTTTAGTACAGAAAGCATTCTAAATGTTACAGATTTTACAAGACTTGCAACTGAGTATGCTCCTCTGATTCTTGCAAGTATTCTTTTTGCAACGAATTATCCTGAGAAGCTCTTTAACAAAATTCGCAATAAGAACATTGGTATTCTTATTGCCTTGATTGTATTTTGGTGGTCTGTATACTATCTGTCCATCGGAATTGACAATCCGTTTTTGTACTTCCGATATTAGAAAGGCATCTTTAAATATGAAAAATCAAAAAAACTATACACTTATATTTCTTATTGTACTGTCAACTTGTGTGTTTAGCATTCTCGGTCATTACTGGAATATTCAGTATTATCGCCGAACAAATACCTACACGGCATCAACTCCGCCTCTTACAACAGCAATGCGCGGGTTACACGACAAACTGTATCTCTCAGATTTATCCAGTTTTAACACAAACTATGCAGTCAGCAATTTGGTTGCGCCGACCACTGCTATACAGATAGAGTCAACAGATGTCGTACCGCCTCCTTTAACAGACATTGCTACAAATATTTCTGATCCTTTCGCAAAAGGAAAACTGTTTGAAACCACTTCACACCGCCTGCAGGAGGAAACACAGACTTATGAATTTACAACGGCAACAGAAGATTACTTTGCCGATGCGTGTTTTATTGGTGATTCCCGCACTGTTGGTATCAGCCAATATGCTGGAATAGAAAATGCAACCTTTTTGTGCAAAACTTCCCTGACAATCTATGATTATGAAAAACCAAAACTGACCTTCAACGAGGAAAAAATGTCTGTCAAAGACATTCTTACAGAAAATCAATTTGCAAAAATCTATCTTATGGTTGGCATTAATGAATGTGGAACTGGAACTCCTGAGACTTTTTTTGAGCGTTATCGTGAGGTTGTAAATGATATCCGAAAACTCCAACCCAATGCATTAATTTTTATTCAGGGAAATCTTTTTGTCACTCAGTCAAAATCTGAGGAAAGTGATAGTATCAACAATGAAAATATTGCTGCTAGAAATGCACTGATTGCAACACTTGCCAATCAAAAGGATATCTTTTATATTGATATCAATGAGAGCAATTTATGTGACGAAGGTGCACTCATTTCTGATTATACATGGGACCAAGTACATATCAAAGCACAGTACTATCCCGTTTGGAAAGATTATTTGCTGCAGCATGCAATTATCATAAATAATAAGACAACAATATCTTCACAATCAGACAAAAAAGATCCACCACGTGGCTTGCGAATAGAAAATGAATAGGGGAGGTAAACCTCCCCTACTCATCTTTAAGAATTGCTTCTAATTTCTGTTGTGTACTGTCTAAATCAATTAAGATTGTATCTCCAACTTTTACTTGGTCTGCAAGAATCAATCTGGCAGCTAGGGTTTCTACATTCTTTTGTATATATCGTTTGAGTGGTCTTGCTCCATATACTGGGTCATAACTGTTGTCAATAATAAAACACTGTGCACGCTCAGAAATCTCAATTACCAGTTCTCTATCTGCAAGGCGTCTATTGATGTCTGTAAGAATCAATCCAATAATACCACCAATATTATTCTTTGTGAGCGGTTTAAACAAAATTGTCTCATCCAATCTGTTGAGAAACTCTGGTCTAAAGTGTGCTCTAAGCTCACTCATAACCATACTTTGTGCGGATTCTTCTATCTCTCCATCACTGTTAATTCCATCGAGCAGATACTGTGCGCCAATATTAGAAGTCATAATTAAAATGGTATTTTTAAAATCTACTGTTCGCCCTTGTGAGTCTGTGATTCGTCCGTCATCAAGCACTTGTAGAAGAATGTTAAACACATCTGGATGCGCCTTCTCAACTTCATCAAACAAAACCACACTGTATGGTTTTCTGCGCACTGCCTCTGTGAGTTGTCCACCTTCATCATAACCCACATATCCAGGAGGCGCTCCGATTAGCCTTGACACAGAATGTTTCTCCATATATTCACTCATATCAATACGAACCATATTCGCTTCATCATCAAACAAAGATGCAGCAAGTGCTTTTGCCAATTCCGTCTTGCCTACTCCTGTCGGTCCTAGAAACAGAAAAGAACCAATTGGCTTGTCAGGATCTTTAATTCCAGCTTTTGAACGAATGATTGCCTCTGTCACTTTTGTGACACCCTCATCCTGCCCAATCACACGTTTGTGAAGTTCTGCATCCAAATGTAAGGTTTTGTTTCGTTCACTCTCATTGAGTTTTGACACAGGAATCCCTGTCCAACGTGAGATAATCTTTGCAATCTCATCCTCTGAGACGCTTTCGTGTACCAAGGACATCTCCCTTGCATTCACTGCTTCTTCTTCAATTTCCAACTGTTTTTTTAATTCCGGCAATTTTCCATAGCTTAACTCTGCCGCCTTTTCAAGATTACCTTCCCGCTGTGCAATCTGTATCTGATTGTTTAATTCTTCAATATCTTCACGCAATTTTGATAGCTTTTCCACACATGCTTTCTCATTGTCCCATTGCGCCTTGCGATTATCGAACTCTGCCTTTTGCTCCGCAAGTTCTGCTTGCAGCGTTGTCAGACGCTCTGCACTCAGCCGATCTTCTTCTTTCTTAAGTGCTGCAACTTCAATTTCCATCTGCATGATCTTTCGTTGCAATTCATCAAGTTCTGCCGGCAAAGAATCAAGTTCTGTCTTGATCATAGCACAAGCCTCATCTACTAAATCAATTGCTTTATCTGGAAGAAATCGGTCTGTAATATATCGGTTTGAGAGCACTGCAGCGCTTACCAAAGCATTGTCCATAATCTTAACACCATGAAACACCTCATAGCGCTCTTTCAATCCTCTTAGTATACTAATAGTATCCTCAACGGTAGGTTCTGATACCATCACCGGCTGAAAACGTCGCTCCAATGCGGGGTCTTTTTCAATATACTGTCTATACTCGTCGAGGGTAGTTGCTCCAATACAGTGTAGTTCCCCACGCGCAAGCATTGGCTTGAGCATATTGCCAGCATCCATAGCGCCGTCTGTTTTACCAGCACCCACAATTGTATGCAACTCATCAATGAACAAAATAATCTGACCATCGCTGTTTTTCACATCTTCCAATACCGCTTTTAAACGTTCTTCAAATTCGCCTCTGTATTTTGCACCTGCAACCAACGCTCCCATATCTAGAGAAAAGATTTTCTTATCCTTTAATCCCTGCGGCACATCACCGCGCACAATCCGTTGTGCAAGTCCTTCCACAACCGCTGTCTTTCCAACACCAGGCTCTCCGATAAGCACAGGATTATTCTTGGTCTTTCTAGATAGAATCCGAATAATATTGCGAATCTCATTATCCCTGCCAATCACTGGATCAAGCTTCTGGTTTCTTGCCTTCTCCACCAAATCTTGCCCATATTTTTCAAGTGTATCATATGTGGCTTCAGGATTGTCACTTGTGACTTTCTGATTTCCTCGCACCTCCGCAAGTGCCTTTAAAAATCGTTCCCGCGTAATACCATACTCTCTGAAAATCTCCTTGACTTCTCTGTTTGGATTTTGAATCATAGAGAGAAATAAATGCTCAACAGATACATATTCATCTCCCATGCGTTTTGCTTCATCCTCTGCACTGATTAAAACCTTGTTGAGATACTGTCCTATATAAGGCTGTCCACCTTGAACTTTCACGCGTTTCTCAAGTGCTTTTTTCACTCTATCAAGAAAATATTCCTTATGAATCTCCATCTTCTCTACAAGCTTTAAAATAAGACTATCATCAATCGTGAGAAGTGCATAGAGCAAATGCTCCTGCTCAAGTTCCTGATTTCCATATTCCATAGCAAGTTTTTCGCACTGGTTTACTGCCTCTAATGATTTTTGTGTAAATTTCTGAATATTCATACATTTCCTCCTCTCATAGTTCCTGATTTATTTTTCTATCTGTTCTATATACACTATAACACTATTTTTTATTTTGTCAATTTAGTTTATACATTTATTACCTTTTTTATTTCCTATTAAGAAATTATTAAAAAATTTACGCTAACTCCCATCTGCCTGCTTCAGCAGGCGTACAAATCAGGATGGTGAAATTTTAATTTCACACTAACACTTTTTAACAATTCAATAAATTTTCTCTTTTATTCTACCGATATTAATAAATATGTGGTAAAATAATTAAGGTAGTCCACCATACATAGACAGCGAACTTGGTAGGACTATTCTATGAAACAATTCTTCCGAAAGATGGTGTTAAGATGATGGATGCAGCCACAGCATATTTTTTGAAAAAATATTACCCGCACGTCATCAAATGGTGGTTGGTAGTATATAATCCCGAAGCAGTCCGCATATGGCCCTCCAAACAAGAGGAGGAAGAAGCACTTCGCATTGAGGCGGAAGAAGCCGAGCGCCTTGCATTGGAAGGCCCCGCGGATGCGCCAGAGGAAGTGGAAGTTCAAAACAAGATTGATCCTTCCGCATTTAATGCATCAACTGGTTCTTACTCTGGATTGTATGGGCAGCAGCCTGTTGATGAAGATACGCAAGCAACTTTGCAAGCAATTTTATATGCTTCCAGCAACCAGAGTTCTATCGACCTGCTTATAGCAGGAGGACAGCGTGGTGATGATGTGATCACTCCGCCTGAGCAAAATGCGATTATTATGGAGGCCAATGAAATCTATGAGCGACTTCTGCGCGAAGCTGCTGAAGATGAGGCACGCAAGCAGGCTGAAATTGAAGAAATGCGTAAACAGGCTGAGTTAACCTTCGCACAGTAAGAAACAGTTTCTAAAAAGAAAGAATACCGCCAAATGGTATTCTTTCTTTTTTGTTTTCTTTATCCAATTTACTTTAATTACATTTATTCCTAAGTTCCTCCCATCTTTTGTCAATTTCCTCCTGAAATTTTCCAAGGAGCACTTCATTTTCTTTTTGGAACAAATGTTTAAATCTCCTCTGAGGTTTTAAAAACTCCTCAATAGGTAGCTTGTTTTTGGGTTCATAATTTAAAATCCATTTTCCCTCTATCACTTCAAACATGGGCCAATAACAGGTGTCCATTGCCAACTGACAGATACGCATTATCTCACTTGGCTCATATCCCCATCCTCTTGGACAAGGTGACATGACGTTCAAAAAGGCAGCCCCTGGCGTATAAATTGCCTTTTGTGCTTTTGTATACAAATCTTTAAAATTCGATGTGAATGTACTTTGTCCCACATAGGGAATATGGTGCTCTGCCATGATTGCTGCAAGGTCTTTTCTAACTTGTACCTTTCCCGCAGATACTTTTCCTGCTGGCGTTGTGGTCGTATCCGCATACTGTGGTGTCGCAGAGGAACGCTGTGTTCCCGTATTCATATAAGCGCCATTATCATAACACACATAGACCATATCATGTCCGCGCTCCATGGCACCGGACAAAGACTGAAATCCAATATCGTAGGTACCGCCATCACCACCAAATGTAATAAACTTAAAGTTCTCCTGAATCTTTCCTTTTTTCTTTAGTACATGATATGCCGTTTCCACTCCAGAAAGTGTTGCACCCGCATTCTCAAACGCATTGTGTATATAGCTATCCTCATAAGCAGTGTATGGATACATAAAAGAAGATACTTCAAGACATCCTGTGGCATTTCCAACGACTGCTTTATCCCCTTCCTCAAGTGCTCGCAACACTGTACGCACCGTAATTGTACCACCGCAACCCGCACACATTCTATGCCCTGGGGCAAGACGTTCTGGTTTACTCATAACTTCTTTAAAATTATATGTTGTCTTCTCCATGCTCTCCTAGACCTCCTCTGTCTGCTCTCTGCGCAGGCCTATGTACTCATACATATCTGTCACTATATGTGTCTCTGCGATTGTCTCCAAATTTTTGTAAACTGTTTTAAAGTCAGAAACCGTAATATCTCTACCACCAAGACCATAAAAATAATTTACCACTTCCGCAGTTATTCGTGCTTGATACAACGCTGCGCGTACTTCTGCGCCGAGTGGCCCACTTGTCGCCGCAAACATCTCGCTCCGGTCCATAATTGCTACTGCCTTTACCTTAGAAAGTGCCTCTGCTAGTTCTTCCTCTGGAAATGGTCTAAACACACGAATCTTTATCAAACCAACCTTTTTGCCTGTTGTGCTTCTAATCTCGTCAATTGCCGCCTTGCAAGTTCCTGCCGCAGAGCCAATAATCACAACCGCATACTCGGCATCTTCCATCTGATACGTTTCAAAAAATCCATACTTGCGACCTGTCATTTTCTCAAATCTGGCTGCCACTTCTAAAATCACTTCCCGCGCATTTATCATTGCCTGTCGTTGAGCGCGTTTTGTCTCCATATAGTAATTAGAAACTGCATAGGGACCAATTGCCATTTTCTCTGAAGCATTTAACAGATAATGTTCGGGTTCATACTCTCCAACAAACTTTTTTACCGCAGCATCCTCAGCCAACAAAATATTCTCTACACCATGACTTGTGATAAATCCGTCTTGACATACCATAACTGGCAAATGAACCCGCTTATCCTCCGCAATTGGAAACGCTTGTATAAAATTATCGTAAACTTCCTGATTGGACTCCGCATAAATCTGTATCCAACCCGAATCCCTCGCCCCCATACTATCGGAGTGATCCGCATTGATATTGATTGGACCAGACAGCGCTCTGTTGACCAGCGCAAGCACAATTGGAAGCCTATTTGATGCCGCTACATAAAGTTCTTCCCACATTAATGCCATACCACACGAAGATGTTGCTGTAATCGCTCTTGCTCCTGCTGCTGTCGCTCCAATTGTAGCACTCATAGCACTGTGTTCACTCTCAACGTGAATAAATTCTGTATCAATCTCACCATTTGCAATGTAATTTGCCACATACTGCGGAATTTCTGTTGACGGTGTGATTGGGAAAGCAGGCATTACATCTGGATTTACCTGTTTAATAGCATATGCTACCGCCTCATTACCTGATAATCGTTCTCTGATTGCCATTTATTTCCCCTCCCTCATACTGATTGCACCAAATGGACATACCTTTGCGCAAATACCACATCCTTTACAATGCTCATAGTCAAATTCTGCACGCTTTCCAGTTATGACTGGAATTGATGAATCTGGACATACCGGTGTGCACAGAAGACATTGTTTGCACTTTTCAGACTCCCAGATTGGCGTTGTTGTCCTCCACTCCCCTGTACAAAAGTCTTTTGAAGTAGCTGCCTCAAAAATTTTATTTCCCTCCGTAATATGCTGCCATGGACTTTGTTCATTAATTCTGTCTTGTATTTTTTCCCTTGCCATATTCTTTTCTCCTATCTTCTTACAGAAACTTGTCATTGCGCTTTGTTTTTATCTGTATGCGCAAACGCAAGTTCAAGTGCCATCATATTGCCATCAATCACCTCTGGCTTCTTAGCAAATTTATGCTGAAAAGATGCCTTCATCTCTGTGAGAAACGCTTCGCGATCCATCACTTTGGAAACCGCCACCGTCGCTGCGAGCATCGGTGAATTGGGATAGTTTTTTCCAAGCGCTTTTATTGAAATTTCCTTCGCATTCACAGTGTACACTGCACCTGTATAGCCGTGTAGATGTTCCTCAATCTCCTCTTTGCTGCGCGTAGAATTGACAATGACAGCCCCTTCGGGATTTAAACCTTTTGTTACATCAATACTGTCTAGTAAACTCTCATCTACAACCACAACGTAGTCTGGCTCATAGATGTTAGAATGCACTGTTATTGGTTTACTGCTAATGCGATTGTACGCTGTTATTGGCGCTCCCATTCGTTCAGGACCATATTCTGGAAATCCCTGTACGTACTTTCCTGTCTTAAATGCTACATCTGCCAACAGAAGTGCAGCCGTCTTAGCACCCTGTCCGCCGCGTCCATGCCATCTGATCTCTATCGTATCTTTCATTTTAACTCCCATCTGCCCGCTTTAGCGGGCGTACAAATCAGGATGGTGAAATTTTAATTTCACGCTAACTCCCATCTGCCCGCTTTAGCAGGCGTACAAATCAGGATGGTGAAATTTTAATTTCACGCTAACTCCCTATCCTTTCTTCAAAGCATATCTTCTTGTTTTTTGAGTATACGAATGGAATCCATTATATACGCAAAAATATGTAGATATTCTTTTCTCTTGCTCTCCATACACTGAATTGTCACAATCAATTCTTGACTCCTATAACTGCCAAGCAAAAAAATATTATAAAAACAATATCCTGTTACATGAGATAAATACTGCAATTCTCCAAATACGTTTCTATTGATTGTTCGTTTAGACATCTGCTTACAGACAAACTGATTAACCTCCTTGCAGAACCGCTTATAATATTCATTCAATCTGCCATCCAAACTTTCATTTGTCAGATCTTCGCCTCCCCGCGCAACATTGATAACTGTCCGCTTATCCTTTGACAGCCAACTATTCTGCGACGGAAGAAATGATTCTGACCGTTCTATATCTGAAGGAATCATAATTTCAACTCCATCATTAAAAAGACGATATTTTTCGTAAAGCATTCTAAGATAAAACCCTTTCTAATGTAGATTATTTTTCTGCATGGGCATATGCAATCGAATAGGGAAAATTGCTTCCCCTACTCGCACGCTGGATACCCGTCAGCTTCTGCTGTATAACTCCTTTCCGCATCCTTATGTAATCGAGTAGGGAAGATTGCTTCCCCTACTCGTGCGCCGGACACCCGTCAGCGAACCGATAAATCGGTTTGATGACAAATTTCACTTGGATGCCCGTGTACATAAAAGGAAACGCTGTCACCTCCTGTGACAGCGTTCATTGCGAAAATTATTCTTCGACACTGTAGTTTGGTGCCTCTTTTGTAATATGAATATCATGCGGATGACTCTCTCGGAGTGCCGCAGCAGAAATCTTTACAAATTTACCATTTGTTTTCAGTTCTTCGATTGTGCTTGTACCGCAGTAGCCCATGCCTGACCGCAAACCTCCCATCAACTGAAATACTGTATCTTCTACATTTCCCTTGTAGGCAACTCGGCCTTCTACTCCTTCTGGAACAAGCTTCTTAGCATCTGACTGGAAGTAACGATCTTTACTTCCGTTCTCCATCGCAGCAATGGAACCCATACCTCTATATACCTTATATTTTCTTCCCTGGAACAGTTCAAAAGTACCTGGGCTTTCCTCACATCCAGCAAAAATACTTCCCATCATGCAGACATTACCACCTGCTGCAATTGCCTTAGTCATATCCCCAGAATACTTAATACCGCCATCCGCAATAATTGGAATGCCATATTCTTTTGCAACTGCATAGGAATCCATAATCGCTGTAATTTGAGGTACACCAATTCCCGCAACAATACGCGTTGTACAGATAGATCCTGGTCCAATGCCGACTTTGACAGCATCTGCGCCTGCCTCAATCAGCGCTCTTGCACCATCTCCTGTCGCAACATTTCCAGCAATCACTTGCAACTCTGGATAACTCTCCTTAATCATTCTCAGACACCGCAACACATTTTCCGAATGACCATGTGCACTGTCAAGCACAATCACGTCCACTTTCGACGCGACAAGTGCCTCTACACGCTCAAGTACATTGGCCGTAATACCAACACCTGCCCCACATAACAACCTTCCTTGTTCATCCTTCGCCGCAAGTGGATATTTGATTGTTTTCTCTATATCTTTAATTGTGATAAGTCCTTTGAGATTAAAATGATCGTCTACAATTGGAAGCTTCTCTTTTCTCGCGTCGGCAAGAACTTGCTTCGCTTCCTCAAGCGTAATCCCTTCCTTCGCTGTAATCAGACCTTCTGAAGTCATGGATTCTTTGATTTTCTTAGAATAATCTGTCTCGAATTTTAAATCGCGATTTGTGATAATACCAACAAGCTTCCTACCTTCTGTGATTGGCACACCAGAAATGCGAAACTTTGCCATCAAGGCGTCTGCATCTCCAATTGTATGTTCTGGAGTCAGTGAAAATGGATCTGTAATCACACCATTTTCAGAACGTTTTACTTTGTCCACTTCCTCCGCCTGTGCTTCTATAGACATGTTTTTGTGGATAATACCAATTCCCCCCTGCCTGGCCATGGCAATCGCCATCCTATGTTCCGTAACTGTATCCATCCCTGCACTCATCATAGGAATGTTCAGTTTAATCTTTTTGGTCAGCCATGTTGTCAAATCAACCTCATTGGGAATCACCTGTGAATAGCTTGGTACTAAGAGAACATCATCAAAAGTAATGCCTTCGCCGATTATCTGCCCCATCTTTCTTCCTCCTGTGAAAATAGCATGTGCTGACGCACATGCGGTATGGTTTACGCTGCTGCTATTTTAAAAATATTTTCCCAATTATACTAAAGCAAGCGCAGGTTGTCAAGCATTAATCCATAAAAACCTTTCTTGGCGCAATCCCTTTGATTGTCTTTGCAAAATCCTCTGTCAGATTCATCAAAAATTTTTGATTTCCTTCATAAAATACCCAGTAAAGCTTCTGGTCAGGTAAGTCATGACCTGCACTTAAATCAGTCACTTTCGTTTGACGGTTCCTGTAAGAATCCAGTTGATGTGACTTTTCTGGCGCTATAATCTCAACCTTGTTCACATCAATCGTCAACAATTTTTTTCGTCTTGTCTTTGCCATAATCTTGTCCACTGAAATTTCTTTATCCAAGTATAGATACTCATACTCAATATCCGTCCACTGAAATATAAAATAGTCAAGTACCCCAAGTGCAATCACTGCAATAAAAAAAACAATATTCACAGTAAGAAGCATTAAAAGTCCGGCAAAAATTGTTGGAATTACACATCCTATTCTAATTAGGATCTCTTTCGCTCCTCTTTCTTTTTTCACTAATAGTTCTTTGTAGCTTTCGTTCATAATGTAATACCTTCCTTAATTTTAATAATCAATTACTAACCTATATTTTTTAATGATACCTTATATCATAGAACAATTCAATGTAATATGCAAGGTTTAGAAAAAATTTATAGCATCTTGATTGACATTTGCCAGTATTTGCATATATCATATTCTCTATAATTTTCTCTACTTACAATTTCATCAAATTCCACCTGTGTAGTTGTAATTTGATAAAACTCTTGTAAGGAATTTATTTGTTACAATTAATGCACATAAAATGCCAAAAAGCAGGCATTTTATGTGCTGCTATAACACCATATAACAAATAAATGGTATTGGGAAAAATAATATTTATAATGCAAATTTTCTTAGAAACATGGAGGTACTATTATGAAAGTTTACAATAAAAATCGGGATCAAAACAACTCAATGCACGATGAAATTCGGGAACAAAATGCCAAGCTAAAAGATGCTCCATTTAAAGACAAACTCGCATACTTCAAAGAATACTACCTAAAAACGGTTATCCTTGTCGCAGTCGTTGTCATCTTTTTGGGGCATCTTGTATATACTATGATTTCAGCCCCTACCGACACTGCATTTGCCGCATTTTTCTATAATGATTTTGGGGATTCCTCCAGCACAGAATTAATTGATGGTTTTGTCGCATATCAAAATATTGATACCAAAAAACATAGTGCCTATATTGATATGACAATGGACTACTTTCTAGATAGTGCCACCCAAGAAACCTATATGGCACTCCAAAAGTCAATGGCAGTCATAGCGACAGGCGAATTAGATATAATCGTGGGAGACACAAGCACAATCGACTACTTCTCAAAAGGAGAATGTTTTCATGACATCACAGAAGTCCTTCCCGAAGATCTACTCGCCTTGTTTGAAGACAAACTATACTATGCCAAATTTGGTGAAAGCGAGGAACCAATTCCCGTAGGAATTTATGTGACAGACGCACCAAAGTTGTATCAATATTACGGCTATGCAGGTGTGGAACCTATTTTAAGCTTTGTCATCAATTCAAACAGCATTGACAATGCAATTTCCTTTTTAAGATATCTATATATAGAGTAAAAAGGATTAGGGAAGACTTTATCTTCCCTAATCCTTTTTACATCCAAATCAATTTTTTCCACTGTTCAATCTGTTCCTCTGTCATAAATCCATTGGATGTTCCCACAAAACCTATCTTATAAGAAGCAAACAACAGTGCGTTTTTAATCGCATCCTTTGCATCTTTCGTTTTTGTATAATAATGCAAAAATGAGGAGAACAACGCATTTCCAGCACCGACAGTATTTACAATCTCATTGGTTTTTACTGGTTTATACTCAAGAAAACTGTTGTCCTCCTTGGTATAGAGAATAACACCTCGGTCTCCAATTCCCATAATAATAATCTCTGGATTATACTTTTCCCTACATTCCTGAACACAGTCATAATGATCACACTCCAAATCATCATCACTGATATAGAGAATATCTGCCGCTGATAGAAAATCTTCCTTATTGGCAATCTTTTCTGCTCTCATGCTACGCACATTTAAAGCCAATGGTTTATGGTACTTTTTCGCAAGTCCAATAATCGGCCGGCAAAAATTACAATTGGAAATAAGCACCATATCCTTATCCTGTATCTGACGTTCAAGCAAATCAAAGTCATAGTCCACATGTCGACTGTCCTTCACGTCCTCAAAAGTCTGTTTTTTCCCCCTACAATAGAGTATAACTGATGTAGGCATACCATCCAGCATTGGCAATACATAGTCTGTACTCATATTCACATCATTTGTTTTAAGAAAAGCATCAATCTGACTTTTAGACATGGATCTTGCCACCATACTCATAAAATCAACTTCATTTCCAAGCCACCGAAGTGCCATCGCCTCGTTAAACCCTGCTCCTCCCATACCAGTATTCACCAAATCTGGTATACTCTCAAACTGCTTATAGGGTACTGGCAAAGCCTCAACTTTTACAATTGTTTCCATCTGTACAAATCCTGCTACCATGAACTTACTCATAATCTTACCTCCTATTTTAAATTCCGCATCATCCTTCCCCATACCACGCAAGTAAAATTATTCGAGACTGCAAAAACACATCTAAAATAATACTATTTTATAAAATACCTTCGGAAAGTTATACTTAATTTTACCATACTTTTTTCACAATTACATACCTCTTTTTTATTTTTGTTTGAATTTTCTCAAAAAACTTGTTAAACTGTAGCACTACTTTCTAGGATATGTTAAACTGTATACAGAAACATTAAACATATCTTTGCTCTTATAGTCCTACCAAAGAGAATTACTAATAAAGGAGAACATAAAATGAAGGAACAACTTTATACTATTCCCTTAAACGATGCCTTTACTGCAAATGATGAATGCCCTTTCTGTTATATCGAACAGAAACTTGAACAAGATCTACTTGACTTCACGCTTGGATCAGGTTCCTCCTACATGGAGAGTGATATTCGAGACCTGACAGATAAGGAAGGCTTCTGTCGCTACCATTTTCTAAAAATGTATCAGTATGGAAATACTCTTGGAAATGCATGGATACTAAAGACTCATTTTAAAAAGATCAATGAAGAATTTTCTGGCGAAGTCAAAAAATTTAAACCTGCAAAGGTTTCTTTTATGGATCGTCTAAAACGCTCCAAAGAACTCAACAACACTATGACCTCATGGGTGTATGAAAAACAACGTTCCTGTTATATCTGTCATCAGTATGAGGATACTTATGCACGTTATCTCGACACTTTTTTCTATATGTATAAAAAAGATACTGATTTTGTGAAAAAACTAGAAAACAGCAAAGGATTCTGTCTTGTCCATTTTGGTGATTTGTGTCAGAGTGCTGTGGAAAAGCTAAATCAAAAACAGTGTGATGACTTTTTTGCAACTGTTTTTCCTCTGATGGAACAAAATCTAAGCCGCCTTGAAGAAGATGTCAGTTGGATGGTCGAAAAGTTTGATTACCGAAATGCAGACGCTGACTGGAAAAATTCTAAAGATGCCATACAGCGTGGTATGCAAAAATTAAAGGGCGGATACCCTGCCGCCCCCATCTATCAACAGAAAAAATAAAAAGTTAATCGGAAAAATAAATCATTTAAAATGCCTTAACTATTTTCCTATAGACTTTAAAGAATTACTCAAGCGAGATCAAGTGTCATATCTCTTACCAGTTCAATATATGCCTTGATCTCCTTGAAAATCGCTTCCGCTCCTGCTGCTTCTGCAGTTCTCTCTCGTATGATACCACTGATTGTATAGTCTAACATTTTCTTGATACAATCTCGCTTTGCCTTATCAGGAACAATTTCAATCTCTGCAAAATTGAGATAATCGCTCATCCGTTTCTCATAATTTTGTCTGGATTGTGCAGTCTTTGCAACGATTTCCTGTTGTGATTCCTGTGCTGCCTTCTCCAAAAAAATAGTAAGATATGGATAGCTCCTCCCTACTTTTGCCTTTGTCTTAGCAATCTGCATTATTAGTTCAAAGTAGTCCTTTTCTCTATCATTTACAATTGTAGAAAGTTCCAATAACATATATTTGACACAGTAGTCGTACACAAAAATATAGATGCCCTCCTTAGATCCAAAATAATGAAACCAGAGTCCTTTGCTAACTCCGACTGCCTTGACCATGTCATCTGTACTGGCATGTTTATATCCATTTTTTGCAAACACTTCTATAGCACCATTAATCATACGATCTTGTTTTTCTCTTGCAAGGTCAAAAAATTTTTCGTTCATTTGTCCCTCCATTTTATAGTATAGCTTCTCGAAGTCTATGTGGCACCTTTGATTTCTTATTTTTATACTACCATACTTCTTATAAGGAATCAATAAAACAAATTTGATCCGAAATATACAACCATTATAATTCACACCCTCGCCCCTTTATAATGATTTGGTGTATATTACAATATTTTTTGATGTACTGCTGGCTCCGACACTATGCAGCAAATACATAATGCGAAAGGGAAAGGTAACATGCAACCTTTTGTAATTTTTTCCTTCTATTAATATATAATAAAATACCAGAAAGGAATCCATTAATATGAAAAAGAATGTTATTATATTTCTACCCATCTTTGGCTTGATGCTCAATGGCTGCGCAAATACCACCTCACCAAATCCAACCAAAAAAAACATAGAACTGCATGAAAATGTCACCGCAATATCCACTGATTCTAGTGAGCAAAAAACTTTAGAAAAGACTTCTCCTTCTATAACAGCAACAAAAGTTGAACAAGGAGGTCCCTATGGTCTACTCTCCCTCTCTGTTCCTGCTGGATGGCACTATGAAACCTATCCTATGGACAGTGAAAAATTATCTTATGGATTGTATGGCATTCAATTTTTTCCAGAAGATGCGACTGACGGTTATATCACTCTCGCCTATATTGATAACTTTGGGGTCTGTGGAACAGGTCTTGTCGAGGAATCGTTAACTCTTGCCGGAAAACCAGCCACTATGGGAATTTATGATAATCATGATTATTGGAATTTTATTGCATTTGATGATGCGTACACTGGTATTGTCGCACTTTCATATGATGTTGAAAATTGGTGGGAAACCGATTCTGAACAAGTACTAGAAATTTTAAATACAGTGTCATTTGACACTTCTATAAAAGAAGGTGGCACATATATTCACAGCGCTGAATCTGAAATAGACAAAATTGGACTTTATCTCACATTAAAAAAAATCACTCCAGCTGGTGCAATCCTAGTGTTTCACCAGTATGACGAGAATGCGCCAACCGGTGAACTGAACTATGGTGATGCTTTTGTAATTGAAGTCCAAAAAAACAATATCTGGGAGGAAGTTCCTGTTGTTGTAGATGGCGAATATGCTTTTCATGATATTGCCTACAACATTTCGAACAGAGATACTTCTGTACAGGAACTTGACTGGACCTGGCTGTATGGAACACTACAACCTGGCAATTATCGAATCAAAAAGGAAATCATGGATTTTAGAAAAAGCGGTGATTATGACAAATATACACTTTATGCACAATTTACTTTGAATTAAAGAATGTTCATAAGTATTAACGATTCAATTCATTTTTTAAAAGTTGATAGATTGCTGCTACTATTGGAACACCCAACAACATGCCGCCAATACCGAGTACGCCGCCGCCCACGGTCACAGCGGCAAGTACCCACACACCCGGCAAGCCAATCGATGAACCGACCACACGCGGATAAATCAGATTGCCTTCCAACTGCTGTAACGTCACTAAATACGCAATAAAGATAACTGCCTTAATCGGAGAGACAGTAAAAATCATAAACGCACCAACAACCGCGCCAATATATGCACCAGCAATCGGAATCAATGCTGTAAAACCAACTAGACAGCCAATCATCGCTGCATATGGCAGCCTTAACAGCATCATTCCACCCATACAAAGTAACCCTAAAATCACTGCCTCTGTGCACTGTCCCACAATAAAGCTATGAAATGATTGGTTCAAAATCTCCACAACATAGTAAAACTTTTTTGTCACTTGTTCAGGCAGATATCGCACAAATAATCTGCGAAACTGTCTGCCTAGTTTTTCCTTACCAAGCAATAAATAAATAGCAAAAACCATTCCCACGGTCAAGGTAACAACCGTTGAAAATACAGAAGAAATAATGCTTGTCGCAGCACCCATCACGCCGCCAAGACCATTGATAAGAATATTGATAACTTTTGTAAATGTTTCCTGCCAATCTGCCTCACTACCTTGCAATAAGCTGTTCTCCCCAAACAAAAGTGCACTTATTTGCAAGTTGTCTTCCATCCATATCGTAACGTTTTCCAAAACGCCTGGTAATTCTTCCAGTAGGATTTGCAAACATGCAATTAATTCGGGAACAATCATCTGAACAATCAACACTGCAATTAAAAAAATACATACAAATGCAAGTACCATACAGATTGGACGACACATCTTCTTTGCAACTTCTTTTTTGCACTTGGGTTCCACATAGCGCTCCAAAAAATTCATTGGAATATTAACGACATATGCTATGGCACACCCCCAAAACAAGGGTTTTGCCGCACCGAGCGCAACATTTGTTATCCCAGTAAAAACAGACCAATAATGCATTACCAAGAACAACAACACTACTGTGATACCTGCCCGCAAACAGGTTTTCCATTTCAATTCCATTTCGTTCACCTCTTATTCGTGATACAATCCTTAATAAAACCACGATTTCTGTCATATATTCAGCTCACTATTTTTTCATTATATCAGAATCGTTTGAAACTGCAAGAACATTCATCTATATTTAAAAATTATTATTAAATTTTTAGATTGCAACCGCTAACCTATATGGAGCAATGCAAACGTTATTTCTGATATAATATTCCTATAAAACACTTGAAACCATCCAGAAAATTGCGAACAGTAAGCTCGATTTTTTAGTGATGTTTATGTGATTTGGAATGTCCGTTTTTGTGTCCGTTTGTTGTGTTGTCATCCATTACATTTTTTTTGTTATGTCCTTGGCAAGTTCGAATCCGATTCTGAATTTCACTTATTGACATTCCATGGCATTCCTCCACAGTAATGTTTGTATCATATTGTGACAATTCAAGAAAAGCTCGATACTTGCCAAACGACATTTTATATTGGTGCGCTTCTTTCATGCAAGCTGTATCACTACTGTAAGTCACCACATTGTATCGCTGAAAGCGATTATTCGTGTAAATCTGTTCTAACATTACATCGGAATGTTCAGAAATAACTGTGAAAACCAACTGTGAATCCTTGTTCAAAAAACGGCTGTAATAGGCGTCTTGCATCAGCCGATCAATCGCCTGCATATAAGAAATATTTTTTAGTGGTACATGTTGCAAAATATCTTGTCCATCTGCATTGTACCCCTTTGCGGACACTACTTTATCAAAGCGGTTAATGGCAAGTTCAATAGAAGGATTCACATCAATACTAATGTACGATACAGGTCTACGATAGATAGAATATCCACCTACTCCCATCAGCAAGAAAATGCAGAGAACAGCCATGGCATACCGCAATGCAACTTGCGACTTTCGTCGAGGAATACTACGCTTTTGCTTCGTTCGCTGTTCTTCCAGATAACATAGAGTATTCTGTTTCATTTCCTCCGTTGCCTGTAGATTCTCCATGCTTTTCTGAATCATATTCTGCGTACTACTCATGACCATTCACCTCCCAACTGTTCCCGCAGGATATCTTTTGCCCTAGAAAGCCATGTATAGATTGTGTTCTCCTTTTTCCCTAATATTTTTGCAATCTGCACTGCTGAGTACTCCTCATAGTAAAAAAGATAAATTACATCGCGATATTTCTCTGGAAGTTTCAGGACAGCTTCCAAAACCTCTTTTGATGGATTGTCCAACACTACACTTTCTTCTGCAAGCACATCGAGTGGAACCCATTTTCTACGGGACAAAGTGCGAAGCCAGTCAGTGCAGGCATTGATAGTCACACGCACAAACCAAGCCTTCTCATGCTCGTTACTCTCGAAGGAACCTTCATATAGCAAATATTTCATATATACATTCTGAAATACATCCTCTGTATCATGTCTGTTCTTCAGATGTACAAAACATATCCGCCGCACCATATCTGCATAGGCTTCCATGACACGATTCACATCCTCTGTGCTTTTCAAAAGTCTTCCCCCTCATCTGACTGCCGACCACTAATCTATTTTTCATCCAAATAAGCTGTTGAAAGATACAATTTGCCCAATTTATTTGGGAAATTGCATCCTCCAACAGCCCTTTGATTTCGTATGCACACTCAAAAAATATCCTGCGCGAACATGTCAATAATTACTAATGATGATGACCGCTATGGTGTCTTGTCCCGCTATAGTGATAAGTCTCTGTGTGGTGCACTGTCCCATCGCAGTCTACGCCAAGAGTACACACGCCATCTACATCACAACTTCCATCCGCATAACATACTGGTGTAGGATTCTGCGCCACTACCCTGTATGTTCTTCCATGATGTGCAAACGCCACACTTGATGAGCTTCCTGCAACAACTGCTGCCAGAGCCATCACTGCCGCTATTTTTGTTACTTTTCCCCACATGTTATTTCCCTCCATTTTTGGTCTTTTTTGACCACTTAGTATCATCTGTTTCATAAGTAATACGCATGGCAGAGAGAAATCCTTTCATTCTTTTCAAAAAATTTTAAAATTTTTATAGATTTCTCTATAAAAAACATTTCCGATAAGATTCCTTCGTAAACTCATAGTCAAAACGACTCCTTACCTTTGCAAACTTTTCTCCGTAAAAATCCGCTTTTGCCTGCATGTAATCACTGACTGCCATTGTAGATACCTGACCTTGCGCATCTGTCTCCAAATTCGGAAATTGTGCACAAACTTTAGGAACACCGCTTCGTTCAAGCAATATAAAATAACACCACCACTCTAGAAATACATTCATATTATTCACTGTTGTATCATTGTTCTCCTCGCTAATATCTTCGACAGCCTGTTCTATATCCTTATCCAACTGGTCAAAACAGCCGTCATATGCGACGAGCAATCTCTGAAGGGTACTTGCATCTTCTAGTCGAATTTCCTGTGGTAACTCCATCCAATATTTTTTATAAAAATATTGAAATATCTCTACGTTCCCACTGTTCACACAAGTGGCTATCATATCCAAATACATGGAATCTGGCTCTGCATTCTGGCAATACTTATAACACCATAGATGTTTTTGGGGAATATTTTTGTGAATATAATCCAACATTAATTCCTCTGCGCGTCGCTCCTGTCCAATCAGCAAAAAATGGAGCAAATATGGCAAATGTCCACAGACGTAGCAACTTTTCATTTCTTTTTCATAAAAAAGAAAATTTCGCACCGCTCGCTCCATTCTATCTATATCCAGATACAAAATACTCAGTGAAATCTCATCTGCATAATATTTGTATGTCTTGCCATATTTGAGTGCTGCCTCCTCATATCGTTTCATAAACATCTCCATCTTGGCGTCATCAATCTGATAATACTGATAATAGGCTTCAAAAATCATATCATAAATCCAGACATTAATAGATGCCATATCTGTGTTTGGATAGTTTGACAGTTCTCTGTCCATGTACAACGCACTGTCTTTGTAGTAAAGTTCCGCGTACTTTACAATTTCTGCATAGTTGTTATTGCGTGTATATAAATACATCAAGTCATATAATGTATAGAAATATAAATACCACTCCTTCTCCTGCTTAGTAAGCCTTAAAAGTCGTTTGAGAATAGATACCAAAACATTGTAGTTCTGGTCGTACAGATCATAACCACCCCGCGTCAAATCCTGTGTCTTGCTGACCAACTCTCGAATTTCATCCGACTCAATTTTTATTGGCTTAATGCTTCCATATATCATAATTCTTCCCCCTCTTATCACTGTGTTTCACTCCACAGTGCGCAACCGCTCTACAATGCTCTACTCCAAATTCTTAAAATACAAATATGGAATCACGAGTGCAATCAATATCAGTATACAACAAACAATTGCCATCACTTCAAATTTACGATCTGCAAGAGAAATCTTCTCGCCCACAGATTATGCTGGAATCACACTGTCTGGTCTAACACTTCTTAGCCTTTTTACCACCTTTTACATTTTGATATTTTAATAGATATGCAGAGCAAGTAGTAAGACCATTTTCGTTTGCAATCTTTAACAATTTTCCGGTCGCGGATTCTGATATATATCCTCTATCCAAAAACGCTAGAAATTCTTTCTCCTTTTTTGCCTCGAGCAAACGCGATGCAATCCGCAGAGCCGTATGTTTCAAATATGCTATGTAGGGAATATCCTCCTCCCCTTGCAGTCGCAAAATGCCAAGTTCTGCAAATTCCAGCCGTTCTTCTGAATCCGTAATCTCCTCAAAACAAGCGTCATACTCCTCATAATCAATCTGATCGTTATTCCAAGCCAAGTCTAAATGATATGCAGCAGTGCGTTTCAAGCTGCCGGGTATCAAGAATGTTTCCGTTTTATCGCCCTTTTTATGCCGCGCGTGAACGACACAGCGTCCCCATTCCACATTCATCCTTTTTTCTGTCATATCAGGTGGCACTGTATTCAATGCGGAAACAAGCCCTTTGGCTGTCCCTACATAGGTATCTATCACTTCGATCCCAGCCAATGCACCTTTTCCAAGTCGTTCGACTGTAGCAGGCAAGCTAATCTGTTGTAAATGACATTTTGCAAACGCATATTCACCTATCTGCCGAAGCTTATCGGGAAGCTCCACTTTCTGCAAACTACTTTGATAAAATGCAAAACTTCCTAAATATTGTAATTTTGATGGAAGTATTACTTCGCGCAACATTTTGCATTGCTGAAACACACCACCATTTTGATAAGCACTCGAATCTGGTATTTCTTTGATCGCATCAGAAAAGCGTACTTTTCGCAGTTCTTTACAATGGAAAAACGCACTCATGCCAAGGATTGTCACCGTATCTGGCATAGAAACTTCCTCAAGATATTGCTGTTCTGCAAAAGCTCCCCGCGCAATCTTAACTGTGCCTTCTGGAATCTGATACTGTTTGTCTTGTCTGCTACACGGATAAAGCACAAGCGTCTTTTTATCTTTTGTAAAAATCACACCATCCACAGAACAATATTTTTTGTGATTTTCCGGCAAATGGACGTTTTGCAATCCTGCTAGTTTCCATCAATTGAAAAAAGCATCTGTCCATCCGTGGAAAACTGCGGATTGCCAGCTTGTACTTGCACCTGCTCCAGATTTGGAAACGGTCTGCTCTGTATAGAAATCTCTGTAATACTGTCAGGAATTGACAGAAAACGAACAGCGTGCAGCGGCTTTTCTTTGCTATTCATCTCCCAACCGCAAATCGGATTTCCCTTGTAATCACTTGGAAGAATCAAATTTTCTTTCGCTGTCACAATGCCGCTAATCTTCCACGCACTATTATTGGAATACCTTTTTTTCTCCAAGCGAAACTGATTTCCTTGATATTCGTGTATAAGACTCTCACTATTACTCATTTTTTCCTCCTTTCACAAACTCCCATAATTCCGCTTTGCGGGCGTACTAATCAGAATAGTGAAATCTTTGATTTCACACTACTCCCATCTGTTCGCTTCGGTGGGCGTACTAATCAGAATGGGTGAAACTAAAATTTCACACTAGCAAAATATCTAAACATATGTACGTATTATATCGCATGAACATATATTTGTCAAGCATTACAAATTTAGTACACTTAGTTTATAGAATAATATATTTCCAATAAATTGTTTATATATTGTCTTTTTGTCTCCATTGACGGATGCACATAACAATTTAATGTGATTTGTACATCAGAATGACCCAACATTTCACTCAAACTTTTTACATCGGTTCCCCCCTCAATGCAGTTCGTAGAAAAAGTATGACGTAACACATGAAAATTTTTATCAGAAACTTGCGCTTCTTTTAATATTTTTTTAAAGTGATACTGTAACCTTTTGGGTTCAAGTGGCTTTTCTCCACCAAATACATACTCCTCGCTGTTCTGAAATTTAAGAAACAATTCCAGCGTCTTATCTGATAATGGAATCTCCCGCTTAGAGTATGCACTTTTTGGAGATGTTTCTGTCAGAATCGTTTTGGTTTGATAGCCCTCAGCATAGAGACGCTGTACAGTTCGGTTAACAATCAAAAGTTTATTTTCAAAATCAATATCCGTCCACTTGAGCGCACATAATTCTCCCAACCGAAGTCCTGTAAATAAACACATTAATACTGCCATTTTAAATCTGTCTGTGTCTGTGAAAAGCACGTTTATTAGTCTTTTCTGTTCACTCTTATCAAGAACTTTAATAGGTGAATTTCTTGTATTTGATATCGATTTCTTTAGAAAGGGCATTATGACATTATAGCGCTCTGAAGCAAATTTTAAGATTTGATTTAAGATGCAATATATACTTTTATAGACACTGTCTGAATATTGCCCTGAAATCTTTTCTTGAACTTCCGCGTTTGTCAGTTCTGACAATGCAATATCCTGAAAGATTTTTCTGATGTGATTGTGATAAATCAAACGATATTTAACGTAGGTCGACTGTTTTCTTTTCTCCTGAACTTCCGCAAGCCATTCCTGCGCAATTGCATCCAGATTCATGTCCTCTGGAGATATTCGATTCTGTTTTCTTACAGGCTTGTCTGTAAGATTTAATATTTGTTCCTTTTTATCTTCTAGCAATTCCCGCGCTGTCTCGTAAGAGCAAGCATAGACAGAGCGGTAAACTTTTTTCCCTTTTTCCTTGTCATACACCAAATACCGCCCTTCCCAGCGTCCATCTTTTCTTTTTCTAATGTTCTCTCCATGTCTTCCCATAACATCCCATCCTTTTCTTTTGTAATACTGACCATAAAATAACCTGGTACACCTATTTTTTCGATAAAAATGGAATGAATACACAGTGGTTGCAATTTCATCCGTGACATTTTTCACAGAACGCGCTATAATAATAAAACATGGATTAAATGTAAAAGGAGAATTGATTATGCATGTTTTTCAACCAATTCCAGTAGATGATCTGGAGCTAAATCCGTTTGAGTCAATCGGAAAAGATTGGGCGCTGGTTTCTGCCGGCACCAAACAGAAAGCAAACACTATGACTGTCAGTTGGGGTGGTATCGGTGTATTATGGGGAAAAAATGTTGCTTTCCTATTTATTCGGGATTCAAGATACACCAAAGAGTTTCTCGATGCAGGAGAGTTTTTCTCTGTATCCTTTATGGGAAAAGAATACAAAGAAGCACTAAATTATTGTGGTTCCCACTCTGGTCGCAATTCTGACAAAGTTGCAGAAGCTGGACTCACATGGAATTATAAACTCTCTATTCCATTCATTGACGAGGGGAATTTTGTGCTCTTGTGCCATAAATTAGCCGCAGTTCGGCTGACAGAGGAAACTTTCCTCTCACCAGAAATTTCCAAGTGGTACAAAAATGGTGACTTGCACACAATGTATGTCGGAGAAATCATTGACCTAATGGCACGATAAAAATAACGAATAAGAGAATCTCGAAAAGCTCCTACTATCGTACTGGACGCGGGCAGTTTTAGCTGTATTTTCCGCGTCCGTGTACATAGAACAGGAATCCAATTGATGTAATTGTAAATATCACACACCAGATCGGTTTTACTAAAAGCGCTGTCCACTCTGTAAATCCAGATGCCAGAAAGATAAATAGATTTGCAGACATATGCAACAAAACTGGTGCAGCGAAACAATCCGTAAATGCATAACACACTGCCATTAGTATCCCCATCGCTGTTCCATATAAAAATTGTGGTAAATTTGCATGAAAGAATCCAAACAAAAGCGCTGAGAATACAACCGCCATTTTCATACTGTAAAATTTTCTAATTCGGTTGTAAAGCACTCCGCGAAACACAATCTCCTCCACAAATGGAGAAATAATCCCATACAGCACAATTCCTAGTCCGATTGGCACAGAATACTGTATAGTTTCCACTGTCTCATATCGTTGCGAGCCAAATAAATTCTTGCCAGAAGTAGAGAACTCTGCTGCCAGCTCAATCCCTATGTTGAACGCCAATGATGCAGTGATTCCAAGAAAAATGCACACAATCAGTCGAGACGCTTTGCGCGCAATCATTTTTTCAAACAAATCTGTTTTTAGGAAGCTAAGAAACTGTACAAATACACTGCTGTCAATATCCACCTCACCAGTCGTACTTGCCTCTATCAAAAAATCATTGAGTAAAAACCTTACTCCTACCAGACTTGCCACTCCGTTTACTACAGCGCTGAGCGGACGTGAGTTATGTTCCACCCACACTGCAATCCCCGCAATTGGAAGTGCCGGAATTGCAATTGCAAGAAAGAGCATTGCAGCAGTTTTCACTAACATATACACGACAAACGGTTTTACAATATACGCCAATTTTTGCAACAGTGTTGTCCGTTTTTGTGTTCTTTTTATCTGTCTTTTTACATTTTTTGTGCCCATTAAACTCTCCATTCCTTTCAAGGAATTGTATTTATAGCTCCTAAGAAACTGTTTAGAAATAAGCAAGTCAAGCTGTATAGATTACTGTTAAGCAGTTCCTAAAGTCAACACAACAGACAACGATTCCACAGAATTAACCGTAAAGTCCGCTCCTGCCTGTTCAAGTTCTTCTTGTGATCCATATCCAAAATACACCCCTATAGAAGTAATCCCTTGCGCTTTTGCACCCTCAATGTCAAATTTTCGATCCCCCACCATCACAACAGTGTCCTTTTTCTCATGTGGTGTCATTTCAGTAGGAATCATCTGCCGTAACGTCTCCTCAACTACTTCTTCTTTTCTGCTACGTGTCCCGTCCATATTGCTGCCGATAACAAAATCAAAATACATTCTGATATCAAAGTAATCCAATATCCGCTCTACAAACAGCGTCGGTTTGCTTGATGCAATTGCTAATATTTTTCCCTTTTTCTTTAATTCCGCTAACATTTCTGAAATTCCAGGATAAATTTCATTTTCATAAATTCCTTGCTGTGCAAATCGCTCACGATACTTCGCAATTGCCATAACAATCTGTTCCTCATTCAAACCATAAAATTCCCGAAAACTATCTGACAATGGTGGTCCGATAAAAGATTCTAATTTATCAAGACAAGGTTCATCAATACCAAGCGCACACAGTGCATACTGTACGGAACGCGTAATTCCAATTTTCGGATCCGTCAAAGTACCATCTAAATCAAATAAAATATATTTAAACATAAATCTCCTCCTGTAAAGAGAATGAATACAAATATCGCTCTTTCACACGCTTGCCAGTAATCTGCTCAAGTGCTTGCTGGTAATAGTCAAGCTGATTCTTATAACGCGCAATCAACTCCTCTTTCGTGCTTACTTTATCTGTCTTGTAATCCGCAAGCACAATTTCCTCATTTTCATAGAAGAACACATCAATCACACCTTGAATCAATACGATCTCTGTCGATGGAAAACCCGGCTTTAACTGGTCTGCGCCAATCCCAAGAACAAAAGGCTGCTCTTTAAAAAGTCTATTGCGTGCATTTGCCGCTATCATGCGCTTCGCCAAGTTCGATTGAAAAAAGTTTTTAATTCTGTTAATACCAACACATGCAAGTTCCTCTGCAGTGACGGTACCCTCCGCAATCCATTGCTCCTGTTCGCTTTTTAAAATTGCATAGAGACGCTTATTGTCTGTGTCAAGCTTTTCAGAAAAGGACAATAATTCCATAATCTTATGCACTGCTGTACCATATTGGATTCCCGACAATGCTTTTTTTGCGTGTGATGTGCCAGCAGGAATATCTTCTGTTTCTGGCACTTCTATTATATTTTCTGTGTCCTCAAGTGCAAAACTTGGTATATAATGTTCTCTTGGCAACACTACAAGCTCTGCCGACTCTGAAAAAGCCTCCTCGTAAGATGTCTTTTTCAACTCGGAAACCGTCGTTTTTACTGTCAGTCCTTCCAAATCAGCATGTGGGTATACATAATGTAATTTTTCGTCCAGTACAGTTTTTAGCGCTGCATCAGAATACACAGATGCTTTGGAAAGTTCTTCCTCCAAAGCGATCGATTTTCCCTGTTTCTTTAACTGCGTTCTTATTTTTTCTGCCTGACTTTCTGTCTCCTGATACAGCGTAATTTCAATTGGAATTTCTCTATATGGCAATGGACACCTAATATATTCAAATCCGCGCTCCTCCAGTAGCGCTCTCATGCAATTATGGCGTATCAGTGCCGCAAGTATCATATCCATATAAGAATTTGCCCCCATCAACACAGAATAAGGAAGCTTTGTAGCAGACTCCATTGTCAAATGCACATTGTTCGCAAGTTTTTTGTCAAAATCATTCACGTAACCAGTGAGAATCAATTTCTCTTTCGCCCTTGTAAGTGCCACATATAACACTCTCAAATCTTCCCCGCGCGTATCCTCCTTCATGCGTTGAACCACTACATTTTTGCGCATTGTCTTTCGCTTTAAACGCAGTGTTGGGTCAATATAATCTACACCAACGCCAAGTTCCACATCCATCAAAATACTTTTGCGCATATCCATCTGATTAAACTGTTTGGATAACCCACACACAAAGCAAATCGGAAACTCCAATCCCTTACTTTTATGAATTGTCATAATACGCACAACATCTGCATTTTCATCAAGAATATTCGCCTCACCAAAATCCACATCTTGTTCTTGCATGGTTTCCAGATAGCGAATAAAATGAAACAGTCCATAAAAACTTGTATTTTGGAAGGTCCCTGCCTTTTCCAACAGCAATTCAATATTGGCCATTCGCTGGTCTCCACCCGGCATAGACCCCACAAATGCATCATAGGCCGTATCTGCAATTAACTGCTGCAAAAGTTCTTCTATTGGTGTGTATGCAACTCTTTTGCGATACTCTGTAATCATTTTAAAAAATCGCTCTAACTTGGCCCGACTAACGCTGTTCTCGGAACGAATTTCCTTTTCATATTTCTGGTCTGTTGCTGTCATCTCCAATTGATACACTTGATTATAATATAATTGCACTTGTTCATATAAAAATAGTTTTCTGCGCTTTTTGTCTGTGTTGTCTTCCTGTTCCATAAAATCTCTGGCAAAGCAACGAATGCATGTAATATCTGTCTCTGTAAAATCAAAAAACGGCAGTTTTAGAACACCAAAAAGTGGAATATCTTGAAGTGGATTGTCTAGCACACGCAAAAAGTTAACAATCCCTTGTATCTCTAGTGTCTCAAAATAACCTGCCCTGCTAGTCACATGTACTGGAATCCCCTGCTCAGACAAAATTCTTCGAAAATCTTCATCCCAACCTGCAGTCGCTCGAAACAAAATTACAATATCTGAATATTTCGCTGGGCGAATTTCTCCTGTCACTGCATCAGTAATCGGAAACACTCCTACAATTTGCCGAATACGTTCCGCCACCATCACCGCCTCAGTCTCTTTTTCGGAATACTTTTGCACTTCTGTGTCTCTCTCCTGAACCAAAAGAGAATCTGGCGTGGCAATTAATAGTTCTGTCTGATAAATACCTTTCTCATTTACCTGTTCTGGCTCTGGATAAGAAGCCCCTACATATAGTGCTGCCCTGTTATCATACTCCACATTTCCAACACTCGCTGTCATTAACTGGCTACATATAAAATTTGTCGCGTCTGTCACTTCCCTGCGACTTCTAAAATTCATGCTCAAGTCAATCCTAACTTGATGACTGCTGTTGTCATTTATGACATACGTGTCATATTTTTCCATAAAAATCTCTGGTCTTGCCAGACGAAACTTATAGATGCTTTGTTTGACATCCCCTACCATAAAACGATTATAACGCCCTTTATCCTCGCCGGAAATACACTTTAACAATAATTCTTGTACCTCATTGGAGTCCTGATACTCATCAATCATAATCTCCACAAAATAATCCTGCAATTCGAGTGCTGTATTTCCTGGAACAATTTTGCCATTTTCATCTCGCTTTAACAAAATCTGCAATGCAAAGTGTTCCATGTCCGAGAAATCAATTACATTTCGATCCCGTTTTAACTGATCAAGCATTTTCTTAAAAGTTAGTGTAAGGGATACCAACTCCTCCACAGACTCTTGGCAGGAAGCCATATCACTCAAGGTATTCTCCACAGAAATCTGAAACAAAAACTTTTTTAAATCCGCAATATTTTTCTTTACCTCGTCACGGATTGCCTTGACCATTTCTTTTAAAACAGGGTCCACACCTTCCGTCTTTTTTCCAGAAAGCCGCGTGAACGCAGAATAAGTGAACAAGTCATGCAACTCATTGTAGCCGGATGCTCTCTGAAACTTTTCAATTAAAATCATATCGGATGTAAGATTATCTGCATATTGAATTGGTCCGCTCACGCTATTTGCAATTTCCAATGCCTGCTGCAGTCGATTTCTGCACTCTTGTAAAATCGTGCGAATATATGTCAATGCACTCTGAAACCATTTTTTGTCAGAGAGTGCATTGACATCTTCAATCTGATAATCCTCCAAACGCTCTGTCAACCATTGTTCTGGAAATGGATAACTCATCGAAAAATGATAGAGCCTTAAAATCGCTTCCTCTATTTTTTTCTCGTTTGTCCCAGTACTATAGCACTCAATAAAATGTAGAAAACGCTCTGTTGGCTCTGTATGTGCTTCCTCCAAAAGTTTCCCCATCACATCAGACTCGAGCAATCTGACCTCGCTCTCGTCTGCCACGCGAAATGCTGGGTCCAAGCCAATCTCATTAAAGTTGTTGCGAATCACAAACAAACAGAAAGAATCGATTGTGGTAATCTGCGCATTGTGTATTAATGATGCCTGCTTTTGCAGATGTTCACTCTCTGGATACTCCTCCAATTTTTGAGAAACTGCCTTGCTGATACGCTCCCGCATCTGTGCAGCAGCAGCAGAAGTAAACGTCACAATCAAAAGACGATCGATATCAACAGGATTGCTGTCATCTGTGATCATTTGAATAATCCGCTCTACTAGAACTGCTGTTTTGCCACTTCCCGCCGCCGCTGACACCAAAATATTACAGTTTCTAGTATCAATGACGCGCTGTTGATCTGGTGTAAAATTTATCGCCATTTATTGTCCCCCTTCCTTATTTTTTACGTCAAGGCTCTGCTTAATACGTTCCATTGCATCTTCTTGGTCCATATCATCAAGATGCCGAACCAACTTTGCACCCAGCTTTTTGTCAAACCCACATACACTCTTGTAATCACAGTAAGTGCAGGCGTCACCATCTCTCTGTTCATACGGATTCAGTCCAATCTCACCATCTAGAATCGACACACCAAGTTCCTTAATTTTATGATTCACATAGGTAGATATGGTCTCAAAATCTTTGTCCGACAACACAGAAGATGCCTTTGTAAAACTACCATCTTTCTTTTTCGCCACCGGAATAATATTGGACTTTGTATCAAAATCCTCATCGAGAAGTTTGATAATCTCCTCGTTATCACTGACCATACCTGTCATTTTCAATTCCTCACGTATTGCCGCCTCAATCTCTGAAGGATCTGGATTTCCTTTTTCGGTCTCAGTCATAGGATCGCTGACATGATAGTAGAGCATCGCCGCAGGAATGACATGCATGTCATTTTTCTCCTTTTGATTTTTTTTGTTCAGCACTTCTACTGCTGCGTTCATATAGACGACAAGTTGTAGTTGAAGTCCATAGTACAATGCCGCCAAATCAAATTTCTGATTGCCAGATTTATAATCGATAATCTTGACATACATTTTCTCATCCTGTTGACAGGTATCCACACGGTCTATGCGTCCAATCAATTGCATTCGTTCTTCCTCAGACAGGGAAATATTGACTGCATTGAGGTCTGATGTCATCTGAAAAGAAAGTTCAAAGTTCTCCGGCGTAAAGGCTCCTTTCTGCAATTGATATTGCAATGTTCGTACTGTGCGATTTAAGATTCTATGCATTCTCTTAATCATATATTCGTTGCGCTTGCTGCTATACAAAATTGTCTCTCCGTAAGACACCGCATAATCCTCAAGACATGCGCCCACAATCCGTTCTCCAGCTTCCTCTGGAAAATCAAACCAAGTATATCCTTCCTCCGCAAGCTTTTCTGAAAAATTTTCCAAGACTGCATGGAATATATTTCCCATATCTACACTTTCAAAACGATATTTGTCCCGCTCCTCAAGACTTAAACCATACTGTAGAAAATGCGCATAAGAACAAGAAGCAAATTTTTCAAGACGGCTAATACTATTTTTCAAAATCTGTCCATACAAGAGCTGTGCAAGTTCTCTTGGAATCCTGTTTCTATCTGCATCAGCCAAATAAGAAAATGCTGCTCTGCGCATCTGCTCTAGAACTAGTGCATAGCGCTCATTTCTGGCATAGGTATCATAGAGTGTAATAAAAAGCCGTTTCTCATCTCCAATCTCCTCTGCCGCATAGCGCCGTAGCAACGCAACTAGATAGGTAAGTGCATCCGCGGGCGATTCCATCTGTTCCTCTATTGGACGCAACTGAGGCTGTGCAATCACAATATCTGGAAAGAGTCGAACCACCGTATTAATTAGATACGCCGGACGAATACTCTTTCCCTCATTATCTACCTTTGCATAAGACAGATACAAATATTCTGTTGGTTTGGTCATCATCAAGTAAAGGTAAAGCCGCTGTATATACATTTGCTGTCGCGGTGTTGGCGCAAGCTCATACTCTGATTCCTGTAGAAATTCTCGGTCAATATCAGAAATAATCCCACCTGTTCCGCTGCTTTTGGGTATAATTCCATCATTCACTCCAATAAAAAATAATGCTTTCACCTCACACAGACGTGTTCGCTCAATATCACCAATCACAATCTTATCTACATTCTGTGGAATCGTCCCCACCTTAATCTCAGAAAAACCCGCGTCTAAAATATCTGCAAACTCCTTAATTTCCAGTTCTTCCTCACCTAGAAGACCACAGATTTGTTCTAATAGTTCCATAACAAGCCGATAAATCTGCGCATATTCCTTTGCCTTTACCAAATCCCCTTGCTCTGTAAAATATTGTTCATACGCAACCAGTTTCTCCTCGATTGAGGCGTTGACAATAAAATCATACAGTGCTTTTACAAGCTCTTTTCCGGTCGTTTTTTTCTCTGACTTTTTTTTCATGAGCGGCTCTAGCATTGTAACGACCTTCTCTCGAATTACATTTAGCTCGTCGAGTGCAGATGCTGCTTCTTCCTGTTTCTTTATGCGCCTAGCAAACTTTTTATGCCATGCCTTTTTGCCTCGTATTCCCATTGTAAGACAATAATTTTCTAATTTGTCCGTCTCGTCGGGCGTTACCCCTGCCATGCCACAGCGCAGAAAATGAAAAACTGCCTCATAAGAGTATTCTTGTATGACCACCAGCAGCGCACTGCGAATAAATTCAATAAATGGATTTAAAACCAGCTTGTTTGTCTGATCTAAAAAGTATGGAATATCAAAGCGGTGAAACATTTCTTGCGCTAAAAATCCATATCGCTCTAAATCTCCTGTCACCACAGCAATATCGCGATAACAATAGTTTTTCTCACGCACTAGCCTGCGGATTTCAAGGCAGACTTGCCGCAACTCCTCCTTGGGTGTAGAAGCCTCAAAAATATGGATACTCTCCTGTTTTCCTCTGTACTCCTGTGCTGGATATCGGAAAAGTGTACGCTCAAGATGTGACAAACCAGGATTCTCCTGATAACGATGAACCACAGTATCCATAATTCGTATATCCTTCTCCCGTCGAACACCAACCTCCCTACTGAGTCGGTCAAGATCTTGTATTGTCTTTTTGCTCAAATAAAAAAGTTTCTGTTCTCCATCTTGTATATAAGCATTTTCCTCCACACCCATTGTCACAGTCACAATTACTTCTTGTGCTTGCATCATTAATTCCTGTATCACATTATATTGCACAGGTGTAAAACCAGTAAATCCATCAAAAACAATCACGCTGCCCCGCACAACTTTTGACCGTGGTAGCACTTTTCTAAGAATGTCCAAGGTTTCTTCTGTTGTGATATAGCGCTCGTTAATATAATTTAAAAAGCCTTCATATAATAAATGCAAATCCTTTAATTTATAGGCAAGCACATTCCTTTTGGAGGCATATTCACACAATTTCTCTACATCTTTTGTGCCAATACCATATTGCATAAACTCAGACAGCGCTGATTTCACCTCACTAATATAGCCTGGTTTTCGGATATTGCGTCTCATAACACCAAGCGTGTCCTCTATCCCTGCTGCCACACGCCGCAGCACCAGACTTTTTCCAGTATCGTCAAGTACTGGTTTATCGTTGCCGCCCACCTCCTCAAAAATGCGATGGGATAACCTGCCAAAACTAAGCACATCAATATTCATAATTCCCTTGTTTGGGTGGCGTCTTACCATCTCAAGCTGTGTCTGCATCGTAAATTGATCTGGTACAACAATCAAATAATTGACATGAGGATTTGCCATTGATTCCTCAATAATGTAATTATAAAGTTGAAAGCTCTTGCCAGAGCCTGACGCACCAATATAAAACCGTAATCCCATATCTTAATCCTTTTGTTACTATTCACGAGATGAACGCCACTCATAGGAATTATCACTGTTCAATCATATTCTCATGAAATGCACAGTGTATATGCATTCCTGTCCCGTGAAAAATAACTATCCTTTTTTTAATTTTATCTTCATATTAGTCTAGCATAATGATAGATAAAATGGTAGACTAATATAGAAAGATTTACGAATATAAAGGAGAATAAGCGAATGAACGACCAACAAATCAAAACGGAAAGTTATGAGAAACGCAGTGATGTGCCTAAAGAATACACTTGGGCTCTAGAAGACCTCTACGCAAGTGATATGGACTGGAAAAAAGATTTGGAGAAATTAAAAGAAATGATTCCACAGATCGAATCTTTTCGCGGAAAGCTTGGCAAACGTGCGGACAGCCTACTCGACTTTTTGCGATTGCAAGATGAGATTTTTGTGCTGATTGACAAATTTACAAACTATTCGTTGCGAAAGGCAGACGAGGATACAAAAAATACGACTTATCAAGGATATAAAGACCAGACAATGGGTGTGTGTGTACAGATTTCCTCTGCCTTATCGTTTGCAGAACCGGAAATTCTCGAAATTCCTGATGACACATTAAAAACATTTTATGAAGATCAGCCTGCACTCTCCATATACAAAAGATGTCTGAATGACATTCTAAGAAAAAAAGCGCACATTCTAAGCGATTCTGAGGAAAAAATTCTCGCTGCCGCCGGAGATCTTGCACAATCACCAGAAGATATCTTTGGGCTTTTAAACGACGCAGATATGACCTATGAATCCGTATCCGATATTGAGGGAAACCGTCTTGCTGTAACCCATGCAAGCTTTATTCCTCTCATGCAAAATTATGACAGAAATGTCAGAAAAGACGCGTTCGAGTCACTGTACAAAACCTATGATGAACACAAAAATACTTCCGCAGCAATCCTATCTGCACAGATGAAACAACTCAATTTCTTTGCAAAAATGCGCAAGTACAACAGCCCATTGGAAGCGGCACTCGACCACACCAATGTGAACCCACAAGTCTACTATAATCTAATTGAAGCTGTACATGAGAATATGGAATCTATGTACAAATATGTACGTCTTAGAAAGAAACTGTTAAAAGTGGACGAACTCCACATGTATGATTTATATGTTCCAGTGGTGTCAAATGCGGAACGCAATATTTCGTTTATAGAAACAAAAGAAAATATTCGCGAAGCCCTTGCTGTTCTTGGTGAGGATTATGTAGCGCTCCTCGACGAAGGATTCAGAAATCGCTGGATTGACATCTATGAAAATACTGGAAAACGCAGCGGTGCATATTCTAGTGGCTGCCGTGTTCATCCTTATGTTCTACTAAATTATAAAAATAATCTTGACAGCGAATTTACTACTGTTCATGAGATGGGACATGCATTGCACTCCTACCTCTCCAACAAGAATCAGTCTGTTATAGATTCAGACTATGTAATCTTTGTGGCAGAAGTTGCTTCCACCTGTAATGAAGCACTATTAATGCAGTATTTACTGAAAAAGACAACGGACAAAAAAGAACGGGCATATTTAATTAATTATTTTTTGGAACAATTTCGGACAACGCTTTACCGCCAGACAATGTTTGCAGAATTTGAGTTAAAAATGAGCCAAATGATACAGAATGGGGAAAGTATTAACTCAGAATCAGCTTGCAAAGTTTATCACGACCTAATTGATCTATATTTTGGCAAGGACATTGTGCATGATGCGAAGATAGATTTGGAGTGGGCACGCATTCCACATTTCTTCTATAACTTCTATGTGTATCAATATGCTACTGGATTTTCTGCCGCGATTGCACTCTCACAGAAAATTTTAAATGAGGGTGCACCAGCAGTAAAAGCATACAAAGAATGTTTCTTAAGTGCTGGATGCTCTAAAGACCCTGTGTCTATCTTAAAAGACGCTGGCGTTGACATGTCCACAAAGAAACCTGTCGAGGAAGCATTAAAATTGTTTGACAGTTTAATTGACGAGATGGCTGAATTAATGCGTTAATCCCTTCTTAAAAAACAAAATTTTTATATTTTTCAGACAGCTTATAAACATGGGAATTTCTAACATTAACTTGTAATTTTTGTTACTAATTTGTCGCTAACCGCATTTTATTAAAGAATACCTTATAACTTTAAACTTGACAAAAATACTAAAAAGAAAACAAATACTATCTTGGAAGATTTATGTATTTAGAAGATGCAGAAAAAGCAAAGAAAAGGACTGCTAATCACAGTCCTTTTCTTTGCCTTCTCCGACTTCTTCCATTTCTTTTTTGTGTGCTCTCGGAAACTCGAATCCCTTGTTTTATAAGGCTTCAGAAATTTCCGAAATCTCATTTTCACCTCTATTTTTTACCTTCATTTTGTAACATTTCCGCTTTTAAATAACTTCCTGCTCTCTAAAAATAATTCTTATTTTTTCAAAAAACAGGTTGACAAATACCCCGAAATGTGCGGCCGTTTTCGCTGATAATGCCAGCGAAAACGGCCCTTTGTTTTATAAGTAACTGTCCAATTTCACTGATAAAACAAAGGAGGTCACATTTATGTTCAAACCCGAATCATGGCAGAGCCATGACGAGTACAGAACCATCGTCGCTACGATTGGCCACAGGCTTTCCCGCAATAACCCAAAATATTCCTTTAACGAATATGATGAGGAACGGCAGAAACTCTTAAACCTCAACCTTGACCCGCTTCTGGATTATATCCCCGCTTTTTATTCCAAAGGGGGACGCCCAGCAGCGCACCAGGCGCAGATCCTGCGCTCCCTGATACTTTTCGTCCTGCTTTTTAATAAAACCAAAGCACGCACAAGCCTTACTTTATGGGTGCGGGAAGTCCTTCCCAATTCCATTTCCCTGGCTGTCCTTATTGGCTGCGCCTCTCTGGAAGAACTGCCGCCCCTCGGCTCTTATTATGACTTTATGAACCGATTCTGGACAGACCCAGGGAACCGCTATTCCCGCACGGCGCTTCTTCCGGCAGACAAAAACGGTAAAAAACCAAAAAAACTAATTGGAGCCGATGGAAAACTGGCAGAGCCGGAAGACTCCTGCACAATCACTGCCAAAGATATCGTAAATGATATCCTGGACGGAAAGCCTGCCGCTGACAATCCACAAGCCGCTCTCCAGAAAATCTTTTCCATCCTTGCCGTACTTCCGTCTATCCGCCTTGGGCTGATTGACACGCAAAACCTTACCCTCTCCGGCGATGGCACCGCTGTGGTTTCCCATTCCTCCCCTTACGGCCGCCATCTTTCCTCCTGTGGGAAAGACTGCCCCTACCGGGACGGCTGCGCCCGCCATTATTCTGACCCGGATGCCACATGGGGATGGGACAGCGATAACAAAACATGGTACTTCGGGCATACGCTTTACATGCTGTGCACCAGGAACAATACGCTGAAAATTGAACTCCCGCTGTTGATGAAATTCACTGACGCACGCCGCCATGACAGCAAAAACTTCCTCTATTCCATGGATGATTTTGGGCGCAATGCCTTTGGTATTTCACCGAAGAATGTCTGCCTTGACTCCGCACATGACAACCTCCCGACCTATGAACTGCTGGAACACTGGGATATCAATGCCCTCATTGATATCAACGGACGGGCAAAATCTTCTGAAAATGCCCCGGCCGGCATCACCTTCGATAAATCCGGCCACCCCATATGCCCTGCCGGGCATGAAATGTGCCCATGGGGAAATGATCCCATAAAGGATGCGCACAAATACCGCTGCCCCCTCCGATGCGGACGTATCAGTTCCTGCGCGAACGAAGCGGCATGTTCTCCAGGCTCTTACGGGCGCACTGTCTACGTGAAAAACCATGCAAACCTGCGTTTTCATCCCCGCATCCCGAGGGATTCCGAAGAATACAGGCGGATATACAGCGAGCGTACCGCATGTGAGCGCATCAATGACCGTGTTCTGAATGATTACTGCCTGCAGAATTTAAAAATACGCGGCAAGAATCACTTTTCCTTTTGGAGTATGCTCATCGGCATATGCATACATCTTGACGCCAGATATAAGGTCGCCCGCCTGTATGCCGCTTAATTTATAAATGAAACAAAATATGAGGTTTCCCGTCTGTAAAAAACTCTTTTTTGCGGGCTTAATTGTCATGTCCTTTTTTCTAACCACTGTCTGAAAACCACTCAGAAATAAGCATTTTTTATTCCTCCCCGTCACTCCCATTCATATAACATAATTCTTTTCTGTTTCTTCATGGACTTTCCGAGACTACACTAATAATGATATGGCCACAAGAGCTATAAAGTTAATAAGTTACAAAGTCATATCTGATGAATAGCTGA
>ERZ778503.154-NODE-154-length-56672-cov-15.102778_pt1 | contig 56672 bp, 40 predicted proteins | sample MGYA00510047_ERZ778503 | MGnify/ENA primary metagenome ERZ778503 (study PRJEB29527, sample SAMN07138965) | mouse gut metagenome | material: feces | host: mouse | place: China:Nanjing | collected 2016-01-25 ... | reverse complement strand
ATAAAAATAGTCCATTTCCTATCATGTCAAAGTTTTACCGGACAGCAATAATCCAGTATATGGAGATAATCAAAGCGAAAAAGACACTTGTCCGCTCCCTGTTTGACGGGGGGCGGATTTGTCAATTGCGTCTGGTTGATCTGACCGGCCCCGTCCTGTCTGTCAGTCCGTTCGAGACCGAGACAGCTGCCACGGTGTTCATTGATGCCAGGGTGGTGCTGATTGACCGAGAGGCGTTAGCCAGTGTCTGTTGTGGAGATGAGCCGCAGCCTGGTTCTGATGCCGGATTGCTTGAGATGCTTATGACCGAGCTGCGCGGTGATATTATTGGCGCGGCGACAGGGGAAGCCGTGTCTCCCCGTCTTTCGGCCATATTGGCTAAGCCAGGCGAGACCCCGTCTGCTTCAGTCCTTCCGGTGGCTTTCTGATTTATTTTTTGCGGTTATTGCCTGCGCGCAGCATCTCGTCGCGCTTGCGTAGACCCTCCTGCGCGGCAGATCCCCCACCGGTCTGTTTCGGAGCGGTCTGAGCCGGGGTGTTGCTTCTCGGCTGCATTTGCTTGTGGCTATTGGCTTCCCCAGTGGTTTGCGCTGGGCTGCCGTTGTTTGACCGATGCTTGCCATGTGTGCCCATCGTCGAGGGACGGGCCCGTTGTGAGAGTGGTTCCTGGGGGATGGAGTCGGCGACCGGGGGCTGGGACGCTATGCTGTCGGCAACAGCTGAGGCCACAGTGTCGGCTTTCTCCTTGCGTGGAGCCTGTTTCTGCCCGTAATTGAAGGGCCGTTGCGAGAAATATTTCTTGGAAAGATGATTGCGCATCCTCACAAGTGATATGCTGTCGAGTCTCACGCTCTCTTTTCCCTCCGGACGGGTGATTATGTATCCCGCGATTCTGACAGGGGAGAGGGTGGTGTCTACCCTGAGCGACACCTCTCCGATGCCTTTGTTTTTCCCGGCGGCGATGTTGTAATATGATGTGCCGTCGGCATATTCTATCACCATACGTGCTGTCACAGGCTTTGCCGCTGTCGCCATGTTGAAGCGGAGGGTGAACACATCATGGTTGTGCCAGTTGGAGTCGGCCGGTATTGAGAATGTCACAAGCCGCGATGCCGAGCGGCGCGAGAACTCAAACCTGCTGCTCATGGGCCAGATGTCAACCGAGTCTCCGGCGACGGCGATTTTCTGGTTTGAGGCGGAGAGGAGGTTGCCCTGGCGTTCGTTGAGGATGCTGATGGTCTTCTCATAGACCTTCATATAGTCTTCTATATGGTGGCCATACCATCTGAATGAAGAATCGACCTGTTGGGCCGTGACTCCGTGGGCAGCGTAGATGCTCTGCTTTAAGAGCATTTTTGAGGAATCGCTGTCAAACTCATTGTGGTTAAGGTCTACTACGGCTTCCCCTATATGAATGTCTGCCATCAATGATGCCATATCATCGGTGTCAAGCACCATATCGTTCTTCTTGCCGCATCCGGCAAGCATCAGTGACAGAATCGCAGTAAGATGGAAAAGCCGTTTCATAGACCTCAATCTTTCGTTGGTTTGATGTTGTCTCCGTTTCCGGCGGATGTATCGTCGTTTGAGGCTTTGCCTGTCATCTTGAGCTCGCGCAGGAACGGCACCTCTGAAATCTGGGCTGAGTAGAAGATAATCAGCCAGATGAGTCCGACAGATATGGCCGCGTCGGCAAAGTTGAACACCGGCGAGAAGAAGAGGAAATACTCTCCGCCTACCAGCGGCATCCATTCGGGCCATGTCCAGCTTACAAGCGGGAAATAAAGCATGTCAACCACTTTCCCGTGGAGGAAAGTGCCATATCCCCCGTCAGCGGGGAAAAGCGTGGCCACACCAGGAGGCATAGGGTTGTCGAAGACAAGGCCGTAGAAGGCGCAGTCTATGATGTTTCCGGCCGCTCCCGCTATGATAAGCGAGAGGCAGACTGTGTAACCTGTCTTCGCCTGGGGTTTGTTGCGGATTTTACAGAGGTAATAAATGAGGAATCCGACGGTGACGATGCGCAGCAGGGTCAGCAGCAGTTTGCTGCCGATTTCCCATCCGAACGCCATGCCGTTGTTCTGGATGAACGCAATCTGGAACCACGGGAAAATCTCGTGGCTCTCACCGAGGTAAAAATGGGTCTTCACCCATATCTTGAGAATCTGGTCGATGAGCAGCACCGCCAGGATGATTGACAACGCCATCAGGCCACGGCCCTTTGACGGGCCGCGGCTGATGGTGGTTTCGATAGTGTTGAGTTCTGACAAGTCAAATTGTGTTTGTCGGTGGATTTCTTGGCGGGGAGCCGGCGCGCAGCCTCGCGGTCCCCGGGGTCGACACCGTTACTTCTTGGAGTCGACAGACAGTGTGGCGTGAGGCACTGCGCGGAGACGTTCCTTGGGAATCAGTTTGCCGGTCTTGCGGTCGATTCCGTAGGTCTTGTTCTCGATTCTCACCAAAGCGTTCTGCAGATGGGCTATGAACTGTGCCTGTCTCTGGGCGAGCCTGCCGGCCTCCTCCTTGCCAAGAGTCGACGCGCCCTCCTCCAGCACCTTGAAGGTGGGGGAGGTGTCGGCGGTGTCGTTTCCGTCGGAGTTCATGACATCGGCGCGGAGAAGTTCATATTCCTTGCGGGCTTTTTCGAGCTTCTCCAGAATAAGGACTTTGAATTCCTCAAGTTCCTCGTCGGTGTAACGGGTTTTATCAGACATTGCTTATCGTGTATTATGAAATAGTTGAACGTTTTTACAAATCGGCGAGGCCGATTACCAGTCTAAACAGACAACATTTGTGAAATGTTCAAAAAGGCCGGAGGGTATCCCCGGTTGCGGGAATACCCTTCGGAATACAGGATTGTCAGGCTTTTTCGATTTTGACTTTCACCTCTGTGCCGTCGATGTCTAGCAGCTCGTCTTCGGCGGGAGCGTCCACCACTGCGGCCTTTACCTCGGATGCGAGCACCTGCGAGGCGATGTAGTCTTTGAAATCGGCTATGGCGCCCTCGGTGAGGGCGTTGGGCTCGACTGTGACTATGATGCGGTCGGTGATGTCATAATCGCGGCTCTTGCGGATGTTCTGGATGCGGTTGATGAGGTCGCGGGCCACACCCTCCTTGCGGAGCGCGTCGGTGATTTCCACCTCCAGGGCCACGGTGACGCTTCCCTCGTTGGCAACAAGCCATCCGGGAATATCCTCGGAGTGGATGTCGACATCGGTCAGTTCCACCTTTATTTCTTCACCTTCGAGCGACAGGGCAATTACGCCTTCACGCTCCAGCATTGCGATTTCCTGCTGGGTCATTGCGCCGATGAGCGCGGCCACAGCCTTCATCTTCTTCCCGAATTTCGGGCCGAGTTTCTTGAAGTCGGGCTTGATTGACTTGACAAGCACGCCCTCCTGATCGTCAACGAGCTTCAGCTCTTTGACATTGACCTCGGAGAGAATCAGCGGGGCCATTGCTTCAAGCTGTCGGCGGCGCTCTTCGGAGTTGACAGGAATCATCAGGGTCTGGAGGGGCTGGCGCACCTTGATGTTGACCTTGCGGCGGAGCGACAACACGAGCGATGTCACCACCTGGGCGAGGTGCATGCGCTCCTCAAGGGAGTGGTCGATGACTGTCTCGTCGGCCACGGGGAAGTCTGCCAGGTGTACCGACACTGCCTCTTTGCCTTCTGCCGCGAGGGCCGGGGCCGTGAGGTCGCGGTAAAGACGGTCGGCGAAGAATGGCGCGTAGGGAGCCAGCAGGCGGGCGACCGTGGCGAGGCATGTATGGAGGGTCTGGTATGCCGACAGTTTGTCGGTGTCGAGACCTCCGCCCCAGAAACGTTTGCGGTTGAGGCGTACATACCAGTTTGACAGGTTGTCGTTTACGAAGTCGTTGATTAATCTTGCGGCGCGGGTGGGTTCGTAGTCGTCAAGAGCCTCGGTGACATCCTTGACCAGGGTGTTGAGCAGCGAGAGAATCCAGCGGTCGATTTCCGGACGCTCGGCCAGCGGGACCTGTGCCTCCGCGCCTGTGAAGCCGTCGACATTGGCATACAGGGTCAGGAACGAATAGGTGTTGTAGAGGGTGGAGAAAAGCTTGCGCGACACCTCTTTGATTCCCTCCTCGTTGAATTTCAGGTTGTCCCATGGCGCGGAGTTGGAAATCATATACCAGCGCACGGCATCGCTTCCGTAGGTCTCGATGGTCTTGAACGGGTCTACGGCGTTGCCGAGACGTTTAGACATCTTGTTGCCATCCTTGTCAAGCACGAGGCCGTTGGAAATCACCGCCTTGTAAGATTTGGTGTCGAACACCATCCCGGCGATGGCGTGGAGGGTGAAGAACCATCCACGTGTCTGGTCTACTCCCTCGGCGATGAAGTCGGCGGGGTAGCAGGCTCCTGACTCCAGGGCTTCCTTGTTCTCGAAAGGATAGTGTACCTGGGCGTAGGGCATCGAGCCGGAGTCGAACCACACGTCAATGAGGTCGGTCTCGCGGCGCATGGGCTTGCCGGAGGGAGACACAAGCACGATGTCGTCGACATACGGGCGGTGGAGGTCGATGCGGTCATAGTTCTCCTTTGAGTAGTCGCCGGGCACGAAGCCTTTGGCCTTGTAAGGATTCTCGTTCATCACGCCGGCTTCCACGGCCTTCTCGATTTCGGCATAGAGTGTCGCGATTGAGTCGATGCAGATTTCCTCCTTGCCGTCGGCTGTGCGCCATATCGGCAGCGGTGTGCCCCAGTAACGGGAGCGGGAAAGGTTCCAGTCCTGCAGGTTTTCGAGCCATTTGCCGAAACGTCCAGAGCCGGTCGCAGCGGGTTTCCACTGGATTTCCTTGTTGAGTTCCATCAGGCGTTCGCGGCAAGCTGTGGTCTTGATGAACCAGCTGTCGAGGGGGTAGTAAAGGACAGGCTTGTCGGTGCGCCAGCAGTGGGGATAGTTGTGGACATGTTTCTCAATCTTGAAGACCTTGTCGTTCTGTTTGAGCCACATGCAGATTTCTATGTCGAGGGTCTCGTCATTCTCCCCCTTGGAGGGGTCGTAGGCGTTCTTGACGAATTTTCCCTGCCAGGGGGTGTATGCCTCCACATCCACGCTCTCCTCGACGAATTTTGGGTCAAGGTCTTCGAGTATGAAGAAACGGCCCCTCAGGTCGACCATCGGACGGATGTTGCCGTCGCGGTCTACGAGGGTCAGCGGGGGCACGCCGGCCTGGCGTGACACCCTGAGGTCGTCGGCTCCGAATGTGCCGGCGATATGCACGATACCCGTTCCATCCTCGGTGGTCACATAGTCGCCCGGGATTACCCTGAAAGCCCCTTCGCCGGGATTCATCCAGGGTATGAGCTGCTCGTAATGGAGTCCGACGAGGTCTTTGCCTTTCACGGTGGAGACCACTTCAAACGGGATGAGTTTCGCGCCTTTCTCGTATTCGTCGAGCTTGAGGTCGGCGGCCTTGGGGTTGAACATGGCGTTCATAAGCGCCACGGCCACGACCACTGTCTCCTTCTCCCCGCTGTAAGGGTTGTAGGTGCGGACGATGTTGTATTCTATCTCAGGCCCGACAGCGAGTGCCGTGTTTGAGGGGAGGGTCCAGGGGGTGGTGGTCCAGGCCAGGAAATAGGGCTTTCCCCATCCGAGCATGGCCTCAGAGGGATCGGTGCAGAGGAATTGGGCCACACATGTGGTGTCCTTCACGTCGCGGTAGCATCCCGGCTGGTTCAGCTCGTGGGAGCTGAGCCCGGTGCCCGCTGCCGGGGAGTATGGCTGTATGGTGTAGCCCTTGTAAAGATACCCCTTGTCGTAAAGCTGTCGGAGCAGCCACCAGCATGACTCGATGTAGCTGTTGTGATAGGTCACATAGGGATTGTCGAGATCCACCCAGTATCCCATCGAGTTGGTCAGGGCCGACCATTCCTTGGTGTATTTCATCACCTCCTGGCGGCAGGCGGCGTTGTACTCGTCGACCGAGATTTTCTTGCCGATGTCCTCCTTGGTGATGCCGAGCGACTTTTCAACGCCCAGCTCGACAGGCAGTCCGTGGGTGTCCCAGCCGGCCTTGCGGTCAACGCGGAATCCCTTCATCGTCTTGTAACGGCAGAAAATGTCCTTGATTGTGCGGGCCATCACATGGTGGATGCCGGGCATGCCATTGGCCGAGGGAGGACCCTCGAAGAACACGAAAGGTGTGGCTCCTTCGCGCAGCTCAAGGCTGCGGCGGAACAGGTCGTCGGCGTTCCACTGGGCAAGCACCTCCTTGTTGATACTCGAAAGGTTGAAATGGTCGTATTCGGTAAACTTCATCTTTACGATTGGTCTTGAATGGGGCGTGTTGTCAGGAGCCAGAAGGCTCCTTGTTTATGAAAATCACCCGCAAAGTTAGGATTTTTCATTCAGATATACAAATAAAATAGAGGAGGATACCCTAACTCACGGTATCCTCCTCCTTCCTTACTTAGAGTGTGTGTCAATAAAGGTGAAAGGATGTGCAAAAATACGGTTATTCCCCGGCTTGGCGCGCAAGAAATGTATTAAAAATTGCAAATCAGAACGGCACCGGGGCGTCTGACGATGTCAGGTCGGCGCTTCCTCCCGAGAATGGGGATGGGCCACCACCGTTGATGGGGTCGTCGTCAGAACCGTCCTGGTTCATGCGTGACGATACCACGGCCTGTGTGGTGTGGAAGTCCTCGTCCCAGTTCTGGAACCTGGCGTAGTGGCTCACGAAACGCATCTTGACATCGTCTACTTTACCCGAACGGTGCTTGGCCACGATGAACAGCGCGAGCCCACGGATGTCGTTGCCCTCCGCGTCCTCGCCGCTGTGGAGATAGTATTCCGGACGGTGGATGAAACATACGATGTCGGCGTCCTGCTCGATGGCTCCCGACTCACGGAGGTCGCTCAGCTGGGGTCGCTTGGAATTGCTGTCGGTGCCTCGGCTTTCCACCGATCGGTTGAGCTGCGACAGGGCGATGATAGGTATGTTCAGCTCCTTGGCGAGTTGCTTGAGGTTTCGTGAAATCATCGAGACCTCCTGCTCGCGGGAGCCGAATTTCATTCCTGAGGCGTTCATCAGCTGCAGGTAGTCGATGATGAGAATCTTGACCCCATGCTCGCGCACGAGTCGGCGGGCCTTGGTGCGCAGCTCGAAAATCGACAGTGAGGGGGTGTCGTCGATAAACAGCGGCGCGTTGTAGAGCGGTTTCACCCCGGCCATGAGCTTGTCCCAGTCGTTGGGCAGCAGCCGTCCGCTCTTGATTTTCTCACCTTCAACCTCGCAAGCGTTTGAAATGAGACGGTTGACGAGCTGCAGGTTGCTCATTTCAAGGGAGAATATGGCGGTGGGGATATTGAGGTTGACAGCCATGTTCTTGGCCATGGAGAGGACGAAGGCCGTCTTTCCCATCGCCGGACGTGCCGCGATGATGATGAGGTCGGAGTTCTGCCATCCGGAGGTGAGTTTGTCAAGTTCGCGGAATCCGGTCTCAAGCCCCGACAGTCCCGACTCACGGTTCGCGGCGGCCTCGATTTGTTCCAGGGCCTGCTTTATGACCGGGTCTATCTGGGTGACATCCTTCTTCACGTTGCGCTGCGAGATCTCAAAGAGCCGTCCCTCCGCTTCCTGGAGGAGGTCGTCGACATCGTTTGCCTCGTCAAACGCCTTCTCCTCGATTTGGGCCGAGAAGTTGATAAGCTCTCGGGCGAGGTATTTCTGGGCGACGATGCGGGCGTGGAACTCCACATGGGCTCCAGAGGCCACGCGCGCCGTCAGCTCGGATATGGCCGCGGGGCCTCCGACGGTCTTCAGCTCCCCGTTGGCCCTCAGGCGCTGGGTGACGGTCAGCATGTCGATAGACTGCTGGGATGCGCCGAGCTGCTGTATGGCTTCGTAGATTTTCTGGTGGCCCGGGTCGTAGAAACATTCCGGCTTGAGGATGTCGCAGACGGTGGTGTAGGCGTCTTTCTCAAGCATCAGCGCGCCGAGGACGGCTTGTTCCACCTCAAGGTCACGCGGGGCTATGCGCCCCTCCTTCTCAAGGAGCTGCTGCTGTATGCGTTTGGCGTCGGAATAGCTGTTGCGGCGGGTATATTTGGCTTGTTGTTGTTCTGGCATAATGATTGGTCTTTGACTGGAATGGGTTTCAGAGGCTTTCGTAGGGGATGGAGAATGTGTCGCCTTGCAGCGGGTCGCCGGTCTGTAGCCCTTTGCTCAGCCACGCCACGCGCTGTGACGAGCGTCCGTGGTTGAATGAGTCGGGAATCTCGCGCCCGGTGGCTTTCTTCTGGAGATAGTCATCCCCGATTTTGGATGCGGCCTCGATTGCGTTCTCGACATCCCCCGGCTCGAGTGAGCCAAACATCTTGTTGTCAAGATTGGCCCATACCCCGGCGTAATAGTCGGCCTGCAGCTCAAGGCGCACGCTCATGCGGTTGGACTCCTTTTCCGACATGCGGCTCATAGCCTCATGAGCGTCGTCAAGGGTTCCAAGCAGGTGCTGCACATGGTGTCCCACCTCGTGTGCTATGACGTAGGCGTATGCGAAATCCCCGCTCGCGCCTATCGACGACTGCATCTGTTTGAAAAAGTCAAGGTCGATGTATACGGTCTCGTCGGCCGAGCAGTAGAACGGCCCGACCTGGGAGGTGGCGTTGCCGCATCCCGATTGCACAGCTCCTGTGAACATCACAAGTTTGGGACACCGGTATTCACCCCAGCCCTGGCGGCGGAACTCCGAGGTCCAGACATCCTCTGTACCGGCCAGCACTTTGGCTGTCAGGTCGGCGAGCCTTTCATCCTCTGCGTCGGGCTGGTAGGCGGCCTGGGTGGTCTGGCTGCCGGCCCCCTGGCTGATGACATTGCCAATCACATCGCCTATGTCGCCACCGCTCAGGAGGGTGATGATTCCGGCGATGATTACCCCCACGATTCCTCCGCCGATACCAACGGCGCGTCCGGATAATCCCCTGCGGTCTGAAATGTTGTCGCTCTTGCGTCGTCCGTCAAGTCTCATAGCTGCTGTGGATGTCGTATTACAGATTATTAGCAGACAAAGTTACATAAATTCAGACAAAAATCCGTAACTTCGTCCTCTAAATATATAAACGGTTTTTCAACACGAAATTTCTTACAACAAGATAAAAAATATGCGCAACGGCTTTTTCAGAGTGGCGGCATGCGTCCCCCCCGTCAGGGTGGCGGATATGAGGGCCAACACCGACGCTATAATAGACATGCTCCGTCAGCTTGACCACAAAGGGGTTGAGCTCGCGGTGTTTCCCGAGTTGTGTGTGACAGGTTACACCTGTGGCGACCTTTTCCATGACGATATGCTGCTGGAGGCTGCCGGCGACGCCGTAAGGGAGATTGCAGAGGCCACCAAAGGGATGCGGGTCAACGCCGTGATAGGTGCGCCGATGATGTATGACAACCGGTTGTACAACTGCGCGATTGTGGTAGGGCAGGGGATGACCAAGCTGACCGTCCCGAAAACCTACCTGCCCAACTACAACGAGTTTTATGAACGGAGGCTGTGGTCATCCGCCCTACGGGTGCCTGAGTCAGACGAGTCACAGATGCCGGTCTCGGCCAACAAGCTGTTTCAGGTGAATGGCGTGAAGGTGGGGATTGAAATCTGTGAGGACTTGTGGGTCCCGGTGCCACCGTCATGCCATGCCGCCCTTGCCGGCGCCAAGGTGATTGTCAATCTTTCGGCGTCGCCCGACATCATAGGCAAGTATGGCTACCTGCGTGACCTGGTGGCCCAGCAGTCGGCGCGGTGTGTGTGTGGCTATGTCTACGCCTCGGCCGGGTTCGGAGAGTCGTCGACCGACCTTGTCTTCGACGGCAAGGGGATAATAGCCGAGAATGGCAAAATCCTGGCCTCCACTCCCCGTTGGCAGGACTCGCCGCAGATGGTCGTCCGCGACATAGACATCGATATGATAACCCGCGACCGACTCCATATCGGGACATTCGCCGAGTGTGGAGACCGTGAGAACGCGGGGCTGGCATATCCCGTAGTGCAGCAAATCAACCTCAATCTGAGTGAGCTCCTTGATCCTGAGAGCAATGAGTCACTGCGGGAGAAGCTTGACAAGATAATGGGTAATGACACCGACTCCTCAGAGGAGGATGATGCTCCGGGCCTGTTGCGCACAATTGATCCCCATCCGTTCGTGCCATGGGACGACAACGAAATCGACCGTCGTTGCGACGAGATTGTCAACATCCAGGTGGCCGGGCTGGCGCAGCGTCTGCGTGCCACAGGCTGCAAATGCCTGGTGGTAGGGATTTCAGGCGGACTCGACTCCACGCTTGCCTTGCTTGTCGCGACCCGTGCTTTTGACCGTCTGAAGCTCGACCGAAAAGGAATAATAGGCATAACAATGCCTGGATTCGGCACCACGGGCCGCACCCACTCCAACGCGCTGACCTTGATGGACGCTCTCGGGGTGACTTTCCGTGAGATTCCTATCGGGCCGTCAGTGGAGCTGCATTTCCGTGACATCGGCCATGACCCGGAAGTGAGGGATGTCACATACGAGAACTGCCAGGCCCGCGAGCGCACGCAGATACTTATGGATGTGGCCAGCCAGGAGGGCGGGATGGTGCTTGGCACCGGCGACCTCTCTGAGCTTGCCCTGGGATGGGCCACCTACAATGGCGACCAGATGTCGATGTACGGTGTCAATGCCTCTGTGCCAAAGACGCTCGTGAAATATCTTGTCAGGTGGTTTGCCCTCAGGTCGGAGAATCCCGACATGGCGGAGGCGCTTGTCGACATCATCGACACACCGGTGTCGCCCGAGTTGCTGCCCCCTGACGAATCCGGCGAAATCGCCCAGAAGACCGAAGACCTTGTGGGTCCATATGAGCTTCACGATTTCTTCCTGTTTCATATGCTGCGTTACGGATTTTCGCCCGCGAGGATTTTCTACCTTGCCTGCCAGGCATTCTGGGTTCAGCACCGCCGTAAGGTTTACCAAGGGAAAGGCGGAATGGAAGTGGGCCGTTACGAGCCGCGAGAGATATTGAAGTGGATGAGAACATTTTACCGCCGTTTCTTCAGCCAGCAGTTCAAGCGCTCATGCATGCCCGACGGCCCGAAGGTCGGCTCGGTCTGCCTGTCGCCCCGTGGCGACTGGCGTATGCCGTCTGATGCCTCCGCCGCTGTATGGCTCGCCGCGGTCGACCGTCTGGCCGCCTCCATGTCGGCCGATGAGGAATGAGCTGCCGGCAAATACAAGCTACCGACAAAAAAACGGAGATTCCGGCCGGAAGCTCCGTTTTTTTGTCGGTTATCTCAGGGAATCATCACCAGATGACAATCTGCTCCTCGGGTGAGAGGTAGAGCTTGTCGCCGGGCTTGATGCCGAAGGCTTTCAGGAAGGGGGTGATGTTGCGGAGGGTCACATTGACGCGGTTTTCAGCGAGAGAGTGAACGTCGCCGATGGTCAGGTTGCGCTTTTCAGCGTCGCGGCAGTTGGATGCCCAGATGTTGGCGTAGTTGAGGTAGAATGCCTGCTCGGGGGTGAATCCGTCGATGAGGGCTTCCTCAGAGTTGATGTCCACTCCCTTGGCTTTCTGGGCGTCGAGGAATGCGGTGTGGCTCACGCGCAGACCGCCCTGGTCGCCGATGTTCTCGCCCAGGGTGTATGATCCGTTGGCCATCAGGCCGGGGAGAATCTCAATTTTGTCGAACTGGTCGGCCAGGCCCTTTGTGAGGGTGGCGAAAGCCTGGGCGTCCTCGGAAGTCCACCAGTTGGTCATATTGCCTTTAGCGTCGAAATTGCTGCCCTGGTCGTCGAAGCCGTGGCTCATCTCATGGCCGATAACCACACCGATACCGCCGTAGTTCTCGGCATCAGATGCTTCGGGGTTGAAGAAAGGAGCCTGGAGGATGGCTGCGGGGAACACGATTTCATTCGCCATGGGGTTGTAGTAGGCGTTGACGGTCTGGGGAGTCATGCCCCATTCGGTCTTGTCGACAGGCTTGCCCCATTTCTCATACTCCTTCTTCTGGTGCCACATCGAAGCGTTGTGGATGTTCTGGTAGTAAGAGAGGGCCGGGTCGATTTCAAGCTCGGAATAATCTTTCCACTTGTCGGGATAACCGATTTTCACGGTGAAGCCGAGCAGTTTCTCGATGGCTTTGAGCTTGGTCTCGTCGCTCATCCAGGGGAGGTTGATGATGTGCTTGCCGAGGGCCTTGCGGAGGTTGCCCACAAGCTCGAGCATCTTCTCTTTGGAGCTTTCGGGGAAGAATTCCTCTACATAGAGCTGTCCGATGGCCTCGCCCATGTAGCCGTCGGCTGTGCCGAGGGCGCGTTTCCAGCGGGGACGCATCTGTTTTACTCCGCTCATTACCTTGCTGAACTCAAATGAGGTCTCGGTGAATTTGTCGCTGAGGTAGGGGGCAGCCTGAGCCACATATTTCCAGAGGTAATAGTCTTTCTTCTCACGGTCGGAAAGCGAGGCCATCAGGTTGTCGGCCTGCTTGACAGTGTTGATTTCAGTGACGATCACCTGCTCGGGGGTGGCGATGCCCATTGTCTCGATGAAGAAGCGGTCCCAGTTGATGTGGGGATACATCTCCTTGAGCTGCTCGATTGAGCGGGGGTTGTACATGGCGGGTATGTTGCGGCTCTCCTCGCGGGTCCATGTCGAGTCGGCAAGCGCGGTCTCGATTTTCAACACATTCTTCATGATGCGGTCTGCGTCTTTCTTGGAGTAGCCGGCATTGCGCATCTGGCTGACAATGAGTTTTTTGTATGCTTCGCGGATTTTGGTGTTCTCCTTGTCGTTGAGCAGGTAGTAGTCGCGGTCGCCCAGTCCGAGGCTTCCCCCGGAGACATACATGGCGTAGACGTTAGAGTCGGCGAGGTCTTCCATGGGGCCGGCTCCGAAGAAGGGGGAGGAGTAATTGCCGTGCATCCAGAGGAAGAGGTCTTCCATGCCCTCTGCCGGGGTGTTCTCGATTTTCTTCAGGTCAGCAAGGATGGGGGTGGCGCCTTCATTGTTGCGGCGCACCGAGTCCATGCCCTGTGAGTAGAGGGTCCAGACCTTGAACGCGTTGGTGCCCTTTTCAGGATTGGAGGCTCCGAGGTTCATCACGATATCCTTGACATTCTCCTCGGCCTTGTCATTCAGGACGTTGAACATGTCATAGCGGGCATATTCGTCAGTCAGCGGATGAGCCTTCATCCATCCGTTGTTGACATAGCGGTAGAAGTCTTCGCCCGGGGTGTAGGTCGAATCGATGAGCGTCTTGTCGACGCTGCCGAGATGCTCGGCTTCTGCAGCCATTGCTCCTGTCAGGAACAGGGCGGCGAGGGACAGTTTCATCATGTTCATACTATAACTATATTGTTTAGGGATTGATATGTCTCGGTTGGTTGTCAGTTGTTGAAGAGGAAGTGCATTATGTCGCCGTCTTTGACCACATATTCTTTCCCCTCGACACCCATCTTGCCTGCGTCGCGCACCGCGCTTTCCCCTCCGAGGGCGACGAAGTCTTCATATTTTATGACCTGGGCGCGGATGAAGCCTTTCTCGAAGTCGGAATGTATGACTCCGGCGCATTTGGGCGCTTTCCAGCCGTCGACGAAGGTCCATGCGCGCACCTCGTCGGCTCCGGCGGTGAAGAATGTCTTGAGGTTGAGAAGGGCGTAAGCCGCGCGTATCAGTCGTGACACGCCCGACTCCTCCAGACCTATCTCCTGCAGGAATTCCTGGCGTTCCTCGAATGTGTCAAGCTCGGCTATCTCGCTCTCGGTCTGGGCGGCCACCACCATGAGGCCTGCTCCCTCCTCCTTGATTGCCTCGCGGACGGCGTCGACATACTTGTTGCCGTTGACAGCCGAAGCGTCATCCACGTTGCAGACATACAGCACTGGCTTGTCGGTCAGCAGGAAGAGCTCTCTGGCGAATTTGATTTCATCAGGGGTGTCAAGCGTCACGCTGCGGGCGGGTTTGCCCTGGTCAAGGGCTTCCTTGAACTTGCACAACACCTCATATTGCAGCTTGGCGGTCTTGTCTCCCCCGGTCTGGGCCTGTTTCTGAGTCTTGGCGATGCGGCTTTCCACCGTCTCGAGGTCCTTGAGCTGTAGTTCGTAGTCGATGATGCCTTTGTCGCGGACAGGGTCTACTGTGCCGTCCACATGGGTGATGTTCTCATCGTCGAAGCATCTAAGCACATGGAGTATGGCGTCGGTCTCGCGGATGTTGGCGAGGAACTTGTTGCCCAGTCCCTCCCCTTTGCTCGCTCCTTTCACCAGGCCGGCGATGTCGACAATCTCGACCGTGGCCGGGACGATGCTGCGGGGATTGCACATCTCGACAAGCTTGTTGAGCCTGTCGTCCGGCACCGTGATCACTCCCACATTGGGCTCGATGGTGCAGAAAGGGAAGTTGGCCGATTGGGCCTTTGCGTTGGAGAGGCAGTTGAAAAGGGTCGACTTACCCACGTTGGGAAGCCCTACGATTCCACATTGTAGTGACATGTCTGACTGTTTTATTCTTGTCGGCCATCCTCCATAGTGATGGCCTGTCTCGTTTTATCAGGTTAAAAATACTTCAAGAGGCAAAGTTACTAATTTTTTTTAAATAGGAACCATCCCGGAGCCTCAAACAGATGGCTCTCTGGCAGGAAATGTGCCGTGTGCAGGCGGTTTTCGCGGCGTATATGGGCCATCAGGTGATTTTTTAGGGTGTGCGGTAAACAATTTCGTGGTAGAGCTGCGTTTTAAGATTATATAACATTTATCCAAGTCCTATGAACAAATCTATACTTCCAGTTCTGGCCGCAGGGGCTCTCTTCATGCTGGTGTCATGTGACTCCAGGCAGAAACTCTCTGAGGATTTGCAGGGTGTGTGGGCCGGCACTCCCGAACAGTTGACCAATTCAGGCGCAGCCCGCGCCACTATGGTAAGGATGATGGAATTCACATCCACAGGAAACGCCGGAGAGGGGAATGTCACCCTTACCGCTTATATCACGGTAGAGAACACGATGCCGGCCAACGACTCCATTGTGTCCCCTCTGACCATCTCCGCGTCTGGCACGGCCACCATAACCGGCCTGTATCAGGCAAAGGATGACGACGACATGCTGCTCAACCTCGACGCGTCATCGTTGACGGTGAATGTCGACCCGAAAGGGGTGGAGCTGAGTTATGACGTGCTTTCAGGGCAAAGCGGTTCGCATCTGGCCTCGTTGCGTCCGGCAGCCGCGATGCTCGCCTCACAGCAGATCGACCACGCCGCCCGCAACGTATTCTTCAACCTGACTGAAATCGAAGACATTAAAATAAACAACAATATGCTCAAATGTGAGATGGCCCACAAAGACCTCACTTTCAGGCGGCAGCCTGCAGGAGTGGCGGTCGAATGAGCCGTGTCGAAATTTGGCACCCTCGGATTGAGGCTGTTTGGTAAAAATTTTGTAACTTTGCGGTACTCTCCTGGCTGCGTCCAGGGGAGTGCCGCAAACGTGTGCCGGCATATTTCTGACACCGTTTAGACAAGCCAACATTTTATTCGACATAAACGCATTCAACCCATGGCAACCAAACCGTTCCATTACCAGGAGATGTTCCCCCTCGGCCCTGACACGACCGAGTATTATCATCTCACCTCCGACTATGTTAAAGTTGAAAACTGGGGAGGCCACGAGTTCCTCGTGGTGGATCCCGAGGCGTTGACCGTGCTGAGCCGCCAGGCCACCCATGACAACGCGTTCATGCTCCGTCGCGAACACAACGAGATGGTGGCGAAAATCCTCCACGACCCCGAGGCCTCGGACAACGACAAGTTCGTGGCGCTGACAATGCTCCGCAACGCCGAGATCGCTGCCAAGGGTGAGCTGCCTTTCTGCCAGGACACCGGCACGGCAATCTGCCACGGCGAGAAGGGGCAGCGTGTGTTCACCGGCTGTGACGACGAGGAGAAAATCTCGCGCGGCGTGTATGACACTTACACCCAGTGTAACCTCCGCTATTCCCAGAACGCCCCCCTCAACATGTATGACGAGGTCAACACCGGTTGCAACCTCCCCGCCCAGATAGACATCCACGCCTCCGAGGGAGACGAGTACAAGTTTGTCTTTGTGGCCAAGGGTGGTGGCTCGGCCAACAAGACCTACCTCTACCAGGAGACAAAGGCCATCATCAACCCCAAGACCCTCGTCCCCTTCCTCGTGGAGAAGATGAAGTCGCTCGGAACAGCCGCATGCCCTCCCTACCATATCGCCTTCGTCATCGGCGGCACCTCTGCCGAGAAGAATCTCGAGACCGTCAAGAAAGCTTCCATCAAATATTACGACAACCTGCCCACTACGGGCAATGAATATGGCCGCGCGTTCCGCGACATCGAGCTTGAGAAGGAGCTTCTCGAGGCTTCGCGCAACATCGGCCTGGGCGCACAGTTCGGCGGCAAGTATTTCGCCCACGACATCCGTGTGATCCGTCTGCCCCGCCATGGCGCATCTTGCCCGATCGGCATGGGTGTCAGCTGCTCGGCCGACCGCAACGTCAAGGCAAAAATCAACCGAGAGGGACTCTGGATTGAAAAGCTCGACAGCAATCCCGGCGAACTCATTCCCGAGGAGATGCGCAATCCCGAGGAGAGCAACGCCGTGAACATCGACCTCAACCGCCCGATGGCAGAGGTGCTGGCCGAACTTGACAAGTTCCCCGTGGCCACTCGCCTCAACCTCAATGGCACAATCATTGTGGGCCGCGACATCGCCCACGCGAAAATCAAGGAGCGCCTGGATGCCGGTGAGCCCATGCCCCAGTATCTCAAGGATCATCCCATCTACTACGCCGGCCCCGCCAAGACCCCCGCAGGGATGGCGTCAGGCTCGTTCGGCCCGACAACCGCAGGCCGTATGGACTCTTATGTCGACCAGTTCCAGAAAGCTGGCGGTTCGATGATCATGATCGCCAAAGGCAACCGTTCGCAGCAGGTTACTGATGCCTGCAAGAACAACGGAGGCTTCTATCTCGGCTCGATTGGCGGCCCCGCTGCAATCCTGGCCAAGGATTCCATCAAGAAAGTAGAGCTCCTGGAGTACCCCGAACTCGGCATGGAGGCCATCTGGAAAATCGAGGTGGAGAACTTCCCCGCATTCATACTTGTTGACAACAAGGGGAACGACTTCTTCAAGAAGATACAGGAGAAGTGCGCCGCCTGCCCCCTGTCTAAATAACACAAACTGAACACAAGCGATTTGCGCCGGGAACCACTTCCCGGCGCAAATTTCAAATCCGAAATATTAACATCCAAATAATGTCACACAAAGCATTACTCATGATTCTTGATGGCTGGGGTATCGGCAACCATACCCACAGCGACGCCATCTATTCAACCCCCACTCCCTACTGGGACTATCTCGTGAAGACATATCCCCACTCCGAGCTGCAGGCTTCCGGCGAGAATGTCGGACTGCCCGACGGACAGATGGGCAACTCCGAGGTGGGCCACCTCAACATCGGAGCCGGACGCGTGCTCTATCAGGATCTCGTGAAAATCAACAAGGCTATCAAAAGCGGGTCGATTCTCGAGAATCCCGAAATCAAGAACGCGTTCTCATACGCCAAGGATAACGGCAAGGCCATGCACTTCATGGGGCTGACATCCACAGGTGGTGTGCATTCCTCATTCGAGCATATCCTCGCCCTCTGCGACATAGCAAAGGAATATGGCCTTGAAAAGGTCTACATCCACTGTTTCATGGATGGCCGAGACACTGACCCCCGTTCCGGCAAGGGCTTTATCGAGCAGCTTTCAGAGCATTGCGCCAAGACAGGCGCGACAATCGCCTCGATTGTGGGCCGTTACTACGCGATGGACCGCGACAACCGCTGGGATCGTGTGAAGGTGGCATATGACCTTCTTATCGACGGCACCGGAAAGCAGGCCACCGACATGGTGAAGGCCATGCAGGAAAGCTATGATGAGGGTGTCACCGATGAGTTCATCAAGCCCATCAACAACTCTACCGTCGATGGCACAATCAAGGAGGGTGACGCGGTCATTTTCTTCAACTACCGCAACGACCGCGCAAAGGAAATCACCATCGCCCTCACCCAGCATGACATGCCTGAGCAGGGCATGAAGACCATCCCCGGCCTCCAGTATTACTGCATGACCCCCTATGACGCTTCGTTCAAAGGCGTGCATATCCTCTTCCCCAAGGAGAATGTAGACAACACCATCGGTGAATACCTCGCTTCGATGGGCAAGAAGCAGCTTCACATCGCCGAGACTGAGAAATATGCCCATGTGACATTCTTCTTCAACGGCGGACGTGAGACCCCGTTCGAGGGTGAGGACCGCATCCTGGTGCCTTCTCCCAAGGTTGCCACTTACGACCTCAAGCCCGAGATGTCTGCCCCCGAGGTGGCCGACAAGCTCAGCGAGGCCATCGACACCGAGAAGTATGACTTCATCGTTGTCAACTTCGCCAATGGCGACATGGTTGGGCACACCGGTGTCTATCCCGCTATCCAGAAGGCTGTCGAGGCCGTCGACAAGTGTGTAGAGAAGGTGGTCGAGACCGCCAAGAAAAACGGTTACGAGGTGATTATCATCGCCGACCATGGCAATGCAGACAACGCTGAGAATGCCGACGGCACTCCCAACACCGCCCATTCCCTCAACCCCGTGCCCTGCGTCTATGTCACCGAAGACAAAAATGCCAAGGTCGAGAACGGTATCCTCGCCGATGTCGCTCCCACCATCCTCCATATCATGGGCATACCCCAGCCCAAGGAGATGACCGGCCACAATCTTATCGAGGGCTGACACTGAACCATACTTAACTCCTGCAAGAGTTTCGAGAGGCCAGGCAGACATGCGGCTCAACGCCTATGACTGCGGTTTCTTGAAACTCTTGTGGTTAACATTTAAATTCATCCATAATGTCAAAATCTAAAGAAGCGGGCCGCATAGACCTGCGCACAGACATCGAGCATGCCAACGAGACGTTGCGCAACCGCCAGCTCTGTTTCCGCCTGAAGCAGACTATGCCTCTTGGCGACGAGTACAACTCTCTTGTGAAAGAGCTGTTTTACGGAAACATAGGGGAAGACAGCTATATGATGCCCCCATTGACAGTAGTCGGTGCGAGCCGCATATCAATCGGCCGCAACGTCTTCATCATGGACGGCATCCTGCTTATGGGCTCGGGTGGCATAACAATCGAGGACAATGTGCAGCTGGCCGCCAATGTGCAGATATTATCAAATAACCACGACTTGCGCGACCGCGAGGTGATCACCCTTGCTCCGGTCAGGATATGCCGTGGCGCGTGGATCGGAGCCGGGGCCACGATTCTGCCCGGTGTCACCATCGGGGAGAACGCTGTGGTGGGCGCGGCCTCAGTGGTGACGCGAGATGTCGCCCCCAATACAATCGTGGCCGGAAATCCCGCCAAGCTGTTGAGGTCGTTTGATCCCTCGACCGACAATTATTTCTGACTGCTGTCGTCATCCATAAATGAGGCGGGGCAGACTTCTGTTGATTGTGAAGTCTGCCCCGCCTCATTTATGGATGTGTCTGTGTCATTCCACATTGTGGAGGGTGTGGTCCATGCGGTTCTTCTTGGTCGAGAGGTAGAACCGGTCGTAATCGTTTGGCTCTATTTCAATAGGCACATTCTCTACAACCTCCAGGCCGTATCCTTCCAGGCCGACACGTTTGACGGGGTTGTTGGTGATCAGCCTCATCTTCTTTATGCCAAGTTCATGGAGAATCTGGGCACCCACGCCATAGTCGCGCTCGTCAGCCTTGTGGCCCAGGTGAAGGTTGGCGTCCACGGTGTCCATCCCTTGCTCCTGGAGCTTGTAAGCTTTGATTTTGTCCATCAGGCCGATTCCACGGCCCTCCTGCAGCAGGTAGATGACCGCCCCGCGTCCCTCCTTGTCGATCATACGCAATGCCTGGTGGAGCTGCTCGCCGCAGTCGCAACGCAGCGAGCCGAAAATGTCGCCGGTGGCGCATGATGAATGCACGCGCACAAGCACCGGCTCGTCGGTCTTGACGTCCCCCTTGATTATAGCGATATGCTCCAGGCCGTTGCTCTTCTGGCGGAACGGGATGAGGCGGAAGTCGCCGTAGGCCGTAGGCAGATGGACTTCTTCCCCCTTCTCCACCAGGGATTCCATGCGCAGGCGGTAGGCGATGAGGTCGCGGATTGAGATGAGCTTCATACCCCACTCGTCAGCGCGGCGGCGCAGCTCTGGCAGACGCGCCATGGAGCCGTCGTCGCTCATGATTTCCATCAGGGCGGCGGCAGGCTGGAGTCCGGCAAGGCGTGCCAGGTCTACGGCGGCCTCGGTGTGGCCGCTTCTGCGCAGCACCCCGGCATCCTGGGCGTAAAGCGGATTGATGTGTCCCGGGCGGCCGAAGGTCGCGGGGGTGGAGGCGGGGTCGGCGAGCGCGCGTATGGTGGCGCAACGGTCATTGATTGATACCCCGGTAGAGCATCCCTCGAGCTTGTCGACGGTGATGGTGAACGGTGTGCCCAGCACCGATGTGTTGTCTGAGGTCTGCGGTTCGAGCCCGAGTTCTTTGCAGCGTGATATGGTCAGCGGGGCGCAGAGTACACCTCGGGCGTTCTTGAGCATGAAATTAACCTGCTCGGGGGTGATTTTTTCTGCGGCGACGATGAGGTCACCTTCATTTTCGCGGTCTTCGTCGTCAACCACTATTATCATCTTGCCTTCCTTGAAATCCTGGAGGGCGTCTTCGATTGAGTCGAGTTTGATTTTGTCAGCGTTCATCGCGTCTGTTGTTGGATTTGGTGACACAGGTCAGCCAGCTCGCGTGTGATCTGTGTGACCTGCGAGAGGTTGCGTGGGCTTACCTTGTAGGGATAACAATTGATGAGCCTGATGGCTTTGGGGTTCTTTGAGTTTGATATGAAATCGATGGTCTCGTTCATGCGGGCCTGCAGGGTGTCAAAGCCCTTGTGGCGCAGTATGAGGTAGGCCCATTTCTTCCAGAAGGGGAGGCGTGAGTAGCTTTCCTTCAGGTCGAGACAGGCAGTCAGCAGCGGCTGGAGGCGTTCGAGCGCTTCTGCGGGGGTGACATCCTCCATGGCGTATTCCTTCACCTCAAGTTCGCGCTTCTGGGTGCCGCGCAGGCGACGGAAGAAATTCTTGTACGCGTCGATGTTGAGCACCGCCGAGTCGCGCATCGCCTTGTAGGTCAGGAAGACCCCGAGGGGCAGCAACACAAATGAGCTGAGCCATATGCCTTCCCATACGGGCAATACCCCGTCGCGCGCCAACTTGTAGCCGGAGTTGTCGATGATGTAGTAGAAGATGAACAGGAACACCGACAGCACCAGGGGTGTGCCGATTCCTCCTTTGCGGATGATGGCCCCCAACGGTGCGCCTATGAAGAAGAACACCAGGCAGGCAAACGAGAGCGTGAACTTCTTGTGCATCTCTATGCCGTGGCGGCGTATGGTGGTGCGGTCCTCATCCATTACATAGCTCTTGAACTCATATTCCTGCCGGATGGTGTTGGCCCGGTTGAGTGCCATGGTGAGGTATGAGCGTGATTTCGTCGGATTTTCCTTGTAGAAGAGTGAGTCTATGTCGAGGGGCGCAGACATGGCCACGGCCGGACGCTGTCGCTTCACTATGGTGTCGCCGTTTCGCTCCTCTATCTGGCCCGACACCCTGACATATGGTATCTCGCTTATCTCCCTGGCGTATATGTTGCCGATTGAGTCGACACGGTGGCCTACGGAATCGATGGTGGCCTGCAGCTCGCTCATGTTCTTGCCCACATACTGGTTTCTCATCCCCGACTCATCCATACGGTTGAAGTTGGCGTCGAATGCCAGCAATATCTCTTTCAGCTCGAATTGCTCGCGGCGGTAAGGCTGGTTGCCCTGGTTGGTGTTGCCCTGGTTCTCGCGCAGGTTCTCAAATTGTTCCCCGTTGTGGAGCTGCAGGAAGAGATGGATTTTGTCGTCGGCCGACTTTAGGTGGCCCGAGTCGGCGAGGATGACGCGGGCGTTGTCGAATCCGCGCGACACGTCATATATCATCATGTTGTAGAGGGTGCCGGTCTCGCGGTTCTTGCTCTCCACATAGAAGTTGTAGCCCGGTATCTGGGAATAGAACACCCCCTCGGGTATCTCGAGCTCGGGGGATTTCTGGCGCATCGAGTAAAGGAGGGTCCACATCTTCGTCTGCGCGACAGGCAAGACGTTGTTCTGGAAGAAGAATGCCCCCACGGCGATGAATGAGATCAGCACTATCAGCGGACTCATCACTTTCAGCAACGAGATGCCTGAGGCTTTCATCGCCGTCAACTCGAATTTCTCGCCCAGGTTGCCGAAAATCATCAGCGACGCCAGCAGTATGGCGAGCGGCAGCGCCATAGGAACCATTGTCAGGGCGGCGTAGAAAAACAGCTCGCCGATGACATCTATGGTCAGCCCCTTGCCCACGAGGTCGTCGATGTAGCGCCATAGAAACTGCATCAGCACTATGAAAAGGCAGATGAAAAACGTCATCAGCAGCAGAGGCACGTAGCTCTGCAGCATATACAGGTATAGACGCTTTATCTTAAACATACCGCAAAGTTACGAATTATCGTCGGGAACTGAAACAGTTTTCCACGCCAACTCCCCCGGGGATGGTGAATTTTCAAAGGGAGGAGATGTTTTTTCAGGATTTTGCGACGTTTTCGCTTCCGGGAGGTGTGGGTTTTGAGAAAAAATCCGTACCTTTGCAGGCAATATTATACGAACGAAAAAACGTTTTAAGGTTTTAATATATGTCGTCATTCATTGCAGACAGGGTTGCTATGGACGGACTCACTTTCGATGATGTCCTGCTGATTCCCGCCTATTCCGAAGTGCTTCCCCGAAGCGTCAAACTCCAGACAAAATTTTCCCGAAACATTGTCCTGAACGTGCCTCTGGTGTCCGCCGCGATGGATACCGTCACAGAGGCCAAGATGGCCATCGCCATCGCCCGGGAGGGTGGTATCGGCGTTATCCACAAGAATATGTCCATCGAGGAGCAGGCCCGTCAGGTGCATGCCGTGAAGAGGGCCGAGAACGGTATGATTTACGATCCCGTGACCATCCTCGAGGGGTCTACCGTCTCAGACGCGTTGAAGATGATGGAGGAATACCATATCGGCGGCATCCCCGTGGTAGACGCGAAGGGACTGCTGAGGGGCATCGTCACCAACCGTGACCTCCGTTTCGAGCGTGACCTCAACCGCAAGGTGGATGAGGTGATGACTTCGGAGAACCTCGTGACGACAGACCAGTCGACCAACCTTGAGGAGGCGGCCGACATCCTTCAGAAACATAAGATCGAGAAACTTCCGGTGGTCGACAAGGATGGCCACCTGGTAGGACTCGTCACATACAAGGACATCACAAAGGCCAAGGACAAACCTTTCGCCTGCAAGGACTCGCTGGGCCGTCTGCGCGTGGCCGCAGGCGTGGGTGTCACCGGCGACTCGATGGACCGTGTCGACGCGCTTGTGGCCGCCGGAGCCGATGCGATTGTGATTGACACCGCCCACGGACATTCCAAGGGTGTGGTCGGGGTGTTGCGCGCCGTCAAGGAGAAATATCCCCAGATAGATGTTGTGGTCGGAAACATCGCCACAGGCGAGGCCGCCAGATATCTCGTCGAGAATGGAGCCGACGGTGTCAAGGTCGGTATCGGCCCGGGCTCGATATGCACCACCCGCATCATCGCCGGAGTCGGCGTTCCCCAGCTGTCAGCCGTATATGATGTGGCCAAGGCGCTTGAAGGCACCGGAGTGCCCCTGATTGCCGACGGCGGTATCCGTTACAGCGGCGACATTGTGAAGGCCCTTGCGGCCGGTGGCTGCAGCGTGATGCTCGGCGGCATGCTGGCAGGCGTTGAGGAATCTCCCGGCGACACCATCATCTACAACGGACGTAAGTACAAGGCATATCGCGGCATGGGCTCGCTTGAGGCGATGGAGAAGGGGTCGAAAGACCGCTATTTCCAGGCCAACGAGACCGATGCCAAGAAACTTGTCCCCGAAGGCATCGCTGCCCGTGTGCCCTACAAGGGTTCGCTCTACGAGGTGGTATACCAGATGCTGGGCGGTCTCCGCGCCGGTATGGGATACTGCGGGGCAGCCGACATCGACGCGCTTCACAAGGCCAAGTTCACCCGCATCACCAACGCCGGTGTGGCCGAGAGCCATCCCCATGATGTGGCCATCACATCAGAGGCTCCCAACTATTCGGCTTCAAGCCGCTGATAAAACACGGCCCGGGCAGAACAACTTCCAGGTCTGAAGCATTAAGAGAGATGAAGAGCATGCGTTCCCCCCGCCGGGAACCGCATCCTCTTCATCTCTCTGTTTGTGGCAGGTGGCTTGCTCTCGGCATCTGCGTTAACCTGATACAGAAAAATTATGACAGAAGACAATCGTCCGAAATTCAGCACAAAGTTTGGAGTCATTGCCGCCACAGTCGGCTCAGCCGTCGGACTTGGCAACATATGGCGTTTCCCCTATGAGGCGGGAGCGCATGGGGGAGGGGCCTTTCTGCTGGTCAATCTGATATGTGTGGTGCTGATTGGCATCCCGGTGGTGTGTGCGGAATTCCTTATGGGACGTTCGTCAAGGCGCAACATATTTGGCGCGATGTCGTCGCTCGCCCCGCGCGGCGGCAAGTGGTGGAGGCTGGCCGGGTTTCTTGGCGTTGCCAGCGGCACATTGATTTTGTCGTTTTACGCCGTGGTGGCAGGCTGGACCCTCGAGTATCTTTTCCAGTCGGTCACAGGCAACCTGACAGCCGCCGGGGTAAGGGAGAGCCACACGGAGTTCAGCGCTTTCACAGCCGGGTGGCGTTGTGTGTTCTGGACTGTCGTGTTGCTGGCCATCAACGCCATGGTCGTGTTGCGCGGGGTGCAGAAAGGGATAGAGAAAGCCTCCAATCTTATGATGCCGCTGCTGTTTGTGCTGCTGATAGTGATGGCGGTCAATTCACTGCTGCTGCCAGGCGCGGATACCGGACTCAGGTTTCTTTTCTCCCCGGATTTTTCGCAGATGAATTCCGCGACCATCCTCTCGGCCCTTGGCCAGGCCTTTTTCTCACTGTCGGTGGGCCTGGGCACACTGACTGTCTACGGGAGCTACTTCCCTGCCGACACGCGAATTGTTAGGAGCGCATCCATAATGGCCGGACTTGACACGATGGTGGCCATTATCGCCGGGGTGATCATATTTCCGGCGGTGTTCTCGTTCGGGATGGAGCCTGCGGCCGGGCCTCAGCTGATTTTTGAAGTGTTGCCCGACATATTCAGCCAGATGGCCGGTGGCGCGGTGTGGTCGACCCTCTTTTTCCTGTTGCTGCTCATCGCGTCTCTGACATCCACGATATCGCTGACCGAGGTCGGAGTGGCCTTCTGTGTGGAACGGTGGCATATGAGCCGCCCGAAGGCCCTTGCCGCCACAATCGGCTTTGTGACATTCTTCGGAATCTTCTGCGCCCTCTCGTTCGGGCCGTTGTCATCATTGACAGTGTCAGGAATGACGATTTTCGACATCTTCGATTATGTGACCAGCAACATATTCCTGCCGCTCGGGGGCATGCTTGTCTCGATATTCGTTGGTTGGATAGTAGACAGTGCCACGGTTGACTACGAGCTTAGGCCCGCGCCACGTTTTCTGCGCGGGATGATAGTCTTTTTGCTCCGTTATCTCTGTCCGCTCGCCATCCTCGCGGTCTTCATCAACAACCTGCTGGGCTGACATCTGCCAGACAGCCGGGAATGGGGCCTGAACATAGCGGGAGCCTTGCCAAGGTGTTAGGAATATTGATTCCAAGGCCTTGGCAAGGCTCCCGTGATAATGGATTGAGGGTGTTCGTTTTTGCGTGGCAGCCGTTAGCAGATGCTATTGGCCGTCAGCTCCTTACTGGGGAAGAATCTCGTAGGCAGAGGCCTGGATGTAGTAGGTCGAGAGGTAGGGCTTCCCTTCAAGGCTGTCGCGCTCGGCGATACGGCGGCGGTAGTCGGCCATCTGGGCGGCGAAAGTCTCGACCTCGGCCTGTCCGGCAGCCTTGCGTTCGGTCTCGCATCCGGTGGGCGCATTCTGGAAGTTTGCGGCTTCTTCTTCGCCCTGCTGCTCGGCGATACGCTCAAGCTGGCCCTGGCGGTTCTGCTCAAGCTCGCGGATGGTGTTCTCGTCGAGACGGCTCTCCATCACCACTCCGGTCACGCGCAGAGGCTGGTGGATTGTCTCCTGGGGGAACACGTTGCCCATTTCGGCTGTGGCGTCGCAACGGATCATTGAGTTCTCGTCAGAACCGAGAAGGAATGCCTTGCGGCCTCCATGCTTGCACAGGTGTGACACCACACCTTCGATGGTCACGGTCTGGCCCACATATGCCTCGGGACTGGCGAGGATGGAGTCAACAGTGACGGTGTCGGCTTCGGCGGTTTCAGATGAAGACTTGCCTGAGCAGCTTGTGGCCGCGATGGCGAAGAGGGCGGCAATCGCCCAGAGGATGATGTTCTTGTTCATAAGAAGTGATTTTTGATTAAGTGTCATACTGAGATTATTCGTGGAGCAAGATGAACGGGATGAATGAGAAGATGCCTAACGGCACAGTCAGCAATGCGCCCCATTTCATAGAGGAATCCTTTCGGCGAATACCGATGAACAGGAGTATAAGGGCCAACAGCAGGTTAAGGGGCAGCGCTTTCAGCGAGAGATTGGAGATTCTCGGATAGGCCAGTGATTCATAAGCCGATGTGAAAGCGAGGGTGTAGGGGAAGATGTGGCGGGCAATCTCCACCGCCGCCGGCCTCACGCGCGGGAAATCCAACGCTCCGGCGAGGGTGAGGCTGTCAGCGTCAAACGACCGCCAGCGGGTGCCGTCGGGGCCCGTGAACCTGAACGTGAGGTTGAACAGGTTGCCCATTGCCATTATCGACTCCTTGCGGGGATTCACCTTGCCGGCCTCTTCGGGAAGCGGACGGGCCACATGGCCGTCAGCCATTATGACATAGGGTTGTCCCTCGGTGTCGACCACCATTCCGAGCAGCGACTTGTCTGACTCTTCCCAGATGAACGCCTTGTCGGCTTTTGCCCCGTCGGGCATGGTGACCGACGCGACAAACGGACGGCCTCCACGCTGTTTGACGTGGAAGAGCTTGCCCTCCGAGTCTATCATAAGGTAACCTTCGTCATAAGCCTTCTTGGATGAGACATTGGCCGAGAGGTCTGTGGCCGGGAAGCTGAACCCGCGTGATTTCATCGCGTCAGTGAAGCGACGCGAGCGGGTGGCGTTGACAGAGTTGTCGGCGATTTTCACAAACTCGATGCCGTCGGCGGTGAAGCGGAATGCCTCTTCGGGATCGGAGAGGTCGACGCGCGGCGGCATGGACTCCATCATGAGCCACATTCCCGGATTGCGCTTGTTCACATCCCTGGGCGAACCGTTGAAAAACAGTTCGCGGGAGCGCAGGCTGTGTACGGTTGTCTCTTTCCCCGCGATTGTGTCGGGGAGCTTGTCATGAGCCACAAGCTGGCGGTAGTAGAGCTGCGGGGCAAGGGAGTCGCGGACAGCCACGGTGATGGTCTCGCCGTTTTCCATCTCCTCGCTGCTTGCAAATGGGGCGCAAAGCTTGATTACCGGCTTCTCGCCTGGGGCTGAACGGCTCACAATCCACTGGCCGTTGACCGGCGACAGGGAGCAGAAAGGTTCGCCCGCCGGAGAGGGGGTGAGCAACGCGTAAAGCCAAGGCAGGAACCAGCTCAACACAGCGATTGAGACAAAGAAAAGTATGATTTTTGAGAAATTTGACATAGTGACGGGATATTGCTGCAAAGATACGAAAAAGTTCAGTCAATCAGTCCCTGTTTGAAACGGTCGATTGACGCATAACTCAATGTGGCGAGCAGAATTGTAGCCAGCAAGGCGACGGGCAGAAATCCGTTGTAAGCGCCGGGGGCGGGTTGCAGGTAGTAAAGGGAGACAACGCCGGCTCCTGTCAGCGCGAGCAGGATGCGGCGTTTCCATTTTCCCTCGAGGCATACCGCCGCCGAGAAGAAATAGGCAGTGTATCCCGCCAGATACCATGGCAGGGAGGTGAGCAGCACATGCCATGTCATCTCCGGAGCAATCACCCGGTCGTAAAAGACCAGTATGGTGGCCAACTGAATGAGGAACACGACTGTCAGCTCTACAAATCCTGTGGTGAGCATTGTGACAAGCAGCCTGAAAGAGGGGCAGGGGAGATGCAGGGTCAGCTTGAGCCTGTTCTGCTGCATTTCCGGCACCATCTGCGACAGGCCGACAAGCAGCCCGCACAGCAGGGGCACATACTTTATCGCGTCGATGAATGTCTGGTCTTTCATCAGCATTATGAGCCAGACATGCTCCACGCCGTGGGTGGCGATTACCCTGTTGATGCCCAGCAGGGCGTATATGGTGAAGAACAGCGCGAGGATGAGCGAGCACCAGAAGGCCCGGCGTGTCTTCAGGAATTCCTTTGTTATTATAGCCTTTGTCATAGGTAGTAGTTCAAAATCATTCATGACATGTGGTTAATACCGTCCTGTAAGCCCGATGAACGCGTCTTCGAGCGACTCTACCGCCGATGAGGCAAGTCCCGGGGCCTTTATTCCGGCTGCTTCAAGCAGAGAGGCGGCTTTCTCCTGAGGTAGGAAGGAGTAGAACTCCATCCGGTCGTGGCCTTCCCAAGGGCTGTATATGCCTTCGATTCCCTCCGGCACAGCCATCCCGGGAGAATGATGGTATTCATATCTCCTGAGGTCGCGCATCAGGTCGGCCACCGGCTGCTGGGTGAGAATCCGGCCGTAATCGAGGATGATGCAGTCATCGACAAGCCTCTCGAGGTCCTGGATTATGTGGGAGGTCATGAAGACGGTCTTTCCCTCGGATTTCACGAAGTCACGCAGGTAGTCGACAAACAGGCGGCGGTAACCCGGGTCAAGCCCGAGCGAGAAGTCGTCAAGCACGAGCAGGTCGGCGTTCTGGGCGAGAATCAGCCCGAGAGCTACCTGTGACCTCTGGCCGTTTGACATGGATGATATTTTCTGCCCAGGGGAGACATGGAGCTTCTCCATCAGCCCGTAATACGCTTCGCGGTTCCAGCGGGGATAAAACGCCGAGTAGAACTTCTCGATCTGGGAGATGGTCATGAACGAGTACTGCACATGCCCCTCGAGCAGCAACGCGATGCGCTCGCGGGTCTGTGGCGACATCGATGTTATCTCCTCCCCGAATATGCGGCATTCCCCACCCTGCGGACGGAGGAATCCCATGAGGATGTTTATGGTGGTGGTTTTTCCGGTGCCGTTTTTCCCAAGCAGCCCCAGGATGCTCCCCTTCGGGACATCGAAGCTCAGCCCCTCATAGATGAGGCGGCCGCGCCCGTAGCGCTGTGTGAGGTTTCTGACAGATATGACGTTGTCCATAAATTGATTGGCGAATAAAACGTGAGAATAGTGTTTTCAGAGATTGATGCCTACCGCCACAGAGGCGTAGTCGGCAGACCCGCATCGGCGCGAGAAGTCGTCGCGGTTCCAATGCGCCTTGACATACAGCGAGGCTGAGTCGACCAGTGGGAACTCCATCCTGGCGCTTACCCCGTAGGATGTCACGTCGGAGGTAATGATGGCCACATTGCGCTCCACCGCCATTCCCAGCGGCGTGTCAGCGTCGAGCCCGTCGAGCCTTACGGTGCCTGGGGTGGTGAAACGGCGGCAGACCTCCATGCCTATCGCGAGGAAAGCCCCGTTGTGAATCCTGTGCCACCAGTCGCCTCGTAGCGAAGGGGTGGTATGCGTCGCCGACACCTTCCGCAATGGCTCGTTTATGCTCTCCGAGATTGAGCCGAAAGCGGCGGCCACGGATAATCCGAGCCTGTCGTTGCCGGAGGGATGAATCTCGACGGGGAGAGTCACGCGGGCGTTGAAGACAGACCGGTGGTAGTTTTCCCGCTCCCCGATTTTGGGGTAGGTGTTGCCAGTCGAGGTGCCGAGCAGATTCTCGGTTCCTGTCTTGCGGCTGAATTGCCCGCTGACGGTGAATCCGTATGCCACGTTGCCGGCCGCGTCAGCCAGTTCACCAAACAGCATCCCGTATTCCCCCGAGATGGAGGAGGTGGAGGTGTGGGTAAGCTCAAGGTTGTTGAAGTCGCGCATATACTGGCGCAGGCGTATCGTTGACGCTTCCAACCGCGCCCGTATCGGCTTGAGAGGTGCCTGCACGACGGGAAACAGGTCGGCAGCCATTCCGAATCCAACACCGGAATACGCGGTGTTGCGCCCGCTGTTGCCTGAGAACCGGGGATAATAAGACCCCAGTCCGGTCATGGCGTAAGTCGGGATGTCGTTGACAGGGTTGTAAAACTCCACCGCCGCATTCTGGTTGTAGACCCTGACCTCCCCCGACAGGCCGATAGCGAGTCGGCTTGTGGCTGGCCTGAAACTTCCTCCGAGCGAGGCCCTGAGGTCTGAAACGATGATTTTGTCGCGGGGATCTCGCCCACGGTAATCTATTTCTGCGCGGTAAGAAGCCTCCACGCCCCATGTCCAGCGACCCGACTCCCCGGCGTAACCGCCCCCGAAGTCATAGCTGCGGCAGGTAAGGTCGCCTCCCGTGGGGTCGCCTATCACATACGGTCCGGTAAGCTCATAATCTGCGGAGTTGCTCCAGGCGACATCCTTGATTTTTCCGGCGTGGAAACGGGCGTTGCCCCACACGGTGGTGGCGTTGCCCAGATGACGGTATGAGGCGGCTGTGATGTCGCCTGTCATTTCCCCCGTCCCTGACTCGACAGGCTGAGTGCGGCCGGTGGCAGACAATTGCCCCACGGCTCCGAGTGAGGTTGTGGAGAAGGGGAGAAACGACGGCATGGCAGCCGGGTTGCCAGTGGCGGCGTCACTGCGGAATATTTGTGTCAGACCGCCTTGAATCCACCCCTTGACAGTGGCGGATTGAGACAGGGAGACGACAGAGTCAGCCACATTGCCGTCGGTGGCCCCGTGGAGCGGGGCCGCCGACAGCAACATTGCTGCTGTTAACAAGTATGTTGATGGCCTGGCAGGCATCAGCGGGCCGATTTCAGGATGAAGTCAGCGGCCGAGTCGTCAGAATCCTGGAGAATAAGACGGCCGTCGGCAGTGGTGGCTGCCGCCTTGCGCGCGAACACTTTGCCGAAGCGCAGGGGGTCGGAATTCTTGTTGGAGATGCTTGCGAAAGATGCGTCAACCGAGGGTGCGAGAGCGCCGTGTACATATGTCTCAAGGTTGCCCAGGTTCACACCGTCTATAATCCAGCTGTTGGGTATGCGGCAGGCGTTCTGCTTGGTCATCTCCTTACCAGTGGTAGGGTGGATATACTGGTAGGGGGCCTTGTACTGGGCGAGATAATCCTCGGCGGTCATCCCTTCAGGCATCCTGACGAGGGCGTAAGAGCGGTTACACTGGTTGGAGATGATCCAGATGGTGTTGGAGTAGCTGAACCACTTTTCGAGGTTGGGAACCGAGGGATTGTCGGTGTCTATGGCGTGGTCGTCATACCATTCAAAGTCTGCGCCTGTGAGGTCGAGAGCTCCGGCCACCTGCGCGCTCCAGTCGATAGCCTGGTCTACGATGGTGATGTATTCACCGGGAGCCACGGCCACATCCTGGCCGTTGCCGGGGATTACCCATACGGTTCCGGCTGTGAAGTTGACATTGAGGTCATTCTCCGGGGTGAGGATGGTGTAGTCGTTGGCGCGGGCGTTTACGAAGTCAGACTCGCAGATGGCCAGGCCGTCGGCGTAAAGTGTCTCCGAGGAGTTGTTGTAGATGCGGATATAGGTGTCCTTCAGTCCGCTTGTCCCGGCGGCGTTGGGCGAACCGGCGGCATAGATTTCGCTGAACACGAATCCTTCGGATGGGTTGGAGAGGAACCAGTCGAGGCTCAGGGTGCAGTCGCCGGTGATGGTCACGGAGTTGCCGATGGTGCGGAGTCTCATATCCTTCTCGGTGCCGTCCTGGAGGGTGACTGCATAGTTGATTTCACCGGCATAGTCATAGATGCCGACAGGGAGGGCCACAGAGGTCATGTCATTGTTGTCGTCAGCCACAGAGGAGAATGTGTATGTCGAGCGGGTGTTAAGCTCGGTGAATGTGATGGAGCTGTTGACAAACTCGGCCTCTTCGGAGTCGAAATCAGCGGGGAAATTGCTGTCGAGGTTCACGGTGTATTTCTGCTCTTCAGGGCCGTTCTCGTCATTGGAGCATGATGTGAATCCCGCGCAAAGGGAGAGGGAAGCGATAATGAAAGCGAATTTTTTCATTCTTGATATGGATTTTGATGTTGATATTGTCATGAACAGGATTGAATCGGCTAAAGCTTGAGATTCAGCTCCATGCCGAAGTATGGGGTGGTGTATCGCCGCTGTATGGTGCCGTAAAGCTCATAATCGGGTGTGATGCTGATGAGACGGTTGACATATAGGGCGATTCCAATGCGGTCGTTCCACAGCTTCTTTGTCGCCTTGATGTTGAAGGCTGTGGCCAGCGGCACTCGCCTTTCGTCGAAAGCCGACAGGGTGTAGCTCCTCAGCAATTGTCCCAGGTAAGGGTCTGAGGCATATGCCTGGTCCCAGGGACGCACCACGCCGTTGAGGTCGATATACTCAGCCGGCACACCAGCTTTGGGTAGAGTGCGGTTGGAGGTGAACCACATGTTCTGCATCGACAGCGACACATTGAGTCGCAGCCTCGGAATGTCGGTGTCGAAAGTGAAATTGGTGTTGAACGACTGGTAGACCGAGCCTTCGGGGTCTTCGTAATAACCGGCATAGGGCATCTCCTTGCCGTTGACGATGATTGCCGGTTTGTACCATAACCCGGTGGAATTGGCCAGGGTGGTGCGGAACCATGCGCCGTTGACCGTCACGCGGGTGCGTATCACCGGGAAACGCCGCGAGGCGAAGGTGAATTCAACCCCCTCCTTGTCTACCCTCGACGAGTTGGTGGGGCGGCTTACCATCGCTATCTTGGTCTCGGTGGTGAAAGGGAGCCGGTCGATGGTCGGCGCGCCACCGGCTGACGGGTCATATTGAGAAGCGTCGTAACGGTTGTAGGTGTGGTATCTCACCTCGGAAGCCATTCTGAACGCGTCGGTCATCCGTTCCCTGAAATATGTCACCGAGAGGCGGTTGCCCATGTATGACACATCCCCGCTGACCTCCCATTTGAAGTTGCGGGCCGCTTTCAGGTCATAGTTGACGCGGTCATCGATGATAGTCATAACATTGACGGTGCGCCACTGCTCATTGTCATGGTAATAGTTGAGCTGCACCTCGTCGGTGTAGAGCAGGTCGGGATATAGATATGCCGCCACAGGCATCTTGGTGTGCAGCCCGGCTCCACCCCCTATTTCAAACTATTGCTGTCCGGTAAAAAAAGACAAAATCATATATTCTCTACAAATATAATAAGTTACACCTGTTTTACGAAAAAGGGCTTGTCATTTGAGGCGATGTGAAATTGGTAGCATTAAGCATCAAAAAGCCCTTAAAAGACATCTATACGAGTCTGTTTCATGCTGTATGAGATAAAAATAGTCCATTTCCTATCATGTCAAAGTTTTACCGGACAGCAATAATTTCAAACACCAGCGGCTCTGAGGCCACGGAGAGATAGGGGAGGGTCCATTTCAGGTTGGCGCGCGGGTCGAGATACACGCGCCCCGACAGGTAGTATGCCCCGTCGAGACCGAGAAGCTGGGTCTCGCGCAGGCCGAGCTGCAGATGGAGCGTGTGGTCGCCGAGCCTTATCTCAGACTCATTCTCGACATACGCCGACAGCTGCTGCATCGCCGGGATGTCGTCAAACGGGCGCGGGCGGCTGTTGTTGCCGGCGGTCAGCGGGCGGGTGAGGTCATAGACCTGGCCCCGGCCGAAATTTTTAGAGAGGTTCCACTCCATTCCGGCCTTGAGCCATCCCGACGTGATGTCGCCGAGACGGTAGCGGAAACGGGAGGCGAATTTGGCGAACGCCGAAAACGGCTTGCCATACACGTCGTAGTCGGCCAGATACAGCATCGGCAGGAACCCCACATAGTTGGCTCCCGGCGAGGTTGACACCGGCATCGGGTAGAGGCGTGTCGAGGCCACAGTCTTCTGCTGGCGCAGATGCTCGTCGGCGTAGCTTAGGCCTGTGGTCAGGCTGAGGGAGTTGAGAAATCCTCCTTTGCGCGAGAGCAGCACCAGCGTGTTGTTCCAGGTGAAGCTGTTTATGTCGTTGGTGTAATAATCGACCGTGTTGTTCACCGTCAGGTCGGGGTCGTTTTTGTCGCGCTCGAATGTGCCGGTGTAGTTGAGCGACGTGTCCCAGGTCAGGTCGTTGCCTGCCACCTGTCGCTTGAGGTTGCTGCGCGCCGATACTGTGGCGCGTTTGAAGTTCTGGCGGTTGTCGCGCGGATCGATGCGTGAGTCGAGGTAGTCGGCCGAGAGGTTGACGGTCCAGCCCGGCGCAGGCATGGCGAAGCCTTTCCCGACATAGAAAAGATGGCTCTGCATGTCGGCCTTGAAACGGGCCTCAAGCCCTGAGACCCCCTGTTTGCGCTTTATCTTGACCAGCCCGGAGGTGAGGTCGCCATATTCGACCGACGGGATTCCCCTGACGATTTCAACGCTCTCTATGTCATCTGTCGAGATGGAGCGCATGTCGACCCCCTTGCCGGTGGTGAGCCGTCCCGCGCGATTTGAGTCGGCGGTCGACTGCATTTCGGCCGAAGTGTTGACAGGCACGCCGTCAATCACGAATGAAGTCCCGAGCGAAGATGTGTCATAACCGTCGGGGGCAGCCTGCTGTGCCTGACGCAGGTTTATCAGGTTGGCGCTCCCCATGTCAGGGTCTTTTGAGATGAACCCCGGCAGCAGCTCCACAAGGTCGGTGAAGCTTGACGGCTGCAGGTGGGCCATCGCCTGGCGGTCGATGACCGAGGCCGCCGTCACACCCCGGCTTTCGCGGGCGGTGACAACCACCTCGCCGAGTTCTTTCCCTTTCATTTCGGCCATCTCCTTCTCGCGCCGGTCGAGGTCGGCCAGCAGTATCGAGTCGATACGGGCGATGGAGTCAAGCGAGTCTGCCGTGGTCTTGGGGGTGGATACCACGTCATTCCCCTCCTTGGTGGTGGAGAACATCGCGGGCATGGCTGCCAGCAGCAATGCGGAGATGACTGGATATCTTACTGAACTCACTCGGTATGGCGGTTGATTACTATGCAAAGTTACGGCTAAAATTTGGTTATTTGTTTGATATTCAGTAAAATACCTAAAAATGGGTATTTGTTCCAACCTTATTGTGGCGCATTTGGAGACACAGGGCCATATATTATACCCAAAAGTGAGTATAAACAATAAAGGCCCCGCATGTCATCTGACATGCGGGGCCTTTATTTGTGGTGTCCGGTAATCAGAAGCCGGAACGTGGATTATTCGTAGATAAGCTCGACATCGTCGAGATACATGACAGAGGGGCCGCCGGTGAAGTAGTCACCCATCTTCGACGCTGAAGCGACCATCACGATGTTAGACGGGCGTACATCTGTGCGCTTGTAGTCGATGGGGATTACCACTTCGACAAGGCCGTCGCCGGGGGTCGCCTCGGTGAACACATGTTCACCATATGCGATTACCTGATTACCATTCTTGTCGAAGAGGGAGCGGTCTGATGACTTAGTCTTCACGATGACGGGCCATTTTTCTCCCTTGTAATCAGACTTTGTGTTGTCGACGAGCGCGATATAGACAATACCTCTGTCCATGTCACCCTCAGCCACCCCGTCAGGGTTGTTGTTGTCGACATCAGTTACAGCGGCAGGGGTATATTTGACCCACACTCGCAACGCTTTCGGGCGGGCGGTGAAGCTGCGTCCCCAGCCGAGTACGCCATCGGTACCATCTGTCTCCAGGTATTTGCCGATGAAGATGTTTCCGGCGGCGAATTTGCCTATGGGTTTGCCGAACAGCGTAATACCGACGAACTGGCTGCAAAGTTTCGCTGAATACTTTCCGTTATGGTGGAAATCTTCGGCTTTCTCAGTGATGTTTTTATCCATTGTGATCGAGCCGTGGTTTCCGCTGTCCCAGTAGAAATCAGAGGGAGATACCCCCGGAATCAGTACATTCTTCTCATTGGGGTCAGTGCTCCAGTCCTCAAAGCTTGCATTGGGAAGCTGGGGCTCACCCTCGGTGGTGAATTCCTGGATGACGTTGGAGTCGAATCCGTCGCAATATGCGGCAGCCTCGTATCCGGTAGCGGGTTCAAGCCCGGTGAGGGTCACCGTGTAGCTGTTGCCATCGGTGATTTCAGCTGCGACCTTGGTCCACTGCTGGGTGCCTTTCTTGCGGAACATGATTCCCCAGTTGGCGGCATCGTCGCGGAGAATCGAGCCGCCGACCACTGCCGAGCGGGAGGTGATGGTAAGTGCTTCGGGATCGATGTCCTGTATCATCACCTTGGCATTGGTTGGCATCACGCGCATCGAGGCGTTGGCTGTGCGCCCATTCGCGTCGGTGGCTGTGACGGCAATCTGATAGTCACCCTCGGGGAGGCTGTTGAGAAACTGCTTCTCGAAGTTGAGCTTAAGCTCAGAGAATCCGGTGTCGGCATGGGTCTCGTAGGTGAAGTTGATGCCGGCAGCCTCAAGCACAGACTTGATGTTGTCGTTCATTCCGAACAGCTCGAAGTCGTCACCGCCGAGTCCGGCGATGGTGGCGAAAGCGTCGCTCTTAACCACGACCTCGGTAAGACCGGTGGCGGCGGCAATCCAAAGCGAGCGGCGGGGCAGCTCGCCTACCATTCCAGCCACAGGCTCGGAGAGATTGAAGCTAACGCCGGAAATCGAGGGGGGAGTGGTGATTTCGAATGTGTCCTCGACCTCGATTTCGGTCTCGTCCACCTCGATTGTGATCCAGGCTCCACCGATTTGCTCCTCCTCCTGGTCGGTATGCTTGACGATGAGGTGGTATTCGGTGGCGCGGGCCACATTCTCGAGTTTGCCGGTGTATTCAAACGCGCTGCCATTGGTGGCAAGTGTGCCGCGCAGGGTGTAGACCAGGTCTTTCGACCGCGAGTTGGTCATATAGTATGCCTTGGCCTGCTGGTCGACCTTCTCCTGGGTGAATGTCAGCATGCCGTCGCGGGTGCCGGTGGCCTTGTCGTGGCCTACCTCCATGGTTATGTCGGTAAGCAGCTGGGTCACCTTCTCGTCATACTCGACCGACACCAGGGTGTTGGCGATTTTGCAGTCGATGTTGACTTGCACGGCAGAGCCTTTGGTGATGTCAAACTCCTCGCGTCCGGTGAAATAACGGTCGTCCCACGATGCAGACACTGAGTCGCCGGCCCAAGCCTCGGCCACATAGTGGCCCGACAGGAGCTTGATGCCGGTGGCCGGCACCTCATCTATGCCGTTGTATTTCTTGACGGCCCCTCCGGCGTTGGAAATCCAGATGAGGGTCTTTTGGGCGAGTTCGTCGTTGGTCTGGCCGGCGCGAGTATTGACCACCACGTCGGAGTTGACGGTGGCCTTGAGCATAAGGCGTCCTTCTCCGTCGCCATCCTCGGCGGGACGGAATGTGTCGGAGCAGCTTGTGAGCGCTGCGATTCCCAGGAGGGATGCTCCGAAAACAAGATATTTTTTCATTGCGTTATCCTCCTTCTTTTAAGATTTGAACTTGAGTTCTTTGACTTTCTGGTTGCCCTTTTGGTCAATCACAGTAAGCCTGAATGTATGGTCGTTGCCTGGGTAGATATTGAGCAGGGGCACGAATGGCGCGATGTCAAATGTGACTTCTGTATGACCGATTACTTCATTTCCAACAGGGAAATGGAAAGTGCCGCTGAGGGCTTCTTCAAGATTGCCTGGATAAGCGAGGTCGAATGAAGGAGCCAGACCGATTGAAGGATCTTCAAGCACACCGGCAAGAGCGTCAGAAATGATGTCAACTTTAAGGTTGGCGATACCTTCTGAAGATGTAATGACCACTGCGGCAGGTTTGGAACCATCCTGGGGGAACTGGGTCGCATCATTTTCTCCGTCAAGGTCGAGCGATGTGCTGGTGAAGTCAATCGACCAGTCGGAGGGCTTGGGCTCGTCGGGTCCGGGACCAGGGCCGGGACCGGGCTCCTCTTCGTCGAAGTTCTCGTCGCCGGGACGGCCGGTGTTGTCGAGGTTGTCCTCATACCAGTCGTAATCGCTCTCGATGGGGGCATCCTCAATCACCGAGCTGTCGACGATGATGCTTTGGCCGTCGTTGGTGACGGTGCCCACCTCTTCGGGGGGGAGGTTTTCGTTGCCGGTCAGGCTGAATGTGATTTTGCGGTGCTGCCCCTTGGCCACATTGTCGAGGGTCTTGGTGAAAGTCTCGGTGTGGCCCATGATTGAGGCTGAGAAGTCGAGACGGAGGGTCTCGAGGTCTTTGAGGGCTGCGAAATATCCCGAACGGGTCTCGGCGGGGGTGAAATCGAGCGAGTTGTTGCCTTCGGAGGTGACTTTCACGGTCACTTCGTCGGGATTGTCAAACGCGGCCATCAGTTTGTCGGAGAACTTCACCGACACGCGGATGTTGGCCAGGGTGCAGACCACGGTCTGAACTGTGGTCACCTTGTCGGCCTCGATGGTGAATGCCTGCGAGCCTTCGAAGTAGGGGGCGTTCCATGCGGCGGGCTCCACTTCGTGGGAGCGGACAGTGACGGTGTAGTCGCCAGCGGCGAATGTGGGCAGTTCGGGCATTGTGGTGTATGTCCAGCGGCTCACCTGCTGGCCGTTTTTGTCTTCAACGGTCACGATGAAGTTAGAGAGGTCGACAGTGGCGCGAGAGGCGGGGGCCATCGCCTTGACCGACGAGGGCCTGGCTCCGGCGTTGTCGTTTACGTCGGTCTCTGCGCCGTCAACCTCTACCCCGAGGGTCGAGGTCTTCAACTGACCCCGGCCATTGACAGCCGGATCCGGATTCCAGGAGTCGCACGCCGAGAACCCGGCCATTGCGGCAGCTGAAAGTAGGATGGAAAATATCTTGGTTTTCATATCTTAAGGGTTGGCGTGTTGATTAATAGTTGAGTTTGATGTCATCGATATAGAGCGATGAACCGGTGTAGCGTCCGTATTTTTTTGTAAACTCAGGCTTGTCAAGCCAATCGTTATTGTTTTGACTCTCCACATCTTCATAACCGCTTGACAGGAATCCAAGCTGCAAAGTGACACCTGCATTGCCTGGAACAGCGTACGCATCTGAAAGGTCAAGTCTCATTTGTGTATACTCTCCTGTTGCGGGAAGGTCCAACGTTTTTTCTGCAAGTACAGTGCCGGATGCATCAAGCACCTTCACGAAAGCCTTGCCAAAATCGGCAGAGTTCTTAGCACGGTATTTGTACCAGAATTCGATGTTTTTGGGGCGATGGCCGTAGACGATGCCATAGTCAGGTGATTTTGTTGAGGAGTTATAGGCTCCAAGATAAAGCTGACCGACTGTGACATGCTTGGAATTGGTCCAAAATGCTTGGGCTGCATTACCTTTTCCCCACCCAACGGTCTCTATTATTGCGGCAGAAGAACCTCCATGGACGCTTCCAGTTTCCTGTCGAGTTCCGGAAAAAGCGCAATAAGACATGCCGTTTCTGTTTGAACTCAAACTGTTTTCGTTGCTGCCACCCTCAGATGTCGTGAGCTGGTTCATTGTGCCCCATACGGCGGAAGTAGCTGATGCTCCGGGGTATTCTATCCACCAATATTGTGTCGCTCCGTCGGTGCGCGACCAGGTCTCCATTTCGGAGTTTTCGAGTTGGGCGCCAATCTCGGTGGTGAAGGTGTAGACGCTTGACAGGATGCCGTCGCATGTGGCGCGCACCTGGTAGGTCTTGCCTCCGGTCAGGCCCTTGACGAGGAAACGGTTGTCGGCGAGCTTGGAAGAGGTGGCTGCGCTCCAGGTCTGGCCGTTGTCGGCTGAAATCTCGAAGCTTACATTCTCAGGCTGCTCGGCCGAGCGGGAAGCGGCCCGGCGGCGGGCGGTGGTTGCCCCGGCCTTGTATCTGAGGTCAAGGGCTGCCTGCCAGCCGTAGATACCATTCTCGACGGCGGTCAGCGAGTAGGGGCTGGGCTCATGGGCGGCGGTGAAGTCAACCTTGAGGGCACCAAGGGTGAGTCGCAGGGTGAGGTCGTCGGCCGAAGAGGGGACGGTGGCCACCACATGGTAGGTGCCGGTCGAGCGTGATACCAGTTCGCAGGAGGTGATGGGGCAGTTGTCCCATGTGTTGCGCTCGTTCTTTGCCTGGAGGGTCAGGCCGTCTACGCTTGTGGCGTTAGTCTCGATGTCAAAGGCCAGGGTGGTGTCCCATTCGTAGATGGGGGAGACTGAGGCGACGGCGAGGGTGGTTGTCACAGCCTCGACCGAGAAGCTTATGGGCGCTTCTGCCACGCGGGAGTTCTTGTCGCGTACCTGCAGGGTGAAGGTCGATGTGTTGTCGCCTCCTTGGAGATATGCGATGTTGGAGAGCAGCGCAGTGAAGTCGACCATCGCCATCTTCCCGGGCTTGCTCGCTCCGAGGATGTTGAGGCCGAGCCCCTTCATCAAGGCGATGGCGGAGGCGTCGCCGCCTACGAGGTCTATCTCCTTGGGCCAGCCCTGTGACTCAAGGTAGGCGGAGGAGGTTGTCAACACCAGTCCGTCGATTCCGGCCTGGGCGATGGCGGTGACTTTGGCGGTCTTCTCTGAGGGCTGTCCCTGCATCACTGTCCAGGAGTCGCCCGAAGTGAATCCCTCGCTGTTGAGGCGGGGGGCGGGGGCGTTGAGTATTGCGTCGCTGAGGTCGATTTCCACGGTCTCCATGTCGGTCATGTCATCATAGGTGAGCGTGAGGAATCCGTCGCCGGCCTCGCCTCCGTTGATGTCGAATTTGAGCAGGTAGCTGTGGCGCGCCTCGGCTGTGAAGCTTTTGGGTTCGAGGGTGGCGGTTGTGCCGTTCTGCTTGGTGATGGTGATGGATGCTGTCACCTGGCCGGGGGCGAGGTAGACAGAGCGGGTCTCCCCATCGGGGTAGGCGATTTCATTGCCAAGCTCAGACCTCAGGGTCAGGGAGTAGGAGGCGAAGTAGTCGCGGAACATGTCTGACATCTCCACCCTCACCATCGAGTTGGCGAGCGATGCTGTGACGCTCACGGGGGTTGTGCGGTTCTCCTCTACCGTGAGGGTCGAGCTTCCGTAATAGTAGGGTGATTCAAATCCCTCGGTCTCAAGCGAGCCATACCAGGCTTCGAGGGTGTATTTCCCGACAGGGACTGTGACAGGGTCGCTGAATTCGGCTGCTGATGCCCATTCACGGGCGAAGGAGCCTGACTCGGATGTGAGTTTCAGCGACAGGTCGGAAGCTGAAACCGACTGCGCCTCGGCGCGGGATGCGGGGGAAGCCTGCTTGTTGGAGGCGGAGGCCACGACATCTTTGTCGAGGTTGACCGCCACAAGGAGCTTGCCGTCCATGTCGGTTGTCGGACGGTAGTCGTCGCAAGATGCCATCGAGCTTGCCAGCCCGAGACCTCCGGCAGCGCCCAGGAGTCCGATCAGAAGTTGTTTCTTCATACCTTTTATTATATGTAAAATACTATATTTACTTAATCAGTGCAGATGCCAATCGAGGAAATGCGTAATGTGTGGCAATAACAGTCTATTAAGCCAAAATCAAGGCAAAATTACAAAAAAAAGTCTAAAACTTGGTTGCAAATGTATTAATTTTCTCAAAAAGGAGAAGAAAAAAAGCCTGACGGCCAATGAGGGCTGTCAGGCTTGTGGGGTTTTTGACACGGTTTTGTGTCATTGCGGAGTGCTTCCTCCCGGCTTGCGGGGCTTGCCGTAGTAGCGGCGTTTGCCTTTGTTGCCGGCAGGGCGTCTGTCCTCGCCGTTGTTTTTGTCGTCGGACTGCTGGTTGTTGCCTTTGTTTCGGTTGTCGGGACGGTTGTTGCCCTTTTTGTCGGAGCGCGCGGGGCGGTCTGAGGCCGGACGTGGGGAGGATGCGGGTCTGTTCTCGGCGGCGATTTTTATTTTCAGGGTCGATTCCACGCGTGCGAAGGCCCTGCGGTCGCGGGGGGAGACAAGGGTCACGGCCTCGCCGTCGGCGTTGGCACGGGCCGTGCGGCCCACACGGTGGACGTAATCCTCAGGCTCGCGGGGAACATCGTAGTTGACCACGAGCATCACCTCGTCGATGTCGATGCCTCGGGCGAGCAGGTCGGTGGCCACGATTACCTCGATGCGTCCGCTGCGGAATCCCCTGATGGTCTCTTCGCGCTGCTGCTGGTCGAGGTCGGAGTGGATTTCGGCGGCTTTGATGCCACTGCGGCGCAGGTCGCGGGAGAGGTCGCGCACGCCATGCTTGGAGGCGGCGAACACTATCACTCTTTCTCCCCGGCGTTTCTTGAGAATGTCGGTCAGTGTGCGCTGCTTGTCATCCTCGTAGCAGAATATGGCCGACTGCTTGATTTTCTCGACAGGGCGCGAGGGGGCAATTTTCACCTCCACGGGGTCGTTGAGCAGCGACTGGGCGAGCTTGCGGATTTTGGGGGGCATAGTGGCCGAGAACAGCAGGGTCTGGCGTTCCTTGGGGAGGAGTTTGGCTATGGCCATGATGTCGTCGTAGAAGCCCATATCGAGCATGCGGTCGGCTTCGTCAAGCACGAAATACCTGACTTTTGACAGGTCTATGCCTCCCATCTGCAAGAGGGCCTGGAGGCGGCCCGGGGTGGCGATGACCACGTCGGCCCCCGCTTTCATGCCTTTCTGCTGGCGGGCGAACCCGGCTCCGTCGGTGCCGCCGTAGACGGCGATGCTCGACAGGGGGAGGTAGTAGCTGAACCCGTCCATCTGGCGTTCGATCTGCTGGGCCAGCTCGCGTGTCGGGGCCATCACAATGCAGTTGACGAATCCGTCGGCCTCGGGCAGCTCGGCCAGGAGGTCGATGACGGGAAGGAGGTATGCGGCGGTCTTGCCGGTGCCGGTCTGGGCAATGGCTATAAGGTCGCGACGGTCGAGCACCACGGGGATGGCTTGTTCCTGTATAGGGGTGCATTCCTCGAAGTGCATCGCGTAAAGCGCGTCGAGCAGGTCGTCGCTCAAATCAAAGTCTTCAAATAACATAGCCGCAAAGTTACGAATTTTTCACATAAAAATATTAGCTTTTCATAATAAAACTGGGGCGGGGCCGTTAATCAGATAGCGTCTTCCGGAAATGGAGCCGCTGCCTTACATTTGCCTAAACCATCAATTTATCCGTTTCAAAGATGAAAAAAGGACTCATATCGCTGTCAGTTCTCTTGGGGGCCGCCGTCATGGCTCAGGCCAAGGGCCCGGCAGATCCCGTGCTGATGACAGTCGGAGGAAAGCCGGTCACTCTCAGCGAATTTGAATATCTTTATCACAAAAACAACGCGCAGCAGTCTACGCCTCAGGACATCGAGGAGTATCTCAAGCTCTTCATCCCCTACCGCCAGAAGGTGGCGGCGGCCGAGGACATGGGGCTTGACAAGGCCCCGGCGTTTGAAAAGGAGTTTGACACATACCGCCGCGACCTGGCGGCCCCCTATATGGTGGACAAGGCTGTCGAGGACAGCATACTCGCCGCCCAGTATGAGAGGATGAAGGAGGAGGTGGATGTGAGCCACATCATGGTCTTCTTCCAGTCGCCCGGCAAGACCTTGGAGCAGAAAAAGGCGCTCATGGACTCGCTGCTCACCTGCATCGAGGCTGGCGAGCCATTCGACTCCCTGGCTATGAAGTATTCGGGCGACGCCAACTCGGCCCGCAACGGCGGCCGCATGGGCTACATCATGGCCAACCGTTTCCCGGCGGCGTTTGAGGATGCGGCCTACACGGTGGCTGTCGGCGGCCATTCCGGCGTGATTGCGTCACCTGTGGGTTACCATATAGTAAAGGTGAATGACCGCCGCCCGGCCCGTGGGCAGGTGCTGGTGGAGCATATCCTCCGTCTCACCCGTGGCAAATCGCCCGAGGAGGCGCAGGCCCAGAAGCATTACATCGACTCTATCTACACGATGGTGAAAAACGGCGCGAGCTTCGAGGCTGTCGCCGCTGCCGAGTCGGAGGATCCCGGATCGGCTTCCCAGGGCGGTCGTCTCCCCTGGTTCGGCGCGGGCCAGATGGTGCCCCAGTTTGAGGAGGTCGCCTTCTCGCTGGCCGACAGCACGATTTCCGAACCGTTTGAGACCGCTTACGGCTACCATATCATCAGGCGTCTTGCCGGAAAGGGGATAGAGCCTTTCGAGCAGGCCAAGACCGCCATCGCCAACGCGATTTCACGCGACGAGCGCGGCCAGCTCCCCGCCAAGCGCCGCATCGCGCAGCTCAGGAAGGAGTATGGCGCGAAGGCTGAGACCAAGGCCCTCGACAAGCTCAGGAAGCAGATTGAGGATGCCGGCGGTGTGGACTCCGCCATGCTGGCCTCGATGCAGGCTTCGGATATGGTCGTGGCCCGCATCGGCAAGGAGAAACTCCCCCTTTCGGACATCATGGCCCAGGAGCTTCCCAATGGTTTCGCCGGAGACGCGTCGCAACAGGTGACACAGCTTGACGAGGCTGTCGACCGCTACCTTGACGCTGCGGTCATCGAGACCAAGCAGCGCAACCTGATGACCGAGGAACCCTCATACCGCAACCTGGTCAACGAGTACCGCGACGGTATGCTGATGTTCGAGATTCAGGATCGCAATGTGTGGTCAAAGGCTAAGTCTGACCAGGCTGGCCTGGAGGCTTTCTTCCAGTCCCACAAAGACAATTACCGCTGGGACAGCCCGCGCTTCAAGTCGCGCATCATCTTCGCCGGGTCTGACTCTCTTCTCTCCGAAGTTAACGATTACCTCAAGGCCAACCCTGTGGCCGCCGACTCCCTCGCGACCGTGCTTAAAAAGCAGTTCGGCAAGGATGTCAAGGTTGAGCGGGTGCTGGCCGCCAAGGGTGAGAACGCGATTACCGACTACCTCGGTTTCGGCGGTGAGAAGCCTGCGGCTCAGGGTCGCTGGAAAGCCTATGAGGCATATCAGCCCAAACTCATCGACCAGCCGGAAGAGGCAGTCGACGTGCGCGGGTTGGTCATCACTGACTATCAGGATTACCTGCTGGCGCAGTGGCTTGAGGAGCTTGACAAGAAATATCCGGCGGTTGTCGACCGCAAGGTTCTCGGCAAAGCCAAGTAAAACCGGCTGCAGTCCATCAGCCAATGCCTGACGGCAAAGACACAGCCCGGGCGGATTCGCTGTTGAATCCGCCCGGGCTGTGTCTTGCCTGACTGGGTCTCAAGGGCAGGGGGAGGGGATGAAATGGTGGTGAGACGTGCATTCGTGGACGGTGTGGTCCACAATCAGATGGCGCGTGGCCATCCCTGAAATCACGCTCATCTCGTGGGAGACAAGCAGGATGGTGGTTGAGAGGGGCAGTCCTTTGAGCAAGTCGTAAAGACGGCCTTCAAAGCGCTTGTCGATGTAGCTGAGCGGTTCGTCGAGCACGAGTATGGAGGGGTTGGAGATGAGGGCGCGGCCCAGCAGGGCGCGTTGTAGCTGGCCGCCCGAGAGCGTTCCTATGGTCTGTCCGGCATGTGGCTGGAGGTCTATGAGGGCCAGAGTCTCGTCGACGCGTTTCTTCAAGTTCTCTTTGGTCACACCCTTCTCAGAGAGCAGCCCGGAGGCAACCACCTCCTCGACAGTTATCGGGAACCGGGAGTCGATCATGTTTTTCTGCGGTAGGTATCCGATCGGCAGTCTTTCGGAGACAGCCCCGTCAGCGGTCAGGTAGTCTACCTTGCCTGAGGTGGGTTTGAGCAGTTTCAGGATGATTCTGAGCAGGGTGGTCTTCCCTCCACCGTTTGGCCCGGTGATGGCGATGAAATCTCCACGGTTCACAGTGAGGTTCACAGCGTCGAGTATTTCGCGGCGTTCCCATCTCATGCCGACCTCCGAAAGCCGTATGGCCGGCGCGCCAACTTCTCTCGGCAATGCCGTCTGGAGGGGTGTCATTGGGGAGTATATGTTCATTTCTGAGTTGTGTCGTTGTTGTTGTCGTTGTCTGCCGTCCCGGCGATTGCATCGGCGGCTTTGTTTATCGCTTCCTCGATGTTCTCCGACAGGGGGGCGATGGTGACGGGGTGCAATCCAGTGGCGTCTGTCACTGTTTCTGCCTGCCGGCTGTCATATTCCCTCTGGTAGAAGAACACCATCGGTTTCTCGTGCCTGGCCAGGTCGAGCCGTTCTTTCAGTCCGGTGATTGACGACTCCTTGTGCTCGTTGCCTATCGCCAGCTGGTGCAGTCCATAGTCGCGGGCGAAGTAGCTGAGCGAAGGGTGCCATACCAGGATTGTCCTGCCTTTTGTGGGGGCCAGGCGGATGGATGTCGCCATGTCGAGGGAGTCAAGGTGATGGTCGAGGCTGTCAAGCCGCGATTTGAAATAAAGGCTGTCGGCAGGGGATGCCGCCAACAGGGCCTCGTATGTTCCACGGGCCATTGTCCGGGCGTTTCGCAAGGAGGTCCATATATGCGGGTCGTAATTCCCGTGTGGCTCGTGTGGATGGCTGTGGCCGTCATCCCCGTGGTCATGGGTGCCCTCTATCAGCTTGATTGAGCCATTCAGGGGGGTGATTCTGATTCCCGGGTTTGATGAGCTGATTGCCTCGGCCACCTTTTCCTCGAAAGGGAGCAGGCCTGTGGTCAGCATCAGTTCGGCGTTAGAGGCTTTGCGCAGTTGTGCCATCGACGGCTCGAATGTCTCTGGGTCGGCCGATGCCGGAGCGAGGCATTCGACTGTCACCCTGTCGCCACCGATTCTGTCGACGAAGTATTTCAGCGGCGGGATGGTGACCACGACCCGTGGCAGCTCCTCTTTATTGGCGGGCTCTGCCTGCTTTCCGTTGCCGGAGCATCCGCTTGCCAGTATGGCGGCGAGGAAAGCGATGGTCGGACACTGGGGAATCCTCGCCGTCATTGATTGTAGACTATCGTGTGGAGAATCATAGCGAAGGCCGTGGGCTCGGGTAGTGGGGAGGATGACATGAGCATCATCGCCACCTCGGGCAGCCCCGCGCGATAGGGTGGCTGCCAGTAGGGGAAATCTTCGAGTGGAGTCATCCCGCACCTCTTATAGAATGAAATCCTGGAGTCGGCAAACTCCGAAGCACCCGGCAACTCCACCTCGAGAACCAGAGGCCGGGTCGCTGCCATGGCGAGCGCGGCCTTTATTGCCTCCGCTCCGCATCCTTGGTTGCGGTAGCGGTGTGAGACAGCGAAATGCTCGCAATACAGGGCACCGGGGAGATTCCACAGGGTTATAAATCCTATCGTTTCCGAATTGTGTTGTAAAACATAAAAATTAAAAATGGGGTCTCCGGTTTCTATCCGACGGAGGATGTCGGTCCACTCGCGACGCTCCTCTTCTGGGAATGCGCTGTGGTATAAATCTTTGATTTCTAATGGTATATCGGTGGGATGTGTTATCTTCTCAAGATTGATTTCCATATTTCATCTAATTCGTATGACACTACAAATTTACTGTTTTTTTTCAAAATAAGCCCCAAAAACCGATTGCAATCTGAAAAATCAAGCGAAATAAATTTGGGTTTTAAGATGTTTATTGCTAAATTTGTGTCGAAATGCGGTTGAGAGAATTAAGCGGAAACAAAAATCTTCCTAAGATTCTGCCGTGTTGACCCATCCAAGGAAATATTAAACTTAACCGATAATTACCATGGCCCGATTACAAATTGACAAGCTGGACACCAAAATACTCCAGATGCTGGTAGACAACGGAAGGAAGCCTTTCCTCGAAATCGCCCGCGAGTGTGGCGTCAGCGGTGCGGCGATTCATCAGCGTATCGCCAAGCTGCAGGCAACCAATATCCTTGAAGGTTCGCGCGCTCTCATCAAGCCCACCACCCTGGGATATGACACATGTGCTTTTGTCGGAATCTATCTCAAGGAAGCCGCGTCGTTTGACGAAATCATCGAGAAGCTCTACACCGTTCCTGAAGTGACCGAAGTGCATTTCACCACCGGCCAGTATGACATGCTTGTCAAGCTGTATGCCCGTGACAACGAACACCTCCTCCATCTCATCCACGACAAGCTCCAGCCGATGGGTATGCTTCGCACCGAGACCATCGTCTCATTCCGCGAGGTGTTCTCCCGCGCGCTTCCTGTCGAGAATAAGGAATGATTTGCTGCCCCGTCTACGGTCTTTGGCTGTTGAGGCGTGGAACACATATCGGAGTCGCCCTCCCGCTGCCGTCAAGGCTGCTGGAGAGGTGACTCCGTCGTTTGCGGGCGTGGCTGTCACAGGTTGTTTTCAGCCGCCCGGGACTTGCGCCGGTCGAGGATGATTTTCACGAATGATTCGGGGAGTCTCACATTGTAGAGGTCGAGAGCCTCGTCAAAGAGAGGGGCGATTTCCTCATCGGTGAATCCGGCGATGCCGCAGCCGATGCGTGTGACGTAGAATGTGGTCTGATCCCATTCGCGGGCCAGGTCAATGAAGTCGTCGACATAGGGCTTAATGGTTTCTACTCCACCCTGCATTGTCGGGATGGCGTAGGATTGTCCCTGCATTCCCACTCCCTGCCCCATTTTCGCCCCGAACAGCCTCATAGCGGTGCGGGCGGCTCCTCCGGCGTGGTTGCCTTGCAGATTGCTTCCGAACACAAACACCTCGTCCTGGCCGAGGGATGTGATATTCTCAGGTGTGTAGTTGTAGTTTTTCATAAAAATGTCTCGTATAATAAGATTAAAGGACGTATTGTGATAAAGAAAAAAGCTCCTGAAATTCAGGAGCTTTAGTTGTCTTGGAGGGATTCGAACCCCCACAGGCGGAACCAGAATCCGACGTGCTACCATTACACCACAAGACAATCTTGTTTCAACCTTTCGGCGGCTCCGCTGAGCCGGTTGATGTGGTTGTTGTCGTTTGACGTGTGCAAAGGTAGGGACTATTTTTGAACTGGCAAAATTTTTTGGTGATTTTTTTCAAAAAAAACGATTTTTCTCTGTTTTTCTCTGAAATTTCCTCTTCGGGCATCATTGGGGAGGGTGTTTTCATCAGAATTCCTTACCTTTGCAGTGACCCCTCTCCAGGAATCCATATGCTTTAATTGATTATGCGCTGTCTGCTATATTTGGTCATACTGTTTGTAATAACCGGATGCTCATATTCGGAGGCGCGCCACGACCGGCAGCTCGACGAGGCCCAGTCGTTGATGAGCAGTGACGCGGAAGCGGCATTGGGGCAGTTGAACGCTCTTGACATATCCCGTTTTGAGGATTCGGCTACGATGGCGCGGTGGGCGTTGCTTTACAGCGAGGCGATGGCCGCCAACGGGGTGTATGCCCCCACCGACACCATATCATGTATCGCTGTAGATTATTACACCAGACATGACGATGAGGCCAGTCTTGCCAGGGTCAATGCCGCGAGACAGCGCATGGCATCATTCTCCGGCGACGAGCGTCAGCGCCTGTCGGTCTTCACGGCAATGTATTTCGCCAAGGAAAGGGAGTTCAGGTTGTACCAGGAGAGGGCCAGCAAGGAAAGATACTTGTGTGCCGCATTGGTGTTGTTGCTGTCATGCACGTTCGTGATATTGTGGCAGCGTCAGAGGCTGCGTGTTGACCGATTGCGTAATGAGGCCCTGGTGGCCGAAGCCTCTTTGTTGCGGGAGGATGTCATGAGGCGCGATTCCGACTGTTCAGCCTTGGAATCAAAACTGGTCGGAATCCTGGAGAACCGTTTCAAGGCCATGGATGAGCTTTGCGGCACTTACTATGAGTCGCAGGGGACGAAGGTGGAGCGCAAGGCAATCGCCGACAAGGTGAAATCTCAGATAGAGGCATTGAAAGGGGATGATGTGATGTTCTCCGAAATGGAGCGATGCGTCAATGATTGCCGGAAAAATCTGCTCGACCATCTGAAAGAGGAGTGGCCCGCCATGAAGCCCGAGGAATACCGGCTGATGGTCTACCTTGCGTGTCGACTCTCCAACAGGTCGATCGCGTTGCTCATAGGGGAAAGCCTGGATGTGGTCTACAAACGTAAATCGCGTCTGAAATCCAAAATATCGTCGTTGGAAACGCCGCATTCCGGTCTGTTTATGTCTGTTTTCTGACCGAGACAGGCCGCGGTCAGGATTTCTTGGCTCTGCAAAGCTGTATATGTCTGATTGCCAATCTTCTGCTTGGCGGGAATGTCAGACTCTTTTTTTGGAGATATGAGCCGTTGGAGTGTAATTTTGTGACAAAAAACAGTTGTCATAAATTACATTATCATGCGTATCGTCATCACAGTCATCAATATTGTTTTGATTTGCGTGGTATGCCTCGCCGAGGTGCCATCCGCTCAAGAAGAAGTGTCGGATTCCCTGTCGCGTCAACTGCAGGAAGTGGTCGTCACAGCCGACATCCCCGCCAAGCGGCTGTCGGGGAACACTGTCGTATACACCGTGGCTGGCTCCCGCCTGCAGAATATAGGCACAGCCCTCGACGTGCTGGCCCAGTTGCCTATGATTGCCGTGGCAGATGATGCCGTAAGCATAGTGGGGAAAGGTTCCCCCGAAATATACATTGACGGGCGATTGCTGAGAGACCGCGACGAATTGTCGAGGCTGCAGTCTGACAATATCCGGAAAGTGGAACTTGATATGGCTCCCGGAGCAATGTATGACGGCGACACACAGGCTGTGTTGAGGATATCCACGCGTCGTGACTTCATCAAAGGGTTGTCGCTGACCGACCGCGCCGTGGTGGAGAAACGACGCAGGTGGAGGGCCAACGATATGCTTGACCTCAACTACCGGTCGGGAGACTGGGACATATTCGCCAACGGCCTGGTAGGGCGCGACGAAAGGGAAATCAGGGGTGTCACCACCAATTCGTTAATTCATGACGGGCGGCCTGCCGTGATTGGCGCGAGCCAGTCAAACCGAGTCGCGACAACCGCCGGGGCAGTGAAAGCCGGTTTCAACAATGTCCATGGCCATCGTTCGCTGGGAATGTCTTACCGCTATGAACCCGAAAAATCAGATTTCACCAACACAGGAGCCGAATGGACCGACAGCGACTTGCCTGTCGCGCGTCTGATTGACCGGACTTCCGACGGACACAGTCATCATGTGTCGGCGTATTACGATGACACCTTCGCCGACAAATACACACTCCATTTCGACGGGGATTTCAAGACTGCGGACTCGTCGGGCAGCGTTACCACCTCCTATCCCGGCGGAACTTATGACGAAGTCGGTTCTGCCGGGCATCGGCGCTCATCGCTGTGGGCCGCCAGGTTGTATGCCTCTATGCCGTTATGGAGTGGAAAACTGACCTTCGGCACCCAGGATGCATTCAGCCGTTCGCGCCTCGACTACCGGATGCGCAATACGGAAGTGGAGGCATACATACCCTCGTCGCTTACCGACGTGAGCCAGGTCTCGGCGGCGTTGTTCGCCACCTGGCGCAGGAATTTCGGCAAGTTGAATCTTTCAGCCGGAGTGAGGTATGAGTATGTCAGCCATCTTTTCAAACTGGACGGGCGTAAGGATGACGATGTCAGCCGCAGAGACCACCTTTTTGCCCCGGACCTGTCATTGAGCTATGTTTTCAACGAACGCACGCAACTCAGCCTGAGTTATCGGCTGGCCACCGTCAGGCCGCCATATTCACAATTGACAGGGAGCCTCAGCTATGTTGGCCGCCATGAGATAGAGGGTGGAAATCCGGCCTTGCGTGACGAACGCATGCACAGTCTGCAGTTGTCGGGAATCCGGGGCGACTTCATGTTGCAGGCGTATTGCAGCCGCAGCATTGACACCTATGGTTTTGTGAAACGCGTTTATCCGGCGCCGACCATACAGTTGCTGATGCAACCGGTCAACATGGATGTCACATCCATTGACGCATACCTCGTATGGAACCGTCAGATAGGATGCTGGTCGCCGGGGATTACGGCGGGTGTCCACAAGCAATGGCTTGAAATAACCACTACACGATATGGCCGCCCGATACTTTCATACTATTTTGACAATGTCATTTCCCTGCCTTATGGCCTGATGCTGACGGCCAACGTCCGAGGGCAATCTTCGGGATACATCCATACCAACCGGTTTGGCGCGGAATGGTTTGTGATGGACGCGTCGGTCAGCAAATCATTCCTTGAGGACTCCCTGCGGCTGAGGCTGTCGGCCACCGACATATTCGCCACAGCCAACAACGACTGGACGATGGACACATACGGAGTCTATGTCGACAAACGGCAGAGCTATGACAACCGCGGGGTCGCCTTGTCGCTGACTTACAGGTTCCAGCCCAGTAAGAGCAGATACAAGGGGGAGGCTGCATCCGAGGCCGAACTTAACCGTTTCTGAAAGTTTTACAGCCGTTTATGTGATTAGGATGCGATAAAATGCGTAACTTTGTGCCTTGCGATTTCCAAGGGTTACACAAATGACAACAGAGATTACGACAGGCTTTCAGCGTATGGCCGTATTGTGGATGGTCGCCGCAGTTGCGGTTCTCGTTCCCCTTCCCGCGTCAGCTGAGACCTCTGCGCCATCACCCGCCACCATTGCTGAGCCAGCCGACACCATTGCTTTTATGGAACATGAAGAGGCGCTCCATGAGGTGGTGGTGACGGGACAGTCTGCCCGCCAGCGCATTGCCGACATCCGTCTTGGCGCCGAGCATCTCGAGCTTGGCAATCTTGCCGTGGTGCCGGCTTTGTTCGGCGAGAATGACATAATCAAATCCATAACCCTGATGCCGGGAGTACACGGTGAAGGGGAGGGGGCCGGAGGCTTCGAGGTGAGAGGCGGCACCGCCGCCCAGAATCTCGTGCTGCTTGACGGCATTACTCTCTACAATCCATCCCATGTGATGGGCATATTCTCGACCTTCAACGATGACGCGCTTGGCCGCGCCACCCTTTACAAAGGACCGATACCGGCCTCGTATGGAGGAGCCACGGCCTCTGTGCTCGACACATCCCTGGCTCCGGGCGACTCTGACTCTTACCACGCGTCGGCCACCATCGGGCTGCTCGCCGCCAAGCTTGCTGCCGAAGGCCCGATTGTGAGAGACAGGCTATCTTTCGCCGTGACCGCCCGCAGGTCATACGTCGATATGTTTTTGAAAATGATACCGCAATACAGTCACACGATGATGAATTTCTATGATGTCACTGCCCGGTTGCGCTATCAGTCTGGCCATGGCGACTATGTCGATGTCTCATTTCTGGCAAGCCGTGACAACATGGGCATCAGTGACCTTATGCAGATGCGATGGGGCAACCTCGGGACTTCGGTCAATTGGCTTGTGGCAAGGGGTGGGGCGTGGCGGTTCGCCACCACAGCCTCGTTCACTGACTTCACGGCTGACATGGGGATGTCGATCATGCGGACAGACCAGTCTCTGACCGAATATGTCAGGTCTTTCTCCATAAACGAGAAAGCATTGTGTTCGCTGGCTGAAAACCAGACCCTCGAACTCGGGCTGCGGTCTGAGCTGCTACGGGTGAAATCCGGAGAGTTTGACATAAACGCTGTGAAGGAGAAAGAGATACGTTCGGGATGGCAGAACGCGTTGTGGGGGTCATACGAGGCAACTTTCCGTGACCGTTTCTCACTGTCGGCCGGTGTGAGGCTTGCTCTGTTCTCTGCATTGTCGGGAGAACGCTTCCACAGTTTCTCCTCGATGGCCACGGCAGCCCCCGACTTCTCTTCCCGCACATATTTTTCCGTCGAGCCGCGGGTCAGCTTCAAATATGACATCACGCAGTGTCATAATCTGAAAATCGGAGTCGGGGCGACCTCGCAGAATCTCCACGCCATACGCGCCAATACCACCAGTTTCCCATTTGACAGGTATGCCATCACTTCGGCGACGACAAAACCTGAGAAAGCCCTACAATATGGCCTGGGCTACGCCGGTATGACGGCTGACGGGGCCTATGATTGGTCTGTGGAGGGTTATTGGAAGTCGCTTGACAATGTGTATGACTTCAAAGACGGACGCACTATGTTCTCTGACATTGACCTTGAAAGCCTCATCCTCGGAGGTAAGGGCCGTAGTTGCGGGGTGGAGTTGATGGCACGCAAGAACTCCGGACGGCTGACGGGATGGGTTTCCTACTCATTGAGTAAGACCCAGTCGAGAATACCAGGCATAAATGACGGACAATGGTATGACGCTTCCAACGACCGCCGCCACGACCTCGCAGTGGTGGCCATATTCCGTCTCACTGACAAGTGGAACCTGTCTGGCTCATGGACCTTCTCCTCTGGGCAGCCTATAACTGCCCCTGATGTGAAATATGAGCTTGACGGTGTGACATGCTATTATTACTCGTCACGCAACGGCTACCGCACTCCGGCATCCCACCGTCTCGACCTGTCGGCCACATACACCCGACAGGGCCGGCGGTTCACCACCCAGTGGGCTTTCGGAGTTTACAATGCCTATTGCCATTACAGCCCTTTTGTGGTATACTTCGAGGATGACTCCACAAAGCCGTCTGGCACACGCGCGGTGCAACAGTCGCTTTACGGACTGGTGCCATCAGTTTCCTACACACTGAAATTCTGAACGTTGAAATGAAGACACCACAAAACCATCTCTGTTTCCTTGCCGCCATACTGCTGGCGTTTCTGACATCCTGTGAGAAGGAACTCGACTTCGAGTATCACGACATCCCGCCAATGACGGTAATAGAGGGAAGCCTCGACGAGCATGGGGCTGCTGTCAGAATAACCCTGACCACACCTATGGAAGAACCTCTGAACCGTCAGCCACTGACTGATGCCACAGTCATGCTGTCAGACATCACAACCGGATGCCGGACTGAGCTGCACCCTGACGGCCAGGGTGTTTTTGTCTCTCCGGTCTCAGGCGAGACGGGCCATACCTACACCTTGACAGTCGAAAGGGATGGCTGCCGATATGAGTCCACCTCCACGATGCTCCCCCCGGTCGAGATGCTTGGCATGGAATTCCAGTGGATAAAGATGCCATATGATTATGTCGCGGTGTTGCAGGTCTCGTTCACAGACAATCCCGGGGCCAGCGGCGAATGCTACTGGGTCAGGGTTTACCGCAACGGGGAGTTGTATCTGTGGTCGGCCATAAATGACATCCTTGCCGTAGACGGCAGAATCGATGAGGTCTTGATGACATCAAGGAAAGATCTCTCGGAGGAGGATGACGCGACGGCTTTGCGCGACGGCGACGAGGTATCGGTGAAAGTGACACCCATCAGCCGGGAGATGCATGATTACATCGAAGCCATAAGCAACGGCACCAGCAACGGGCCGCGCATGTACTCAGGTGATTTCTGCCTGGGCTACTTTCTGGCGGCTCCGGTCGCCGAGTCTTCTGTCATCTTCCATCCCGACGAGCTGACAGAATACAAGTGACCTGCCAGGCCGCGTCGGTCACAGGGTTTTCAGCCACTCCAGGATGAGGGATATTGTCTCGGGCGAAGGTGACTGGCCGAGGGTGGGATACTCTTGTGGCAACCCGGTCGTGGCTTTTTGAAAGAGGTGGTTGTGGCCAGCCACGGTCGTGGTCGAGGCTCCTGGATTCAGGGTGGATATGGTGGCGAGGTTGGCGTTGACCACCTGCAGGTCTTTGTCGCCGTTCAGCGCCAGCCAAGGGACCGAAATCGCGGCTATGTCAGACTCAGGATCGTAGCGGAGCATTTCGCGGTAATAGGGTGACAACACCGCGTCCACCTGCCCGGTGAGCTGTCGCTGCACCTCCGGCAACTGGGCGGCGCCTCCAAGTTCTTTGGCAATTATTGAAAACACCATCGGTGAGGCCACAGAGTAAGGCAGCGGGCCCCGGGCAATGGCGAGGATGTCGCGCTGCATAGTCTCACCGGGCCACGCTCCTGTCATTGCCGTGGACAACGCACGCGATTGCGACATTATCAAAGAGTCGCCCCTCCACGCCGGGGCGGCGAGAGTGATTATGAAGTCAGGATTACAATCTTCCGACCTCTCGGCTGCTATCCTGATGGCAAGCTGGCCCCCTTCGGAGTGGCCGATGATTCCTTTTGGGATGGAACGGTAGCATGAATCCAGAAATGTGAGTCCCGCCCTGAGGTCTCCTATGAAATCTGTGGCCGTGGCGGTCTTGAAATCGCCATCGCTCGCGGCGGTGCCACGGTCATCCATTCTCAACACAGCGTATCCGGCCTCGGTCAGTGAGTCTGACAAGACTTTGAATGGCCGCAGCCCCATTATCTCCTCGTCGCGGTTCTGCGGGCCGCTTCCGGTGGCGAGAAGTATGGCGCATTTAGGAGTCGTGGCCGGTGTGGAGAGGGTGCCTGCGAGTCGTGTGCCGTCGCCGTGGTTTGTGACAGTTACCTCAATTTCCTCGGCAGAGGCGACAGGCGAAACCGACAATGCAGCTATGACTGCGACCTGCCATCCCTTTATGGCAGTGATACGCATACGTCTGATGAATGTGGAAAATTGTTTCATACGCAAATATACGATGATTTGCCAATATTGTCAACAATTTGGGCACACAATGTCACGGCTCTTTCATTTAAGATTCCGTCTCATTATCGAGAAATGTGTTATTTTATA
>ERZ778503.145-NODE-145-length-58281-cov-7.894652_pt1 | contig 58281 bp, 50 predicted proteins | sample MGYA00510047_ERZ778503 | MGnify/ENA primary metagenome ERZ778503 (study PRJEB29527, sample SAMN07138965) | mouse gut metagenome | material: feces | host: mouse | place: China:Nanjing | collected 2016-01-25 ... | reverse complement strand
TTATATTTGTAGAGAATATATGATTTTGTCTTTTTTTACCGGACAGCAATAATAAGAAACATAGCCGACTGACAACGTGATAACACTCGACCAGCTTCTTGCCGCACGCGACCGTCGGCGCGACCTCCAGCTCCGTCTCCTGGAGGCGCATCCGGAGCTTGCCCTTATAGTGCTCACGGTCAATATCCCCGGCAATATAAAACAGACACCCGAGAGCCGCGACATAGGCCATGAGGGAGTGAGGGTATTGAGAGAGCGGTTCGGTCAGAAGTTGCAAGAGCTGACAGTCAATGATCTGCCTACAGGTTTCGAGGCCTTCCTCCTTGTCGATTCCGACGAAGAGGAGGCCAAGAGCCTTTCGGTTGAGATAGAAGACACGCATCCTCTCGGGCGTCTGATGGATATAGATGTCATAGGTCGCGACGGAGTGCCCCTGAGCCGCCTTACCAGAGGACACGGCAGTCGGCGGTGTCTGCTCTGCGGCGACGACGCCCGTGTGTGTATGCGCAGCGGGCGCCATACGATAAGCGAACTTACGGATGAAATCCTCAGATTACACGATGGATACTTCAAGCGGATTTGAACTGCGCGACATGCCGTTGTCGCTGGATTTCATGGCTAAGCGACGCGATGAATTTCTGGCCTCTTGCGGTCTGCGGAGTGAACCTGCAGACTACGCCGTAGGGGTATACGACAGCTCCGACCGCCTTATGGGCACAGCCTCGTTGAGCGGCGATGTGATAAAATGCGTGGCTACTGCCCCCTGCGTCAGAGGAGAGTCGCTGACTCCGGCCATGCTGACATCCATTATGGAATATGCCTCGCGGCATGGAATCAGGAATCTTCGGGTATTCACCAAGCCGGAGTATGAGAGTGCGTTCGCATTGATGGCCTTCCACAAGGCAGGAGAAGGGGAAGGATGCGTGATGATGGAGCAGGATCCCGGTCGGCTCAGGCGCTATTGCGATTATCTGGGCCAGCTCGAACGCCACGGCCGTGTGGGATGCATCGTGGTCAATGCCAATCCGATGACCATAGGCCATCTCTATCTGATAGAAAAAGCCGCCGCAGAGACGGATACCCTCTTCGTAATCCCAGTGGCCGATGATATTGACGGAGGATTCAGTTATCGTTGTCGCGTCAGGATACTTCGGCGTGCCACGGCGCATTTGCCGTCGGTGCAGGTGGTGGAGGGGAGTCCGTATGCGGTCAGCCGCTCCACATTCCCCTCATACTTCATCAAGGAACTGAGCGATGTGACGGCCGCCCATATAAGTCTTGACCTCGACCTGTTCCTGCGGCATATAGCTCCGGCATTGAGTGTCGATGTAAGGTTTGTGGGCACGGAAACGAAAGATCCCCTTACGGCCGCCTACAACGAAGAGATGCATCGGCGTCTGCCGTCGGCGGGCATTGAATTGCGTGAGATTCCCCGCCTCGCTACCGGGTGCGACGGATTGCCTGTAAGCGCATCGTGGGTGAGAGAACTGATCGACTCCGGGCGCAGTGGCGAGGCATTGTCCCTTGTGGCTGAAGCCGCCATCCCCAATGTGCTGGCCCGTGCGGCATCGGTAGCGCTGCAGGGCGAGCTTGACCTGACTCCGAAACCCGGTCTTGTAGACCGGGCCAACAGCGGTGCCCACCGGGATATGGATTATCCGATGATGATGCGGAGCATCACTGCGCTTGAACCCGTGTTCGCACGTCTTGCCGAAATCGCCATTAATGGAGAACCCGATGCGGCCGACCTCCAGACCATCGGTATCGAAGGGGAGAGGCGTATGCTGGAGGCCACCGGGGGCGTCAATACGCATCGGGGAGCACTTTTCTCCATCGGACTTGCCGTAGTGGCGGCCGCACGCATCCACTCACTTGGCCGATGCCTCACAATCTCCGCAATAAGAAAGATGATAAGTTCGATCGCCTGCAGGATGCCCCGGTCGGAAGGCACCCATGGGGATGGGGTAAGGAAGCGTTACGGCATCCCCGGCGCTCTTGAGGCCGCACGTGATGGCTATCCGGAAGCCGCCCATGTGGCGTCGATGTCTGACCCTCACCGGATGCTGCTGTCGCTGATGAGCAGGATAGAGGATTCCAATGTCTGGCATCGCGCCGGAGCGGATGGAGCGGCCTACGTAAAGACCGTCAGCCGGCAGGCCCTTAAAGTTTCCGAATCGGAGATGCCGGAGCTTCTGAGGCAACTCGATGCCGACTTCATGGCCCGGAGAATATCTCCCGGCGGAGCTGCCGACATGCTCGCCCTCGCATTCTTCCTGCGTGCAGTCAGCTGCCGCTGACAAAAACCGGAGGCTCATGAGCCTCCGTAATACAAACCTGACACAGATACAAACCTGACACATATCCTCCTCTCGTCCCGGCCTGACTGAAGCGTAGGCAGAGCCATGGGAATTTATTCACACAACCTTAAACATCCAAACACCTGACAACATGGTTGAAGTAATCGACAAAGGAGTCTATCTCCTCGACGGCGAACGCATCGCCACCGACACTACCGGACTTCCCGCACCTGCCGAAGCCCGAGAAAATACCATCACCTACGGCATACTCCGTGCCCACGATGCCGACGGCTCCAAAGACGATGCCATGCGCATCAAGTTTGATGCCATGATGAGCCATGACATCACATATGTAGGTATCATCCAGACAGCACGCGCTTCGGGACTTGAGAAGTTCCCGATACCATATGCAATGACCAATTGCCACAACTCTCTCTGCGCCGTGGGAGGCACAATCAATGAAGATGACCACGTATTCGGCCTGTCGGCCGCCAAGAAGTACGGTGGCATCTACGTGCCGGCCAACCAGGCGGTCATACACCAGTACGCACGCGAGATGATGGTGAAATGCGGCAACATGATACTCGGTTCAGACAGTCACACCCGCTATGGCTCACTCGGCAACATGGGTGTCGGCGAAGGTGGCGGCGAACTCGTGAAGCAGCTGCTCAACAACACCTGGGACATAAAGGCTCCTGAAGTGGTGCTCGTATGGCTTGAGGGGGTACCGCGCAAGGGTATAGGTCCGCATGACGTGGCTATCTCACTCGTAAAGGCCGTATTCGACAGTGGATTCGTCAAGAATAAAGTGCTTGAATTCGCAGGTCCCGGCGTGAAGCATCTCCCCATCGACTTCCGCAACGGCATCGACATCATGACCACCGAGACTACCTGTCTCAGTTCCATCTGGGTGACCGACGATGAAGTGCGCCATCACTACGAGATACACCGTCGGCCTGAGGACTATCGCGAGCTGCGCCCTGGCAAAGTGGCCTATTATGACGGCATGATACGCATCGACCTCTCCCGGCAGGAGGCCATGATAGCACTGCCGTTCCATCCATCCAACGCCTACACCATCCATGAATTGCAGGCCGACCCGGAGCGTATACTCCGCGAAGTGGAGGAAGACGCACGCAAGCGCTTTGGCGACAAGATAGAAATCGACCTGGCGGGCAAAGTGCGCGACGGGAAGGTATATGCTGACCAGGGTATCATAGCCGGTTGTTCGGGGGGCACATATGATAACCTTGCCGAAGCCGCGTCCATACTAAAAGACAAAAGCGTAGGCAACGACTACTTCACCATTTCGGCCTATCCGCAGTCCACCCCCGTGTATATGGCCACAACCCGCGACGGGATAGCCACCGAGCTACTTGAGGCCGGAGTCGTAATCAAGCCCGCATTCTGCGGACCCTGCTTCGGCGCCGGCGATGTGCCTGCCAACAACGGCCTGTCAATCCGCCACACCACCCGCAATTTCCCCAACCGCGAAGGCTCCAAACCCGGTCAGGGTCAGATTTCGCTTGTGGCTCTGATGGATGCCCGCTCGATAGCCGCCACAGCCGCCAACGGCGGTGTGATTACGGCCGCTACAGATGTGGACTACACCAACGAGCACAAGCCCTACGAATATAACCCGAAAATCTATGAGCGCCGTGTATATCAGGGATTCCGCAAGGAGAACCTTGACGAAGAACTGCGCTACGGCCCGAACATCAAGGACTGGCCGCGCATGTATCCCATGCAGGAGAATATGCTGCTTGAGCTTGCCGCAGTGATACACGACCCCGTCACCACCACCGATGAGCTTATCCCTTCGGGCGAGACATCAAGCTATCGCTCCAACCCGCTGAAACTCTCCGAGTTCGCTCTCTCACGCCGTGTGCCTGAATATGTGGGGCTGAGCAAGCGCATACAGAAATAAGACCTTGAACGCCGCGATGACCATTGCCCGGCGCATATCGAAGAGGTGTTGGCCAGGGTGGGGGCAAAGAGTGCCGATACGTCATTCGGGTCGTGTGTATTCGCCAATCGCCCCGGCGACGGCTCTGCCCGCGAGCAGGCGGCAAGTTGTCAGAAAGTGCTGGGGGGCGATGCCAACATCTGCTATGAATACGCCACCAAGCGCTATCGCTCCAACTGCATCAATTGGGGAATCGTGCCTTTCACAATCGATAAGGATACAGTGTTCGACTGCAGCGCCGGCGACTATGTATTCGTCGCAGGGATACGTGAGGCAATCCTCGGCGGCAAGGAAGAGGCCGATGCCAAGATAATCAAAGCCGATGGCAGTGTGACCGACATCCGGCTCCACTTCAGCCCGCTGACCGCAGATGAACGTCAGATTCTGGCCGACGGATGCCTGATGAACTATTATGCGGCCCGCAAGAAATAAAGTGCCGCATCGCGGAAATCTGAATCAACCTATATAAACCGGACAGTCTGCGCGAGCAGAGCACGTACAGCCGCTTGCGCAGACCGTCGTAAAACAGCAATACCATGGAAAAAATCAAAATGACCACCCCCCTTGTTGAGATGGATGGCGATGAAATGACTCGTATCCTCTGGAAGATGATCAAAGAAGAGCTTATTCTTCCCTACGTCGACCTAAGGACAGAATACTATGACCTGGGTCTGCCCGAGCGCGACAAGACCGATGACCGCATCACCGTAGATGCGGCCGAGGCTACGAAGAAATACGGCGTGGCAGTGAAATGCGCCACCATCACACCCAACGCCCAGCGCATGACGGAGTATAATCTCCATCAGATGTGGAAGAGTCCTAACGGCACAATACGTTCGCTGCTCGACGGCACCGTATTCCGCACCCCCATCACAATCCCCACCATCAAGCCTGCGGTTAAATCGTGGGAGAAGCCCATCACCATCGCTCGTCATGCATATGGCGATGTATACAAGAATGTGGAAATCAGAGCCGAAGAAGCGGGAGTCGCAAAACTCGTGTTTGAAGGAGAGTCGGGGAAGCGCGAGGAACTCGTGATTCATGAGTTCAAGGCCCCCGGAGTGCTCCAGGGGATGCATAACACCGACAAATCCATCACATCCTTTGCCCACGCCTGCTTCAAATTCGCAATTGATACGCGTCAGGATTTGTGGTTCTCTACCAAAGACACCATCTCCAAGAAATATGATGCTCGTTTCCGCGAGATATTCGAGGCCGTCTACGAAGAGTATAAGAGCGACTTCGAGCGTCTCGGCATAGAGTACTTCTATACGCTGATCGACGATGCCGTGGCGCGCGTGATCCGCAGTCATGGCGGTTTTATATGGGCCTGTAAGAACTACGACGGCGATGTGATGAGCGATATGGTGTCGACGGCTTTCGGTTCACTTGCCATGATGACTTCAGTGCTCGTATCGCCCGACGGCAAGTATGAGTACGAGGCGGCACACGGCACAGTGACACGACATTACTACAAGCATCTCAAAGGAGAAGAGACCTCTACTAATCCCATGGCCACCATCTTCGCATGGAGCGGTGCGCTTCGCAAACGCGGCGAACTTGACAGTCTGCCCGAACTTGTGAATTACGCCAATCAGCTTGAAGACGCATGCTTCGACACTCTCAACGACGGCATAGTGACCAAAGACCTTGTCAATCTCATGGAAGGCATCGAGCCCAAGGCAGTAAACTCTGCCGACTTCCTTCATGCAATCCGCGAGCGTCTTGACCGCCGTATGAACTGAACAACATAATAGACTTAACGTATGATAGACCGCAGGGGTGCCCCCCCTCCGGTCTATTTTTGTAGAAAGTCGTTATGTTAATAAAGGTTAAATTTTCAGATTCCTGTGTTTTCCTTCATCTTCCGAATAAGTCGCATATCATATCAAATTGACATGAGGTCAATGATACATCCTTATAGATTCAGATATAGTCATGGAATAAGGCAAGATAAACAGTAGGGATATGACAGGATACGGAGCTGAGATGAATATATGACTACTCAGCTAATGTAGTGTAAAAATTTGGTATTGTAGTCAAAAACTCTTAATTTTGTGCATCTTGATTTAGATGTTCCAGATTATCATTTTCATAGACTTCAAGTCAAGGTAAGTAAGTATTCAAATTCAGAAGTCATTTAAGTGTCTTTCAATAAGTACGTGTTCAAATTTAATTTATACAATATGCGGGCTTATTTTTTAGTCGATTCCGGTGCGGAGTGAAGGAGGATATCGACATATTCGACTGAACGACAAGCCTGAAGCGGCAAAAAAGAAGCCGCAGATCGGATAAAAGATCCCCTTTCAATTACTATCGGTTAAATTTGAACACCCTCTTAGTAAGATTTATTAAGATTTTGGCATTGAAAGAAACATATCCAGACACTTTTTATGATTCCTTAGAAAGTTTAAACGACTTCATTGTATAAATTCAATTTGAAGACTGGCTTATGATGCAAAATATTTTCAATTTAAACTAAATAACACATGAGACATTTCTACTTGCTGTTAACGTTGCTGGCGATACTCGTGCCATCATCTGCAAAGGCCGACATTACGGTGCATCTGGAGACCAACTCACCGATTGCTTCCTTCGTAGTGTTAATCAATGGCTACAATGCCGAGCGTCATGATTGGAATTCCGAAGGCGCCATGATTCTGACTTTTAAGGAAGGAGAAGACCCTAATATCAATCTTAACGTCAACTCAGGATATGTCATTAATTCCATATCGCTTGATGGAGAACAGATTGCCAATGACATAACCTCCAACTATTATGTAAATCCATCCGCACTCTACGATGGGTGCACACTCATTGTGCAGGCTTCGGAGCGGCCTAAGACAAATGTGACCATCTATGGCGATCCGTCGCAGATTAAAGTGGCATATATGTATCAGACATATGACGAGTCAAGCTGGGATGCCGGCACGCTCTCCATCACTCTTCAGGACCCATATTCAAGCGTGACGATTTCAGCCCGCGACGGCTTCGGACTGCAGGGAGTCAACGTAAACGGCAATAATGAACTCCAGCCGGGTTCACGCACCTTCACGCTCTATCCGTCGACCCTTAAACCGGGCGACAACCGGGTGGAAGTGTCATCCTATTCAATGGCAGACGAGCGTAGCAGCCATTTCACAGTCATAGTCAACGGCGACCCGGCATCTGTAAGTCTGCGTCTGGCCGGCGACTCTTACGACATTACCGGCGATGCGCTCAATGCCCCCATTGCATTCAATCCCGACTTTGACCTCCCGATACGCATAGAGCCAAATATCTACGGTCATACATTCTATCGCGTGATGGCTGACGGGACTGAGATAATCCCATCCGATGGCTCATATAAGATTGCCGAACTGGCCGACAATGGCGTGATTACGATTGATGCGGATTACCCTGACAAGGATATTCCGGTGAGATTGTCGTTTGTCAATCCGGACACCGAGGGGGCCGTGCTGAGGGTATCCGACACACAGTTCAACGTCATTCCGCGTGAGCAGTGGCTTGCCCCGGATTTCACGGTAAAGATGGGCACAATGGTGCATGTGGAGTTTGATGCGGCCAATTATACAGTAAGCGCCGACTTCAACGGTCGCCCCGTCGAGGGTAATATTCTTTCATTTACTGCTACAGATGAGGCCGGCTATAATATAGAAGTGACGGCAGAACCGATGGCACCATATGAGGTGACCTTCTACTATGAGAGTCTCCCGGCCCACTTCCACGTGCTTCGCGGCAATATGAATGATGATGTTGTAGAGATGACCGGACAGGATGAGACGGTAGTGTCGGTGGCACGTAATCTCAACCGTATTCGCATTGTGCCGGATGAAGGATGGCTTGTCACATACGTATATGTAGACGGTGTAGAGGGGACAACCGATTTTCAGGTATCCGGCAATGCCACTGTAGAAGTATATGTGGAAGAATATGCCCGCGATCTCAAGGCCTCGGTATATCTTGACCCGGCGATGGAATGGAATTATTGTGGAGTCACACTCTGCGGGGACGATGAATCTAAGAAACAGGTAATCGACCTTACAGCCGGCTATAATCTGGTGTCATTCAATGCCGATGACATGCCATTCGAGTTTGAGGTGCGCTGTGGTGTGCCGGAATATTATATGTATTTTGACGGCGAATTATGCAGCGAAGCCATATCATCGGATATGTTTAGCCTTATTGACTTGAAAGATGGTTCGGTAGTGAAATTATATGCAGGGCTTCCGGCCATGTGCGATGTGCGCCTTGAAGTGGAAGATGGAGTGGATGCAATCGTGATGCACGACATTGTGGCTGAAGTGTCTGCCTCAGAAGCTCTGACTCTTCCCGCCGGCACGATGATTACCGTTAAGCCGGCGACTGCGACTGAAATCAAAGTCATGGCCGGCGAACGCGAGATTTTAGCCGATTCAGAAGGTGCTTATAATTTCATAGTAGAAGAATCGTGCACAATCGTAGTCAGCGCAGGCACAGTCTCCGGAATCTCCGCTATAGAAGGGGGCGATAGAGCCGATGTATATTCACTGCAGGGAGTGTGTGTGCTTAAAGAAGCCGATACAGCCGCACTCCGTGCTCTTCCGCGTGGATGCTACATCATCTCCGGGCGCAAGGTATGGCTGCGCTGACAAGTATAATTCGACTGAGCGAGATTCGACTGAGCGACAAGCCGGAAGCGGCAAAAAAGAAGCCGTGGATGATATAAAAGATTTATCATCAATTACTATCGGTTAAGTCTGAACACTTGCTTATTGACTCGAACAGATACATATATTACCATTGGATACAAATAAAACCATCCAGATATCATTATGAAACGAAATATTCTTCCACTCTTGGCCCTTGCTGCCGCCTCGACAGTGCTTGCGCAGACACCGCTTGATCCCGGGACATCGGCCACCCTCAGGAGTCGGCGTGCCGGATATAGTGTCGGCACACGCCCGGACGGCAAGGGACACCTGATGCGTAAAAGCCAGTCAGAGCGACAGTCAGTGCAGACAGTGGGAGCCTTCATCACTCTCAACGCCGGATATTCAGCATCCGACCTTGAGGCCGAAGGACTGTCATTGCATGCCACCCGTGGAGATTTCTATCTGGCGCGTATTCCGCTTGACGAAGTAGAGCGGATAGCCTCTCATCCCGCAGTGGCCACACTCCGTCTGGAGCGCACCGTGACAGGCAAGATGGACCGTGTGAGAGCCTCCATTGGAGCCGATGCCCTTCAGGCCGGCGAAGTGCTTGATTATAAATATACGGGCAAAGGAGTGCTTTGTGCGGCAGTCGACGGAGGTTACGACCCGAATCATCTCAACTTCCGCAATCCTGACGGGAGCAGCCGCATACTCAACTTTACCTATTTCCGCCCCACAGAGTATGGCGATCCCGCTACCGAAAATTATGGGCCAGACTACATGCCGCAAATCGATACCGAGAACTCCACTACGTTCCACGGCACCCACACTCTCGGCATCATGGCCGGAGGCTACCGCGGCAAGGTGAATGCCGCGCAGATGGCCGAGTCGCCATCCGGCCAGTCAGGGCCTTCTGTCGAAATCAGCGAAATCGACAATCCCTACTACGGCATTGCACCGGAGGCCGACATCGCAGTGGCATCCGGAGTGTCAACCGATTATTATATCGCGCTCGGCATCGATGAGATACTCAACTTCGCCAGTGAGCGTCAGGCTCAGCTCGGGCATCCTTATCCGGTGGTAATCAATCTTTCGATGGGAACCAACCTTGGTCCGCACGATGGGACAGGATTGCTTGCGACCTATCTTGACGAAGTAAGCGAAAAGGGTCACACCAGCAACACCGTATGTGTGGCCGCCGGCAATGAAGGCGACCTCAACATAGCGGCACATAAGGTGTTTGCCGAAGGGGATGATACGCTGCTTGTGGGTATGGAGTCGTTTGATACTGATCCGGTGGAGTACCCTAACGTAGTGAACGGCCCTGTCTACATATACTCCGACACCGAAGAGCCGTTTGAGGTGCAGGCGTTGATCTACAACAAGGAGCGTGGCACAGTCGTGTTCCGGGCCGTGGCCAAGGCCGATGGTTCGGGCGAAGACTTATATTATGTAAGCTCTCCCGAATTCTCAAGTTATGACTCGGATGTGGTGTCGCCACAGCTTGCCCAGTATTTCAATGGGTATATCGGAGTGTCGGGTATGCTCGATTCGTTGGAGAGCGGGCGCTACTTCGGAGTAGTGGATGCGATGCTTTGGGAGACAGAGGCCAACCGTAGCAATTATGTACTGGTGATTCAGGTCAAAGGCACAGCCGGACAGAGAGTCGACATGTTTGCCGACGGCCAGTTCTTCCAGTTCGGCGACCATGGCCTGTCGGCACTCGGAGTGACTCCGGGCACATGCGACGGGTCGATATGCGACACCGCCACAGGACATAATACGATTGTCGTCGGATCCTACAACACCCGCGACGCGTGGGCCTCTCTTGATGGCGAACTGTATTCATACGATCTCTTCCATGGCGAAGAGGTGTCGTCATTCTCCTCATGGGGCACACTCGTCGACGGACGCCGACTTCCCACAGTATGTGCCCCCGGAGCCACGGTGATTTCCTCCACCAACGAGTATTATCTACAGGACAACAGCATCGGCATCGACAACCTTCAGGCCACGGCCGAAGCCGATGGACGGCGTTACAGCTGGCATCAGTGTGTGGGCACCTCGATGGCCACACCCGTAGTGTCGGGCACTGTGGCACTCTGGAAAGAAGCCGACCCGACTCTGAGCTATTCCGATATCCGCGATATCATAGAGACCACGGCGCGCAAGGATGCCGACGTGATGTCCGATCCCTCGCTCAGCGTGAAGTGGGGAGCCGGGAAACTTGATGCGCGTGCGGGGCTTGTAGAGGTGCTGCGCCGCATGGGTATCGACTCCGTAGCCGACATCGAGGCGGAGCCCGGACGCTCCTTCATGGTGACATCCGTGGCCGGGGGATATCATGTCGTGGCCGCCGGAGCTTCGCGCCTTGAGGTGAGGGTCTACGACATTACCGGGGCAGAGGCCGCCTCCATGAGCAGTGACTCAAATGAGGGGACCGTGGCTGTCTCATCGCTTGGCAAGGGGGTATACCTGCTCAACATCAATGGTGTGCATACAGAGAAAATAGTAGTGAAATAACTAATCCAACAGCTATAAATCATGTTTAATCCTATCAAGACTCTAATTGCCGCCACATTGCTCACGGCGGCGGCCTCACTGCCACTCAGTGCCCAGACGCAAGAGCCTATGATGACGTTCCATACGCAGCGCTATGATATGGTGGGTGCGGAGAACGTATTTTCGATTGCGCTCGGGGCCATCGAAGACACATATGTGGATATAGATTTCGGGTTCGGTCCGGTTGAGTATAAAATCGGTTCGGCTGATTTCGATGTCAATACCGGTGAGATTAATGGCACAATTATCTCCGGACAGGTAAGCGAGGACGGTATAGTCAAAATCTATGGGAATCCGCTGGCTATCGATTATCTCAACCTCGAGGGTGTATATATCGATGAACTCGATATCTCTCAGCTCGTCAATCTCGACATACTGAATGTAGAACACAACATCATTCCCGAACTCGACTTGAGCGCCATGAAGTATCTCCAGGCGCTTTATGTATCCGACAACCCTTTTGACCGGAAGCCGCTGCTGATAGGTCCGAATCATCCGGAACTGATGCTGATACAGATGGAGAATGTGGGATCCATCGATCAGTCATTCAATATATCGGACTATCCCAATCTTGTGAGTTTCGATGCATATCATACGCTCGACTTGCGCCACTGTGATCCCACGGGATGCCCCAGACTGGCACGTCTGTCGATCGATATGACCGGAGTTGAGACTCTTGACGTGAGCAAGAATCCGGAGTTGCTCATTCTCTGCATTTCGCAGACACATGTGACGGAGATTGACCTTACGGCCAATACGAAGCTGCAGCAGTTGTACTGCTCGAACTCGGGTAATGTCAACAGTGAGACCAAACTGCGCACACTCGATGTGTCGATGTGCCCGGATCTTGTGTATCTCTTCGCGTCAGACAATCTTCTTACCGACCTCGATATCACAGGCAATCCCAACCTGCGGGATCTGTCGGTATCCAACAATTATCTCCGCACCATCGACTTCTCAGGGTCGCCCGACCTCTATCAGGTCAACATATCCAAGAACGACATGGACTTTGTGACCCTGCCGGCACCTCGCGAGACCATCCGCGAGTATTATTACGAGCAGCGGGCAATCGCTCTGTCACGCAGTTATGCAGTAGGCAGCGAGATTGACCTTGAATCGCGTCTGGAACGTCCGGGCACCACGACAACAGCACGTCTTATGTGTGGCGACAAGGAACTCGGCGATGACTACTACAACTATGCGCAGGGCATCATAGAGTTCTACAAGACCACACCGGACAGTGTATATCTTTCGTTCAGTAACTCTATGTTTGCTGATTTCCCGCTGACTACATCGAAGTTTGTCGTGAAGACGGCAGAGGAATTGGGCAAGGATGCGGCGATGGTGACTTACCGTCTTAAACCTTCTGCCAAATCGGTGGCACTGCGTGTGGGTATAGCCGGAGCCACTCCCGAGAATCCGAAACGATTCAGTGTGGATTTCGGCGATGGCAATCCAGTGGATTTCACCACTGCCACCAATCTGCTTCCGGACACACCCAACGCAGAGGGCGACAAGAAAATGGTGGGAGCGATGACCGTATATATTCCAGAGGGAGAAGACCTCACGGCATTCGGCATCAGCGATGTGCAGCTCGGCTCAATTGATGTGACGGCGGCCCGCTCATTGGCTTACCTTTCGGTGACTGACTGCGGTGTGGGCAGCATCGATCTGCAGTACAACCGCTGTCTGCGTATGCTTGACCTCAGCGGCAATGCCCTTGAGACACTTGATCTGACCGGAGCAGAGATGATGCACTCTAAGAATCTCCTCACCGAAGTATATGCAAACCGAAACCGGATTGCTTCTTTCACCACGACCGAGAACCGTACGCCTCTGGTGCTTGAACTGGCCGACAATAAACTCACGGAGTTCAGCCTCTCCAAGTGCTCGTATATAGAGCGTGTGGATGTCTCGGGCAATCAGCTCACCGATATAGACCTTCAGGACTGCGAGGCTCTGACGAGTCTCAATGTAGCCGGCAATAATCTGGCTTCGATCAAAGTGCCGGCTTACACGCCGCTTCGCGAACTAAACATCTCAGGCAACCGCTTCCCTCTGTCGACACTCCCGTCTCACGGCTCGTTTGAAACCTACACGTATGCACCGCAGCAGGAGTGGATGATGCCGGAAAAGGCACCTTCATGCAATCTGTCGGAGCAGATGGTGACTGTCGACGGGCATTCTACGGAGTTCAAATGGTATGCGGCGGCCGACGGGCGCGAACTGACATCGGATGAAGTGACAGCCAATGGCGCGAAGTTTATCTTCAATGCCACCGACATAGGTGAAATATACGCCACATGGACAAATGCCGCTTTCCCCGATTTCAAGGGTGCGGATATCTATCGCAGTTCAAATGTGAAGCCTGCCGATCGGCCGACACATGTGGCTGCCTCCTTTACTACCAGAGAGGATGTAAGCTCAAGCATTATCCTGACATCAGCCATACCGGGCAATTTCGTATATATCGACTGGGGGGGCGACGGCAATCTGGAGCAGTACAGACTCAGTGACCGGATCTACACCATATTCCCCATTGAGACATATGCCGGAGCCGATGTAAAAGTCTATACCTATGATGACCGTGATGCAATCTCGGTGTTCAGCATGTCGAATGTGCCTCTTGCCAATATTGATCTTTCCCGGATGAGTGATGTGTTTGCAGTCAATCTGTCGAATTCGGGGCTTGCCGCATCCACAATTCAACTCCCTGCCACTTCAGTCCGGGAGCTGAACCTCTCCGGATGTGATGTGACCGGCATTGACTTCAGTGTATATGGCGAGTTGCAGCATCTTGAGCTTCAGAATTGCGGCCTCAAAAGCTTCGATGCCACTTCCTGCAAGTCGCTGCAGAGTCTGGTGGTGAGCAATAATGAACTGACAGAAATAAGCCTCGACAATCCTGTCATGTGGGAGCTGATGGCATCTGGCAATCAGTTTGAGCATATTGACCTGTCGGGAGTGCCCGCAATGGAACAGCTATGGCTCGACAACAACAAACTTCGCGAACTCGACGTCACGATGCTCAGCAACCTCAAGGTGATGGATCTGACGTCCAACTGCTTCACGCTGACCACACTGCCTCGAGTGCTCTCAACCTATAACCTTTACTACTATGCGAGTCAGGCTCTCTATCCCGTAGTCATAGAGAATGGCAATACAATCGACCTGTCCGACCAGCTGATGGTGGGAGTCAACCGCACGAACTACCGTTGGTTCCGCGACCGTAGCGCCTTCCTTGGGGACGACGGCACAATCATGGGCGATGAGCTTGCAGAGGGAGTGGATTATGACGAGAACGATGGAGTGTTCACATTTAACACTTCGGTCAAGGATGCACTCTGTGTGATGACCAATGCCGCATTCCCTAATCTGGTATATCTGAGTAATCCTGTGGATATCACGGTGTCTGGTGTGGATATGATTCTTGACGAGGATGCATCGGTAGAAGTCTACAATCTGAATGGCGTGAAGGTGGCCGATTCAGTAGAGTCGCTTCTCCCGGGTATATATGTTGTGCGTCAGGGTAGTCGCAGCTTTAAGATAGCTGTAAGATGAATATGTCAGGAGACCATGTGACTGCTGAATTTAAAAACGAATACTTACTTGATTGAAAGAAAGCCGGATACGCATTGCGCGTATCCGGCTTTCCGATTATAGCGGGATGAGAGTCAGTCGTGATGGTGGTGTTTTTTCGATTTTTTATGATGTTTCTTCTTTGGTTTTGGCGGTTTCTTATGTTTATGATGTCGCGGAGGGGCGTCATCGTAATATCCTCCGTTCCAATGGTAGGCCACATCGTGGTCTAATCCGATATGGGCTCTTGTCGTGCCGCAGCTTCCCATGGCAAGGAATAAACCGAGAGCTACGAGAAGTCCGGTGATATGCATCAGGTGGCGGGTATGGCGCATGGTAGTGTATAGTTTATATGGTTTGTAATTTATAATACTATACGTCCGGATGCATCAGATTGTTCACATGGCGGGAGTCGTGAAGAAAATCAACGGAAGAAAGAAACTCAACAAGAGAATCACGGCGATGAGGCCGATGATGATATAGGTGGTGGTCTTCATAAAATATACCGGTTATTGGGTTGTGTCAATTTTTGTTGTCGGCCTGGCGTCTCAGATAGTCGCTGTAAGCGTCTCGCAGCGTGTCGGGTGTGATGTCGAGATGTTGCAGCAGGCTGAAAATGTTGTCCAGGCGTTTGTCGATGAGGTCGGAACCACGCTCATCGAGTATCCTCTGTCGGGCATCTGCTGCCACGAAGAATCCTATGCCACGCCGGTTGTAGATATGTCCGCGCTGAGCGAGGCGCTCGTAAGAATGCATCACCGTATTGGCGTTGACCTGCATGTCGGAGGCATATTCCCGTACAGAGGGGAGTCGAGATTCAGGCGGATACGTGCCATTGATTATTTCGTCGCAAATGCGGTCGGAAATTTGGATATAAATAGCCTTGTTGTTCTCTTCAAATAGCATGATTTTTAGGTTTTGAAGGGTGGCTGACGTAATGTCGGAGGGAGAGTTTACCAGCGTTCCACGACTTCAGACTCGCAGAATCGGCGGTAGCCGATCCACCAGATAAAGATTGCCAGGGCGGCGCTTATTACTGCAATCGATAAAGTGACGGTGCCGGTCTGCAAATCAAATCTCGGCACTATGGCTTCATCCATGACGAAAGTCTGGAATCCGAGGAAGAGCAGATAGCCGCTTGCCATATTCAACGAGAAGAGTAATGCAGTCGTCTTCAGGAACGAATTTCTGGGCCATACGGCGCATCCGAGAGCATATACGGCCTGAAGCAGCGCAATCGATGAGAATATGATGGTGCTCTTTACCATGTCGACATCGGCAATCAATGGTGTGATTTCATCGGGCTTCGGTATAGTGGCGCCCATAGTGAAGAGCATGTCGGGGGTGAGGTAGCCAACTTTAATCCCGGGATTCTGAGTGCCGGAGTAAATCCATACGCGTATCGCATCGGCCAGAAACAGCGAGGCTATTGAAATGATGGAGAAGAACAGAATATAGATGCAGAAATAAGCGACAAACTTTTCCAGCTGGCTTGCCGGATTGGTGAGGGTGGCGATGCGAGATGTCTTTCTCTTCATCGTCTCGTAGAATACAGAGCCGAAAGCGGCGCCGATGGCAGGAGCGAAGAATATGAAAAACAAGATTTCATTTCCCCACATCGGGTCGGCTATTGTGAGATGCGGCATGGGGGGATAGTCGTAGCAGTTGCGTATGGCCGGAATACCGACACAAAAGAGTATCGGGAGCATCAGGATGATTCCGGCATTAATGGCCAGACGCGAGCGGGTATCATAGATATGTTTTTTCAGATACGCCAAGAAACGTGATTGTGAGAATATCTGGTTTGTCATAATATAGTGGGAGATTGGGGATTAAAATGATAGTCGAGGATGTATGCTGACGTATGTCTCTGGTCATAAATGGCATACGGGCATATATTTAGGCCGTTGTGGCGTGCCGTAGAGCCGAGATGGCGGACTCTGTATCAGCATCGTCAGTCGGAGCCTGCGAAGATGCGGGTCAGAGTGTCGGGGTCTTCGTGGGCGAAGGTGAACAGGAGTTCGAGATTGATTTCCGTATCCTCGCCATCCGTGTTGGGGATAATGATAGACGCCCCCCCGGGCGCGCCTATGGCATAAATTGCGCGGTCGATAAGAGCGGGGTTTGCCGTGTCGATGAATTTCAGGTGAGCCTGGATATCACTGGTGCTGTGGTTGAATAGCACACGGTGCCGGTCGATTATAATGACATGGTCGAGAATCTGGGCCACATCGCGCACTTGGTGGGTAGATATTATTATGATGCGCCCTTCGGCTTCGGAGGCCGCGATAAATCGGCGGAATGCGGCTTTGCCGGGTATGTCGAGTCCGTTGGTCGGTTCATCAAGAATCAGAAGGCGCGTATTGCATGCCATTGCAAAACAGAGGGCCACCTTCTTCTTCTGTCCCATTGAGAGGTGTCCGATGTTCATCTGGGGCGTGAGTTCGAAGAGGAAGAGATTATCGAGCAGCTGCTCCATAGAAAAGTTAGGATAGAAAGCCCCGTTGAGTTCGGCAAACTTTTGGAGCGACATTGACGGGAGGTCGATTTCCTCCGGCACAATGAAGATATCGGCCATGGAGTGAGGCAGTCGCTTGCGAGTGTCGATACCCTGGAAGGTGACATTACCCGAGTCGGGAGTTAGCAGTCCGGTGATAAGATATAGAAGCGTGGATTTACCGGCGCCGTTGGAACCGAGCAGACCGTAGACTCCACCCTCGGCAATAGAAAGTGAGAAATCCTTCAGCACCGGCGGGCGCCGGCGACTGTAAGAGAAAGAGATGTCGTTGACTTTAAGCATAACGCACAACAAATAGATTTTGGCCTGCCACAGAAAGAGGCATCGACACACCGAATGCCAGGTTCCGGGCGAGCCGGATGAAAAGATATAGTTTGCAATCCGAGAGCCTCCTCTCATTATCCGGCTATGCAGGAGCGCACTTCGCGTGCGGGGCCAGGGGGGATGAGAATCAGGTCTCAATATTAGTGAAGTAGTGTATTACATTACTAATACACTGCAAAAGTAATATAGAAATCCGGAATATCCAAATTTTCCGGTCAAAAAATAAAAAAAACCGGGAAATCAGAGATAAATCAGAGTGAGATGCCGAATTTGTCGGGAATCAGGCCAGATTCATTCATTTCCTCAGCCGTGAGATTTGTGAGTGTGCAGTCGGCGAGGAGTGCAATGCGGTCAGTGCGGCGCAGGGCTATATCGAGCTCATGGGTGGAAAAGATGATGCACTTATTGCGTGAGTGTGCGAGCTCGCCGAGCAGTTCGACGAGCCGATATCGGTTGGGCAGGTCGAGAAAAGAAGTGGGTTCATCGAGCAGGATATTGGGAGTGTCCTGGGCCAGAGCGCGGGCTATCATGATACGCTGGCACTCGCCGTCGCTCATGCGGTCCATTGTGCGGTCGGCATAATCCTGCATATTGATGGCCCTAAGAGCATCGTCAACGGCCAGTGCATCGTTTTCGGAGAGTCGTCCGATCCAGTTGGTGTAGGGGGCGCGTCCCATTGCCACCACATCGCGGCAGCGGAGATTCGGGATTCGGGTACGCTCCGTATTTACGAATGCCAGACGCCGGGCCATTTCCGGTCGACCGAGGTCGCGTAGTTGGGAACCATCGATAAGTATGTCGCCTGTATAGCGGTTGTTGAGTCCGGCCAAAGCACGGAGAAGTGTTGATTTGCCGGTGCCGTTGCGACCGATAAGAGCCGTAAGGCATCTCTGTGGAAAGTCGGTTGATACTTCGGCGAGCAGTGTTCTCGCCCTGAAGCCTAAATTAAGATTACTGATTGAGATCATGAGCGGGCGGAGTTTCTGACCACTACCCACACCACGACCGGAATGCCGAGTATGGCAGTGATTGAGTTTATAGGGAGAGTGAAGGCTTTGGATATAATGTCGCAAAGGAGCAGCACCGACGCCCCTGTCAGCATCGAGGCAGGCACGAGTACGCGATGGTCGGCATCATAGAATAGCATACGGCACACATGAGGTATGGCCAGCCCTATGAACCCAATCGGTCCGCAAAATGCAGTGACGCTGCCTGCCAGCAGCGTTGTAGAGACAAACAGCAGTATACGCGCACGGCGTGTATCAAGACCCATAGTGACGGCATACTCTTCTCCGAAGAGCAAGAGATTGAGCGGTTTTATGGCGGCCACAGCCATAATCAGACCGGCCGCAACTGCGGGAATAAGAATCCATAATTGCATCGGAGTGACTTCGCCGAGCGAACCCATTGTCCAGATAACAAATGATTTCAAGGCATCCTCATGGCTCATATACTGCAGAATCTGGACCACAGCGCTCACACCGCTTGAGAACATCATGCCAAGGATTAGAATCACCATAATGTCCTTTATGCGTCGGCCTACGAGCGAGATTATAAGCAATATAGCGGCGGCGCCAATCCATGCGGCACCGGCCACACCGATTGCCGACATCCATTTGGGAAGAGTCATCAACGGAGAGGCAAGGATAAACATAGCCACACCCAGTGATGCGCCCGAACTTATGCCAAGTACATATGGGCCGGCCAGAGGGTTGCGGAAGAGTGTCTGCATCTGCAGTCCGCTGACCGACAGTGCGGCGCCGCCGGTCACGGCCACTACCGCCTTTAAAAGGCGTATGTCGAGCACAATGGCGCGTGTGGTGGGGGCGATATCACCTCCGGTGAGGGCCTTCCATACATCTCCGGGAGGGATGCTGACCGCTCCGAATGTGAGGTCGAGGATAAAGAGCACCACCGGTAGGATGGCCGAGATGATGAACACGAGTCGTCTTTTTTGCATAATATAGGTGTTCAGGTTTAAACGACGATAGAAAGTGAAAGTAAATCTTTCTTACTTGATCAACGGGATGTAGTCCGGAGGAGAGTCTGCAGTTATAAGGAATGAAGAGAGGTCGCGGGGATGTCGGGGTTGAGAAATGGAAGAGGAGGAGAAGAGAGGAGGGGAAGCGGGGAGAAGAGAGGATGGGATAAGGAGAGAGGATAGGATAAGAAGAGAGGGTATGTTAGGATAGGAGAGGAGAATAGAGGAGGAGAGAGGTTATTATAGGTTGTGGTGGTAAGTAAGTGTCAATTTGAATACTTGCTTAAGGGTCGTTAAGATAGGACGCTGGAATCAATTGGTCGCATTGGCGGCGCAGCTGTCGGCCGATGGGAAATAACCGATATATTCCGATTCAGAGTCTATGTCGGGATCTGCCGGAGTTGTGGCGGGGAGCCGTCGGTAATATGTGTAAGGTTCCGGCACCAGTTCTGGATGGAGAGCCTTGATAAGGTCGCGGAGCACCAGATCCGGGTTTACCACCCCCGACTCATAGAAGTCATTGCCTCCGGCCGAAGTGGTGCGGACATTATTGTTATAGAGTTCGGCATTAATCACCACAGGTATTTTTGCGAAATTCGGAAGAGTGCGCGCCACATCTTCGGTCGACTGTATATCCGATCCGAGATTGATCCATTTGTCGGCCTTCGAAGTCAGCAGAAGAGCCTCTTCCATATCGATGGCTTTAGAGGCACGCGAATCATTATCAGAATATATGTATTCGCCCCCGGCATCATTGATGAGCCGCACCATATAGCTTTGGGATGGCGGGAGAAACCAGGAGTCGCCATAAGGCATGTTGAGCATTACCTTGGGGCGGTTGCCATGTGCGTCAGTCACCCTTTTCTTAAGAGCGTCATACTTTTCCGGGATTTGCTGGAATACCTCTTCGGCACGTGTGCGCTTACCCACAGTCTCGGCCACGGCCATCATCCATTCGGCTTTGCCGAGAGGAGATTCCTCTACATATTCTCCCACATACAGATAAGGGATTCCAAGCTGCCGGAGCTTATTTTCCATCGGGTCGGCGCCAAATACGCCGTAAAGGAGCACCAGATCCGGTTTGAGGCTGATGAGAAGTTCGTAATTGATGTTGCCGTCGTATCCCACATCACCGATTTCCGCACGTCGTGACAATATTTCCTGAGATGTGATGAAATCCATACCGGAAACACCAACCACATTTTTTGAGGCATCAACCAGATGAAGCATCGCGATTTGTGTCGACGACATACACACGATGCGTTCGGCATCGCCGGTCAGAATCTGCCCATCGAACCCATCGGGCACCGCCTCACCGTTGCGTTGGATGAAGAGTTCGCGAGGAGGAGTGTTGTCGCCCTGCCATGGTGCGCTGACGCGAATCAGGCAGCTCTGTTTTCCCTCTTGTCCGAGTATTTTGAATCCCGAGGCATATTGCGGGGAGTAGAGGGGCAGGTTGAAATCGGCCACAGTCGTGGAAGATCCGGAGCATGAACATAAAAGCGAGAGAATCAGACAGAAAGATAATAACCCGAATGCGTGTCGCATTGTGGAGCATGGATTTGAATGTAGCATAATCATATGGTTGTTTTGCTGAAGAACTGAAGATAATAGGGAAAAAGAGCAGGAGAGAAGCGCGTGTCGCGAGAATTGATTATTTTGTAGAAGAGAAGGATATGCGAGGGAATATAAGAATGGGCAGCATCTGCCCGACTACCATAGCGAGCACCACAAAAATAGTGATCAGCCCATTGCTTTCGAAGAGATAGAAGTAATGACGGAATTCCTCTTCGCCATCAGTAGAGAGGGTCATGGCCAGCGCCTGCACCGCACGATAGGCATAAATGCCCGGAATCATCGGGAGCAGAGAGGGGTATGAGAAAGTCTCAGGCGGGCATTTCAGCCTTGGGGCGATGATTATAGCGAGGAGGCCGACTACGAGCGCACCGACAAGCGATGCCGCCACGAGATGCCAGTGTAGGAAATTAATCATACAATACCGGCTCACGTGACCGAGAGCCGCGATAAGAGCACAGAATTTCAGCACCCTTCTTGGGGGGTGGCTGATTGCAGCAAACCCATAGGCTGCGATTCCGGAGAAGAGCATATCGAGCAAAAGTGCGGTCACAATCTGCATAAAGAGTCGATTTTTACGAGGTGGTGAGCTTAATCGGAGAGTATTGCGGTCAGACCGTGATGCCGATATTGGCAAGCACGAGTCCGGCCGTAAGGCCGATTGCGATGCATACCGTCAGAGCACAGGCATGTATGAAACGCCCGATAGCCGACAGATAGTGTGCGTCGATGCAATCCGATATTGAATTGATATATGGGATTCCCGGGATGAGATATAGCACGGATGCGGCGATAGCCCAGTCAGGAGTAGAAGTGATAGGGAGATAAGTGAGACCGGCCGCGATAATGGCCGAGATAAACGAGCATATCAGCCAGATTATTTTAGCATCCCAGTGGCGCATAAGAGTGAGGAGCTTGATGGTGTAGCCGGCCAGAGTGGCTACAGCCACGATTGCCATAGCCCCCGGATCGCCTCCGAAGAGATAGCAGAACGAAGCGTTGGCAGCCACTACGAGCCACATTATGCGCCATTCCGACACCTTCTTATGCTTTATTATCCGATAGAAAATGCTTTGGGCCTCTTCGATATCGACCTTATGCCCAGCCACTTTCCACGACAGCTCGGAGAGCCGCGTATTGATGGCAAACGAGACTCCGGCGGGGGCAATTCGCTTGGTGTGCTGACATGACATGCCATCGGCCTGGTTTGTGCACACCACTGTCACGTGATGCGACAGGATAATCATATCCACCTTAAGCCCCACGGCAGCGGCCATGCGGCGCAGATTTTTGGATATGCGGATACATGTGGCTCCGCAGGCAAGCATATATGAGGCATACTGGGCAAAGAACTCCGAACACAGATTTAGTCGGCATTCATCGCACAGGATTGAAGCAGTTTCGGTCGAAGAGACTTCATGGCCGTTAATGAATTCAGAAATCCTCATAGGTCAAAATCCTCATAAGAGTCATTGTAGTCAGATTGATTGAGCGGGCTTACGGTGCAGTGCGGATAATTGGCCGATAGCGTTTACATAGATATGCCGAATGCAATCTGGGCAAAACCTACATTCGGTTTGTTGACACTGGCCAGGGCCTGATGTTTCTCCGTGAAGTGCCTGAACCCGAAGGCGAGCACAATCTTGCTCTGGAACCCCGGCTTCTGCACCAGATTGACGCCGCACCCCACAGATGCGGCCAAATCGCCGAACATCGGAGAGGAAGAGATGGTGTTGAAGCTGTAGCCGGCCGATAAATGCAGGAAAAAGAGCTGTTGCCTTGGAATCAGACCGGAACGGAACACGAGCTGAATGGGTATGAAACTGTCGCGAGTGCCAAGAGATTTGTGCATTCCGAAGCTCACACCAAGAGTCTGTATAAGTTTATGCCGATAGCCGATCAGGATATCGGCATTAAAAGTCGACATGTCGGCTCCGGAGAGGTCGAGCGACGTGCTGAGTTCGGTGCCGATCATGACGGTCGACATTTTGGTGCGCCGAGGTTTTTTTGATGTCAATCCGGCCGAGGGGGATGTGTCATTGGCAGGCGATATCGGCGTCAGCTTCAGATCTCCGGCGATAGTATCAGTCTGAACAGAGCCGTCTGAAAGGAAACGGGTGATAACCGTCTGCCGTGTTTTGACCGAGTCAGCTTCTGACTGAACGGAAGCCAGAGCCGGCAGAGATGCGGCAACCGCCAGCAACAGGGATAAGAAATGCTTCACAGTGAAATGTCGCTAAAAAGCCCCGCATCCCGTGATAGTAAATGTCGGGGATACGGGGCTTGATTAGGAATTGATGTCAATCACCGAGATAGGATTTGAGCAACTGGCTTCGTTGCCCCTTGAGACGTCGAATTGCCTTTTCCTTGATTTGTCGCACACGCTCGCGGGTGAGGTCGAACTTGGCACCGATTTCCTCAAGTGTCATTTCCTGACACCCGATGCCGAAGAACATCTTCAGGATTTCACGTTCGCGGTCATAAAGCTGGCGCAGGGCACGGTCAATCTCCTTGGATAGCGACTCTTGATTGAGCGAGCGGTCGGCCATAGGGCTGTCGTCGTTGGCAAGCACATCGAGCAGAGAGTTGTCTTCACCCTCCACAAACGGAGCGTCGACAGAAATCGAACGCCCTGAGACTTTAAGCGAGTCGGCGATTTTGTCGACCGGGATATCGAGACGGTCAGCCAGTTCTTCGGGCGAGGGCTTACGCTCGTTTTCCTGCTCGAACTTAGTCACCTCCTTGGTGATTTTGTTGAGTGAGCCTACCTGATTCAGGGGCAGACGCACAATTCTCGACTGCTCGGCAAGAGCCTGCAGAATCGATTGGCGGATCCACCACACGGCGTAGGAGATAAACTTAAAACCTCTTGTTTCATCAAATTTCTGTGCGGCGCGGATCAGACCGAGATTACCCTCATTGATGAGGTCGGGCAGGGGCAGACCCTGATTCTGATATTGCTTGGCCACCGAAACGACGAAGCGGAGATTGGCGCGCACAAGCTTATCGAGGGCCTTCTGGTCCCCTTTCTTGATGCGCTGTGCCAGTTCCACCTCCTCGGATACAGAGATGAGTTCTTCGCGACCGATCTCCTGAAGATACTTGTCCAGGCCGATGCCGTCGCGATTGGTGATTGACTTGTTGATTTTAAGCTGTCTCATAGGATACGGATATTATCAAAGCAGTGAGGAGTGCGATTGCAAGTATATAACAACCGCACGCCATGCCGAAATGCAAATTTAAGAATTTTTTTATGAAGGTTCAAAATTTTTGCCACATAACTTTTGATTACTTATAAAATCTTAAGTAATGTTCAGATTTAGCCGATAGTAAGATAAAGCTGTCGGCTGCCTGCTCTTTGAGAGTGGCGTGCCGACAGCCCATATTGCGGTTGAATCTGGTAGAATCGTGGAGTGCGTTGACCGGGATGATTCCGATTGGCCGTGTTTATCCGGGGCGCTCCGGATTCTTGAGTGATGGAGAGGGATTAATCGAGATTGACGGCGTAATAGTATTTTCTGCCCGAGTCAGGATACAAGCCGGAGAGGAGCAGCACGCGGTCGGCGTCTTCGTCTTTCATAATCTGATTGTAGATATACTCCACGTCATCCTGCGAATTGACAGCCTTTCCGTTGATTTCGGTAATGATGAAACCATCCTTCACGCCGGCTTCCCTGAATGCCCCCTTCTGCAGTCCTGTCACTTTGACGCCGCTGCGGATGCCGAGTTCCGATTTGGTGTCGGCGCTGAGTTTCATAAATGCCGCTCCGAGCTGCGAGAATTCGCCGGGTTTGGTGATTTCGGTACTTCCCTGGTTATTGCGCAGGGTGGCGGTGGCGGAGGCTTTCTTGTTGTCGCGGTAGTAGGTGACGGTGATTTTTTCGCCGGGACGGAACTTGTTGAGTTGCTCTACGAGTTCGGCACGGTTCTTTACGCTCACATTATTTATTGCCACTATTACATCTCCACTCTGCAGGCCGAGCTCTTTGGCGGTGGAGCGTGCGGTGACATCATGCACGAGGAGACCCGACTTGGTGGCGGTCACATCGTTCTCCTTGGCCAGCTTGGCATCGAGTTCGGTGACGGTGCATCCCAGCACTGCACGCTGCACAGTGCCATACTGACGCAGGTCGGTGATCACCTTCTTTACGATTGTAGTGGGTATGGCGAACGAGAATCCCGAATAGCTTCCGGTATTGGAATAGATGGCGGAATTGATGCCGATCAGTTCGCCTTTGAGGTTGACAAGAGCTCCGCCGGAGTTGCCGGGATTCAGAGCGGCATCAGTCTGGATGAAGGATTCGATGCCGAGATTGCCAGACTGGCTGTTGGCGCCCAGACTGCGTGCTTTGGCGCTGACGATGCCGGCTGTGACAGTGGAATTGAACCCGAAAGGATTTCCCACTGCGAGCACCCATTCGCCTATTTTCACCGTTTCGCTGTCGCCGAAGATGATCGGAGACAGGTCTTTTGCATCGATTTTGATGAGAGCGAGGTCGGTGGCGGGGTCGGTGCCGATTACGCGCGCCTCATAGGTAGAGTTGTCGTTGAGTAGGATTTCAAGCTTTTCTGCTCCATCGATTACGTGATTGTTGGTGACGATATAACCGTCGGCAGATACTATCACACCTGAACCCAGGCCACTCTGTACGTAATCATCATCGGAGTTGCGTTTTTTCTGCTGTCGGGGCTGCTGACGCTGCTGCGGCTGCTGCGGACCGAAGAAGAAATCAAACATGCCGAAAGGGTCGTAGCCGCCATAGTTCTGCTGACGGCGGGTGGTGAAGCTTTTGATACACACAACTTCATTGACCGTCTTTTCGGCTGCTACAGTAAAATCTGTATCGAAAGATGCAGAAGCGGCCGTGCGCACGAACTGCCCTGACTGGGCGGCAGGGTCGCTGACGTTAATAAAATTGTCGGATGAAGCTGCGTCGGGAGTATTGTCCGACCCGGGACGGGATGCGATGAGCACGGTGGCTCCGATAGCCAGCCCCAGCACAATAGTGGAAGATTTCAGGATATTCATCGTTATCAGGTTAGTGGTCTTTCTCCGTTATGAAGCCGGAATGCTGAAAAGCGAGGCTTTCCGCAGAAAGACCGGGTTATACATTTTCCTAATATACACGTTATGATACCGGTTTATTATTTTTGTAAAAAGCCACAAGGGTAGTTTTAGAATTATTTAGTAGTAGTTTGGCAGAAGGTTTAAAAATTATTAATTTTGGAATCTAAAAAAAAGAAGATTGACAATCATCATGAATATAGAATGCAAGGTGGCCGACGGGTTTGGCCGGAAATGCCGTAGCCTAATAGGCAGGGCAGGAGATTTGAGGATGCTCGCTTCCGCCGGGCGGAGAGTGAGCGGAGTCAGCCGAGTGACGGTGCTGCTAATTGTGGCGGTGGCGCTGCTGGCAGGAGGATGCCGGACTCACCGGCAGGGGACGCGTTTCCCGGGCGCCGCCCAGGGCGGTTCGCCGGTCAATGTGGAGTTCCTTCATCTCAGCAAGCCCCGCCGGCAGCTGATAGAAGAGGCCCAGACATGGATAGGGACGCCGTATAAATTTGCCGAGAACAAAAAACACAAAGGATCCGATTGCAGCGGGATGGTGCTGAGTGTGTATCTTGATGCGTTGGGGATAAAACTGCCCCGCAATTCGGCGGCGCAGGCCGAGTTCTGCACTCCGATAGGATTGCGTCAGGTGCTTCCGGGTGATCTGGTGTTCTTTGCCATAGGCAAGGACCCTGACCGGGTGTCGCATGTCGGGATTATGCTTGATTATGAGAATTTCATCCATGTCAGTACATCAAAGGGTGTCGTGATATCAAAAATCACCACACCCTACTACACGCGCACCATCATGGGATTTGGCAAGGTGCCGGGAGTTTGAGCCGCGTTGCAGTCGAGTCGCAGCGGCATACAGTCCGGGGCCGATGGCGGTGATGCCGTCGGCCCCGGTGATTACATGCGTGGTGGTCGTCAGTGTGGTGACATGACGCCGCCGGGATGTGGCGGAGTATCAGAGGATAGCCTGAAGTTTGGCTTCAAGGTCGGAGAGTTTGACCAGACCTACGCTGCGCTCCTTAAGCTCTCCGTTGTTGAAGAAGAGCACTGTGGGGATATTGCGCACGCGGTTGGCGCTTGCGATTTCATCATTGTCGTCGATGTTGAGTTTGCCGATTACCACGTCAGGGTATTTTTCGGCAAGCTCCTCGACCACCGGACCGAGCTTGATGCAGGGACCGCACCATGTGGCCCAGAAGTCGATTACTACGGGTTTTCCTGATTCGATTGCCTCGCGGGCAGTCTGGTCTGTGAACTGTAATGCCATTTTGGATTGAATTTAAATATTTGTATTGTTGATATTTGTCTTGGTCGGAGAGGATATGGAGAAGAGCCTTGGAGTCTTCGTCGGGTAGTATCCGGCGAATCGGCTTCCCAAAGTTATCTAAAAGATTTGAGTCTGCCAAATCCGAGGGGCGAAAAATGATTTCAGTATTTCTGTCGGCGCGCTGTTTGACCGGAAGTCACGGATTCTTGTTTACCGGCGAGCTGTCTCGACATTAAACTGTATGCCCCATTCATTGAGGAAATCGATAAGATTCTTGTCGATTCGGAACTTTCGTCGCGAATGGATCTTCACGCATTGCCGGCGTCTGTAGTCGAGCAGGAGCAGCGAGAGGTCGCCTCTGCGGTCGTCGGGATTGTCGGATTCAAACTTCATCAGCCCCTTAATGAAATCCGTATTGTCGAAATTTCGGTCGAGCCATATCGTGAGGTCATTTGCCACTGTGCCGCGCAGTCGGTCGAGAGAAGTCAACTCCTCGATTATAATTTCCATAAAGTCGGAGTTGAAACGACTTGACTGGCATCGCATCCGCAGGTAGATGGCGTCGCCCACGGTAAACTTGGCAAAATACTCCTCATATAGACGTCCGAAGAGACGCAGATTGGCAGTCCCGTTGAAATCCTCGATTTTCACTTGCCCCCAGGGACGCCCCGACTTGGTGGAACGCGTCTCCACGGCGGTCACGAGGCCTCCGATGCTGATAAGCGCGCCATCAGTCTGGGCATTCTCGAAGTCGTCGCATGTCGTATTGCAGGCGTAATTCAGTTCCATATAATACGGGTCGAGGGGATGGGCCGACAGATACATCGTCACCAGATTCTTCTCAGCCTCAAGCAGACGCAGCCGGCTCCATGGCTCATATTCAGGGAAGGGGGGCTTGTCGGTCTCAATCGGTTCCATGTCGGCAAAAAGAGAGTTCTGCAGCGAATTGGCATCATTCTGCACCCTCTGCCCGTACTTCACCAGCAGGTCGGCCCATGTGGAATCAAACATCGGAGCCACAATCATCTCTCGCGGCACATTAAAGCTGTCAAAAGCTCCGGCCAGAGCGAGACTTTCGATTGCGCCGCGGTTGCACGCCGATAGATTGACGCGCTCCACAAAGTCGTAGAGGTCGCGATATGGCCCATTCTTCAAGCGTTCGCTCACAATAGCGTTCACCGCCGAATCACCCACACTCTTTATTCCGCTCAGACCGAAACGTATTTCACCCTTCTTCGTCACCGAGAACTTATGGCCGGATTCATTGATGTCGGGCCCCTTCACCACGATCCCCATGCGTTTCGTCTCGTCCATGATTTTGGTCAGTTTGTCAGCCGCGCTGAGGTTGCGGCTCAGCACACCGGCCATATATTCTGCCGGATAATGTGCCTTCAGATAGGCCGTCTGATAGGCCACCCAGCTATAGCATGTGGCATGCGACTTATTGAAGGCGTAAGACGCGAATTTCTCCCAGTCAGCCCATATTTTCTCCAGCACCTCAGCCTTATGGCCGTTGGCCTGCCCCTGGTCCATGAATTTCACCTTCAGTTTGGCCATCTTATCAATCTGCTTCTTACCCATTGCCTTGCGGAGCATGTCGGATTCGCCACGGGTGAAATTGGCAAGCAGGCGCGACAATAGCATCACCTGTTCCTGATAAACGGTGATGCCGTAGGTCTCCTCAAGATATTGCTTCATGACCGGGATGTCGTACTGTATCGGTTCGCGGCCATGCTTACGTGCGATAAACGACGGGATATAGTCCATAGGCCCCGGACGGTAGAGGGCGTTCATCGCGATAAGGTCCTCGAACTTCGAGGGCTTCAGTTCGCGCAGCGACTTCTGCATGCCTGGCGACTCAAACTGGAAAGTCGATGTGGTGCGGCCGTCGCAATAAAGCTTGAAGGTGAGTTCATCATCGAGCGGAATCGTATCGATATCGAGATCAAACCCCTTGCTCTCCTTGATATTCGCCACAGCCTCCTTGATGATTGATAAAGTCTTTAGTCCGAGGAAGTCCATTTTAATCATCCCGGTTTCCTCGATTACCGAACCTTCGTACTGGGTGAAAGTCACCGACTCGGACCCTTCGTTGGATATTGCCACAGGCACCCAGTCGGTGATGTCGTCGCGCCCTATTATCACGCCGCAGGCGTGCACGCCGGTGCCGCGCACAGTCCCTTCCAGTTCGCCGGCATATTTCATCACATCGTGCACTTTAGGGTCGGGGCTCTGGCAGGCTTCACGGAAGGCTTTGTCGTACTTTTCCAGATTCTTGAAATTGATTTTCGGCGACTTCCCGTCCACTTCCGGCAGGCGGTCTACCACCAGCTTGGCCAGACTGTTGGCCTCCTGCGGCTTGAGGTCCATCACACGCCCCATATCTTTGATAGCCATTTTTGTGGCCATTGACTGATATGTGATGATATGCGCCACCTTTTCGGCTCCATATTTCTCCGTCACATACTTCAGCACTTCATAGCGTCCGTCATCGTCGAAATCCACATCGATATCAGGAAGCGATATACGGTCGGGGTTGAGGAATCGTTCGAAGAGGAGGTCATACTTTATGGGGTCGACCTGAGTGATGCCCAGACAATAGGCGGCAGCCGAGCCTGCGGCCGAGCCACGTCCCGGACCGATGCTGACACCGAGCTTTTCGCGCCCGGTGTTTATGAAATCCTGCACAATCAGGAAGTATCCCGGGAATCCCATTGTCTTCATGATATACAGCTCGAACTTCAGGCGCTCCGCCACATCGTCGGGAAGAGGGTCGCCATAGCGCTTTACAGCTCCGATCATCGTGAGGTGCTCCAGATAGTCGGCCTCGAACTTGATGCGGTAAAGTTTGTCGTAACCTCCGAGACGAGCTATCTTCTTTTCTCCCTCCTCGCGGGAGAGCACCACCTGCCCGTTCTCATCGCGGGTGAACTCATCGTAGAGTTCCTCCTCCGAGATTCGTGCGCGATACTCCGCCTCAGAGCCGAACTCCTCCGGAATCTCGAAGTTAGGCATGATCGGGGCGTGGTCGATACTGTAGAACTCCACCTTGTCGGCAATCTCGCGGGTATTCGAGATGGCCTCAGGCACATCGGCAAAGATGGCACTCATCTCCTGAGTGCTCTTCAGCCATTCCTGTTTGGTGTAGTGCATACGGTCTTCATTGAATTTCTTCCCAGTGCTCACGCATATCAGACGGTCGTGGGCTTCCGCATCGCTCTCGTTGGCGAAATGCACGTCGTTGGATGCTATGAGTTTGATGCCTTGGCGGCGGGCTATGTCGATAAGGACTGTATTGACCTTCTGCTGCTCCGGATACACGTCGCGGTTAGCATTCTCCTTGAATGTCTGATGGCGCTGCAGCTCCAGATAATAGTCGTCGCCGAACAGATTGTGAAACCAGCGCACAGCCTCCTCAGCCTTGTCAAGTTCGCCATTGAGTATTAGCTGCGGAATCTCTCCACCCAGACAGGCCGAGCATACAATAAGGTCCTCGTGGTATTTTTCAAGTTCCTTGTGCTCGGTGCGCGGACGGTAATAGAACCCTTCGGTGTAGGCGCGGCTCACGAGCTTGATAAGGTTATGATAGCCGTTTAGGTTCTTGGCCAGCACGATAAGATGATAGGCCTTATGGTCTTGACGGCCGCGCTTATTGTACATCGTTTCCGGGGCGACATACATCTCGCATCCGATAATCGGCTTGAAGCGTTCCGCCGGCTCCTTCCCGGAATTTACCTTATTTACATAATTGATAAACTCCTTGATGCCAAACATATTGCCGTGGTCGGTAAGCGCCATGGCGCGTTGACCGTTGGCAATAGCCTTATCAACGAGTTTGCCGACAGGTGCCATGCCGTCAAGGATACTATACTGCGAATGCACATGCAGATGCGTGAAGATATCGGGAGAATCCATACAGACAGTTTTTTGAGAGGGGGGTAGTGAGGGAGAAATCTGAAGTAAATGCCCGAATCCATTCATTTGCTAATGTTAAATCCGGACACTTGGCTACCACAAAATTAGCACAAAAAATCGGTAAATCCTAATTATGCGCATAAGCGTGCCGATGCCATGCATCCCCTCTGCAAGACAGACGAAGACGGTGAGTACTTGCGTTATAAGTAGGAAGAAGCAGCAGTCCCGGGCGGCCCCCATGTTGAGTGATACCCTTATAAGGTAGAAGATTAGATTGTATGAGTTAAATGATGTTAAGTCGCCTCCGACGGCTTGCTTCTACAATATTTATTATTGCCTAACTGTTGTGGGCAATAAAATGGCGGGGGAGGGCGTTATGCTGATATAAGATAAGAACGAGCATTCCAATTTTCAACTTCAGTCTTTATGCTTATGCGACACATTGCAATTCTTCTTCCACTTCTTCCCTTCTTATTTGCGTGCAATCATAGCGAACCCTCAGGGCAGACGCGTCTGCCGATACACGCCGAGATGTTGCCGACAGTGGTAAAAGTCAATGTCGACGACAAGGATGCAAGAGAAAGAATGAAAGGGTGGAGTGGAAGACTAATAGCGGTAAATTCTTCTGACGGACTGCCGGATGATCCGTTTGGATTCACCGACGCATACCGGAATCTGTCATATTCCAGCTCGACATTGCTCCTATGGTATCATGGATTGCCAGACTTTACGCTCGAAAGCACACGCCAATGGTTTATCCGCGACAACAGCGACAATACATATCACTGGAATATGGACTTGGGAGGTTCTTTCGGCGATAATGAAGATATCGATGAGATATGCTATGTCAGGATGGCGATATTAGTAGGCAAACTGCCTGATATGGCGGAAGTCAGCGTGTCATACAGCATCTCTGATTATAGTTGGGACTGGGAAGAAACAGAGTAGAAAGGTGAATGCATAAGCACAGTGTGGGCGCGAATATCAGTTGAGCGATGAGACTGGAGTCATGTGATACCCCAGATCATGCAGCTCAATGGCCATACCCATGATATACATTTCATGAAGCGCATCGACATAGCAATGAAACGCCGCCGGAGTGCCAGGCTCCACCTGCTCATGATTCAGCAGACTCAGCACCCTCGCCGCACATTCCGCTACGAGATCAGATGTCACTTCGGCCCGCTTATCGTCATAAGCCAAGAGATGGTGCAGGATGGTATCATCAAGATTATCATAACCGCTGTGGTCGCGGAGCCGCTGATACTGGTCATCCTTCGCCGCCTGATTCTCCCAGTCGGTATCCCAGTAGAATGCCATGGCGATACCCATAAACATCATCCATGCCAGAGACACTACCGGGTATTGCCGGAACTCGCGGGCACCATCCGGGATATATGTGCCGGCTATAGCCTCCCATTTATTCTGCACATCGGGACATTCCGGCAGATGACTGTCGATAGCTCCCTTATTCACAAGAAACGTATAAAGGTCATTGTAGACCTTCTGCCGGAATCCGGCCACATTGTCGTTATGCTCCATAATAAACATTGAGTAAGCAAGCAAGTGTCACTTTCACTTACTTAGAATACCTGCTTGAGAGTTAAAAATTACACGTAACTATTCTATTAACGATGCGTGGCGCATATTTGTTTTCTTATACCGCCTATGCCGGTCGATGCCGTTATCCGGCAGTCAGACACAGTACGGCCACAGTCACCCGGCATATTTGGGGAATGAGAAATAACAAAACCGGCGGCCGGCAGATTGCCGGAAAACCTCAAAACATAACGAGTACTGACAAGAGGTGCCAACTAACCTTCCGAAAGTTCGTCTCATTATGCAAAAACACTTGCAGCATTCCAAAAAATTGGCTAAATTTGTGGAATGATACATCGCCTCATCAAGGCGATCTGAAAAGGAAACAATCTAACACTGAATATACACCATGAACCACAATCGCATTCTCCTTACAGCCGAATGGCCCGAGATGCCTGAATTCAAAGAAGGGATCCGACGCGCGCCTGACCGTGGCTATACCCTGCCCCCCGAGAAGACCAAAACCGCCCTGCGCAACGCCCTGCGCTATCTTCCCCCCGAACTGCATTCGAAGGCAGCTCCCGAATTCATGGAAGAGCTGCGCACGCGCGGCCGTATATACGCCTACCGCTGGCGCCCCGAAGGTGATCTGGCCGCCAAACCCATTGACCAATATAAAGGGAAATGTCTTGCCGGCAAGGCATTTCAAGTGATGATCGACAATAACCTATGCTTCGACATTGCCCTTTACCCCTACGAACTCGTCACCTATGGCGAGACAGGACAGGTATGCCAGAACTGGCTGCAGTACCGTCTCATCAAGAAATATCTCGAAGAACTGACCGATGACCAGACACTTGTAGTGGAGTCAGGCCATCCGCTCGGTCTTTTCCCCTCGCGTCCGGAAGCTCCGCGTGTGATTATCACAAATGCCATGATGGTGGGCATGTTCGACAACCTGCACGACTGGCATGAAGCCATGCAGCTCGGTGTGGCCAACTACGGCCAGATGACAGCCGGAGGCTGGATGTACATCGGTCCGCAAGGCATTGTGCACGGCACCTTCAACACCATCCTCAATGCTGGACGCATGAAACTCGGCGTGCCTCAGGACGGCGACCTGGCCGGGCACCTCTTCGTAAGTTCCGGCCTCGGAGGCATGAGCGGCGCGCAGCCCAAGGCCGCCCTGATAGCCGGTGCCGCCTCGATTATAGCAGAAGTCGACCTCTCCCGCATAATGACACGTAAGAATCAGGGATGGGTAGAGGTAGTGACCGACTCAATCCCCGAAGCATTCCGCATAGCCGAAGAGGCAATGGACGCAAAGCGCCCCGTCTCCATAGCATATCATGGCAACGTCGTCGACCTGCTTGAATACGCAGTGGCCAATGAGAAGAAAATCGAACTGCTCAGCGACCAGACATCCTGTCACGCCGTATATGAAGGTGGCTACTGCCCGGCAGGCATGAGTTTCGAAGAGCGCACGCGCCTGCTGCATGAAGACCACGACAGATTCCGTGAGGAAATCGACCGGACGCTGCGTCGGCACTATAATGCCATCAAGGCGCTCACCGAACGTGGCACATACTTCTTCGACTACGGCAACTCCTTCATGAAAGCTATCTATGACGCCGGAGTGAAGGAAATCTCCAAAAATGGAGTCGATGAGAAAGACGGTTTCATCTGGCCCTCATACGTAGAGGATATCATGGGCCCGATGCTCTTCGACTACGGCTACGGCCCCTTCCGCTGGGTATGCCTCAGCGGCAAGCACGAAGACCTCGTAAAGACCGACCGTGCGGCTATGGAATGTATTGATCCCGACCGCCGCGGACAGGACCGCGACAACTACAACTGGATACGTGATGCGGAGAAGAATGCCCTCGTGGTGGGCACCCAGGCCCGCATACTCTATCAGGATGCCATGGGACGCCTGAAAATTGCCTTGAAATTCAACGAGATGGTGCGTAACGGCGAGGTGGGTCCAATCATGCTCGGCCGCGACCACCACGATGTCAGCGGCACAGACTCCCCCTTCCGTGAGACCTCCAATATCAAAGACGGCTCAAATGTGATGGCCGACATGGCCGTGCAGTGTTTTGCCGGCAACTGTGCGCGCGGCATGAGCCTCGTGGCGCTCCACAACGGTGGCGGCGTGGGTATAGGCAAGGCCATCAACGGCGGATTCGGAATGCTTTGCGACGGCTCCGAACGTGTCGACGAAATCCTGACCAAAGCGATGCTCTGGGACGTGATGGGAGGTGTGGCACGCCGCTCATGGGCCCGCAACGAAAACGCCATGAGCACCGTGCGCGAATGGAACGACACCCAGGCTGCCAACGGGTTCATGATCACCGAGCCTTTCCTGGCCGATGACGAACTGATCAACAGCATTGTGAAATGAAGCAGAACCGGATTATAAAGAACGTGCGTATCGTCACCCCTCAGGGCAACGAAGCCCTCAGGGGGGAGGCGATGCGCCGACTCCATACAGTAGAGCAGGGTATAATCGTAATCGTTGACGGCGTCATCGAATATGCCGGTGAAGAGAAAGCCTGCCCGGCCGAACTTCTCGCCCTCCACACATATGAATACACTGACGGCGAGGGGCGTGTGGCATTGCCCGGCTTTGTCGACAGCCACACACACCTTGTGTTCGGAGGCTACCGTCCCGATGAATTCTCATGGCGGCTGAAGGGTGATACCTACATGTCGATTATGGAGCGCGGAGGTGGCATTCAGAGCACCGTCAACGCGACACGCAGCTGTACGGCCGACGATATGGCTGCGAAGGCCCGCTGGTTTCTGCGCCGCATGTCGGAAATGGGGGTCACCACAGTAGAAGCCAAAAGCGGCTACGGACTTGACATCGCCACCGAGCGGCGTCAGCTTGAGGCGATCAGTCGGCTTGCAGACGACCCTGCCACAGGTCTGAACGTGGTCAGCACGTTCCTCGGCGCACACGCCGTGCCTACGGAGTATAAGGGGCGCACATCGGAATATGTGGATTATCTTATCGCCGAGATGCTTCCGGCTTTTCGCGATATGGCCCGGTGCTGCGATGTGTTCTGCGAGAAGAACGTGTTCGAAATCGAGGATTCCCGCCGCCTGCTCAAAGCAGCGCGTGATATGGGATATTCCCTCAAGCTCCACGCCGATGAAATCGTGACACTCGGCGGCGCAGAACTTGCAGCCGAACTCGGCGCTCTTTCAGCCGATCATCTTCTGCACGTAAGCGACGAGGGAGTGCGCCTCATGGCCGAGGCCGGAGTAGTGGCCACATTGCTTCCTCTCACAGCCTTTGCCCTCAAAGAGCCTTACGCTCCGGCACGCAAATTCATCGAAGCCGGCGGGGCCGTGGCCCTGGCCACCGACCTGAATCCCGGCAGTTGCTTCTCCGGCTCAATCCCCCTGACGATCGCTCTGGCCTGCATCTATATGCAGATGAGCATCGAAGAGACTGTGACGGCCCTCACTCTCAACGGCGCGGCTGCCCTCGGCATGGCCGCCGAATGCGGTTCGCTCGAAAAAGGGAAGCGTGGAGATGTGGCAATACTTGAATTCGACAACATCAACTACCTCCCTTACTACGTGGGAATGAACTGCGTGCGCACCACCATCCATGCCGGACGCGTGGTCTACGACGCTCCCCGCCCGGAATAAAACCAACAACACAGCATAACATTTAAAATACCATGACAGACAAGATGGAAACATACGCCATAGGCAGCAGTCCGCTGACCTACGACCTGATAGAACGCATCCTGCGCGACGGCACCCGACTCGTGCTCTCCGACGAGGCTGTGGCCCGGATTTCGCATTGCCGCGAATACCTTGACCATAAGACCGATGAGACTACCGCTCCTATCTACGGAGTCACCACCGGGTTCGGCTCTCTCTGCAATAAGCATATATCGCCTGACGACCTGTCAACCCTTCAGGAAAACCTTGTAAAAAGCCATTCTTGCAGCGTAGGCACTCCGGTGGCTCCCGAAGTGGTGAAACTCATGCTTCTGCTTAAGGCCCACGCCCTGTCGATGGGATTCAGCGGTGTGCAGGTGGAGACAGTGCAGCGGATACTCGACTTCTACAACAACGACATACTTCCCATGGTCTATGACCGTGGCTCGCTTGGAGCAAGCGGCGACCTCGCTCCTCTGGCCAATCTGTTCCTGCCGCTCATAGGCGAGGGAGAGGTGATGTTTCAGGGGAAACGCCGTTCGGGCCAGGAAGCGCTCAATATATTCGGCTGGAATCCCATCCGTCTGAAATCAAAAGAGGGTCTGGCGCTGCTCAACGGCACTCAGTTCATGAGTGCCAACGGCATCAAGGCTCTGATCGATGGCTGGCATCTCGTCAATTGTTTCGACCTCTTCGGCGCCATGTCGCTTGAAGCCTTTGACGGACGCATCGAGCCATTCTGGGACTGCATCCAGCAGGTACGTCCTCATCCCGGCCAGATAGAGACCGGACGCGTGTTCCGTGAACTTCTCAAGGGGTCGGAAATCATCTGCCGTCATAAAGATCATGTGCAGGATCCATATTCGTTCCGCTGCATTCCGCAGGTGCACGGCGCTGTAAAGGATGCCATGAATCATGTCACCGATGTGCTCCATATAGAAATCAACTCCGTCACCGACAATCCCACTGTATTCCCTGATGACGATATGGTGGTATCAGGGGGCAACTTCCACGGTGAGCCCATCGCACTCGTATTCGACTATATGGGTGTGGCGCTCCACGAACTCGGCAATATCTCGGAGCGTCGTGTGGCACAGCTGATTCTCGGTCTGCGCGGTCTGCCGGAGTTTCTTGTGGCAAAACCGGGTCTGAACTCCGGTTTCATGATTCCGCAGTATGCCGCCGCCTCTATGGTGAGCCAGAACAAGATGTATGCATGGCCGGCAAGCTGCGACTCGATTGTAAGTTCCAACGGTCAGGAAGACCTCGTGTCGATGGGTGCCAACTCAGCCACAAAACTGCATAAAATCATCGACAACCTCAAGCGCATCGCCGCCATCGAGCTGATGAACGCCGCACAAGGCATTGACTTCCGCCGTCCGCTCAAATCCTCTCCCTATATCGAGACCGTAATGGAGAACTATCGCAAGGAAGTGCCTTTTGTAGAGGACGACGTAGTGATGCAGGACTACATCCAGCGCACCATGGACTTCCTTGACCGCTTCGACATTGTAATCGAGAAGCCGGAAGACTGAAATCTTGTCAGCGACACTTGTCGGAGCCGGGCCGGATGGCACGGTAGAATGGAAGTGAACAGACACGACACACATAAAAAAATACCCGGGCACTGCGCGCAGTGCCCGGGTATTTTTTTATGTGTGTCGTGGAGTAATCGAGATAAGTATTCCCGCGCGGCCGTCAGGAGCGACGGCGCAGGCGCACGACGTTCTCTACGTGGTGAGTGTGTGGAAACATGTCGACCGGCTGCACATGGGTCACTTTATAGAGGTGGTCCATCAGAGCGAGGTCGCGTGCCTGAGTCGCCGGGTTGCAGCTTACGTAGACTATCGTCTCCGGGCGGGCGTTGAGGATTACCTTTACCACATCCTCATGCATTCCGGCACGCGGAGGGTCTACAATCATCACATCCGGGCGGCCGTGGCGGTCGATAAACTCATCGGTGAGCACATCTTTCATATCGCCGGCATAGAAAAGTGTATTGTCAATACCGTTGACGCGAGAGTTGAGGCGGGCATCCTCGATGGCGACTTCCACATATTCGATGCCAATGACCTTCTCTGCCTGTCGTGCCACGAAATTGGCAATAGTGCCGGTGCCGGTGTACAGGTCGTATACAAGCGGGCGGCGTCCTTCTGCCGTCCAAGCCGGGGGCAACTCCTCATCGACTGCCATCGGTCCGTGTTCCGGGTCGAGTCCGGCAAACTTTCTGGTCACCTTATACAATTCGTAGGCCTGACGCGAATTTGTCTGATAGAACGACTTGGCGTTCACCCTGAACCTGAGTCCCTCCATTTCCTCCACGATATAGTCCGGACCCCGGAACGGAATTATATCCACATCGGCCAGAGAATCGTTGAGTTTCAGATTGACTGCATATTCCAGAGAAGTGATTTCCGGGAACTCAGCGGCCACCGCTTCCATCACCATACTGATGTCGTGAGGCTTATTCTCTCCGAAAGCTATCACCACCATCTTTTCGCCGGTAGATGCCGTGCGGATCATCAGCGTGCGGAGCAGACCGATGTTGTTGCGAATGTCGTAGAAAGACAGGTTATGTGAGATGGCGAAATCATAGATAAAGTTGCGCACACGGTTGCCGAAGTCCTCCTGCAGGTGGCACTTTTCGATATGGAGCACCTTATCGAAAGCCCCCGGGATATGAAATCCGAGGCCGTCGGAAGAGTCGGTAAACTCGCGGCCGGATTTCAACTCCTCGAACGTGCGCCACTTTTTGTTGGAGAACGTATACTCCATTTTATTTCGGTAGGCCACTGTCAGGGCCGAGCCGAGAGTCGGCATGATTTCAGGCAGAGCGATTTTGCCGATGCGTGTCAGTGCGTCGGTCACTTGCATCCGCTTCTGCTCCAGCTGCTGGGCGTAAGGGATATGCTGCCATTTGCATCCGCCGCATACGGTGAAATGACTGCAGAACGGTTCAACCCTTGATGGCGACGGCTTGACGATACGCGCGATATGCCCTTCGGCATATGAATGCTTCTTGCGGTCAATCTGCACATCTGCGATGTCGCCCGGAGCACCGTATGGGATAAACACCACGATAGGCGATTCATCCTCGGGCCTCATCCTCACACGCGCCAGAGCCTTTCCTTCGGCGGCCATTCCTGTAATCTCGATAGCCTCAAGGAGAGGCAACGGACGTTTTTTTCTTCCCATCTAAATGAAATATTGAACTAAAGCGGCATCCTGGCGGTTATAAACGCAAAGATGGATTCAGGGGGACCGCTTTACTAAATCTTAAATTACTTTACTTATGATTAAATCAATGCTGATTGCCGGTGCCGGAGGATTTGTAGGCACTTGCGGCTGATTCCTGATCGGCAAATGGAGTGCGGGAATGTTTCACGGCCCCTTCCCGATGGGGACCTTTCTGGTCAATATAATCGGATGTTTCCTGATTGGCATATTCTTTGGTCTTCTTGAAAAGGCGCATGTGATGACACCTGGAGAGAATGTGCTTCTCATCACAGGGTTCTGCGGCGGCTTCACCACCTTTTCATCCTTTGCCGATGATATGTGGGTATTGGGGAGCAAGGTGACTGGGGCACATTTGCAGCCTATCTTGTGGCCACAGTCGTGATCGGCATCCTCCTTGTGTGGGCCGGACTGGCCATCATCCGCTGATGCTCAGTCAGTCGGGAGCTGCATATGCTCCATCATCTTCCCGGCGAAAGGGCGCTCTCCGACATTCTTGAATCCTGCACCCGCATAGAGATTGCGGGCAGACGGATTGTCGAAATCCACCAGCAGACCGAGCGGCTTGCGGGCTATGGCAGCCTTTTCAGCGGCCTTGCCAATGAGCTTGCGGCCGAGTCCCTGCCGGCGGAATTTCGGCAGCACCATCAGCGAGTCGAGGTACATCTCATCGTCAGATGTCTCCGGCTTCATTTGGGCGGCGGTGATGTCCCAGCCTAACAGGCGGTTGGCCTCATCGATAAAAGGCTGACGCAGACGCTCCAGATCGGCGCCGTCATAGCAGATTATCGCTCCGGCGCGTTCCCCACGACGGGTATACGCCACAAAAGCGTTACGATAGCTGTATTGCGACACTTCTGATACTGCCAGAAGTGTGAAAAATTTCCTTAAGAGGGGAAGACGGTACTCGCCTCCTGCCATTTGTATGCAATGATCCTCGCCTATGGCCGACATTACAGTCTCTGCCAAAAACGGGGCATCCTTTGTAGTGGCTCTGAGAATCATAAAATCCATGATGCAAATTTAATAAAAAATCGGCCATTAGTAAGTGTTCAAATTTAATTTGTGCAGTCTATGAGCTTATTTTGTAAGTAACTGCAGTAGCTCCTGAAAAATTATCGCACACATAAGGCGCGTTTATTGCCCGGGCAATATGACTGCGGAGAAGTCAGGCATGGCCGACTATGCGTTTGAGCCACAGACTCAAAGCGTGATGCGATAGCCGGTCTGATTGTCAGAATTTTTTTGTGGGCTGCTTAAAATCCCTTAAATTCCAAGATTATGACGCTGTATACATCCCACCAACTACGCGACCGACATTCGGTGCGGTCTTACACCAATGACCCGATTCCAGTTACGGCTCTGGCCGTGTTGCAGCAGGAATTGGAGTCGGTGAATACGGAGTATTCCTTAGAGGGGGTGCGCTTCGTGATGTGTTGTGATTCGCCGGCAGCCTTCAATTCATTCAGAAAGAGCTATGGATTTTTCAGGAATGTCAACAATTATCTTGTGGCGGTTGTAGACTCATCTTGTGCTAATGCCCGGGAAGTGGCCGGTTATGCCGGCGAGCGTCTTGTTATGGCGGCAGTGGCTCATGGTCTCGGCACCTGTTTTGTCGGGGCCACCTACGATGCGGCGAAAGTGGATGTGGAGCTGTCGGCCACAGAGAGTATCGCATTCCTTATTACGATAGGTGTGGCATCGGAGAGTAATGGATTTATTGCGCGACTTGTGGAGAAGATGGCCCACAGGAAGTGTATCGCGCCTGAGGATTTTTATGATACCGACATGGCTTTCTACAATCTTGCCGAGGCCGAGGATCGGTTACGCTATCTGCGTGCGGGGTTGAGAGCGCTTGCCGCCGCTCCATCGGCACTCAACCGGCAGCCTGTGCGTGTATGGCTCGGAGAGGATGCGTATCTTCATGCCGGGCTGGCCATGACAGGCGAGTATACCGACATTGACCTCGGCATCGCCAAGTTCAATTTTCAGAACGTGGCTCCCGGAAAATGGGAATGGGGTGTCGGCGGACGGTTCATGACCCACTGATTTGAGCCGGAGAACCGCGGAGGTGTCGGCATTCTTGTCATGAAAGGATCAGGCGTATGGCTGTGATGTCGCGTCCTGACTCACCCGGATTCCGGCGGTAGGAGTAGAATGGATGATCTGCGTGGGGTGCGGTGTTGAGCCGGGTGTGGCGTGTACAGTAGTTGCTGATGCAGATGTCGGAGTCGGTCAGTCCGGCGCCGACAAGCCTCAGTCGATTGCATTCCCTGAGGTCGAGATGAGGGCGCGAATCCATCGTTTGTGAGATACCGGCCATATTGCCTGATGCAATCGGCGGTATCATTATTCCGGCCGTCAGCCCGGCCTCGCGGAACGCCTCCGCCAGTTGCGGACTCACCTCATAGCAATCCGCGCAGATGCACGGACCGATATATGCGCGAATCCGCCTCATATCCGCGCCCATCTCCACAAGTTGTCGCACCGTAGCCCCGACGATGTCGGAGCGTGTGCCTTTCCATCCCGCGTGGATGGCCGCAACGGCCCGAATGTCGTCGGCGCACAGCAGCACGGGCACGCAGTCGGCCGTGCGTACCCCGATCCATAGGCCGGGAAGCTGAGTAATCAGCGCATCCGTATCACCTAATATATCCGTATACGCCTGTCGGCCGCCTGTAAGCAGTCGGTCGATATGACATTGCTTCACTATAGCCACATTGGCGGAGTGGCTCTGTTGCGGCAACACAACCGCACGTTCCATTCCCGTCGCGCGACATACGCCTGCCGCGATTATTTCCGAAGCGCCCATCCTCATTGAGTCGCCAAATCCGTAGGAAAGAAGATTTTTCATGATATTAAATTTCACCATTCATAAGCCACATTCACACCCAGACAGTTGAGAGTCCCCGACCGCTGCCAGGCATCCCAGTAATTACTTGTAAGCAACTGGTAGCTCACCCCGACATCAAACGCCTGCTTCCCATTGTTGCCGGTCGGGATACGCAGGCCTATCGACGGGCGCAGATAGAAATATTCGTTATTGGTGATATATCCGTTGTTGATGCGCAGATAGTCATCGCCGACAAGAAAAGATGCGCCGATCCGCACATCTGCAAAAAAAGCAATTCCCGACCGACCGCCAATATTGAAGCGGAAATCAGTGAATACCGGAATCATCACTCCATTGTCAGCCGAAGAGTGCGTGGCATAGCCTGGTTTGAAATCCGTCCCCCATCCGTCGGCCTGCGAAGTATGGACATATTGCACACCCAGTCCGGCTCCCATAAAGAACCAGTCGGAATAACCGAACCCCTGTACAGTCGAGAGGCATGCGAAATCACATTGATAGTCGCCAAGACCATGAAGATACTCGGCTTCGACAAATCCTTTATAGTTCATACCTCCGGAAAGGGCCGGGGTGATGAGATTGCCGATCTGATTGGCAATCTCATAATATTGCGCCGAGGCATCTGCAGTATAGATGAATGCCGGGAGCGATATGAGCATCAGTAATTTTCTTATCATAATCGTGTGATATGTAAACGTAAGCAAGTGTCGAAATATTAACACTTAAGTAAGTGTTCAAATTTAACCGATAGTAATCGGATGGAAATCTTTTATACAATCTGCGGCTTCTTTTTTGCCGCTTCCGACTTGTCGCTCAATCGGATATGTTTATATTCTCCTTCGCTCCGCACCGGAATCGACTAAAAAACAGTCCCGCATATTGTATAAATTAAATTTGAAGACTTACTTAGATTAAACAGTTGCCAGAGTAAATGTTCAAATTTAAACGGCAGGAAGATGGTTCCAGTCGCCGGATTTTATTATTTTTGCATATTGCGGGGTGTCGGCAGGCTTTTTTGTCATGCCGCCTTCCGCACTAAAGCAGCTGCCTGACAAATCCGGGTATTTGTCTGCGACGAATAATTCCTGAGACTTAAAATTATGGAAAAGAAAATAGAGATTGAAGAGATTATTAGAGAGAAGGCTCCGCATTACCGCATGATATATATGGAGGCAGATGTGGAGAATGCCGATGTAAGCGATGTGCTGCGCGACGAACTCAATCGTCTGGCCGCTGGTCTGACCGAACTCTATGAATTGGCCGACATCAACCGACGTCCGGCCATAGCCGCCACGCGCGCCGTCTACAAGGCCTGCGGCAAAGACCCGAATCGTTACCGCCCCTCGCAGGAGCAGCTGATGCGCAGGGTGGTGCGCGGGCTGGGACTGTATAATGTCAGTCAGCTCGTGGATGCAGGCAATCTCCTCTCGCTCGCCACGGGCTGGTCGGTCGGCGTATTCGACCGCGATTGTATCGAAGGCGACACCATAACTCTCGGCGTGGGGCGCGAGGGTGAACCTTATGAGGGGATAGGGCGCGGCGAACTGAATATCGCCGGGATGCCCGTGATACGCGACGCCGTGGGTGGATTCGGCACACCGACATCCGATCATGAGCGTACCAGGACTTCCCCCGGCACGAAACATATCAGTGTGACGATGCATATCTTCGACAGCCGCGAGACCGATATGCCCGCCATACTCGATATGCTTCGCGATCTTTTCACCAGACATTGTCACGCCGACGCGATAGAGATCGCCGTGGTGGAATGACCGCAAATTTTTTTTGCAGGGCTGTCACAAATCAGACACAGCGTGTGTCTTACTTGTGAAATCAAAAAAAACATCAGTAAGATATGAAACAAACAATCGTACCCATTTTCGTCTGTGTTGTGCTTCCCGTGGCAATTACACTGATAGTGGCGGCCGTAAAGATGAACCGTGACAAGACTATCTCCCAAGTGTTGCTGAAGGCGCTCGAATCGCCCGGACAGGTTGATACCGACCGTCTGATACAAACCATGGAGAATGGAAAGAAACGTAAAACCCGCACATCCTATCAGGAACTCACATCGCGTCTGCTTCGCGGCTGCATTTTCACGCTTGTGGGGATAGTGCTGGTAGTGGCAGAATTCATGTGCGGCACAGCCGGATGTCCCGAATGGTCGTTTTTCACTCTTGGCGGCGTATTGTTTGCAATAGGCGTGAGTTACCTGATCGTCTACGCAATGAGCCGCCGTCATGTCCTGGCTGAGAGCGGACTCGCAGAGAAAAGAGACCCCGAATCTGTGATTGACTGAATGTAGCGCCTCAACGAATGGACCGCAGTCAATTCATAGCTCACGTAGAGAGGTCGCAGGGAGCGTTGCGCCGTTTCCTGACGGCCCTGTGCTGCGGCGATGCGGCACGTGCCGATGATTTGGCTCAGGAAACGTATGTGAAGGGATGGCTCTCGTGCGAGGGATTCCGTGATTCGGATAAATTCAATGCCTGGATACATCGGATAGCGTATACGACATTCCTCAACAGTTGCCGCTCACAGCATCATGATATGCCGATAGAGTCAGTCTGTCATATCGAGGGAGATGACAGGGCAGATGCCTCTTTCCGTTACCAGGCATTGTATGTGGCTCTTTCGCAATTGCCTGAAAAAGAACGCACCTCCATACTTCTCTATTACCTTGAGGGTTACAGTGTGGAAGAGATATGCGGCATCACCGGGGCATCGGCCGAAGCCGTGCGCCAGCATCTTTCACGAGGCCGTCGCCATCTGCGCGGCATTCTTACATAAAAATCCCCCACATATGCAACAGAACAATCATCATAACATAGAGGATGAACAATTGCGCCGTCTGTTTGCCGACTTCAATCCGCCGATGTCTCCGGCATCCCGCTTCATGGAGCGTCTGGAGCGCGACATGCAACGGGTGGAAATGGTAAAGGAAGCCACACTTCGTCTGCAGCGCCGCAATCGTGTGGCCGTTGTGCTGGCCGCACTTGCCGGGTTTGTGGCCGGAGTCGTATTCATGGCCCTTTATCCTGTTTTCAGCCAATGGATGGAGGAAGTGCGTATTGCCATTCCGGCCGTCACGGCAGAAGCGGGCTACATGATATGGATTGTCATGCTCGCACTGCTGACGATATTTGCATCGCTGGGCACATATAAGAGTTGCATCCACCTGTGGCCGATGGCCCCGCATGGCGTCGGCTGATAAGGTAGATTCCACATGGTGATGATGCCGTGCCACTCTTGCCCGAGCCGGGAGTCACACTCTCTAAGCAAGAGAATGTGACTCTTTGTAATGTGTTGACGGTCAGCGATATATTATCCTATGAAACAGTGATATGCGAAACGATTCAAATCAGAGACATCAAAAGTTACATATTTTAACATACCGTAACTGATGTAAATTCAAGATAATTAGTTATATTTGCACTGAGTTAACACTCTCTTGCTTAGAGAATGCGACTCTGTTTTTTGTAAAATACTGATTATCAACAATGTGCATAAAGGGTAAACTATCGCGTGTCCTCTGTATGCACAATGTGCCGATGGAAGGCAATTCAGGTAATTATGGATTTCGCATTAATAGGAACGGCCGGGTATATCGCACCGCGTCATATACGGGCAATAGCGGATACCGGCAATAATCTTAAGGTGGCATACGATATCGCTGACAGCGTGGGCAGGCTCGACAGTGTGTTTCCTGAGGCATGGTTTTTCACACGCCATGAGGAATTCGACTGTTTCTGCCGTCGGTGTATGCGTTCGGCCAATCCGTTGCACTACACATCGATATGCACTCCTAACGATACCCACGCCTCATTTATTGAGAATGCGCTTAATATGGGCACTGACGTGATATGCGAGAAACCTCTCGTGCTTCATTCATACGCAATCGACCGTCTGATGGAGGTGGAACAGCACAGCGGGCATAAGGCCTACAATATACTTCAATTGCGTCTGCATCCCTCGGTGGCGGCTCTGAAGGAGCGCATAGCCAGAGAGACCGACGGGAGTGTGCATGATGTGGATCTCACCTATATCACCTCGCGCGGACGATGGTATCATGCGAGCTGGAAAGGGGATGAGGCGCGAAGCGGGGGCATAGCCACCAATATCGGTGTGCATTTCTACGACATGCTGCAATGGGTGTTCGGTCCGGTGATTCGCAGTGTGGTGCATCTCCGCACTCCCGACCGTGTGGCCGGATATCTTGAACTTGAGCGTGCCCGCGTGCGCTACTTCCTGAGCATCTCGGCCCATACTCTTCCGGCTGAAGCCACTGAAGCCGGAATGCGCACATGGCGCCTGCTGAAGATTGACGGTGAACGATTTGAATTCAGCGACGGATTTACCGACCTTCACACCGAGAGCTACCGGCGGATACTCTCCGGCAGCGGATTCCGCATAAGCGAGGCGCTCCCCGGTATCCGGCTTGTAGAGAGCATCCGCACCGCACGTCCCGAGGGGCTGCGCGGCGACTGGCATCCCCTGGCCTCATTGCCCGAGGATCATATTGACTTCAGATATCCGGATTGAAATTATGCGGCATTATGACAAAAATACGGATATGACTGAACTCCGGATGGTCGACCTCCGCGGGCAATATCTTCGGTTGCGCGGCGAAATAGAGCGCGGGTGGGGTGCGGTGATGGAGTCGTGCAGGTTTATCAATGGCCCGGAAGTCGGAGAACTGGAACTTGCGCTGGCCGAATTTACCGGGGCGCGTCATGTGGTGACATGCGGCAACGGCACAGATGCCCTGCGTATAGCCCTGATGGCTCTCGACCTCAGGCCGGGAGATGAGGTGATAGTGCCGGCATTCTCATATGCGGCCTGCGCCGAAGTGGTGTGCCTGGCAGGGCTTGTGCCGGTGCCGGCCGATGTGGATTCCGCCACATTCAATATAACCCCGCAATCGGCTGAGCGGGCCATATCACCGCGCACGCGCGTGCTGATGCCTGTGCATCTCTTCGGGCAGCCGTGCGACATGGAGGGGATAATGGCACTGGCAGGGCGGTATGGACTCCATGTGATAGAAGACAATGCCCAGTCACTTGGCGCGCGTTGCCGTAATTCAGATGGCAACGCCCCCTTTGCCGGCACCCTGGGCACTATCGGATGCACGTCCTTCTTCCCCACCAAGAATCTCGGATGTTATGGCGACGGAGGCGCTATATTTACCGACGACGACCGTCTTGCCCGCCGTATCCGCATGATAGCCAATCATGGGCAGGAAGAGAAGTACAGTCACCGCGTCATAGGCTTCAACTCCCGGCTCGACACGCTTCAGGCCGTGGTGCTCAACGTCAAACTGCCCCATCTTCCGGACTGGAACGAGGCGAGGCGTCGGGTGGCTGCCATGTATAGTGACTCGCTTGCCGCGACAGAGGGAATCACGCTGCCGCAGGCAGCCCGTGGAGCCGACCATGTGTGGCATCAGTATACACTTCGTGTGGCCGGAAATGAACGCGACCGGTTGCGGCAGTGGCTTGCTTCGCGCGGGGTCCCTACGATGGTGTATTATCCCATGCCACTCCATATGCAGGAAGCCTATCGCCACAGAATGCGTATGGCCGGGACTCCGGAAGTGGCCGAACGTCTGGCCGCCGAGGTGCTGTCGCTGCCTATGCACACCGAACTCACCCAAAATCAGATTGAATATATAGCCGTAACGATAAAGGAATTTTTCGCCACCTCCGGCACCTGTCCCGAGTAGGACTCCAGACAAGTTGCTGTCGGCAGTCGGCCGCCTTAAAACTCGCATAATGACAGAAGAATACTTCATACATCCTACAGCCGTGGCAGATCCGGGCTGCACGATATCTCCAGGCGTCAGAATATGGCATTACAGCCATATCATGGCCGGAGCGGTGATAGGAGAGGGATGCAACATAGGGCAGAATGTGATGATAGCTCCGGGTGTATTGCTGGGGCGCAACGTCAAGGTGCAGAATAATGTATCGATTTATACGGGCGTGATGTGTGAGGATGATGTGTTTCTGGGTCCGTCATGTGTCTTTACCAACGTTCGCAATCCGCGTAGCTTTATCTGCCGTCGGGATGAGTTCCGCACTACGATAGTGAGGCGCGGTGCAACGCTTGGCGCCAACTGCACGGTGGTGTGCGGCCACGAAATTGGGGAATTCGCCATGATCGGGGCCGGGGCGGTAGTGACCGGTGACGTGCGGCCGTATGCTTTGATGACAGGTAATCCTGCCCGTCTGACAGGATGGGTGAGTGAGTATGGCCACCGTCTCGAATTCGATGCCGGGGGTGAGGCCGTGTGTCCGGAGACGGGACAGCGTTATAAACTGAGTGATGGCCATGTCAGTAAGTGCTCGGAGTAATACTATAGTAAATGGAATCATTAACGTATCTGCGGCTTTTTTCACTGATGGCTGTCGCTTGAATAGAATCCGACAATCCTCGAATATGTTGAGTCAAAACTTTGTCTCTCTCCAAGAAGAATCTGATGACCGGGAAGTAAGAGTTGCTTACTGTCGTTGTCAAAAATTGAATGCTTGCTTATGATATACGACAGACTTATATCAGGACATGGACGTATGGCGGTGGTGGGACTCGGATATGTGGGATTGCCTCTGGCGCTTGCCTTTGCGCGGCATGTGGCTGTGTCGGGATATGACATCAATCCGGATCGGGTGGCGCTTATGCGGCGCGGAGAAGACCCTTCGGGCGAACTTCCGCCTTCGGCATTCGATGGTGCGGATATTATTTTCGATGATTCGCCTGAAGTGCTGGCCGATGCCTGCTTTTATGTAGTGGCTGTGCCTACGTCGGTGGATAATGACAAACGCCCTGACCTGAATCCGCTCTGTGCCGCCGTAAGAAGTGTGGCACGTGTGTTGCAGCCGGGCGATTATGTAGTATTTGAATCCACCGTTTATCCCGGGTGTACCGATGAGGTGTGTGTGCCTCTTCTTGAAGAGATCTCCGGATTGCGTTGCGGCCGGGATTTCAAGGTGGGGTATTCTCCCGAAAGAATCAACCCTGGCGATTCCCGTCGCACTGTGGCCGACACAGTAAAGTTGGTGAGCGGATGCGATGAGGAAGCATTGGAAGAGATAGCGCGTGTGTATGGCATGATAGTCCGGGCCGGTCTGCACAGAGTGTCGTCACTAAGGGTGGCCGAAGCCGCAAAAATACTGGAGAATACTCAGCGAGATGTGAATATCGCGCTGATGAATGAATTCGCCATGATTTGCGGGAGTCTCGGCATCGACACATACGAGGTGCTCGATGCCGCCTCCACGAAGTGGAATTTTAATATGTATTCGCCGGGTCTGGTGGGTGGTCACTGCATAGGTGTCGACCCATGGTATCTGGTGCATAAGGCAGATGCCATACAATGTGGCGGGTGTCTGATTCCAGTGGCACGTGCCGTCAACGACTCCATGTCTGAATATGTGGCCGCAAACGTCAGTCGCCTTATCGGGGCCGGAGAGGGGAGTGCTGCCCGTCGAGTGCTCATACTTGGATTCACATTCAAGGAGAATGTGGCCGATATACGCAATACGAAAGTAGCGGATATTGTGAAATCACTTAAGCGTGACGGAATTGCAGTGGATGTGGCCGACCCCGTAGCCGATGCCGGAGAAGTGGAGCGGCAATATGGAATAGCGCTGTCTGAAATGTCAGGAAGCGGGTATGACGCCGTGATAGTCGCCGTGGCCCATGATTGCTATCTCGGGTTGGATCTGCCGTGGTTTGAATCGCATCTGCGTCCGGGAGGGGTGGTGGCCGACCTCAAGGGGATATTCCGCCGCCGGCTGGCCGGCATTCGCGGAGGATTGCGCTACTGGAGTCTATGATTAAGGTATCTCTCATAAGTTGGTGTTCAGATTTAATTTATACAATATGCGGGATCGACTAAAAAACAAGTCCGCAGATTGTATAAAAGATTCCTTTCCAATTGCTATCGGTTAAATTTGAACATTTACTTACAATATGCGGGGTTATGGTTAAATCTGAACACTTACTTAGACTCTGACTCACTAAGCAGTTATGACAATCGTGAATAATAGAAGCCGCACCGGACAGGCTTTCTGGCTCGGACTCGGCAATCTGGTGTCGTTAAGCTTCGGCATTGTCAGCGCCGCAGTGCTGAGCCGGATGATGCCTGTGGGTGAATATGGCACGTTGCGGCAGGTGCTCTATGTCTATGGCACGCTTCAGGTGGTGTTCACTCTCGGACTGCCGCGAGCCTATTCCTATTTTCTTCCCCGTGTACCGGAAGAGCAGGCATTGTCGGCGCTCAACCGAATCAACCGAATCTTCATTGTCACCGGATTTGTCTTCGCAGTCGCCCTATGGTGTGGCTCCTCAATGATAGCCGGAGTACTGGGGAATCCGGCTCTTTGCGGGGCGTTGCGCTGCTTTGCTCCTGTACCGGCGTTTCTTTTCCCTGTGATGGGGATGGAAGGGGTGATGGCAAGCTGTCGGCGCACATCGTATGCCACGCTTTATGTCATACTTAACCGTGTGTTCAATCTGATATGTGTGGTGCTCCCGGTGGCAGTGTGGCATTGCGGCGCCTCAGGGGCGGCTCTTGGTCTGACACTGTCATCTGCAGCCTGCTGTGTGGTGGGAATCAAGCTGATGCGGTTGCCGTTCAGAGGGATTCCTGAGCGACCATCGGTATTGACAGCAAGTGAGATACTGCGATATTCACTTCCGCTTATGTCGGCCGGCATATGGGGAATACTCATACAGTCGGCCCCTCAGTTCTTTGTCAGCCGATGGTATGGCGCGGAGGCTTTTGCCGAATTTGCCAACGGATTTATCGAACTCCCCTTTGCAGGGATGTTGATAGGAGCCATTGCCGGAGTGCTGCTCCCGGAGGTGTCGCGCCTTGCTTCAGCGGGAGACGGCAATGAGGGGAAGGTGATTGAAATATGGCGTTCCACATTCCGTAAGTCGGCATCGATAATCTATCCACTCGCCATATTTGCCTGCGTTTATGCTCCTGAGATAATAGGGTTGCTTTATGGCAGCCGATATGACGGCGCGGCGGTGTATTTCCGTATTGTGACGGTGGTCAATCTGATACGTGTCGTGCCTTACGCGCCGGTGATGCTTGGGCTGGGTATGGGCAGGCAGTATTCGATGGCCAGTCTGGTTCCGGCGGTCGTGTTGGCGGCGGCCGATATGGCATGGGTCGCGGTCGTGTTTCCGGCGGCGGCCGTGACGGGGGGTGCCGGACCCGGTGTGGGTCCGGCCGGTATAGCTGTGATACAATGCGGCATACTGATGCTGCATATCTCCATGATGCTGTATTATCTTGGGCGTCGCACAGGCACTCCGGTGCATCGGCTGATTCCATGGCGTCATTGCATGACCGTAGGAGGCATTTCGGTGATAGCGTCGCTGCTCCCGGCCGCTGTCTTCGGCTTCATTCCCGGTGTGTCGGGCGCGGCGGTGCGGCTGCTGCTTGGCTCAGCGGCCTTTATATCGCTCTATTTCCCCATAGCATCGCGGATGGGACTTAAATATAAAGATATGCTACGTCCTCTGATACGCGAGCGTATCAGAGGAGACTGATCCGGATTGCGGTCACGTCTGCCGGGGATCGGCGACGGTGTAGTGTCCGCCACTGATGACGCGCAGGTACTCCTCATAAGTGATATGGCGTCCTCCCATGCTGAGCAGGTGGGAGGTCTCAAACTGGCAGTCGATCAGAGACGGGTATCGACTGCATGTCAACTGGCGTGCCAGAGATATCAGTGCAAGTTTGCTTGCATTCGGCACACGTGAAAACATGCTTTCACCCATGAATCCGCCTAAAGATGTCACACCGTATAGTCCGCCCACGAGATTATCACCCTCCCATACTTCCACGCTTTTGACATTGTCGTGGATGCGGTTCATTTCGAGATATGCCTCGATAATCTGCGGTCCAAGCCAGGCCGCCGGATCATCGGAGCGCTTCTCATGGCTTCCTGCATTCACTTCGGCGCATCCGTCCATCACATCGCGCAATGCCTTGTTGAAAGTGACTCTATATCGGTCGCTGTTAATCAGAGTGCGCATTGAATGCGATACGTGTATCTCATTAGGAAAGATTACGAATCGGTCGAGCGGGCAAAACCATAACGGAGTTCTGCCGGCCGGGAACCATGGGAATATGCCGTATTGGTAGGCTGTCAGCAGGCGTTCGGTACTGAGGTCGCCCCCGATTGCAATCAGCCCGTCGGGGTCGCCTAAATAAGGATTCGGGAACGTAATCTCATCGGTAAGCTGATATACCATATGTGTGTGAGTATAGTTTCAATGGATTGTTTAATCGGGTAAATTACAGCTGATTATGTGCAGTCGGCCTTCCTGTAGGCCGACGTGGGCGGTGCCCCCGTGCTTCAGTCGGCCGAAAAGAATCTCACGCATCAGCAGAGGTTTGAGCTGCGATGTGATGACGCGGTCGATCTCACGGGCTCCGTATTCGCGTGTGAACCCTTCTTCAAGCAGGTATCCGCGGGCCTCGGCCGCGAGGTCGAGAGTCACCTTCTTCGCCTCAAGCAGAGTTTGGAGCTGAGCCAGTTTCTTGTCGAGAATCAGCGAGGCCATATGGCGGTCCATGTCGTTGAATATGACAGAGGCCGTAAGACGGTTGAGGAACTCCGGCTTAAACGTGCGTTTCACCTCCCGCATCATCGCGTCGCCCGTCGTGACCCGACTCCCGAATCCCACACTGGCATGCGAGGCATATTGAGCGCCGGCGTTGGATGTCATGATAAGCACAACGTTGCGGAAGTCAGCGCGGTTCCCCTTGTTGTCGGTCAGTCTGGCATAGTCCATCACCTGTAGAAGAATGTTGTAGATGTCGGAATGTGCCTTTTCAAGTTCATCGAGCAGCAGCACACAGTCGGGATGCCTCCGGATAGCGTCGGTCAGCAGACCGCCGTCCTCATATCCCACGTATCCGGCCGGAGCACCGATAAGCTTTGCCACGGTATGCTTCTCGGTATATTCGCTCATATCGAATCGCACGAGCTCGACACCTAATTCACTGGCAAGTACCCTTGCCACTTCAGTCTTGCCTACACCCGTAGGCCCCACGAAGAGGAGCGATGCAAGCGGTTTTGACTCATCCGTCAGCCCGGCCTTCGCCATCATCACAGACTCGGCCACACGTCTCACAGCCTCGTCCTGACCGTATATGCTTGCTGCAATCCTCTCCGGGAGAGATTCGAGCTGCATGTCGTCGTCTGACTGCACGGCAAGAGTGTCCACCTTGCAGATTTTGGCAAGAATCTCCGATACGGTGGATATGTCGACTGACTGCGGCGCCTCATCCTGCGGCAGAGGGTGGATGGCACGGTATGCCCCGGCCTCATCGATAAGGTCGATGGCCTTGTCGGGCAGGAATCTCTCATTTATATGCCGGGCGCTCATTCTGACGGCATATTCGATAGTGGCTTGGGGATAGACAACTCCGTGAAACTCCTCGTAGACCCCCTTGAGCTGCATAAGAATGTGGATTGCCTCCTCGACCGATGGCTCGGGCACATCAATCTGGCGGAAGCGACGGCTCAGCCCCTTGCTTCTGGCGAAGTGGCGCTTGTACTCGTCATATGTAGTGGAGCCGATGAATCTCAGACTGCCGTTCTCAAGATATGGCTTGAGCATGTTGGCAAGATCCATCGGACTTTCTCCCACGGCACCGGTGCCTACGAGATTGTGTATCTCGTCGATATACAGGATTGCGTTGCTCTCCGCTGCCGCGCCGTCAAGAATCAGTTTGAGGCGTTTCTCCAGTTCACCCCGGAACTGAGTCCCGGCCAGAAGCGACGACAGGTCAATCTGGTAGATACGTGCGCCCTGCAAGGCTTCAGGCACCTTCCCCTCGTTGATGAGGCGTGCCAGACCGTAGACGAGCGCCGTCTTTCCTACACCCGGTTCGCCCACATGGATGGGATTGTTCTTATCCTTTCGGCAGAGCACATGAATAGTGCGGGCCAGTTCTTCCTCACGTCCTATCAGCGGGTTGTGTCCCGTCAGCGAGTCATTGAGGCATGTCACGAGCTTATGCCATGATGCCTTCCCGCCTTTGTGATGCTGTGATTCAGATTCCCGGCCGGAGGGGAGTTCAATCTCGTCAGCCGGCACCCCGTCATTGTCGGAGTCAAGAATGAAAGATGACGAGTCCGGGTCGTCAGGGTTGTATATGTCCGGATAGCAAGAGGCCAGATTGTCGAGAAACTGCAGCATGAAGGTTCCTGTATCTCCATCGATAGCCTTCTGCAGGAGCCATGCTGCGGTATTGTCGGGAAGATGGAGCAATGCACTGACGAGATGCTCGGGCATGACAGTGTCACGTCCGGCATTTGAGGCGGTCTCCGAGGCCTCTTCGAGCAGCGTCGCCATCTGGAATGAAGAATAGACATAACATTCTTCATCGGCTGAGGTCTTCCGGCGTTGGTCGGCGCCCCTCCGCTGTTCCATCTCATCGAGACATCCGGTTACTTCGCTCAGGAGTTTGTCAGTGTCGGCGCCGAGATTGCCCAAAGTGTCGTAAAACGGCTTGAAATCCAGAAGCAAAACGGCAAGCAGATGCTCCGGAGTGACGTATTCATGGCGCATGTCGAAGGCGAGCCTGTGCATTTTGTACATCACGTGGCTGAGCAACGTGCTGAAATTGGGGACTTGTTCCATGTATTGATATTATTCCGGTTCGATGGTGATTTTGAGAGGGAATCCTTGAGCTCTGGCCATTTCAGTGGCCCGCATCGTGCGGGTCCGGGCCATGTCGAAAGAGTATGTGCCTACGGTGCTTTTCCCTTTGTGGTGGATATCAAGCATTATGTTATAGGCATCGTGCTCTGATTTAAGGAATACCAGGATGAGTATCTCAATCACGAAATCCATTGTAGTGAAGTCGTCGTTGTAGAAGACGACCTTGTAGTTTTTCGGTTCGCGTAAGCTTATCTTGCTGGATAAAGAAGACTGTTGATTTCCCATAATCTGCAAATTTAGCGAAAAAAGCCGACTATGAATGAAATCGCGGTTAAAAAAGGTGAGAGTTTGTTTGTATATGTCGGCGTGCCGTGCTATCTTTGTAAGACCGATCAGGGTGGTGGCAGTCCGTCGGGGGGGGGAGGAGGGAGTGTGCGTTTGGTTGCTTGCCATAGATAAATAAACACAGGATGCCGTAAGCATTACTGCGGCGTCCTGCAATGACTGATTGATAAGATACGATTATTTATGATATCAATAATAGTTCTGTCGCTGCTTTTGGGCCTGATTGTCTATCGGCTCATTGCAGAGCGCAGGGAAAAGCGCAAAGAGCGCGAGGCTCTCGAATACTCTGGAGGAGAGGAGGTATCAGGTGATGAAGATGCAACACCCCCGGGAGACGCGGATAAGGCGCCGATGCCTGATACGGCGGGACTGATGCTCCGCACGTTGCGGGCCATCGGCTGTCAGCCCGAACTTAAAGAGAGCGGAGAGGTAGAGGTAAAATATCAGGGAGAGAATTTTGTCGTGATATTCGGAGGGGTAGAGGTGCGGATATGGGATCCGGGATGGTCGCAGATACGCTCCGACGACCCTGATCTGCCGCAGGTGCGGGAAGCCGTCAACAAGGCTAATTTCAGTTATGGCACGACCGTGGTGATGACAGCTCCCGACAATGAGGGGACGATATGGTTTCATACGCGTCGCGATTTCCTTTTTCATGAAACGTTTCCTGACAATGAGGGCTTCCTGAAGAATATACTCGACTCTTTTTTCCGGGCCAAAGAGGAGGTGCGCAGCAATTTCGTAGAGATGCGCCGCAATGCCGCTGATGCTGCGTCACCCAATCCTGACATGGTGCGCTTCACCAATCTGAACTGAGCGGGAGGGGGAGTGGTGAGTCCGGAAGCGAAACATTTTCTTGATTATGTTGATATGTTTATATTCTCCTTCACTCCGCACCGGAATCGACTAAAAACAATCCCGCATATTGTATAAATTACATTTTAACATTTACTTATATGAGAAAATTAATTCTTACGGCAGCCATAATGCTGATCTCTGCCATTGCCGGACACGCAGAGGGAGCAGGGTCTCCAGTGATTGAGGTGACAGGTTCGGCGACAATGAATATCATCCCCAACCGTATCACAATAGAGATAGGGATGGAAGAGTATTACACGCATAAGGCTTCAGGCGACAGCACCCTTGTAAGGCTCTCCGATATCGAGAATGATGTCCGCAGGACACTCCGCGAGGCGGGAGTTCCAGACTCTCATATAGTAGTTTCGGATTTAGGCAACTACCGCAACCGGGATATGTCATCGACATTCCTTATGGCAAAGCGCCTGTCGGCAACAGTCGATGACTTCAACCGGATAGAGCGTATATCCGACCTCCTTGACCGCAAGGGCATTGTATGCTTCAATATCACGAAGATTGACAACTCCAACATGGAGCAATACAACTGTCAGGGACTTAGAGCCGCTCTTGACGCAGCCCGGCAGAAAGCAGAGTTCATCGCCGAGAACGAAGGGGTGAAACTGCTGATGCCTTATGAGATAGTCGAGACGACCAACGAGCCGTCAATGTATTCTACGTTCGGCAATGTGGCCTATGACACTGGTTCCGGCATTGAGAGCATTCGCCGCATCGTGCGCCGTTACAGTGTTAAAGTGCGTTATCTCTTTCAGTGAAACGGCAACGGTATGAATATCGGGCAACTGTTATTGCAGAAAATCAACCTTCCGCAAATCAAGAGCGTGGTTTCATGGGCTTCTGGCTCACAGGATAACTTGACCATGCTTTGGCATTTTGTCCGGTCGGACGACAGGAGAACAAGTGTGAACGCGCTTTGGGTCATGACCCATCTGCCGGAAGCGGACGCTCAATGGCTGTTGTCATTGCGCGATGAGATGATTGATATGCTGCTGACCGAGATGGACACAAGCAAGAAGCGTATGCTTCTCCAGCTTCTGAGAGAGCAGGAATATGATGCGTACGACATACGGACAGACTTCCTCGACTACTGCATGTCGAAAATCAATTCCGAGTGTGAGCCATACGCTGTCAGATGTTTCAGCATATATACTGCATTTAAGATGTGCCGACATTTCCCCGAACTTCTTGCCGAATTGGATGAACATCTTGACATGATGCGGTATCAGACCCTCTCGCCGGGGCTTGGAAGCGCACTCCGGCAGACGAAATCAAAAATCAACAAACTAAATAAATGATGAAAAAGCGAGTAATAAGCAAGTGTTAAATTTAACCGATAGTAATTGAAATGGAATCTTTTATACAATCTGCGGCTTCTTTTT